>Ga0308167_1000224_pt1 | contig 123246 bp, 122 predicted proteins | sample PhyCR1_2_FD_202138 | JGI IMG/M metagenome (GOLD analysis project Ga0308167, IMG submission 202138) | Phyllosphere microbial communities from UC Gill Tract Community Farm, Albany, California, United States - DLSLRC.R1 | ecosystem: Host-associated > Plants > Phyllosphere > Unclassified | place...
TCGGTGAAGAGAAAGCCGCCATCTTCGAAGGCCACATCATGTTGCTGGAAGATGAAGAGCTGGAGCAGGAAATCATCGACCTGATCAAAAAAGATCACGCCTCTGCTGACGCCGCTGCCTACTCTGTTATCGATGGCCAGGCGAAAGCGCTGGAAGAGTTAGATGACGAATACCTGAAAGAGCGTGCGGCTGACGTACGTGACATCGGTAAACGTCTGCTGCAGAACATTTTAGGTCTGCATATCGTTGACCTGAGCGCAATTCAGGACGAATCCATTCTGGTGGCCAAAGACTTAACGCCGTCAGAAACCGCACAGCTGAACCTGAAAAAGGTGCTGGGCTTTATTACCGATTTAGGCGGGCGCACCTCGCACACCTCAATCATGGCGCGTTCCCTTGAGATCCCAGCAATTGTCGGAACCGGTAACGTCACCGCCACCATCAAAAATGGCGACTTCCTGATTCTGGATGGCGTTAACAACACCATTTACGTCAATCCTTCTGAAGCGATTCAGGAAGAGCTGAAAGCTGTACAGACACAGTATCTGTCTGAAAAACATGAATTAGCCAAGCTGAAAGATCTGCCGGCGGTGACGCTGGACGGTCATCAGGTAGAAGTGTGCGCTAACATCGGTACCGTGCGTGATATCGCCGGCGCTGAGCGCAACGGCGCTGAAGGCGTAGGCCTCTACCGTACTGAATTCCTGTTCATGGACCGTGATTCGCTGCCAAGCGAAGAAGAGCAGTTCCAGGCTTATAAAGCCGTCGCTGAAGCGATGGGTTCGCAGGCTGTAATCGTGCGTACCATGGACATTGGCGGCGACAAAGATCTGCCGTACATGAACCTGCCGAAAGAAGAGAACCCGTTCCTCGGCTGGCGCGCGATTCGTATCGCCATGGACCGCAAAGAGATCCTGCATGCCCAGCTGCGTGCCATCCTTCGTGCCTCATCATTCGGCAAACTGCGCATCATGTTCCCGATGATTATTTCGGTTGAAGAAGTGCGCAGCCTGAAAGCGGAACTGGAGCTGCTAAAAGCCCAGCTGCGCGAAGAAGGTAAAGCGTTTGATGAGAGCATTGAAGTCGGCATCATGGTGGAAACCCCAGCTTCTGCCGTCATCGCGCACCATCTGGCGAAGGAAGTCGACTTCTTCAGTATTGGGACCAACGACCTGACGCAGTATACTCTGGCGGTCGATCGTGGTAATGATTTGATCTCGCACCTGTACAACCCAATGACGCCATCAGTGCTGAATTTAATCAAGCAAGTCATTGATGCATCTCACGCTGAAGGCAAATGGACCGGCATGTGTGGTGAGCTGGCAGGTGATGAACGTGCTACACTACTGTTACTGGGAATGGGGCTGGACGAGTTCAGCATGAGTGCCATTTCTATCCCTGGCATCAAGAAAATCATTCGTAATACTAATTTCGAAGATGCGAAGGCATTGGCGGAGCAGGCACTGGCTCAACCGACAGCGGATGATTTGATGAATCTGGTTAACAAGTTCATCAAAGAAAAAACGCTCTGCTAATCTGCGAGATGCTGGCCCCAAATTACTGCTTAGGAGAAGATCATGGGTTTGTTTTCTAAACTTTTTGGCGAAAAAACAGATAGCGCTGGGACAATTGACATCGTAGCGCCTCTGTCAGGCGAAATCGTGAATATTGAAGACGTACCAGATGTGGTGTTTGCAGAAAAAATCGTGGGCGACGGTATTGCGATCAAACCGAGCGGCAACAAAATGGTCGCGCCTGTTGATGGCACTATCGGCAAGATTTTTGAAACCAACCACGCTTTTTCAATCGAGTCTGATAACGGCATTGAGCTGTTTGTCCACTTCGGCATCGATACGGTTGAACTGAAAGGTGAAGGCTTCAAACGCATCGCTGAAGAAGGCCAGAAGGTCAAAAAAGGCGACGTGGTCATCGAGTTCGATCTGCCGCTGCTGGAAGAGAAAGCAAAATCAACCCTGACACCGGTTGTCATCTCCAACATGGATGAAATCAAGGAATTGATTAAGCTGTCTGGCCAGGTGACCGTCGGCGAAACGCCGGTGATTCGCATCAAAAAGTAAGCGTCAATGATTAAACATAACGGCACCTTCGGGTGCCGTTATTGTTTCTGCCAGCCGGCAAGGCTCAGGGCTGCTGCCAGCGCGGTAAACGCAGCGTCAGCTCAAGCCCGCCATCAGGACGGTTGATCGCTTTGACCTCGCCATGATGCGCCAGCACTACTTTGCGCACGATAGCCAACCCAAGGCCATAGCCTTTGCCCATCAGCGGCGAATTGACCCGCACAAACGGGTCAAAGATGCTGGATAACTTCTCTTCATCGACACCCGGCCCCTGATCCCGCACCCGAATCGCCAGCCACTGCTGTTCCACACTTAAGCGTACCTCAATCTGCTGACCGGGCAGCGAAAAGCGCAGCGCATTGCGCAGCACGTTCTCGACGCCACGCCGTATCAGCTCCGCATTACCGCGCACCGTGTAGTCGGCCTGTTGATCCACCAGAAACTCAACCCTGACGCCGGGGATCTGCGCTTCATAGCGGACATCGGTGACCACCGCCTCAAGTAATCCGGTCAGGTCAAAATATTGCTCATCCGGAATGCTTTCATGTTCGGCGCGCGACAGGGTTAACAATTCACCGATCATTTTGTCCAGCCGGCGCGCCTCTTCATCAATCCGATCGAGTGAACTGCCGACGCTTTCCGGCGTCTGGCGCGCCAGTCCGGTGGCCAGCTGCAGCCGCGCCAGCGGGGAGCGCAGCTCATGGGAGATATCGTGCAGCAGCTCTTCGCGCGCCCGCACCAGCGTTTCCAGCCGTTCAACCATCGCGTCAAAGGCTTCCGCCACGTTGGAAATCTCATCGTGGCGTTTGCGCATCATTGGAAACAGCCGCACGCTTAAATCGCCCTCGGCGACCCGGGAAAAGCCTTCGCGTAACTGACGCATCGGTCGTGTCAGGTTCCAGGCCAGCAGCAGGCTGAACAACAGGCCGACCGATCCGGCAAACACGAACATCGGCTCGGGAATATTGAGAAATTTGCGCGGCATCATGTTCATGCTGCTGTCTTCCCGCATGCCTTTAATGTTGTAGCGCAGCTCATACTCTTTGTTATCTGCACCGCGCACCCAGCGCACAATCTGGTCGGGGATCCGGCCTTCAAACGGTGAATTTAGCCGCTCGGGCAGACTGGGCTGACCGGCCGGCCGCGCATGCTGTATCACGGTAAAAAACTGGCGATCGTTAGGCTCCCAGCCCGCCATCATATCCTCCAGCGCCGCCGGACCGCCCCGCTCCAGCACCGACACCGCAGAGGCCATTTGCAAATCGACGGTCCGCCGGATGGCGACGATTTCAGGCGGCTCATGGCGTTTACCGGAGAGCGAAAAGCCCAGCCAGAGTAACTGGCTCATGATAACGAACACTATCCAGAAGCCGATCAGAATCTTCCAGAACATCCGTCCACGGTAGCTTTGCTTCATCGAATACGGTAACCAATGCTGCGCACGGTTTCGATATTCACACTGTCAGCGGTTAAGGCGCTTAACTTCTGGCGGATATTACTGATGTGGACATCGACGCTGCGATCATAGGCTTCGCGAGGACGACCGAGCCCCTTTTCTGACAGCTCATCTTTCGATACCACCCGATCCGGCGCGCGCAGCAGCAGATCCAGCAGGTTAAATTCCGAGGCGGTCAGATCAAATGCTTTGCCCTGCCATTCGGTAATGCGGGTGGCAGGATTGAGCGTCAGCTCGCGCCAGCGCAGCGGCTCTTTGGTATCCGGCTGCGGCGCCTGCTCTTCAAACCGGCGCAGCACCGCACGCAGACGGGCCACCAGTTCACGCGGATAGCAGGGTTTCGGCATGTAATCATCCGCGCCCATCTCCAGTCCGATGACCCGATCAATATTGTCGCCTTTCGCGGTCAGCATAATCACCGGCAAACGGCTGTTCTGCCGCACCTGACGCAGCACATCAATACCGCTCATATCGGGCAGCATGATATCCAGAATCATTGCGGTGTATTGTCCGGACAGCGCCCCCTGAATCCCGGCGCTACCGGTTAACACCAGCTGCGCATCGAACCCTTCAGCGATCAGGTACTGGCTTAACATGGTGCCTAATTCAACATCATCATCAACAAGCAGGATTTTCATTTTTATCTCTCGTACAAAATTGCCGCTATTTTGTCCTGAGCCGCACCAGGGCGCAGCCTGATTTACGCGATCCTTACAGATTTAGCACTGCCGACGGCATAAGGCCACGCCAAAAAAAAGCCTGCGGGCAGCAATAACGCGCACGCAGGCCGGTTCAGGCGGAGATGAAGTTACTGATAGAGGCCGGTCGAGAGATAACGATCGCCGCGATCGCAGGCGATCGCCACCACTACGCTGCCGGGATGGGCAGCGGCGATCCGCAAGGCGCCCGCCACCGCGCCACCGGAGCTTACGCCGCAGAAAATCCCTTCACGTCGCGCCAGCGCGCGCATCGTCTCTTCCGCTTCCTGTTGTGACATATCAATCACGTCATCGACCAGATTGGGTCGGTAAATGCCCGGCAGATAGGCCAGCGGCCAGCGACGGATCCCTGGAATGCTGCTGCCCTCACTGGGCTGCAAACCGATCACCTGCACCCCGGTATTGTGCTCTTTCAGGTAACGCCCGACGCCGGTAATGGTACCGGTGGTGCCCATACTGGAGACAAAATGGGTCATCCGCTGGTTTGACTGCTGCCATAACTCGGGGCCGGTGGTCTGATAATGGCCCAGCGGATTATCCGGATTATTGAACTGGTCGAGTACCCGGCCTTCGCCACGCGCTGCCATCGCCTGCGCCAGGTCGCGGGCACCTTCCATTCCCTGATCGCGCGACACCAGCACCAGTTCCGCGCCGTAAGCGCGCATCGCATCCTGCCGCTCCTGACTCATGTTATCGGGCATCAGCAGACGCATCCGGTAGCCTTTCAGCGCGGCGATCATCGCCAGCGCAATGCCGGTATTGCCACTGGTGGCTTCAATCAGCTGATCGCCGGGAGTGATTTCGCCGCGCAACTCTGCCTGATGGATCATCGACCAGGCCGCGCGATCCTTGACCGAACCCGCCGGATTATTGCCTTCCAGCTTGAGCCACACCTCACTGCCGTTGGCGGGCGTCAGGCGCTGCAGCTTAATCAGCGGGGTATTGCCGATGGTATCTTCGAGAGTCGTCACGGTGTCGTTCCTGGCGTAGTGCAAAAGAAAAATGGCAAAAAAAAGGCGGGAGTCACACTCCCGCCCGGTGTTGATGAGAAAATATCAGGCGCTCTGCGCAAAGGCAACTGCGCGCAGCGGGGTGTCGCCCTGATAGAGACGCGCCTGCTGCAGGCCGACAAACAGGCGTTCGCCGCGAATCGGTGCGGTCTGCTCGCCTTCAAATACCAGCGAGAACGGCTCGCTCTGCCAGCCGGCAGGCTGCACCACCAGCTGCCAGAAATGTCCGCGCGGACTGATCTCCAGCACCTGAACCGGCAGCGGCGTTTCCAGGCTGCTTCGGCGCGAAACATCAATCTCCCACGGACGCAGGAACAGTTCCACCGCGCCCTGATGCGCCGAGGTGTAGCCCAGCGGCCAGTGATGTGCACCTACATGGAACTGTGAACCCTGGATTTCGCCGTCAAAGCGGTTTACTTCACCAAGGAACTCCAGCACGAAGCGGGTCGCCGGATCGCGCCAGACGTCATCTGGCGTACCAACCTGTTCGATATTGCCCTGACTCATTACCACAACGCGATCGGCCACTTCCATCGCCTCTTCCTGGTCGTGGGTGACGAATACGCTGGTAAACTTCAGCTCTTCATGCAGCTGACGCAGCCAGCGGCGCAGCTCTTTACGCACCTGCGCATCCAGCGCGCCAAACGGCTCATCCAGCAGCAGGATTTGCGGTTCAACCGCTAAAGCACGCGCCAGCGCCACACGCTGTTTCTGTCCGCCCGACAGCTGCGCCGGAAAACGATTCGCCAGGTGCGCCAGCTGCACCATCTCCAGCAGGCGGGTCACGCGCTGTTTAATTTCCGCCGTGGACGGACGCTCACGACGCGGCAGCACCGTCAGGCCAAAGGCGATGTTGTCGAATACCGTCATATGACGGAACAGCGCATAGTGCTGAAACACAAACCCTACCTGACGGTCGCGGGCGTGCAGGCGACTGACGTCATGGTTATGAAACCGAATCTGACCGCTGTTCTGATGCTCCAGTCCGGCAATAATACGCAGCAGCGTGGTTTTTCCCGAGCCAGACGGGCCCAGCAGCGCCACCATTTCGCCCGAGGCAATATCAAGAGAGATATCGTTCAGCACCGACGTGCGACCAAAGGATTTGTTGATCTTGTTAATCTCAATGCTCATGATTTCCCTCCTGTTGCAAGCGGTTGTGCTGATGCGCTAAGCGCCATTGCACAATGCTCTTCAGAAACAGCGTGACAATTGCCATCAGCGTCAACAGCGCAGCGGCGGTAAACGCGCCAACGGTGTTGTAATCCTGATGCAGTAATTCAACCTGAAGCGGTAAGGTATAGGTCTCACCGCGAATCGATCCCGATACCACCGAGACCGCACCAAATTCACCAATCGCGCGGGCGTTGGTCAGCACCACGCCGTACAGCAGCGCCCAGCGGATATTCGGCAGCGTGACCCGACGGAACATCTGCCAGCCAGAAGCGCCCAGCAGAACCGCCGCTTCATCTTCGTGACTGCCCTGGCTCAGCATCACCGGCACCAGTTCACGGACGACAAACGGACAGGTAACAAACACCGTCGCCAGCACCATGCCGGGCCAGGCAAACATAATCTGGATGTTATGTGCATCCAGCCAGCCGCCAGCCGGGCCGTTAACGCCCCAGAACAGCAGATACATCAGACCGGCCACCACCGGCGAGACGGCAAACGGAATATCAAACAGCGTCAGCAGCAGCTGTCGTCCCGGGAAGGTAAAACGCGTCACCAGCCAGGCGAGCAGCGTACCGAACACCAGGTTGACCGGCACAGTGATCAGCGCGACCAGCACCGTCAGCCAGATCGCATGCAGCATGTCGCCATCCGCCAGATTGCCGAGCGCCACGCCTAATCCCTGGTTCAGTGCTTCCCAGAAGATCGAGGCCATCGGCACCACCAGCAGCAGGACCGACACCAGCGCCCCGATACCAATCAGCAGCCATTTGCCCCAGTTTACCGGCTGGCGGGCAGCATGATTAAGTTGCGAAACCTCTGCCATTAGTGGCCTCCCAGACGACGGCCAAAGCGGCTCTGTAATGTGTTAATCGCGAACAACAGAATCAACGAGGCGGCCAGAATCACCGAGGCGATAGCGCTGGCAGCCGGATAATCAAACTCCTGCAGCCGGACGAAAATCATCAGTGAGGTCACTTCGGTTTTCCAGGCGATGTTACCGGCAATGAAGATCACCGCACCAAACTCACCCAGGCTGCGGGTAAACGACAAGGCGGTACCTGCCAGCAGCGCGGGCGCGACTTCCGGCAGCACTACGCGGCGGAAACTCTGCCACGGCGTGGCACCCAGCGTTTCGGCGGCTTCTTCATACTCCGGGCCTAACTCCTCCAGCACCGGCTGTACGGTTCGCACCACAAACGGGATACTGGTGAACGCCATCGCGATAGCAATGCCGATCCAGGTGTAGGAAATTTTGATATCAAAATGGGCAAACCACTGTCCATACCAGCCGTTGACTGAAAACAGACCGGCCAGCGTCAAGCCCGCCACGGCCGTCGGCAGGGCGAACGGCAGATCCATCAGACCATCCAGCAATGTACGACCAGGAAAACGGTAACGGGTAAGGATCCACGCCATCAGCATGCCGAACACCGCGTTAAACAGCGAAGCCACGCCCGCAGAGAGCAGCGTCACCTTATAGGCGGCAATCAGCTGCGGATTGGTGATCACATCCCAGTACTGTTGCAGCGTCATCTGCGACAGCTGCATGAGCACTGCACTGATTGGCAGCAGCAGAATTAAACAGGTAAACAGCAGACTGGTGCCAAGGCTGATACCAAAGCCGGGCAATACGCGTTTCTGGCTGGCTGCAAACATTATCCACGCCCCGCCGCTAACAATTTGTCGAGCTCACCGCCGCTGACGAAATGGGTCTGCATCACTTTATCCCAGCCGCCAAAGGCGTCTTCAACCCGGAACAGCGTGGTTTGCGGGAAGCGATCTTTCTGCTCCGCCATCAGGTGCGGATTATTCACCCGGTAGTAGTAACGGGTAATGATCGCCTGAGCTGCCGGGGTATAGAGATAATTAAGGTAAGCGCTGGCCGCGTCAGTGGTGTTGTTGTGGGCGACATTTTTATCCACCCACGCCACCGGAAACTCCGCCAGAATGTCGGTCTTTGGCACCACCACTTCATACTGGTCTTTACCGTACTGATTGCGGATGTTGTTAACTTCCGACTCAAAGCTGATCAGCACATCGCCGAGGCCACGCTCAGCAAAGGTGGTAGTTGCGCCGCGGCCGCCGGTATCGAACACTTCAACATTTTTCAAAAACCGGGTCATAAAGGCGCGGGTTTTGGCCTGATCGCCGCCATCGGCTTTGTCCGCAGCGCCCCAGGCAGCCAGATAGGTGTAACGGCCATTACCGGAGGTTTTTGGATTGGGGAAAATCAGCTTCACGTCGTTGCGGGCCAGATCTGACCAGTCATGAATCTGCTTTGGATTGCCCTTACGCACCAGGAACGCCATGGTGGAGTAAAACGGCGAACTGTTGTTAGGCAGTCGGTTTTTCCAGTCCGCCGCAATCAGGTTACCTTTATCATGCAGCACCTGCACATCAGTTACCTGATTGTAGGTGACCACATCCGCGCGCAGCCCCTGCAGAATCGCCAGTGCCTGCTTCGAAGAGCCGGCATGTGACATCTTAATGGTCAGGGGATCGGCCGGATGGCTGGCATCCCACTGTTTAATAAACGGTGCATTCAGGGCAACAAACAGCTCACGCGACACATCGTAGGAGCTATTAAGTAATTCAGTAGCATGGACTGCGCCGGCCACGCTCAGCGACAAGGCGATACCGCTCACGATTTTTTTCATCGCTTGTAATGTCATTTGGCACCCTGAAAAAGTTTGATGCGGATCTCACCCGCTGAGGCACCAGTTTATTTATAACTGTGTGAAAACCAGTAACGGTTTTATATATCGTTTGATGATTTCAAAGTCGAAAAAAGCATAAGACGGCGGCGAAGTTTATGCTGTTTTCAGCAAAAGACGAGGCGGACGGCAGGTCGCGTCCGCTGGGGGATTGAGAGAGACGTACGGGACAACGGCGGGCTTGCCGGACAGCCCGCCGCACGCGCCGCTGACAGTCTTAACGCTGCCAGACTATCTTGCTGATTTTCCAGTTTTTCAGCGTGTCGTCAGAAGGCATTAACCCTTCCGGACCGTGCCAGTCGCCGTGGTAAACGTAAGTCAGATGCTGACTGCCGGGCACGCGGCAGGCGACGTCGCGGGTATCGGTTCCGCTGGCCAGCGCGCAGTTATCGAAGGCTTTCGTGAATTTATTGCTGAACAGATCGCCAAATTTGCTGCCGTCAGCGCTGACAATATTGCTGTCCATCACTTCAATGCGTTCTGGCTGTGACTGACCGTACACCACCACTTTAACCTCGCCATCCTTCAGCGCCTGCCAGAAAGAAACCACCTGGCCGTTCTGACTGCGCATCCCCTGACGCAGGCTATAGTCGCCGTTCAGTCCGTCATTAATGGCGCTTTCGCTCATGGCAGTTGAGGCGGTTAAGCCGCCCACGCCCTGCTCGGTCACGGTCAGCGAAGAACCAAACCAGTTCCACGGCAGCGTTGATGACCAGTGATAACTCAGCGGATTCCACCAGCTTACCTGCTGGCTGCTGTCAGCGCCGGAACCGGCGTTGCTGGCGCAGGCGCTCAACACAACGGCGGCCATCAGTAGCGTGGAACGAACAGCTTTCATGAAAACTCCTGTTAATGCGATGCCGGAAAGGCGGAACTGATTGGAGTCGCAAAGCGGCAAAAAGTTTATTTAAGATGGTGTTCGGGCAGAAAGCAGTCGCGCAGACGCCGGTTGCTTTGCAGCCAGATCAACGCCAGCAGGTCAAACAGCGTCAGTAACAGCGGCAGCGGCGAGCTGAGCAGATCGCCCTGAATAAACTGCACGCCCTGCCAGAGTAAATTCACCAGCAGTGAAAGCGCCAGCACGCTGCGCCAGTGTTGCCACAGACGCGGCCAGCGCGTCCGGTAGCCGGTCAGCAGCAGCCCCGCCAGCGCCGGTAACCCGAGCGCGAGACCGATCCAGAACGCCTGCTGGTCAGGATAGAACAGCGCGAGCAGATCGTTGCCCTGCTGACGTGAAGCCCCGGCCATCACCAGCAGCAGCCAGGTGCGTGCCTGTAGCAGCAGGATCAGCCAAAAAAGAAATGGCAGCCGCAGCTGCCCTTTGCCATCATATTCATCCGGCAGATAGTCGGGTGACGGATTAATATTCACGATCTTCAATCAGACGCTTGCCGTACAGCAGCGCATCAACCGGCTCGTAATCGAGCTTCTCGTAAAACGCTACCACCTGATCGTTCTCTTCCCGGATCATCAGATGCAGTTTCGGACAGCCGCGGGCAATCAGCTTCTTCTCCAGCCGGTTCATCAGGGCATTGGCAAAGCCGCGGCCCTGATAATCTGGATGGACCGCCAGATAGTAAGCGGCACCGCGGTGGCCATCGTAGCCCCCCATCAGCGTGCCCACTACCACACCGCCCACTTCAGCGACCAGAAAAAGATCGGGGTCGTGATGCATCTTACGTTCGATATCCAGCTCCGGATCGTTCCATGGCCGTAACAAATCGCAACGTTCCCATAAGGTGATCACTTCTTCAAAATCTTCCTGGCGGAAGGCGCGGATTTCCATCTTCTTTACCTGCAACTAACCACAATTTGCTGATTATCACGCATTCTTCGACACACGCAACCCTCGCCACGCTGGCGACAAACAAAAAACGCAAATTTTCTGTTCGCGGACTGAAATACAAAGTAATGCCCTGAAATGTTTCAGAGATCGCAGCCGGCATAGCGTTACGCTATAACATCGGCAACATTCTTCTGAACGGACCCGCACATGCATTTGCTTAAACGTTTGATCCACCGTCGCCAGTTACTGCTTTCCGGGCTGGCGCTGGCCATTTTATCGCCGCGTGCCGTTCAGGCCAAAGAGGCGTCTGCTGGGCTGCAGAACAGTACTCGTCATCCGCGCCCTGCTCCACCAGCCAAAAATGGCAAGCGCATCGTCATGCTTGATCCCGGCCACGGCGGCGTTGACTCTGGCGCGGTAGGCGAAGAGGGATCGGAAGAGAAGCACATCGTGCTGGAGATCGCCGGCAATGTGCAGCGTCAGTTACAGAGCCATCCGCGCATTGAAGTACGGCTGACGCGCGACAGCGACCATTTCATTCCGCTGTATCAGCGGGTCGAGATTGCCCATCAGCACGGCGCGCATCTGTTTATGTCGATCCATGCCGACGGGTTCACCAGCCCGGACGCTAATGGCGCTTCGGTGTTTGCGCTCTCCAATCGCGGCGCCAGCAGTTCAATGGCACGCTATCTGTCGCAGCGGGAAAACGATGCCGACAAACTGGGCGGCGTGAAGGTGCAGCAGCAGGATCACTATCTGCAGCAAATTCTGTTCGATCTGGTGCAGACCGACACCATCAAAAACAGCCTGACGCTCGGTAAGCACGTGCTGGACCAGATCCGGCCGGTGCACCATCTGCACAGCCAGCACACCGAACAGGCGGCGTTTGCGGTACTGAAGTCGCCGTCGATTCCTTCGGTGCTGGTCGAAACCTCGTTTATTACCAATCCGCGTGAAGAACAGTTGCTCGGCACCAGCGCGTTCCGCCAGAAGATTGCCGCTGCCATTGCCAGCGGTATCGTCAACTACTTCGATGAATTCGATCGCCACAACGCCTGATTGTGGCCAGCTGTTCAGCGCACTAACACCGCCGCAGCCATGCAAGCCGCCAGATTTTGCGTATAATCGCGGCAGACTTTGACCAACAATAAGCGAAGAGATGGCTGATATTTCCCGCGTAAAAGCATTCCTGCTATCCCTGCAGGATGAGATTTGTAGCCGCCTGGCGGCAGAAGATGGCGGCGCACAGTTTGCCGAAGATAGCTGGCAGCGTCCCGGCGGCGGCGGCGGGCAGAGCCGTGTGCTGCGCAACGGGGCGGTATTTGAACAGGCGGGCGTCAATTTTTCGCATGTGCATGGCGATCAAATGCCGGCCTCGGCAACCGCGCACCGGCCAGAGCTGGCGGGTCGCAGCTTTGAAGCGATGGGCGTCTCGCTGGTGATCCACCCACATAATCCTTACGTGCCCACCAGCCATGCTAACGTCCGTTTCTTTATTGCTGAGAAACCGGGAGCCGATCCGGTGTGGTGGTTTGGCGGCGGCTTTGACCTGACGCCGTTTTACGGCTTTGAAGAGGATGCGCTGCACTGGCATCAGACCGCCTTCGATATTTGCCAGCCGTTCGGTGACGATATCTATCCACGTTATAAAAAGTGGTGTGACGACTACTTCTATCTCAAACATCGCGATGAGCAGCGCGGCATTGGCGGCCTGTTTTTTGACGATCTTAATACCCCTGACTTTGAGCACTGCTTCAGCTTTATGCAGGCGGTGGGCCGCGGCTTTATCGATGCCTATCTACCGATTGTGGCACGACGTAAAGATCATCCGTGGGGCGACCGTGAACGACAGTTCCAGCTCTATCGTCGCGGCCGCTATGTGGAGTTCAATCTGGTGTGGGATCGCGGCACGCTGTTTGGTCTGCAGACCGGCGGCCGTACCGAATCGATCCTGATGTCGATGCCGCCGCTGGTGCGCTGGGAATATGCTTACCAGCCGGCTGAGGATTCGCCTGAAGCCGCGCTCTACCGCGATTTCCTGCCGGTAAAGAACTGGCTGAATCTTCCCGCCTGATCGCATGACTCCGCAGCGCGGCCTGCGCTGCGGAGTCACGATCGTCGCCCCCTGAATACACTCTTTCACTGTAGCTGATAATAAAGTTATTCCATTTGCCACAATCACTCATAAATAATATCAGAATAGCGTTCACTTCTGTTTGATGCTCATCCGTTAGCGCCTGACCTTTAATTGATATAATAAGTAATCTCGCGACAAGGATAACAGCAATGGCACTTTTTATAGATCCCGACGAAACACTACAATCGCTTAAATTTGCTGAGGTAGCTGAGCGTCTCAATATCGAAATATACAGCGGCTTCAAACCCAACCTTACCCCGTGGCTGGGTAAAAACATTATCTTCGATGATCTGATTGCAAAAAGAAACACCGGCACCGGCAACGATCATTATGAAGACCAATGCACAGCAAAATATTACTACGACATCTTCAATACGATTAAATCGTCTCTGGGCGAAGCAAACAGAATCGTTGAAGTTGGCGTATTTATGGGTGGAAGCACCTCAATTTTAGCGGGGTGTGCCCACTATCTGGGCATTGAACTCGACTTAATCGATATCAGCCCTGAATTTTTACAGTTTGCCTATGAGCGTGCCAGAAGAAGCTACCCTGAAACCGTCGAAAGCCGGGTCAGAATGTTTCACGGTACGCTGCCGGAGTATGTCAGAGATGTGCTAATGGGCGAAGAGAATGTCAAAATCATTGTTCATCATGATGGTTCACACTCGTTTGAACAGGTGATTCGTGATCTCGGCAGCCTCTATTATTTAAACGATAAACTGCACAGCATCCTGATTCAGGATACCCATTTGCGCGGCGTACCTAAGTATTTTAATTTTGTTGATGCGGCAGTGTATTCCATTTTCGGACGGGATGTCACCTACGCGCCTATCGGCAGCGTTTATAATGACAGCCGACTTTGCGAACCTAATAAATGGCAAGGTAATTACTTCATGCCCGGCGAGCCTGAAGGAATGTATATTCCACTGAGCCATAACAAGTTTCACTATCCTCATCCAAAAATCGGGTTCTCAGAATTTTTTGAAAGTGTTTAACTGCGCTCCGATTCAATAAGTTTCCCCGGCAGCCCGTATTCATCCTGATGATATAACACGCCACTCAACGGTTATCGGCTATTCCCCTCCGGGGAAGAGGCCGATTTCCCGCCGTCTTTCCACAACGCACTTACTCTGCACTCACCACATCAAAACCCCGGTCCCGATTACAGATCAACTTAGCGGACCAGCCGCTGCTGTCGCCCTTCGCCGACGCTTCCTTTATTGCCGCCTGACTGACGGCAATGCTTACGCGTGTCACTCCCGCCTCAACCGTCGTGCGCCACCCGCTGACGCTGCCAGTGTCGCTGATACGGCACGGATTGCTACAGTGTTGCCTGCGTCATTTATCCTGGCTGCTATGCTTAGAGGTGGAATATGGCGCACCCCACGGTTAACACCGCATGACGGCTCCTTCGCACCGCCTCGCAGCGCAACAATCAGAGAAACCGCATTTTCATCGGAAAGTGTCTGTTGCAATGTTATGGGTTCGCGTTCCCGGTAGCAGAGCACGCCACAGATTGACTACGAGGCCTGAGGTGCTCCCTTTTCGCTTTCATGTTTTCTTTTCAAGGAGTTTAGAAATGAACCAGCTAGAAGCCCTAAAACAGTTCACCACCGTGGTGGCGGACAGTGGTGATATCGAATCAATTCGCAATTACCATCCGGAAGACGCCACCACCAACCCGTCACTGATCCTCAAAGCCTCCAGTCTTGATGCCTATAAACACCTGATTGATGATGCGATCGACTACGCCCAAAAACAGGGCGGCAGCAAAGAGACGCAGATCATCAACGCCAGCGACAAAGTGGCGATTAACCTCGGTATGGAGATTCTGAAAAGCGTACCGGGCCGTGTCTCGACCGAAGTGGATGCGCGCCTCTCTTTCGATCGTGGCATGTGTGTGACTAAAGCAGAGAAACTGGTTCGCCTGTACGAAGAGCATGGTATCGACCGCTCACGTATTCTGATCAAGCTGGCCTCAACCTGGGAAGGCATCCGCGCGGCAGAAGAGCTGGAGAAAAATGGCATCAACTGTAACCTGACGCTGCTATTCTCCTTTGCCCAGGCGCGAGCCTGTGCCGAGGCGGGCGTGTTCCTGATCTCGCCATTTGTTGGCCGTATTTATGACTGGTACAACAGCCGCAAACCGATGGACCCTTATGTGGTCGATGAAGATCCGGGCGTGAAATCCGTTCGTCGCATCTACGACTACTACAAAAAGCATCGCTACAGCACCATCATCATGGGCGCCAGCTTCCGTAAAGTGGAGCAGATTGTGGCACTGGCCGGCTGCGACCGTCTGACCATTTCGCCTAACCTGCTGGAAGAGTTACAGAACAGCGATGCGCCGCTGGAACGTAAACTGGAACCATCAACCGAAGGCTTCCATCAGCCGTCGCCGCTCTCTGAAGCTGAGTTCCGCTGGGAGCATAACCAGGATCCGATGGCGGTGGAAAAACTCTCTGACGGTATCCGTCAGTTCGCGGTTGACCAGCAGAAGCTGGAAGATGTGCTCGCCGCACGCCTGTAGTGTTCATTTTTAGTCGGGCGGGAATTTCCCGCCCTGATTCTTAACAAGGGAGAACTTTATGTCCTCACGCAGAGAGTTGGCAAACGCGATTCGTGCACTGAGTATGGATGCGGTACAGAAAGCAAACTCAGGTCACCCGGGTGCGCCAATGGGCATGGCAGATATCGCTGAAGTCTTATGGCGCGACTTCCTCAAACACAATCCGACCAATCCCGCCTGGCTCGACCGCGACCGGTTTATTCTCTCCAACGGTCACGGCTCAATGCTGCTTTACAGCCTGCTGCACCTGACCGGTTATGATCTGCCGATTGAAGAGCTGAAGAATTTCCGTCAGCTGCATTCAAAAACCCCGGGCCACCCGGAGATCGGCTACACCCCTGGCGTTGAAACCACCACCGGCCCGCTGGGTCAGGGACTGGCGAATGCTGTCGGCTTAGCCATTGCCGAACGCACCCTGGCGGCGCAGTTTAACCGCCCGGATCACGACATCGTTGACCACTTCACCTATGTCTTCATGGGCGATGGCTGTCTGATGGAAGGGATCTCGCACGAAGTCTGTTCGCTGGCCGGTACGTTGGGCCTCGGCAAACTGATCGGCTTCTACGACCACAATGGTATTTCGATTGATGGCGAGACCGAAGGCTGGTTTACCGACGACACCCATAAACGCTTTGAATCCTACAACTGGCATGTGATTGGCGACATTGACGGACACGATCCGGAAGCAGTCAGCCAGGCGATCAAAGAAGCGCAGAGCGTGACTGACAAGCCGTCACTGATTATCTGCCGCACTATTATCGGTTTCGGTTCGCCGAACAAAGCCGGTAAAGAAGAGTCACACGGTGCGGCGCTGGGTGAGGAAGAAGTGGCGCTGACGCGTAAGCAGCTCGGCTGGAACTATCCGCCGTTTGAAATTCCGGCAGAGATCTACCAGCAGTGGGATGCCAAAGCCGCCGGTGCGGAACGCGAAAAAGCCTGGGATGCTAAATTTGCCGCCTATAAGCAGGCCCATCCTGAGCTGGCTCTGGAATATGAGCGCCGGATGAATGGCGAAATGCCGTCTACCTGGGAAGCGGAAGCCACCAAATTCATCAACGATCTGCAGGCCAATCCACAGAAAATTGCCAGCCGTAAAGCGTCGCAAAACTCGCTGGAAGCCTACGGTAAATTACTGCCCGAGTTCCTCGGCGGATCGGCTGACCTGGCCCCGAGTAACCTCACCATCTGGTCAGGCTCGAAGTCGATTAAAGACGATCCGGCCGGTAACTACATCCACTACGGCGTGCGTGAATTCGGCATGACAGCGATTGGTAACGGTATCGCTCACCATGGTGGCTTCGTGCCTTACACCGCGACCTTCCTGATGTTCGTTGAGTACGCGCGTAATGCGGCGCGTATGGCGGCACTGATGAAAGCGCGGCAGATTCTGGTCTATACCCATGACTCGATTGGTCTGGGTGAAGATGGCCCGACGCACCAGCCGGTTGAGCAGATCGCCAGCCTGCGCCTGACGCCGAACATGAGCGTCTGGCGTCCGTGCGATCAGGTTGAGACGGCGGTGGCATGGAAAGCGGCGGTAGAACGCCATCACGGCCCGACGGCGCTGATCCTGTCACGTCAGAACCTGCTGCAACCGGAGCGCACGCCAGAGCAGATTGAGAACATCAAGCGCGGCGGTTATGTGCTGAAAGACTGCGACGGTACGCCAGAAGTGATTCTGATCGCGACCGGTTCAGAGATTGAGATCACCCTTGGCGCCGCGGAGAAACTGACCACCGGTGGCCATAAAGTCCGGGTGGTTTCTCTGCCATCTACTGACCTGTTTGATGCACAGGATGCCGCTTACCGTGAATCGGTACTGCCGAGCGGCGTGAAAGCGCGCGTGGCGGTTGAAGCCGGTATCGCTGATTACTGGTTCAAGTATGTCGGACTGGATGGTGCGATTGTCGGGATGACCACCTTTGGCGAATCAGCGCCGGCCGGTAAGTTGTTCCCTGAGTTTGGCTTCACGATTGAAAACATCGTCAGCCACGCTGAAGCATTACTCAAGCCAGTTTAATGGTTTTGCCCTTCCCGGCCGATCGGGAAGGGCCATTTCTGCTCATAGCCTGAAACAGAAAAAAATCTGCTTACCCCTCTTCCCGCCTCGCGCAAACTGATTACTATAGACTCGTCCTATTTTACGCTGCCTGTCCGCTGGCCGCCCGCCTCTTCCTGTCTGATGGAATGTTGCGGTTTGCTGTCGGCGACTTCCTGAAGTATTAAGGCAGCCATTTTCCGCCGATTTAATAGCGAAGCCCTCTCCGTTGAACATGCGCACATCATATTTACTGGCCTTAATGGTTTCTCTGCTTCCATTAAAAAGCATGGCGCAGGTCGCGCCCGATCCATTGCTGGCGTCACAGATTGTCGATCGCTATGCGGAACATATCTTTTACGGCAGCGGCGCGACCGGCATGGCGCTGGTGGCCATTGATGGCAATCAGCGGGTGTTCGCCAGCTTTGGTGAAACCCGGCCAGGCAACAATGTGCGTCCGCAAAAAGATTCGCTGATTCGCATCGCCTCACTCAGTAAGCTCATGACCAGCGAAGTGATGGTAAAGCTGGCGGAGCGCGGCCAGATCCGCCTCGACGATCCGCTCAGTAAATATGCGCCGCCGGGCGCGCGGGTACCGGGCTACAACGGCCAGCCGATTCGTCTGATTAACCTGTCGACTCATACCAGCGGTCTGCCGCGTGAGCAGCCCGGCGGTAAACCTCATCGTCCGGTCTTTGTCTGGCCCACACGCGCTGAGCGCTGGGACTGGCTCTCTGGTGCCACGCTTAAATCAGCACCGGGCAGCGATGCCGCCTATTCCAACCTGGGATACGATCTGCTGAGCGATGCGTTGTCGCGGGCAGCGGGTACGCCTTATCCGGCGCTGTTTCAGCAGCTGATTACCCGACCGCTCGGCATGAAAGACACCACGTTTACCCCGTCGCCAGAGCAGTGCAGCCGGTTAATGGTGGCCGAGAAAGGCGCCAGCCCTTGTAACAATACGCTGGCCGCGATTGGCAGCGGCGGCGTCTACTCCACGCCGGATGATATGGGTCGCTGGATGCAGCAGTTCCTTAATTCATCGGTCAACCAGCGCACGCCGCAGATCGATCGGCTGCAGACGCTGATCTATCGCCGCGAGCAGTTGCATAAAGTTGAAGGCATGGATGTGCCGGGCAAAGCCGACGCGCTGGGAATGGGCTGGGTCTATATGGGACCAAAATCCGGACGTCCTGGCATCATTCAGAAAACCGGCGGTGGCGGCGGCTTCATTACCTATATGGCGATGGTGCCGCAGCATAATGTGGGAGTGTTTGTGGTCGTCACCCGCTCACCGCTCACCCGCTTTACACCGATGAGCGATGGCGTGAACAACATGCTGGCTGAACTGGTCGGTAACCAGCTGGGATCACCGATGATGGTGCAGGCGATTCGTTAACGTTGCTGCACCGTACTGGCGGACTGGCTTACCCACAGGGTGGGCCAGTCATCGCTGCTGTGCCAGGCGTCACAGGTCGATTCTTCAGCATACTCCGCCAGCACAAAACGCGTGCCGTCAAACTGCCAGCGTGTCGCTCTGCCGCAGTCGCCTAATCCGCGTCCTTTGCCAAAGGTATAGAGCTGGCCGGTAGCCGCATCGTAATCCGCATTGATCAACTCAAGCTGGCGTTCGCTGGTACCCGGTGGCGTAAATGGCAGGGTCAGCGTCACCCCTCTCGCCACGTAAGGCTGACTGCGCGTCACTTCAAACGCCAGATCGATCACGTTGTAAGCGCCCATTTCGCAACTCACCAGCAGCAGCGCTTTCTGATCGGTCAGCGGCGCCACGCTCACTTCGCGCCGCATCGGGTCCAGCGAACAGGAGTCGGTATTGATGCGCCAGGTGCCGTAATCGATCAGTCCGCTGGTCTCTTCGCGGGTCAGCGCAGCAGGCTGAGGCGGCGCGGGCGGTAATGGCGGCAGAGTCGGTGACGGCGGCACATCCCAGCTGGCCCGGTCGCCGCGCTTAACCCAGGCACTCATGCCATTCACCCTGCCCTGCACATCATCCATCAGCAGCAGTGCCGCTTTCATGCCGCGCAGCGAGATCAGGGCATTGGGATCGTAGGTGAGCTGCACGGTTTTTGCGTCCAGTACCAAATCAAGGAATTCATCGATGGCGATGGCGTTGCTGGTGGCGAGATGATGGGGTTCTACCGTCCAGTGTTTCAGATCGGGTTTGAGGCGACGCTGGTCGAGCAACAGATTATCCTGCAGCGGCCCGCCCTTCAGCTCACCGCTGTAGGCGCTGCCATAGTCGATACGCAGCAGCGGGCGGTCATTGACCCCCGCATGACGCGAAATCGTCATTACTAATCCTTTGTCGCCCGGAATATTGCGTGCCACGCAGAATGCCGCGTTGTTACAGGTCATTTGCCAGTCGTTAAACGACTTCTGCAACGGTTCGGCCTGCACAGAGGCAACCAACAGCGAAGACGACAGCCACAGCGATTTCATCCAATAGGACATTAAGAAAATCGATCCCCGAATACTCAGAGTGGAGATGATAGCGCATCAACGGGCCCGACGGCGGCCGCATTCTGTGAACCCGTCCAGAAAGCGCGATTAACTGCTTAAAAAGCAGCCATGGTTCAGTGAAAAGTAACGCATCAGCCACCGCTACTCAGGATAAAATCGGATCGGTTCGCTGCGCGCGTTACGGCTTTAACCAGCCCGCTAACTGCGCATGCTGTAACAACATCACGGTTTTACCGTCGCAGATGCGGCCATCTTTGACCATCGCCAGCGCCTCAGGAAAAGCGATCTCCAGCACCTCGATCGATTCATCCTCAACCCCGCCGCCCGCATTGTCGCGCAGCGATTCATTATACTCAGCAGCGAAAAAGTGGATAAGCTCGGTCACTCCGCCCGGCGACATGTAGCAGGCATAGAGTTTTTCTACCTCGCCTACCGCATAACCGGTCTCTTCAATCGCCTCTTTGCGAATGCAATCTTCGGGTGAATCGTCGTCGAGTAAGCCAGCGCAGGCTTCGATCAGCATGCCGCTGTGGTTACCGTTGACGTAGGTGGCGATGCGGAACTGACGCGTCAGCACTACGCTGTTCTTTTCGCGGTTATACAGCAGGATAGTCGCCCCGTTGCCGCGATCGTAGACTTCGCGTTTATGGCGAATCACTTTGTCACGCCGGTCGGTGATTTCATAGGTGAAGTTGCGCAGCACAAACCAGTTATCAGACAGCAACTTATCTTTGATGACATTGATCTTAAACGACATGCGCGCTCCGCTACAGCATAAAGGGAGTCTGCCATCATAGGATGAAGCCGCCGGGAAAACTATCTGAATTCGCCTGCCGCCGCGCTGGATAAACGGCAATAAAAAAGCCAGCCCGCAGGCTGGCTTATTCACGACGCGCTGAGATTAGTGCGAGCTTTCATCTGCCAGTCGGGCTGGCTTCGGCTCTTCTTCATGGTGATCGTGTTCGGTTTCCGCAATAGCGCTGACGCGCTTACGGACCCCAAACCAGCCCAGCACCAGAATCACCGCAATCAGCGGGATTGAGGCGATGGTGTAGGTGCCGTTCGGATAATCAAACGCCATCAACACCAGCACGCTGAACAGGAACAGCAGCGTCAGCCACGAGGTAAACGGCGCGCCTGGCAGCTTAAAGCTGACGTCATCCGCTTTGCCTTCTTTGATCGCCTTACGCAGCCGCAGCTGGCACACCACAATAAAGGCCCAGGAAGAGATAATTCCCAGCGAAGCGACGTTCAGGACAATCTCGAAGACCTGCGAAGGCACATAGTAGTTAAGCACCACGCCAATCACGTAGACGCCGATGGTGACCAGAATACCGGCATAAGGCACCTGCTGACCGTTCATCTTTGACATGAATTTTGGTGCCGATCCGCCCATCGACATGGAACGCAGAATACGTCCGGTCGAGTAAAGGCCGGAGTTCAGGCTGGAGAGCGCCGCGCTCAGCACCACGATATTCATGATGCTGCCAATGTAAGGCACGCCCAGCTTCGAGAAGAAGGTCACAAACGGACTCTGACCTGCCTGATAGGCATTCCACGGCAGCAGCATCACCAGCAGCACCACCGACCCGACATAGAACAGGCCGATACGCCAGATCACGCTATTGATCGCTTTTGGCAGCATGGTTTTCGGGTCTTTACATTCGCCGGCCGCAGTGCCGACCAGCTCAATCGAGGCGAAGGCAAATACCACCCCCTGAATCAGTACCAGCGCCGGCAGTAAGCCATGCGGGAACAGGCCGCCGTTGTCGCTAATCAGATGGAAACCGGTACTGTTGCCATCCAGCGGTTTGCCGGTGCCGAGGAACACCACGCCCACCACCAGAAACAGCACAATCGCCAGCACTTTGACCAGCGCGAACCAGAACTCCATCTCGGCGAACCACTTCACGCCAATCATGTTCATGGTGCCTACGATGGCCAGCGCGCCAAGCGCGAAGACCCACTGTGGCACATCGCCAAACGCGCCCCAGTAGTGCATGTAGAGCGCGACGGCGGTGATGTCGACGATACCGGTCATGGCCCAGTTCACGAAATACATCCAGCCTGCGACGTATGACGCTTTTTCACCGAGGAATTCACGGGCATAGGAGACGAAGCTGCCGCTGCTGGGGCGATGTAATACCAGTTCGCCCAGGGCACGCAGGATAAAGAAGGAGAAGATGCCGCACACCAGATAGATGATAGCCAGCGCCGGTCCGGCCGCCTGCAGACGGCCACCGGCCCCCAGGAACAGACCGGTGCCGATGGCGCCGCCGATAGCAATCATCTGTACGTGACGGTTGCCCATCGCCTTTTGATAGCCGCTGTCGTGCGAATTAAGCCAGCGTCTTTTTGCAGCGCGCATCTCGGCCGCAGATTTTTTATTCGATTTCATAGCTTTCCTGTTTGTCCTGACCATCAGTCGCAGTACATCCAAACGATTGCGTTATGCCATGCGAAATGGGGTATTTTCCTCTGTGCGTCTGCCTGTGAGTTAGCGAAAGCAGCGCGGGAATTAACGGCGATGAATCCTACCCGTTCTGCAAGAACGAAGCAAAATATAGTGGGAGGCTGCACGGGTTGATTTGTAAGAATCGGTTCTGATGCACAAAAACAAAAAAACCGGCCGCAAACGGGCCGGTAAAAGCTACAGGGATGGAAACCAGGAGGGTGGGATTAGCGGTAGATCTCTGCGGTGCCGGTCCACAGGCTGGAGTCACCCGGGTTGTCGACACCGATAACGCGATAGTGGCTGGCGCCCATCTCTTCCGCTTTTTGTGACAGCTGGCGATTCGCATCATCCAGTGAGCCACGGACATTAGAGACGGAAACGTTGCCGATGCTCTGCATACTCTGCGCCTGGTCACGGTCAACCGGCAGCGCAGCGAAGGTTGAAAATGAGGCGGTAGCCAGCAGGGCACCAGCCAGAACTGCATTCAGTCTTTTCATCAGATGCTCCTTAAAATGTGATCCGCGAGTGTTTTAATGACTGGATGAATTATTAACGCTGCAATGAAAGGCAACCTCTGCCGGGCGTAAAGCTGGTTATTTTTTAAACGCCTTTGTCTGTGCGTTCCTGGGAACGGTCAGTTGCGGTCATTTTATGTACATTATGTAACGGCTTGTGTAATAAACAGGGTATTGGGACTTTGCGTTGTGCCACCGCTCTCTTATAATCCCGCACTCCCTACAGGGCTATTGATGTGATTGTTAAACGTTCCGTTACCCACAGCATTGCGCAGGCGTTAAGCGCCATCGTGCTGCTTTCACTGCTGACCACCGGTCTGGCGCTGGTCACCCTCTTCAGTAGCCAGCGTGATGCCGAAGCGATCAATCTGGCGGGATCGCTGCGGATGCAGAGTTACCGTATGGCCTGGGATGCCAGCAGTCAGCCACAGCAGCTGCCTCAACATCTGGTGCTGTTCCGGCAGACGCTCGACGCTCCGGTGCTGCAAAAGCTGGATCGCCCCTGGGTGCCGCGCGAAGTTAAGCTGCTCTACCAGCGGTTACGCGCAGGCTGGCCGTCATTGCAGCAGCGGCTGGAACAGGGTGATGCGCTGGCTTATCAACAGCAGGTACCGCTTTACGTCGGCGAGATCGACCGTTTCGTGCTGGGCTTGCAGCGCTATGCTGAACTGAAAATGCGGCTGGTAGCGGCCAGCAGCCTGGCCGGGGTCATCGCCATTGTGGCGCTGGCGCTGCTGACTATTCGGTTCACCCGGCAGCAGGTGGTGCGCCCGCTCAATGCGCTGGTCACCGCCAGCCGCTATGTTGAGAGCGGCAATTTTGATTTTCCGCCGCTCAGGGTGGAGCAGCAGAACGAACTAAAGGTGCTGTCGCAAGCGTTTAGCGGCATGGCGACCCGCCTGCATTCACACTATCAGCTGCTGGAAAGCACGGTGCGCGCCAAAACCGAAGATCTTACTCAGGCCAACCGCACACTGTCGCTGCTGTACGACAGCTCACAGATGCTGACCGCCAGCCCGCTGCATCCGGCCCTGTTTGAAGCGGTGCTCAATAATGTCCTGGCCCGCGAGAAACTGACGGCGATTCGGCTCGACAGCGACCAGTTTCATTTTCATGCCGGTGAATGTGATGCCACCACGGACTGGCAACGACTGCCGCTGCAGCAGGGCGACCAGCAGATTGGCGAACTGCGCTGGCGGGCGCGCGCCCCTGCCCCGGCGGATGAGTTAATGCGCAGCCTGGCGGCGATGCTGGGACGCGCCATCTGGATCTGGCAGGCCCAGAAGCAGCATCAGCAGATGCTGCTGATTGAGGAACGCACCACTATCGCTCGCGAACTGCACGATTCGCTGGCGCAGTCGCTGTCATTTTTGCGCATTCAGCTTACGCTGCTGCGACGGACCGTCGATAAATCTGACCACGCCGCCCACGGCATCATTGCCGACTTTGATCAGGCGCTGGCCGATGCCTATCGCCAGTTACGGGAACTGCTGACTACCTTTCGCCTGACCATCGAACAGGCGGATCTGGTGGCGGCGATGCAGGCGATGATCGCCTCGCTGCAGGAACAGACCGGCGCGCAGATTCTCTTCAACTATCAGCCAGGCTTAGAGAGTCTCGAAGCGCAGCAGCAGGTCCATGTTTTACAGATCGCCCGCGAAGCGTTGCTGAATGCGATTCGTCACGCCAGCGCGCAGTGCATCAGCATTGATTATCAGCACACCGAACAGGGTGAGCACTTACTGACGATTACCGATGACGGCGTTGGCATCAGCAACACCGATGAACCGCCAGGCCACTACGGACTGACCATTATGGCGGAGCGCGCGCAGCGCTTAGACGGCAAGCTCAGCATCAGCGCCAAGCCACGCGGCACCCAGGTCGCACTGCGTTTTCCACCGCGTCCGGCGCATCAGTTCGAATAACGTGCCGGTGCGGGTTAACAGATTATTGATAAGCGATCGCCAGCCTGCTTCAGGCGAATGGCGACAGCAGAGCCGCTGCGGCGCAGAATTCTGTGTCAGCAGCAGGTGACATCTTTCACGCATAACAGCCTGAAACAGTTCGGGGAAAGGAAAAGAACATGCAACAGCCCACATTAACTTTGATGATTGTTGACGATCATCCGCTGATGCGCCGGGGGATTCGTCAGCTACTGGCGCTCGATCCCCGGCTGGTCGTGATCGCAGAAGCCAACAACGGCACGGAAGCGCTGGCAGAGGCTCGCCAGCATGAGCCGGATGTGATCCTGCTCGACCTGAATATGAAAGGCATGTCGGGACTGGATACCCTTAAAGCCCTGCGCCACGAAGGCATCAGTTCGCGCATTCTGGTGCTGACCGTCTCTGACGCCCACAGTGATATTTTCACCATGGTGGATGCCGGTGCCGATGGGTATCTGCTGAAAGACAGCGAGCCGGAGATCCTGCTGGGACAGATTCTGCAAGCTTCCCAGGGCGAAAAAGTGTTCAGCGAAGGCGTCGCCCGTTATCTTGCCAATCGCCAGCACAGCGCCGATCCTTTACGCCAGCTGACTGAGCGTGAGCGTGATGTGCTGCAGGAGGTGGCGCGCGGTCTGTCGAATAAAGAGATTGGCACCATTCTGCATATCTCAGAAGAGACGGTAAAAGTGCATATCCGCAACCTGTTGCGTAAACTGGATGTGCGCTCGCGCGTTGCCGCGACCGTGCTCTGGCTTGAAAGCCGCCATCGTTAAATAATCGGAGAATTTACACTTTCTCCACAATTTCTCCACGATTCTCTAATTGACCGCACGTAGAGTAAGTGTCGGCAGGAAATCGTGGAAGAGATTATCCGGTTGCTCTGCCGGTGCACCCTTTCCTGGGCTCTCATTCCTGATAAAAAAGCACTGAGGAGTGTCGATTTAATGTCGAATTTCTTTATCGACCGACCCATCTTTGCATGGGTTCTGGCGATTTTGCTGTGTCTTTGCGGCACCCTTTCCATTATTTCGCTGCCTATTGAACAGTATCCCGACCTGGCACCGCCCAACGTGCGGATCACCGCTAACTATCCTGGCGCCTCTGCCGAAACGCTGGAGAACACCGTTACCCAGGTGATCGAGCAGAATATGACTGGCATCGATAACCTGATGTACATGTCATCCAACAGCAGCAACACCGGCCAGGCGCAGATCACCCTCACCTTCACCGCTGGCACCGATCCGGATGAAGCGCGCCAGCAGGTACAAAACCAGCTGCAATCCGCGCTGCGTAAATTACCCCAGGCAGTGCAGTCACAGGGCGTGACGGTCAACAAAACCGGTGACAGCAACATTCTGATGGTGGCCTTTGTCTCGACCGACGGCAGCATGGATAAGCAGGATATTGCAGATTATGTCGCCAGTAACATCCAGGATCCGCTAAGCCGCATTGATGGCGTCGGCCAGGTAGATGCTTATGGTTCACAATATGCGATGCGCATCTGGCTCGATCCCAACAAGTTGATCGCCTACTCCCTGACCACCGATGATGTGGTCAGCGCCATCGAATCGCAGAATGCCCAGGTCGCCGTCGGCCAGGTTGGCGGCCTGCCATCGGTAGACAAGCAGGCGCTTAACGCCACGGTGAATGCCCAGTCGATGCTGCAGACGCCGGAGCAGTTCCGGGCGATTACCCTGAAGAACAATCCTGATGGTTCGGTGGTCACGCTGGGTGATGTCGCCAGCGTGGCGCTCGGTGCCGAAAAATATGACTACCTCAGCCGCTATAATGGCCAGCCCGCTTCCGGTCTGGGGGTCAAACTGGCCTCGGGTGCCAATGAGATGAATACCGACAAGCTGGTGCGGGCGCGTATTGAGGAGTTATCCCACTATTTCCCGCACGGGCTGGAAGCCAAAATCGCCTATGAAACTTCGCCATTCGTCAAAGCGTCAATTACCGATGTGGTGAAGACGCTGTTGGAAGCGATTGTGCTGGTGTTTGGTGTGATGTACCTGTTTATGCAGAACTTCCGCGCCACGCTGATCCCCACCATCGCCGTCCCGGTGGTGCTGTTTGGCACCTTCAGCGTGCTCTACGCCTGCGGTTTCAGTATCAATACTCTGACGATGTTCGCCATGGTGCTGGCGATCGGCCTGCTGGTGGATGACGCCATCGTGGTGGTGGAAAACGTTGAACGCCTGATGAGTGAAGAGGGATTGTCGCCGCGTGCCGCGACACGCAAATCGATGGGCCAGATTCAGGGCGCGCTGGTCGGTATCGCGCTGGTGCTGTCGGCAGTCTTCGTGCCGATGGCTTTTTTTGGCGGCACGGTCGGGGCCATTTATCGCCAGTTCTCAATCACCATTGTGTCGGCAATGGTGTTGTCGGTACTGGTGGCGATGATCCTGACGCCCGCGCTGTGCGCCACGCTGCTCAAGCCGGTGAAGCCCGGCGAGTCGCACGGGCGTGGCGGCTTCTTCAGCTGGTTCAACCGTCACTTCAATAAAAACGCGGACCGTTACCAGCACGGCGTGGCAGGTATTCTGCGTAAGGGCGGCCGCTGGCTGCTGCTCTATCTTGCGCTTATCGGCCTGATGGCCTTTCTGTTTCTGCGTCTGCCCACTTCTTTCCTGCCGCTGGAAGATCGCGGCGTGTTTCTGACCCAGGTCCAGCTTCCGGCCGGTGCCACCTTAGAGCAGACTGCCGCCGTGGTGGCAAAAGTCGAAAATTACTATCTGACCGAAGAACAGGCCAATGTGCTGTCGGTGTTCTCGACCATCGGCGCCGGGCCTGGCGGTAACGGTCAGAACGTGGCGCGGCTGTTTGTCCGACTGAAAAACTGGGAAGATCGTCCCGGTGCCGATCGCACCTCGTTCGCGATTATCGATCGCGCCACAAAAGCGTTTCAGAAGATTAAAGAGGGTCGGGTGATCGCCAGCAGTCCGCCGGCCATTACTGGCATGGGCAGTTCGTCGGGCTTTGACCTGCAGCTGCAGGATCATGCCGGGCTCGGCCATGCCCGGTTAATGGCGATGCGCGATAAGCTACTGGAGATGGCCGCCAGCGATAAATCGTTATCGCGGGTGCGCCACAACGGACTCGATGACAGCCCACAGTTACAGATTGATGTCGATGAGCGCAAAGCGCAGGCGCTGGGCGTCTCGCTCGATACCATCAACGACACCCTGACCACCGCGTGGGGCTCAAGCTATGTGAATGACTTCCTCGATCGTGGCCGGGTGAAAAAAGTCTATGTCCAGGCGGCAGCCGAATTCCGCATGCTGCCGGGCGATATCAATAAGTGGTACGTGCGCAACAGCAGCGGTGGCATGGTGCCCTTCTCCGCGTTCGCCACCAGCCACTGGGAGACCGGTTCCCCCCGGCTGGAGCGCTACAACGGTTACTCCTCGCTGGAGATTGTCGGTGAAGCCGCCAACGGCGTCAGCAGCGGCACCGCGATGGATGAGATGGAAAAACTGGTCAACGCCTTACCGCTGGGCGTCGGCTTCCAGTGGAGCGGCGCTTCGTACCAGGAGCGTCTGTCCGGCTCGCAGGCACCGGCGCTGTATGCTATTTCGCTGCTGGTGGTGTTCCTCTGCCTCGCCGCGCTGTATGAGAGCTGGTCGATTCCGTTCTCGGTGATGCTGGTGGTCCCGCTCGGCGTGGTCGGCGCGCTGATTGCCACCTGGCTGCGTGGGCTGGAGAACGACGTCTACTTCCAGGTCGGGTTGCTGACGGTGGTGGGCCTCTCCGCCAAGAACGCCATTCTGATTGTTGAGTTTGCCAATGAGATCAACAGCAAAGGCGGCGAACTGGTGGCATCAACGCTGGAGGCCGCCCGCCAGCGCCTGCGGCCGATTCTGATGACCTCGCTGGCCTTTATCTTCGGGGTACTGCCGATGGCGATCAGCAGCGGTGCCGGCTCCGGCAGTCAGCATGCGGTCGGTACCGGCGTGATGGGTGGCATGATCTCCGCCACGCTGCTGGCGATCTTCTTCGTACCGCTGTTCTTCGTGCTGGTACGCCGTCGTTTCCCGCTGAAAGAGAAACCGCACGATTAAGCAGGCTGACTCAGCGGAGAGTCGCGCCAGAAATAAAAAGCGGCCACTGATATCAGTGACCGCCTTATTTCTGTGTGTGGTAAGAATTGCAGCAAGAGGGGAAGCGCCCTGCTTTTCTCGTCACGTGTTACTTGTTGCGTAACATCGCTTCGATAAATTCTTTCCAGTTCCCCATTTCAGTGTCAATCATAATGCCCTCTCTTATTGTGATGGCAATGTTACGCGCTTTTTTTCATCAGGTGAATACGTTTACACCTGTTATCACTATCGGCAGCGGTGAATAAAACCTGAGTTTTATCGGATTTGGTAGCTGACGCACATTTCAGCAACTGCTTAACCCGTCTGCAATTATTAGTTGATAACCCCAGCGGTAGCTTATTTTCTCAACATGGCGAAATTCTTAATTACCCAATGATAAGCCAGGTAATGATTACGGCTGAAATTGATAACGTTTACCTGATGCCTGCCGGTAACGATTATTGACAGCTCTGGCCCGCCTGGTGAGATGCCGCAACGGATCGCACTATGCTAAACTCGCGCTTTGGCTGCTTTTTTCAGCTTCAACGTTTCACAGGACAATAAGGATCAGGCAATGAGCGCGCAGTGGGTGATGTACGGGATTAAAAATTGCGACACGATAAAAAAAGCCCGGGGCTTTTTAACGGCTGCTGGCATCGACTATCGGTTCCATGACTACCGTGCTGATGGCCTGAGTGACGCGCAGCTGCAGGAATTTATTGATGCGCTGGGCTATACCACCCTGCTCAACACCCGCGGCACCACCTGGCGCAAATTGCCCGAGGCAGAGCGCGAGGCCGTCACCGATGCAGACAGCGCCAAAGCGCTGATGCTGGCCCAGCCTGCGATGATTAAACGCCCGCTGTTACGCACTCCGGATGGCACTTTGCTTGCCGGCTTTAGTGAGACGACCTATCAGAATGCTATCCAGGAGAAGTCATAATATGTTTTGCCCGGTCATTGAGCTGACGCAACAGCTTATTCGTCGCCCGTCTCTCAGCCCCGATGATGCCGGCTGTCAGGCTCTGCTGATCGCCCGCTTGCAGGCGATTGGCTTTCACATCGAGACCATGAACATCGGTGACACCCTGAATTTCTGGGCTACCCGTGGTGAAGGCGAAACGCTGGCGTTTGCCGGTCATACCGATGTGGTCCCGGCGGGCGATGCCAGCCGCTGGATCAATCCTCCTTTTGAACCCACCATCCGTGACGGCATGCTGTTTGGCCGTGGCGCGGCCGATATGAAAGGCTCGCTGGCGGCGATGGTGGTGGCCGCCGAACGTTTTGTCGCCGTCCATCCTCACCATAAAGGCCGGCTGGCGTTTCTGATTACTTCCGATGAAGAGGCCAGCGGTGCTAACGGTACCGTTAAAGTGGTTGAGCGCCTGATGGCACGCCAGGAACGGCTTGATTACTGCCTGGTTGGCGAACCGTCCAGTACCGAAGTGGTGGGCGACGTAGTGAAAAATGGCCGGCGCGGCTCGATCACCGCGAATCTGACGGTGCATGGGGTTCAGGGTCATGTCGCCTATCCCCATCTGGCCGATAACCCGGTGCATCGGGCGATGCCGGCGCTGAATGAACTGGTGGCCGTCGAGTGGGACCAGGGCAATGCCTTCTTTCCGGCGACCAGCATGCAGATTGCCAACGTACAGGCCGGAACCGGCAGCAACAACGTCATCCCCGGCGAGCTGTTCGTGCAGTTCAACTTCCGTTTCAGCACTGAGTTGACCGATGAGATGATCCGTCAGCGGGTTGCAGAACTGCTGGATCGTCATCAGCTGCGCTACACCATTGAGTGGAAACTCTCGGGTCAGCCGTTCCTGACCGATCGCGGTAAGCTGGTCGATGCCGTCGTAAAAGCGGTGGCGCACTATAATGAGATTAAGCCGCAGCTGCTGACGACCGGCGGCACCTCTGATGGCCGGTTTATCGCCCGGATGGGTGCGCAGGTAGTAGAACTGGGTCCGGTGAATGCCACCATTCATAAAATCAATGAGTGTGTGAAAGCCTCCGACCTGCAGATACTGAGCCGGATGTATCAACGCATCATGGAACAACTGATCGCCTGAGTGCGATATTAAGGAGCGGGAAATGGAGTTTATTAAAGACTACTGGTGGATCCTGGTGATCCTGCTGATGGTTGGCGTGCTGATGAATGTGTATAAAGATCTGAAACGCATCGATCACAAAAAATTTATGGATAACAAACCGGACCTGCCGCCGCATCGTGATTTTAACGATAAATGGGACGATGACGACGACTGGCCGAAGAAAAAGTAATCGCGGATGCCCTCGCCGTGCGAGGGCATTTTTACATCATCACAATCACATCGTCATCACCGGGTTTCGCCCCGCTTAACGCTTCATCAAAGTAGCGTTTCGGTACCGTATAGCGCAGATGATTAAGCGCCAGTTCCATACTGCGATGGTCAATCGCGTGGGCTAAATCATCAACAATATCCAGCGTCACATCACCGCCTAATGCCGTCAGTCGTTGCTCTGCCTGTTGCGCATGATGCAGCGGGATCTGCTCATCATAATCGCCGTGGATCAGATGCACCGTGGTACGGGTGCTGGCTTTCTCTGGCAGGGTAACGAAACGGCCATTAAACACCACCGCGCGCCCCGCCAGGTCGGCATGGGCTTTTACCCCTTCCAGCACCATGCTGCCACCCTGCGAAAAGCCGATCAGCGCCGTAGCTTCCGCCCGGACACCACTCTGCTGCTGCCAGTGACGGACCGACTCGACAAACTGCGGCATGGCGGCATCTACCCGCTGCTGGACCGTCTGGTCGTGTAATTCCGCTTCAGTAAACCACTGACGACCAGCGGCAGGCGATCCTACCGAAACCACCAGCGCTTCAGGAAAAGTGCGGGCAAACCAGCTGCCGATCTCGCCCATTGAATCCGGATTGTCGCCCACGCCGTGATAAAGCAGGAACAGCTGGGCCGCCGTAGCAGGCTGTTGAACGATTACATATTTCAGTGTCATGTTGACCTCCTGTTGTCACTCTACGCCGCCGGGCGCGGAATGATATGAGGAATATTTGAAGCCGCCGGTCGAATTATTTCAACGACTGACGTAAGACGTCGGCATCAACGTCCTGCAGCGTTTCAAGTGCGATAGCGGCTTGCTGACGCAGTGCGGCAATTAACGCTTTACGGCCGCTCAGCCCCGCCTGCCGGGCCAGTGCAGTCAGCGCATCAGGAGCAGCGATGGCAGCCTCGATCAGCGGTAACGGCTGAGCAGAGATCCCAGCCAGCCGCTGCAACACCGGCAAACTGGCCTCCAGTGGCCGCTGCGCCCAGGCAAAACCGGCCGCCAGTCGGGCATCCTGCGGCGTGAAACCTGCCTCACGGCACGCAGTGATGTCCGGCTCCAGCGCGATATGCTGACGCAGCACCGGCCAGTCACGGGCCAACTGGTGTGCAGCCCGCCGCTGTAACATCTCACCGGCATCAGAACTGGCCAGCATTGCCATTGCGGCGTAGCAGCCGCTACTGGCTTCACGCTGGCTGCCGATGCGCACCAGGGTAAAACCACAGCTGCGCCAGAAAGCCCAAAGAGATTCAGTGTAGCCGAAGCTGACAGAAAGATAGTCGTAATCCGCGGCGGCGTGACGGGCTGCCGCCACCAGCTGCTGACCGATGCCACGACGACGACTCTCCGCCGCCACGGCAATGCGGCTGATGCGCAGTGAGCGTAACGTTGCCGCTTCAGCGAATCCGGCGTGCGCCGCCAGCGACTGAGCCACCAGATTGCCACGCGGCCGACGGGTGCCGGCCCATACCGCCTCTGCCAGAGAAGCATCAAGCCCGCCCTCTTCCACCAGCCATAACGCGCCCTGCAACGCTAACGCGTCACCCGCCAGCCACAGCTGCATGCCGGGCGCATCCAGCAGACGGCGTAAATCAAGCGGAGAGGTGCGGTAATGGGCGCTGGTCAGCAGCCGATAGGCCGCCTGCAACGCCGTAAAATCGTTGCGCGACGCCCGATGCGGAATGGCTGAGGATGACGGCGCGACGGCAGCAGCATCGTCAAACAGCAGCGCCTGGTTGAGCCAGCGTTCCAGCGGATCGCTGCGCGACCAGCGGAGTGGTTCATCGAGGGTGAAATAGCGAACCTGCGGCAGTCCGGCGCAAAATTTCAGGATAAAACCGCGTCCGCTGCCTTCGTAACCCTGCACCGTGGTGGTGAGTAATACCCGGGGAAAACGACTGATCAGCGCCTGCAACAACGGCGCGGGAATGGCGGCGGCTTCATCAATAATCAGCCAGGCAGCGGGCGGCGGCGGCATCAGCGCCAGTAGCGCATCCGGTGCCATAAAATGAAAATGATCGCCGGCAAACGCGGCCAGTACCCCGGTGGACGCCCTGGCCGGCGCGGTCACCAGACAGTTTCCCTGCTGGCCCGCCAGCATGCCCGCCAGTGCCGACTTTCCGCGTCCGCGGGCGGCAGTCAGCACCGCCACGCCTGACGGCAGCGCCAGCAACTGCGCCAGCACCGCCTGCTGCTGTTGCGGTGCCCGACACTGCCACTGTGGCCAGTCTGTGTGCGGCGGAAAACGACAAGGCTGATGCTGCTGCTCCAGCAGCACTTCTGCATCGTTCAGAATCTGCTGTTGCAGATGATCAACGAAGCGTGGCGTGGCGATCGGCTCGGCGACGTCCGCCCAGCGCAGGCTATCAGCATCAGGTTGTTGCAGCCACCGGTCCCAGGGCGGGACCAGCAGCAGCAGCCAGCTACCGGCGGTTAAGGTGCCGGCCAGCGCGGCGAAGGCTTCAGCATGGAAGCCCTGCCGGGCATCGAAAATCGCATGATGAAATTCGCGGCCCAGCAGGGTGCGCACCGCCCCCGGCACGCAGTGCGGACCGGGAAACAGTGCGTTGTCGCTTAGCATCAGCCAGTCACCCGCCAGCGCATCACGCCACGCCGTCGCCCGCATCAGGCACCACGCCGGATCGCCGCTGATCACCGCCAGCCGTCGAATCCCGGCCTGCTGCATCTGTGCGGTGAGGCGTTGCAGGGTCACTGGTTGCTGGCGAAGGTGTTGCACTGTCCCGGATTGCCACCATCAAAGCCGCGCTTGAACCAGCTGTATCGCTGCTGCGAGGTGCCGTGGGTAAAGCTGTCCGGCACTACCCGCCCCTGACTTTTTTGCTGCAGTCGATCGTCGCCAATCGCCTCAGCGGCATTCAGGGCTTCCTGCAGATCGCCAACCTCAAGGATATTTTCCTGCTGCATATAGTGTCCCCAGACGCCAGCGAAGCAGTCAGCCTGTAACTCCATTTTGACCGACAGCTGGTTTACCTGAGTCTGGCTGGCACCCTGCTGCATTTCGCGAACTTTCGGTTCGATACCCAACAGTTTCTGGACGTGATGGCCCACTTCATGCGCAATCACATAGCCCTGGGCAAAGTCACCACCGGCACCGAGTTTGGTTTTCATCTCATCATAAAACGAGAGATCGATATAAACCGTCTGATCGGCAGGACAGTAGAACGGCCCCATCACTGACTGGCCGGTACCGCAGCCGGTGCGGGTGGCACCGCGATACATCACCAGCTTCGGCGCGACATACTGTTTGTTCATCTGCTGGAACAGTTTCCCCCAGGTATCTTCGGTGGTCGCCAGCATCACTTTGGTAAATTTCGCCGCTTCATCCTCATTCGGACTGACGCTACGCTGCTGTTGCTGACTGGTCGGTGCCACTTCACCGCCGGTCAGTAAGGCGGTCAGGTCATAGCCATAATAGCCGGCCACCGCCACCACAATCAGCAGAACAATCCCGCCTTTGCCGCGCGGCAGACGAATCTGGCGGCCTCCTCCACCAAAACCGGATGATTGATCGCGACGGTCCTCTACATTGTCGCTTTCGCGACGCCCTTGCCAGCGCATGCTGTACTCCCTTAGCGGTTTACTCAGATGGCATGATTTTAGTTGTGTGCCGGGGCAATCACCAGCTTTATGCCAAAATGAAAAAAGGAGAGCCGGGGCTCTCCTTTTTCTGCGGTACGGCGCGACTTAGTCGAGCTTCACGCCCAGTCGCTGGGCAACCGCTTCATAGGCTTCAACCACGCCACCCAGGCTCTGGCGGAAACGGTCTTTGTCCATTTTATCCAGCGTCTGTTTGTCCCACAGGCGCGCGCCGTCTGGCGAGAACTCATCGCCCAGCGTCACTTCGCCGTTAAACAGACCAAACTCCAGCTTGAAATCGACCAGAATTAAGCCAGCGTCATCAAACAGCTTGCTCAGCACTTCATTGGCTTTGAAGGTCAGTTCCTGCATCCGCGCCAGGTTTTCTTTGCTGACCCAGCCAAAGGTTTCGCAGTAGGATTCGTTGACCATCGGGTCATGTTTCGCATCATCTTTCAGGAAAAGATCGAACAGCGGTGGATTCAGCACCATCCCCTCTTCCACGCCCAGACGCTTAACCAGTGAACCCGCGGCACGGTTGCGGACGACACACTCAACCGGCACCATCTCCAGCTTCTTCACCAGCGCTTCGTTATCAGACAGCAGCGCTTCCATCTGGGTCGGGATACCCGCTTCCTGCAATTTAGTCATGATGAAATGGTTAAACTTGTTGTTTACCATTCCTTTGCGATCAAACTGCTCGATTCGGGCGCCGTCACCGGCTGACGTATCGTTGCGGAATTCGAGTATCAGCAGATCCGGATTGTCGGTGCTGTATACGGTTTTCGCTTTACCGCGATACAACTCAGCTCGCTTTTGCATCTTGTTAACTCCAGACTTGAAATAACGGGTGTTCAACGGCCTGTGCCGCTGCGGCGATTGGCGGGACGCAATCGATTACTTCGCCGCGCGCTATTATGCCAAAAACAAAATAAAAAGGCCGGAGAATCTCCGGCCGTTAATCACTTTATTTGTTCAGCGCGCCCTGGAACACCGCCACCAGCGCATCATTTTGCGACTGGGTCAGCACATGCCCTTTCGGATCGATGAACTGCAGGCTGGTACGGTTATCAAGATCGCCGACCTGCACTTTGTAATCACCGTTTGGCAATTCCGGATCTTTCGCGCCCACTTCATCCCAGCTGCTGCTGCCCGGTGATTTATAGGTCACCTTCATGCTGCCGGTTGAACGGGTGGTGTCCGTCACTTCCATGCCGACGCGTTTCATCGCCTCTGGCAGACGCTGCCACGCCACGTTGTAAGGCGTACGCAGGATCAGCAACGGCAAGCCGGTATCATCTGCGCCACTCTGCACATCAATCGCACCATTCACCCGACCTGAAGCGGCGTTTTCGCTGGCGGTTTCGATCTTATCCAGACCGGTGCTGATGTCGTTGAGCATCTGCGCGGTATAACGCTGGATTTGCGCCGGCGAAGTGATGGTTTTGCCATCCTGTTGCAGTTCCAGCAGACGAACCGTCAGCAGCTGCTGATAGCTCTGCGACTGTACGCTGATCTGGTAGCGGCCACGGTACTGCTGGTCTTCATCAGCCCGGTTCCACTGCACCCAGTCAGTGGTCAGCTGCTGTCCCGCGTCATTGCGTGAAGCAATCGGGAATTTGTAAGACTGCACCACATTAACCACCTGCGACCAGACGGAGCCACGGCTGTTCTCAATCATCAGCGCGCCGGTATTATTGCTGTATTGCGCGCGCGTACCGTTCAGCAGCGCCAGTGGCTGGGCCGGTGGACGGATATCGAGCTGCTTGCCGGTCGGCGCCTGACTGCTGGTGCGCGGCACGTCAAAATCACCACGCTGAACCGGCAGGATCATTCCGGCAGGGGCTTTCAGTTCATGTAATTCGCTGGCTTGCAGGTAAGATTCATCACCGCTGACCTGGCGCTTATAGCGCTGGTCGCTCGAACAGGCCGACAACAGCATCAGGGTGGAAAGCCCCACCACGGTAGCTACCGTTGACCGCTTTACTGAGTAATTCATTCAAACTCCCTAAATTATCGCAAACCCGCTTTCACCAGCGCCTGCTCCACTTTCGGCTGGCCGGCTGCAGTCAGTGGCGTCATTGGCAGACGCAGCGTGTCGTTAGCGATTAATCCTAGCTGTTTCGCAGCCCATTTTACCGGGATAGGATTGGGTTCACAGAAAAGCGTCTGGTGCAGATGCATCAGACGCTGATTCAGGCGGCGAGCCTCGACGAAATTGCCCTGCTGCGCCAGTGTGCACAGCTCGGCCATTTCGCGCGCGGCCACGTTCGCAGTCACCGAAATGACGCCTTTGCCGCCCAGTTGCATAAAGTCCAGTGCGGTAGCGTCGTCGCCACTCACCAGAATGAACTCTTCATTAACCAGCTCTTGGATCTGACTAACCCGCGATAAGTTCCCGGTTGCCTCTTTGATTCCGATAATATTTTTTATTTCAGCCAGACGGGCAACGGTTTCCGGCAGCATGTCACAACCGGTGCGCGAGGGTACGTTATACAGCATTTGCGGCAGGCTGGTGCTGTCGGCGATGGCTTTAAAGTGCTGGAACAATCCTTCCTGCGTCGGACGGTTGTAATACGGCGTGACGGTCAGGCAGCCGACAACGCCGGAGTGTTCGAAACGTTTAGTCAGAGAGATGCCTTCTGCGGTGGCATTCGCCCCGGTTCCGGCGATCACCGGGATCCGGCCATCGGCCAGCTCCAGGGTCAGCATCACCACATCGCCGTGTTCCTCATGGCTCAGCGTGGCCGATTCGCCTGTGGTGCCGACGGAAACAATCGCCGCGGTGCCGCTGGCGACATGATAATCAATCAGTTTTTTCAGACTCGCACGGCAGACATTACCTTTGTCATCCATTGGCGTAACGAGTGCAACAATACTTCCCGTAAACATTGGCGATCCCCTCGACAAACAAGTGCTTCATGGTACGTTTTACACTTAGGGAAAAGCAAGCAAGCCACGCTATTCCCGCGCTTGTCAGCAGTTTTTTTTATGTTTACCTTATGGTTATTAGCGAATGCACAGGAAAAGCCATTTTGCCGCAATCTCAGCCCCATCATCTGGTGATCACCGCGCTCGGTGTTGACCGTCCGGGTATCGTCAATACCATCACCCGACACGTCAGCAGCTGCGGTTGCAATATCGAAGATAGCCGTCTCGCCATGCTTGGGGATGAGTTCACCTTTATCATGCTGCTATCCGGTAGCTGGAACGCCATTACGCTGATTGAATCCACTCTGCCGCTGAAAGGTGCCGAACTGGAACTGCTGATCGTCATGAAGCGCACCAATGCCCGTCAGCGTCCGCCGATGCCGGATACCGCGTTTATTCAGGTTGAGGTGGCGGATTCGCCGCACATCATTGAGCGCTTTACCGATCTGATCGATAAACATCAGATGAACGTTGCCGAACTGGTGTCACGAATTACGCCGGGGCAACACGATTTACCCCCAACGCTCTATATTCAAATGACGGCCCACAGTCCAACGCGTACCGAAGGCACGTCGTTTGAGCAGGCTTTTAATACGCTGTGTCAGGAGCTGAATGCCCAGGGTTCGCTGCGTCTTTACAGCGCGTCGGATGCCGACAGCAGTGAAGCCATCAGCCCGGCACGCTAACGGCGCAGGTCACAATACCGGAGCTATTTCTCCACATTACTGTCACCGAAACGTGCCCGGCTATGTGGTGAAATACCCCCTGATGGTAATTTTCCGTTTGGCAGTTTCCGGCCGGATGGTGTATTACCGACAGCCTGAATAAAAAAATGGAGAGATGTGATGAATCCACTGAAAGCCGGTGATACCGCACCGAAATTTAGCTTGCCCGATCAGGACGGCGAACAGGTTAATTTGACCGACTTCCAGGGACAGCGCGTTCTGGTGTATTTCTATCCGAAGGCGATGACGCCTGGCTGCACCGTCCAGGCGTGTGGTCTGCGTGACAATATGGATGAGTTGAAAAAAGCGGGTGTCGAGGTGCTGGGCATCAGCACTGACAAACCGGAAAAACTGTCACGCTTTGTCGAAAAAGAGCTGCTGAATTTCACCCTGCTGTCGGATGAAGATCATGAGGTCTGTAAGGCATTTGGCGTCTGGGGTGAAAAGACCTTTATGGGTAAAACCTATGACGGCATCCATCGCATCAGCTTCCTGCTGGATGCGGATGGCAAGGTGGAAAAGGTATTCGATAACTTCAAAACCTCAAATCACCACGACATCGTGCTGGATTACGTTAAGTCCGCCTGATGTCTGTCGGGCGCGGCAGTTTACTCGCCGCGCCCGGCTTATTACGCCGTCCGGTGCTCGTCCGGCCAGGCATGCACCACCGCTTTGACCAGCGTCGCCAGTGGAATGGCAAAGAACACGCCCCAGAATCCCCATAGCCCGCCAAAAATCACCACCGATAAGATAATCACCAGTGGATGCAGATTGACCGCTTCTGAGAACAGAATCGGCACCAGAATGTTGCCATCCAGCGCCTGAATCACCAGATAGACGATAAACATGGTCCAGAATTCGCTGCCCATCCCCCACTGAAACAGTCCTACGCAGATTACCGGCACGGTAACCAGCATCGCGCCGATATAGGGAATCAACACCGAAATCCCCACCAGTACCGCCAGCAGGAGCGCATAGTTGAGGCCGAGAAACAGGAAGGCCAGCCAGCTGGCGATGCCGACCACCACCATCTCCAGCACTTTGCCGCGAATATAGTTGGTGATCTGCTGATTCATCTCCAGCCACACTACCCCAGCCAGACCGCGATTGCGTGGCAACACCCGGCGCACTGCGTTCAGCATCTGTTCTTTATCCTTTAACAGGAAGAACACCATCAGCGGCACCAGCACCAGATAGATCATCAGCGTCATCAGGCCGACCAGCGACGCCAGAGAGTAGCGGACCAGCGAATCGCCGACGCCGCTCAGCCGGCTACGCAGGTTCTCCGCAATCAGATCGATGATGCCGGCATCCATCAGTGCCGGAAAACGCTTCGGCAGCCCGGCGGAAAACAGGTAGAGCTTGTTGAGCATATTGGGCAGGTCGCGGGTCAGATTGATGCCCTGTTGCCAGGCGACCGGCGCCACAATCAGCACCATCACCAGCAGAATACCGGCGAACAGCACCAGCACAATTGAGGTGGCCCAGCTTCGGCTGCAGCCAACGCGCTGCAGTCGCGCCGTTGGCCATTCCAGCAGATAGGCCAGCACCACGGCCAGCAGCAGCGGAGCCAGCAGATCGCTTAAGAAAAACAGGATGCAGAAGCCCGCCAGCAGGATCACCAGCAGGGCAATAGCCTGCGGATCGCTGAAGCGGCGTTTGTACCATTGAAATAATAAAGCCAGCATAACTTCCGATCCAATAAAGCAAAAAAGGAGGACGATTGTACCTGATATGAGCAGCCTGAAAAGGGCGTTGCCTGCTGGCGCGCGGTTAGCTGACGGGTGCCGCAATCACGCAGTTACGTCCGCTGTTTTTCGCCTGATACAGCGCGGCATCCGCCTGCTTTAAGCTGGCTTCCAGCGACACATCCTGCTGACCGTTCCATGCCGAGACGCCAATTGATAAGGTGATGCGGCCAACGTCGGTAAGCCAGGCTTCGGCAATGCCGAGCCGTACCCGCTCCGCAATGATCAACGCCTCTTCCAGCGGGGTGCCCGGCAGCAGCATCAAGAACTCCTCTCCGCCGTTGCGGCAAACCACGTCGGACTGGCGCGCGCTGGCCCGCAGGGTACTCGCCACCTGCTGGATCACCCGATCGCCGACGTCGTGTCCCCAGCTATCGTTGACGTTTTTAAAGTGATCGATATCCAGCGCCAGCACCGAAAACGGCTGGCGCAGCGTCTGGTAATAGTCCAGCACCGCGTTGAGGCCGCGACGGTTCAGCAACTGGGTCAGCGGATCGGTTTGCGCTTCCGAGTTGAGTCGGCCAATTTTGTCCTGCACCAGACCAATGCCGGTCAGTAGTGCGCGTTTGACCTGAGCGGCCTCAAAATACCAGGCGCTGATGCCGCCAATCTCCATTGACACACCCTGTGCATCCATCCGGCTGGCTTTACGGGCCAGTTGCCACAGCGGCAGCGCAATCAGCCGGGCCAGCACCACCGCCACCAGCAGCGTCAGCAGCGCAAACGGCACGGAATTTTTCAGCACCTTGAGCAACAGGCCGGAGAGCGGCTTCAGCGTGACGTTAATCGGCTTGAGCGCCACCACCATCCAGCCGGTGGTCGGCACCACGGCATACCCCGCCAGCTGCTTAACCTCACCCGACTGCGAGAGCATTAGCGAGCCATTGCTTTGATCCTCACGCGGCCCGATGATGGCGGGCAGCATTTTGCCAATCAGCTGGCGATTCTGGTGATAGAGCACCTGATTATTGCTGTCGAGCACGTAGACGCTGGTGCCATCGCGATAAAACTGCTCGCCCAGCAGCGCATTCAGAATGCTCTTTTTCTTCAGATAGATGGTGCCGCCGACATAGCCCAGATAGTCGCCTTCGTGGCTCCAGATTGGCCAGGAGACAAATACCAGTAAGTTGTTCGCTGCAGAAAGAGTGGGTTTACTGATGATCGGCTGGCGCATCTCCAGCGCTTCGCGTGATGCTTCGCTGGTCAGATGCATCCCTTTCAGCGTCAGCGACTCCGGCGAGATGGCTTTTACTATCCCCTGCTCATCCACCACTGCTACCGAGTTAAAACTGGTGGTCTGCTCGCGCAGGCGGTTGACTTCGTTTTGCAGCAGCGTCTCGTTATTAAAATTATCACTGAGTTGGTTAGCGCTGTAATGCAACTGTGACTGCGCCAGCTGGAAGAAAATCTCGCTGGTGGAGGCCAGTTTAGCGGCATAAGCGCGATTAGCCTCAAGGGTACTTTCAATCAGTACCTGACGCTGTACCCGCCAGGTCGCGTAGAGCGTATTGGCAAGCGTAATAACGATGCTGACCATAACCAGCAGTGCGATTAAATTGCGTAGATCGGTTTTGGGCCGAAAACGCCTTAGCATGGCGTTGCCGCCGCAGGAGAAAAAATCATGTCTTACGTGCCCGATTATTGTTTTTAGCGTGTGCCGGTTACCCTGGTGATTCCGGGCGTAAGTCTACACCCTGGCGGAGGATTTGAGCAGGTTTAAGGCCGCCGACAGTGGACTAAATTCAAATTTACCTGGCCCTAATCGATTAATTCCTGCTGATTATAAAACGGCCACAACCCAGAAAAGCGGTCAATGGCGTACTGATGCGGCACCATCCGCTGCCCCGGCTGCCAGCGCTGCAGCAGAAATCGGGGTGGTTCCAGCACGAAGTGGGCCGGGTCGTCAGGTTGCAGCTCCAGCACCACCTGATGTTATACGCCGGCCAGCTGCTCTATCGCCTGTAATTGCCGGGCAATACCGGATGAAGCAGCGAAGGCAGCAACCTCCACAACGTGGTGAGGTACTGAGTCGTAACTGACGGACAATATGATGCGGGCGTAATCCGGGTTACGCTGAGGCGGCCAGCCCCTTGTGCAGCGTGTCGGGGTTCAGCAGAGGAGGAGCAGAAAAGGCGCGTGCGGCGGTGTCGCGCGAAACGCCCGCCAGCGTGGCTACACGGCGTAAATCGGTCATCACGCCCTCGCTTACCGTCGATGAGATCGATCTCATTGAGGCGGAAGCTAACGGCATGATACGACAGAGGCAGGGTGGGAACCTGACGAAAAGAGAACAGCGGCGGTGTCGCCGCTGTCAGGATCACAGCATCAGGAAAGCGTACCCTTCATTTTGCAGCGTGGCGACGGTGGTGCCGCTGGAGATGGTGTGGGTGACCATCGGGTCAATCCATTCGCGCTCTAGCTGATGGAACGCCACCGACTGATCGCAAATCGACACTTCAACACCGGCTTTTTTCAGTTCACTGATCAATTTAAGGTTCGGATTGTCGACGCCATAGGCTTTATGAAATTGCGCATTGTTTAAGGCAGCCGGGACCGCATCGCTATTAATCGATACCACGAATTTCAGCTGGTCGAGCGGGACGCCCGCCGCATAATAGAGGTTAGTGACGCGAGCAACCCGCTCCAGACCCAGGTTCGGCTGGCGAATATCGCCTTCACTGCGGTTGATCTGGAAAACAATTTTATTGCTCAGGCCTGGCGTTGTGCCCGGTTTAAAGGCTGGCGTATCGACATAATGTATTTTTCCGTAGCCTTCAATGGCTGGGGTACTCCAGAAATCAGCCGGCTGGGTTTTATTATCCGCCACTTTGCCACTGACCTTATCGAATAATTCCGGCAACTGTAAAACATTACCACCAATAAACCCCGCCACGGCGGCGACCACAATAAAGGCTGCTGGACGCATCACTTATTCTCCTGATGTTTTAGACAAGGTATTAATTACATTGCCAGCCACGCGTAACCCTGATTTTGCAGGGTCGATACCGTGGTCGGACTGGAAAGCGCATGCACGACCGATTTATCAATCCAGTTATTGGGATAGTGATGGAAGGCCACCGACTGATCGCAGACCGATACTTTTACGCCCGTTTTATTTAGCTCATCGATCAATTTCAGGTTCGGGTTATCAATGCCATAGAACTGCCTGAAATGGGCGTTATCCAGCATCGCCGGGGTGGCGTCACCGGTCACTGAGACCACAAATTTCAGCTGGTCAGCCGGAACGCCTGAGGCAATATAGAGATTCACCACCCGCGCGACCCGCTCCAGCCCCAGATTGGGCGCAGTCATCGCTCCGTCGCTACGGGTAATCTGGAAAACGATTTTATTGCTCAACCCCGCCACCGGTTTAAAAGCGGCGTCGGCCTCATAATGAATTTTGCCATAACCTTCAATCGCTGGCGTACTCCAGAAACCTTCAGGCTCCTGCGGCTCAGACGAAAGATGCTGCGCGACTTTGTCATAAAGAGTGCCGCTTTGTGTGACAACCGCGCCGACCACACCACCCATAATGGCAATTAACACGTAAGAAACCGCTGAACGCATAACACTCCTCTCCGGCAAATAACGCGCTACAGATCCATATTCTGAATCGGGGCAATATCTATATCACAGCGCATCGATATTCAGCGCCTGCGTAAATGTGTGTCAGCTCACATTTGGTTACGACAGAAATAATGATCGTGCTTTACCAATCGAAAATTTTCATCAACATCTGACGTAAAGCGAATAATAGATGGACCTTAATATCTTTATTAATTGCCCGCATTAATGATCACTTCAGGTTAATTTAATGCCACTATTTTCTGGAGCCTGAAATGACTATCCAATGAGGAGGAACTATTTACTTAATCGTGACGACGGACATAAAACGCGCGAAATGGCTTTTTTTTCGGAGTAAACCTGGAAAAATTCATGCCATATTCAATTTTTTTGAGTGAATTTACATAACTTTAAACTAAGCGCGTAAAGCGTTTTATTTCACCCTCAGCATAATCTGCTTTATTTCCCGCGACCACATCGAGAAAACCTGAATAAGCCAGTTTCTCCTCGCCCATTACCCTCAGCTCAGGCGGCTGGCGTTTTTTCGTTTAACTCCGGTTTAGGTTTTTAACATATTCAATTTTTTTCGCCAGAAAAGGCGATCTTGCACAAAACAGACGCCATCCGGCGTAGATAACCCCATTCCTTTCTTATCATGCTGTGGTTAAGATAGTTGCGAACCGTTGTTAGCTGCGAAAAAACGGAAGCTTACCGCTGCGCACCTGGCCAGTTTCAGGGCCTCTCTACAGGATTAAGGCATGTTGAACCGGTTAAAAAAAACGCTGATCGCCGCACTGCTCCCAACGCTGATGTTCACCAGTCTGGCACCTGCCTGGGCCGACGTCAGTGATTCACTGCCCGATATGGGGACCACAGCGGGCTCAACGCTGTCGATTAATCAGGAATTACAGATGGGCGACTTCTACGTTCGCCAGTTGCGCGCCAGTGCTCCCCTGATCAATGACCCGTTGCTTAACCAGTACATCAATCAGCTCGGCCAGCGGCTGGTGTCACACGCCGATTCGGTTAAGACGCCGTTCCACTTCTTTCTGATTCAGAACGATGAACTCAACGCCTTTGCCTTCTTTGGCGGCAATGTGGTGCTGCACTCTGCGCTGTTCCGGTTCACCGAAAATGAAAGCCAGCTGGCCTCGGTAATGGCGCATGAAATTTCGCACGTGACGCAGCGCCATCTGGCACGCGCCATGGAAGATCAAAAGCGCAATGCCCCGCTCACCTGGGTCGGCGCGCTGGGCTCAATTCTGCTGGCGATGGCCAATCCGCAGGCCGGTATGGCGGCGCTGACCGGTACGCTGGCGGGAACCCAGCAAGGCATTATCAGCTTCACCCAGGGTAACGAGCAGGAGGCGGATCGCATCGGGATTCAGGTGCTGCAACGTGCCGGTTTCGATCCCCAGGCGATGCCAAATTTTTTACAGAAGCTGGCCGATCAGAGCCGCTTCTCGTCTAAGCCACCAGAAATTCTGCTGACGCACCCGCTGCCTGACAGCCGTCTGGCAGATGCGCGCAACCGCGCCAACCAGATGCGACCGGTGGTGGTGCAGTCCAGTCAGGATTTCTATCTGGCGAAGGTGCGTGCGCTGGGGATGTACGCCACCGGCCGCAATCAGCTGACCGATGAACTGTTGAACCAGTACGCCAGCGGTAACACCCGCGAACAGCTGGCGTCGCAGTACGGTAAGGCAGTGCAGTTTTTACAGGCGAAAAGCTATGCCGATGCGAAGCGGATCATCACTCCGCTGCTGGCGAAGCAGCCGGATAACGTCTGGTTCCTCGATATCATGTCGGATATCGACATCGGACTGAACCAGCCGCAACAGGCGATCGCCCTGCTTACCGGCGCGACCGGCGCGAAGAACAGCCCGGTAGTGCAGCTCAACCTGGCAAACGCCTACGTTGAAGCGAAACAGCCGGCCAACGCCAGCCGCATTCTGAATCGCTACACCTGGACCAACAAAGATGATCCTAACGGCTGGGACTTACTGGCACAGGCATCAGCACAGCAGGGACTGAACGATGAAGAGCTGTCGGCGCGCGCTGAAAGCCTGGCGCTCAACGGCCAGCTTGACCAGGCGATCACTACCCTTAGCAGCGCCAGCGCCCAGGTGCCGCTCGGCAGCCTGAAGCAGGCGCGTTACGATGCCCGTATCGATCAGCTGCGGCAGTTGCAGCAGCGTTTTAAACAATATCAGAAAGGCTAACCGGCCCGTTATCAGAGGAGATCGCCTGAAATGGTGACGATTTATCACAATCCGCGCTGTAGCAAGAGTCGCGAAACGCTGGCGCTGTTACAGGAACGCGGCATTGAACCCGAGGTGGTGCTCTATCTGCAAACCCCACCAACCCGCGACACGCTGCAAATCCTGCTGCAAAAGCTGGGGATGCAGAGTATACGCCAGCTGATGCGGACCAAAGAGCCGCTTTATCATGAGCTGGGGCTGGCGGAGGAAACGAAGAGTGAGGCTGAACTGATCGCCGCGTTGGTTGACCATCCCAGCCTGATTGAGCGACCGATTGTGATTAATGGCGACCAGGCGCGTATCGGCCGCCCACCGGAGGCGGTACTCGGGATTATCTAAAGGCCGAGCGTCTCTTTAACAAAGGGGATGGTCAGTTTGCGCTGGGCACTGATCGATGCACGATCGAGGCGATCCAGCGTATCAAACAGCGTGCGCATTTCGCGATCGAGTCGCTTCAGCAGGAAGCGGCCAACGTCTTCCGGCAGCTCAAAGCCGCGCAATCCGGCGCGCAGCTGCAACGCCTGTAGCTTATCTTCATCAGAGAGCGGCTGCAGACGGTAGATCTGGCCCCAGTCGAGACGCGAAGCCAGATCGGGCAACTGCAGATTAAGCTGACGTGGCGGACGATCGCCGGTGATAAACAGGCGGGTATTGCCGGTTTCCAGAATGCGGTTGTAGAGATCGAAGATCGCCATTTCCCACTCCGGCTCGCCGGCAATGCACTCGATATTATCGATGCATACCAGTGACAGTTGCTCCATCCCTTCCAGCACTTCCGGCACAAACCAGGTGCGCTTATCCAGCGGCACATAGCCGACCGCCGCACCGCGCGCTGACATTTCTGCGCAGGCTGCGTGCAGCAAATGGCTCCGGCCTCCGCCTTCGCGCGACCAGAAGTAGAGATAGCTGCCATGTTGTTGGTTGAGAGCACCTTTCAGCGCGGCAATCAGCGACGGGTTCTCCCCCGGCCAGAAGCTGGCGAAGGTTTCGTCGTCAGGCAAATAGAGTGGCAATGACAATTGTGCCGGCGTGTTCAGAAGCACCTCAGCAAGAGAACAAGCAAAAAACCGGGGAAGTCTACCACAGTTTTCAAAAAGAGATGAATGGAGCGTCCCTGCCCCGTTCTCAGGAAGCGGCTAACGATCAGCTATCCTGGCGTTCGTCAGCTTCCAGCACTACCTCTTCCGGGCGCAGCAGTGAAATCACGCGGAAGATCAGCGCTAATCCCACGCCAACGAGAGTGGCCAGCGCCATGCCTTTCAGTTCCGCCGCGCCGATATGCACCTTCGCGCCGCTGACGCCGATGATCAGGATTACCGAGGTCAGGATCAGATTCTGCGCTTTGTTGTAATCCACTTTGGATTCGATCAGCACCCGGATACCGGACGCGCCAATTACCCCGTACAGCAGCAGCGAGACGCCGCCCATCACCGGCACCGGGATCGCCTGAATCGCCGCCGCCAGTTTACCGACGCAGGACAGCAGAATGGCGAGGATCGCCGCGCCGCCAATTACCCAGGTGCTGTAGACGCGGGTAATCGCCATCACGCCGATATTCTCACCGTAGGTGGTGTTGGGGGTCGAGCCAAAGAAACCAGAAATCACCGTTGATAAGCCATTGGCGAACATCGAGCGGTGCAGGCCAGGGTCGCGGATCAGATCTTTCTTTACGATATTGGCCGTGACCACCAGATGACCGATGTGTTCGGCAATCACCACCAGCGCCGCCGGCAGAATAGTCAGCATTGCCACCCACTCGAAGCGTGGCGTATAGAAGGTTGGCAGCGCGAACCACGGCGCGTTCTCTACCCCGCTCCAGTCGACGATGCCCATAAACCACGAGAGCGTATAGCCGACCAGCACCCCGATCAGAATCGGGATGATCGCCAGAAAGCCGCGAAACAGCACCGAACCAAACACCGTCACCGCCAGCGTCACCAGCGAGATAATCACCGTGGTGCTGTCGGGCGAACTGCCCTCAGCCGGCAGCAGACCGGCCATATTCGCCGCCACGCCAGCCAGTTCCAGGCCGATGACTGCGACAATCGCGCCCATCGCCGCCGGCGGGAACATCACATCCAGCCAGCCGGTACCGGCCCGTTTCACAATCAGCGCCACAATACAGAACAGCACGCCGCATAGAATAAATCCGCCGAGCGCCACCTCGTAGCCCAGTGGCAACAGCAGCAGCACCGGCGAGATAAAAGCAAAGCTTGAGCCGAGATAGGCAGGAATTTTGCCCTTACAGATAAACAGATAAATCAGCGTGCCGACACCATTGAATAACAGTACGGTAGCCGGGTTGATGTGGAACAGAATCGGCACCAGCACCGTGGCGCCAAACATGGCGAACAGATGTTGCAGGCTGAGTGGAATGGTTTGCAGTAACGGCGGTCGTTCACTGACGCCAATGGCGCGACGAGTCATCATTTATCCCCTTGCGTTAGTTTTCCCCGTTGGTGACACCCGCGCCGACGCAGCGTCACGCAGAGTGCGGGAAGCTGATGCCAGACGGCGGGTGTTATCCGATTGGGGATGATGCTTTTTTTGCCAAAAAAAAGCCGACTCTCCGGCCGGCTATGCGATTTATTTGGTTCCGAAAATCTTATCCCCGGCGTCACCGAGCCCAGGAATGATGTAACCTTTGTCGTTCAGTCCCTGATCGACCGACGCGGTATAGAGCTCTACGTCAGGATGCGCTTTTTCCAGAGCGGCAATCCCTTCTGGCGCGGCCACCAGCACCAGCACTTTAATGCTGCTGCAACCGGCTTTTTTCAGCAGGTCGATGGTGGCGATCATTGAACCACCGGTCGCCAGCATCGGGTCTACCACCAGCGCCAGGCGCTCTTCAATGTTCGAGACCAGCTTCTGGAAATAGGGAACAGGTTCCAGGGTTTCTTCATCACGGTAGACGCCCACCACGCTGATGCGTGCGCTGGGAACATGCTCCAGCACGCCTTCCATCATGCCGAGACCGGCACGCAGAATCGGGACCACCGTAATTTTTTTACCTTTGATTTGATCGATCTGCACCGGGCCGTTCCAGCCCTCAATAGTCACTTTTTCGGTTTCCAGATCGGCGGTGGCTTCGTAGGTCAGCAGGCTGCCCACTTCTGATGCCAGCTCGCGGAAACGCTTGGTACTGATATCATGCTCACGCATCAAGCCCAGTTTATGTTTGACCAGCGGGTGTCTGACTTCCACGATCTTCATTGGTGTTCTCCCGGAATGAGTTGAGCTAAAAAAAAATCGCGGGATTATACCGCCTTTTCGCCTTCGCGCCACTTATCCTTGCGCAAGGCGGCAGCATTTACCGGGACAAAATAAGGATTGATGAAAATCGCCTGGTGCGCAATCCCGGACTCGCAAACGTTTGCCTGCGCTGGTAGAATTGCCGCGCTTTATTTAAACCACCAACCGCAACTCGCGTGGGGACCTCGCAGTGACCGACAAGACCTCTCTCAGTTACAAAGACGCCGGTGTTGATATTGATGCTGGTAACGCCCTGGTTGACCGTATTAAAGGCGTAGTGAAAAAGACGCGTCGCCCGGAAGTAATGGGTGGACTGGGCGGCTTCGGTGCGCTTTGCGCGCTGCCGCAAAAATACCGTGAACCGGTGCTGGTCTCCGGCACCGATGGCGTCGGCACCAAGCTGCGTCTGGCGATGGACCTTAAGCGCCACGATGCGATTGGCATTGACCTGGTCGCGATGTGCGTCAACGACCTGGTGGTTCAGGGTGCAGAGCCGCTGTTCTTCCTCGACTATTACGCCACCGGCAAACTGGACGTTGATACCGCTTCTGCGGTGATCACCGGCATCGCCGAAGGCTGTCTGCAGTCAGGTTGTGCGCTGGTTGGCGGCGAAACCGCTGAAATGCCGGGCATGTACCACGGTGAAGATTACGACGTAGCCGGTTTCTGTGTCGGCGTGGTTGAAAAATCAGAAATCATCGACGGCAGTAAAGTGCAGGACGGCGACGTGCTGATCGCGCTCGGTTCAAGCGGTCCTCACTCTAACGGCTACTCGCTGGTGCGTAAGATTCTGGAAGTCAGCAATACCGATCCGCTGGTTGAACAGCTGGAAGGCAAACCGCTGGCTGACCACCTGCTGGAACCAACCCGCATCTACGTAAAAAATATCCTCAGCCTGATTGAGCAGGTCGATGTGCATGCGATTGCGCACCTGACCGGCGGCGGCTTCTGGGAAAACATTCCGCGCGTCCTGCCCGACAACACCCAGGCGGTGATTGACGAGAAGAGCTGGCAGTGGCCTGCGGTATTCAGCTGGATGCAGCAGGCGGGCAACGTCAGCCGCTTTGAGATGTACCGCACCTTTAACTGCGGCGTCGGGATGATCATTGCCCTGAGCCCGGATGAGGCGGATAAAGCCGTCGCGCTGATGCAGGCTGCCGGTGAAAAAGCGTGGAAGCTGGGCGTGATCAAGGCCTCCGATACGGAAGAGCGTGTGGTCATCAACGGATGAAAAAGCTGGTTGTACTGATTTCCGGCAACGGAACCAACCTTCAGTCCATCCTTGACGCCTGCGCCAGCGGGCGGATTAACGGCAGCGTCGCTGCCGTTATCAGCAACCGTGCTGCGGCCTATGGCCTGACCCGGGCGCAGGAAGCGGGCGTTCCTGCCAAAGCGCTGGCCGCCAGCGACTTCGCTGACCGTGACGCCTTCGACCGTCAGCTGATCGCTGAAATCGAGGCCTGGTCACCGGATCTGGTGGTACTGGCAGGCTATATGCGGATTCTCAGCAGTGCGTTTGTCGCCCATTTCCATGACCGCCTGCTGAATATTCACCCTTCTCTGCTGCCGAAATACCCCGGCCTGCATACACACCGTCAGGCACTGGAGAACGGCGATAGCGAACACGGGACCTCAGTGCATTTTGTCACCGATGAACTGGATGGCGGCCCGGTGATCCTGCAGGCCAAAGTGCCGGTATTCCCGGATGACAGTGAGGCGGAGATTACTGAGCGGGTGCAGCATCAGGAACATGCGATCTATCCGCTGGTGATTAGCTGGTTTATCGACGGACGGCTCAGGATGCGTGACGGGAAAGCCTGGCTGGACGGTGAACCCTTGCCGCCGCAGGGCTATGCAAACGACTGACGTGGAAGGAGAAGCCATCATTTCTTCTGAAGTGATGGCAGAGTAAAGGCTCAGAGAGCCTGTGTCCTCCGTAAAGACGCATAAAACGCCATCCCTGGCCGCTCAGCGCGGGCGATTACGCACCTCATCCCTGAGGTGCGCCCGTAGCCGGGCCAACGCTTTGCGTTGTTCAAAAACGCTCCCGACGTTTTTGTCGATGGCCCGTGATGCTTTACTCCGGGCATCGGCTCCCATCGCTTTAAGTTTATCAGTCGTCTGACCAAACCCCGCTCTTCTCCCTTTCCTTAGCCGTAGCGGCCGGTAATGTAATCTTCGGTGCGTCGTTGTTTCGGCGCAGTAAAGATGCGATCGGTATCGTCAAACTCCACCAGCGCGCCCTGATGCATAAACGCGGTATAGTCCGATACGCGTGACGCCTGCTGCATATTGTGGGTGACCAGCACCAGCGTAAAGTGCTGCTTCAGCGTGGTCATCAGCTCTTCAATCACCAGGGTAGAGATGGGGTCCAGCGCCGAGGTCGGTTCATCCAGCAGCAGAACCTCCGGTTCGATAGCAATCGCCCGCGCAATCACCAGCCGCTGCTGCTGTCCGGTCGAGAGCGTCAGCGCATTCTGCCCCAGTTGATCCTTCACCTCACTCCATAACGCCGCCGCCCGCAGCGCACGTTCGCAGGCTTCGTTCAGCACCCGCCGATCGCGCACGCCCTGTAATCGCAGGCCGTAAACCACGTTTTCATAGATCGACTTCGGAAACGGATTGGGCCGCTGAAACACCATCCCGACCCGCCGACGCAGCGCAGAAAGATCCTGATCCGGCCGCATGATCGGCACCGCGCCCAGCAGCACCTCACCGTCGATCCGACAGTGATCGATCACATCGTTCATCCGATTGAAGCAGCGCAGCAGGGTCGATTTACCGCAGCCGGACGGGCCGATCAGCGCGGTAATGCGGTTTTTTGGCACCTGCAGCGAAATGTCCTGCAGCGCCTGGCGCTCGCCGTACCACAGAGAGAGATGGTTAACGGTGAGCGCAATGTCAGTGTCGGGCGTCATAGTCATAGCCTGTTATTGAGTCATAAGGCGATAGCGTTCACGCAGGCGGTGACGCAGGCTCATCGCCAGCAAATTGAGCGACAGAATAATCAGCACCAGCAGCAGCGCGGTGGCGAACACCAGCGGCCGGTCAGCTTCAATATTCGGACTCTGAAACGCCAGATCGTAAATCTGGAAGCCAAGATGCATAAATTTGCGGTCGAGGTGCAGATAAGGGAACACCGCATCGATCGGTAATTCCGGCACCATTTTCACCACCCCGACCAGCATCAGCGGTGCGGTTTCGCCCGCTGCGCGTGCCACGGCGAGGATCAATCCTGTCAGCATTGCCGGCACCGCCAGCGGCAGCACCACATGCCACAGGGTTTCCGCCTGCGTGGCACCAAGCGCCAGCGATCCCTGACGCAGACTATCTGGAATGCGGGAAAGTCCCTCCTCCGTCGCCACGATCACCACCGGCAGCGTCAGTAACGCCAGCGTTAACGCCGCCCACAGCAGGCCCGGCGTGCCGAAGGTCGGATTGGGCAATGCGCTGGCGAAGAACAGCTGATCGATCGTGCCGCCGACCAGCCAGACAAAAAAGCCAAGGCCAAAGACGCCATACACGATTGAAGGCACCCCGGCCAGATTAACCACCGCAATCCGCACCAGCCGGGTCAGTGCGTTGCGCCCGGCATATTCGTGCAGCCAGATTGCGGCGATCACCCCAAGCGGCATCACCACAATCGACATCAGCAACACCATCAGCACAGTGCCAAAGATCGCCGGGAAAGCACCGGATTCGCTTCCACCGTCGGCCGGCGAGTCGCTGACAAAGCGCCACAGCTGATGCAGGAAATGGAGACTCTTTTCGCCCAGCGTCATTGCGTTGGGTTTCCAGCTATCGACAATTTCCGTTAGCGGAATCGCGTGGTCGATGCCGTGCACATCCCGCAGGATCAGCACGTCGCGCTGGCTCTGCTGTTGCAGGCTGGCCAGCGTCTCGCTGAGATGATCGAACCGACGCTGCAAGGCCGCCTGATTCGCCTGATATTCCGACTGGGTCTGTAGATCAAAGCGACCGGCGGCGCGCTGCTGCGTGGCCTGTTCATCCAGCTGCTCACGCTGGCTGTTGACGCGTGCCATCTCTACCCGGCGAATCTGATTGGCCTGCCGCACCAGCAGTTGTACCTGCGCCAGCCGCTGATGCAGCAGCGCATCGGGATTGCGGGCGGTTAAGACCTCATTATCTTCGCGCAGGCCGATAAACCAGCCGTAAGCCTGGCCGTGACTGCGACGCTGCAACACCATGATCGCTTTCGGCTGGCTGAGGCTGGCCGCTTGCCGGCTGTAGACCACGCGGAAATCGGGCGCGTCCCAGTCGCGGTTGCCGGTTTTAATCAGGTAGCGATGAACCTGTCCGCCGCTGTTGCCCTGCTCGTCAGCCGGGGCGGGAAAGCGCGGCTGATGCTCAAGAGTTTCGCCCAGCAGGCGCACCTCACGCCCGTCGGGCTGGCTGAAACTGTAGAGGTCAACCCGCTGCGGCCAGAAAGCCCGGACGCCCTGCCAGGCCAGCAGGCCAATCAACAGCGTAAAGGCTAACAGGCAGACCGCCACGGCACCGGCGGTTAACCAGCGCCAGCGATCGTTTTGTCGCATCACCTTCATACCTGCTCCTCATGCTGGCTGTAGCGCTGGCGCAAACGCTGACGGATCAGCTCCGCCACGGTATTGATCACCAGAGTGAACAGCAGCAGCATCAGGGCGCTGAGAAACAGGATGCGATAATGGGCGCTGCCAGCGGCGGCTTCCGGCATCTCGATGGCGATATTGGCTGACAGGGCGCGCAGTCCGCTGAACAATCCGCCCTGACTTTGCGGCGTGTTGCCGGTCGCCATCAGCAGAATCATCGTTTCCCCCACCGCGCGGCCCAGGCCGATCATCAGGGCGGCAAAGATCCCGGCTGAGGCGCCAGGCAACACCACTCGGGTCAGGGTTTGCCACGGCGTGGCACCCAGCGCCAGCGAGCCCTGCCCCAGCGATGCGGGCACGCTGAACAGCGCATCTTCAGAGAGCGTAAATATCAGCGGCACCAGCGCAAAGCCCATCGCCAGCGCCGCCACCAGCAGGTTGCGCTGTTCATAATGTGGCAGCCAGTCGCCTGCGTCAGGGATAAACAGCGTTGGCAGCCACAGCGTCAGTAAGGTGACCAGCAGCAGCAGCGGCAGCAGAATCAGCACCTCGCGGCCCGGCTGTCGCCAGCGCGCCGGTAAACGCGCGCTGAGCACGCCGCACAGCAGCAAACTGGCGGCCAGCGTCAGCGGCAGCAACAGCACTCCAATCAACGCCTGACTGATGTGCGGTGCCAGCCAGACACCGGCAATCAGCCCCACCACCACGCTCGGCAGCGCGCCCATCATTTCGATAGCCGGTTTAACCCAGCGACGCAGGCCCGGTGCCATAAAAAACGCGGTATACATGGCTGCCGCCAGCGCCAGCGGCGTGGCAAACAGCAGCGCTAAGCTGGCGGCTTTCAGCGTGCCGACCACCATCGGTACCAGGCTGAACTTGCCCTGATAGCTGTCGCCCGCCGCGGTCGATTGCCAGATCCAGTCCGGTGCCGGGTAATTTTCGTACCAGATTTTTTGCCAGAAATTACGCCAGGTGACGTCAGGCCATGGGTTATCCAGCCGCAGGGTTTGCCAGCTGCCTGCCCGCTCAATCAGCAGACTGTCGCCACGCGGTGAGAACTGCGCGTCAAGAATGCCTGGCGCCAGCTGGCGCTGCAGAATCGGGCCATCCTGTTTGCTGGCGAACAGCCGCAGCAGGCCATTTTCACTGAGGGTGGCCAACACCCGACGTTGCGGCTCGGTGACCACTTTCGCCACTCCCGCGCTGTGCGCGAACGTCCGGATGCGTTGAAGACGCGGTCCCTGTGGGCTGGCGATCGCAAACCACTGGGTAATGCCGCTCTGATCCTGAATCAGCAGGCTCTTACCGCCCACCAGCAGATGCAGACTTTGCGGGCGCTGCGGCAGCGTCTGGGTTTCACGCAACCGCGCCTGATCCTCGTCGAGTTGCCAGACCCGCAGCACGTTGCCTTCGGTGGTATAGAGCAGATCGCCTGCCGGGGAAAGTGCCAGCAGGTCCAGCTGTTGCTGTGGCAGATCGACAGTGGCGGCCTGCTGATCGGTGCCGAGCGTCAGCACCGTCAGGCCGCGGTCGGTCAGCGCCGCGATACGCCACTGGCCTGGATGGCGGCTCGCCAGAGCCATTTTTGTCACCGCGCCGTGCGGCAGGTGAAACGGTTTGTCGCCCAGCGGAAAGCGCCACTGCTGTTCCGCTGTCGGTTGCATCAGCATCAGCGCACCCTGCATATTCAGCAGCAGCGTCTGACCGTCGGCACTGCGCACCACCTGTTGCGGTGGCGGCAATAACGCCAGCGCCGGTTCCGCCGGTTGTCCATCCAGCGGAATAAACCGCGCCGCGCCGTGCGCGCTGATACGCCAGCCGATACGACCATCATTGCCGAGGGCTAACGCCGGCGCGCGATCCCATAGCTGCTGATTACTGGCAATCTGCAGACCCGGTGCACTGAACAGCGGCAATACCACGCCAATCAGCCAGCAAAACAGCAGCAACATCAGTAGCAGAATCGCAATGCCACAGGACGTGACCAGCCGCCGCGTCAGGCGGTCAACGGCACGACGCTTACGGTCGCTGAACTGGACTGGGATGTGGTTTACGCTCATGCGGTTCCGGTAGCAGGCAAAAACAAGCCGCTATGTTGCCCGTAGCCGGTTGATAAGACAACTATTGACGTTGGACAACGCTGCCATACTCTCGCCATAATGATCAGGGACACTGGATCTTCAGTCCTGCAACCGCTATATGGAGTGAGAATGGGTCAGGTAAAGCTTTATATTGAAAAAGAATTAAGCTGGTTATCCTTTAACGAACGGGTTTTGCAGGAAGCGGCGGACAAAAGTAATCCGCTGATTGAGCGGATGCGTTTTCTCGGTATCTACTCCAATAACCTCGACGAATTCTACAAGGTGCGTTTCGCCGACCTGAAACGCCGCATTCTGATTGGTGAAGAGCAGGGTTCCGCCAGTACGCCACGTCATTTATTCAAGAAGATCCAGCAGCGAGTCCTGAAGTCTGACCAGGAGTTCGACGCCCTGTATAACGATCTGCTGCTGGAGATGGCGCGTAATCAGATCTTCCTGATCAACGAGCGCCAGCTCTCGCCGAATCAGCAGGCGTGGCTGCGCCACTATTTCAAACATGAACTGCGCCAGCATATCTCGCCGATTCTGATCACCCATGAAACTGACCTGACCGAATTTCTGAAAGACGATTACACCTATCTGGCGGTGGAAATTATCCGCGGCGATACCATTCGTTATGCGCTGCTGGAGATCCCGTCCGATAAAGTGCCGCGTTTCATTAATCTGCCGGCTGAGCCGCCGCGTCGTCGTAAGCCGATGATCCTGCTGGATAACATTTTACGTTACTGCCTGGACGATATTTTCAAAGGCTTTTACGACTACGACGCACTGAACGCCTACTCGATGAAGATGACGCGTGACGCCGAGTACGATCTGGTGACGGAGATGGAATCGAGTCTGCTGGAGCTGATGTCGTCCAGCCTGAAGCAACGCCTGACCGCCGAGCCGGTCCGCTTTGTCTACCAGCGCGACATGCCCGATTCGATGGTGGAACTGTTGTGTCACAAGCTCTCCATTTCTAACTTCGATTCCATATTGCCCGGCGGACGCTACCACAACTTTAAAGACTTCATTGGCTTCCCGAACGTCGGCAAAAACAACCTGGTGAACCGGCCGCTGCCGCAGATTCGCCATATCGGATTTGATGGCTTCCGCAATGGCTTTGATGCCATTCGCGATCGCGATGTGCTGCTCTATTATCCTTACCATACCTTTGAGCACGTGCTGGAACTGCTGCGTCAGGCGTCGTTTGACCCCAGCGTGCTGGCGATAAAAATCAATATTTATCGCGTCGCCAAACACTCACGCATCATGGATGCGATGATTCATGCGGCCTATAACGGTAAAAAAGTGACGGTGGTGGTTGAACTGCAGGCGCGCTTTGATGAAGAGGCGAACATCTACTGGGCTAAGCGCCTGACCGAAGCGGGCGTGCACGTAATTTTCTCTGCGCCGGGGCTGAAGATCCACGCCAAGCTGTTCCTGATTTCCCGCCGTGAAGGTGAAGAGATTGTGCGGTACGCGCATATCGGTACCGGCAACTTCAACGAAAAAACCGCCCGCCTCTATACCGACTACTCGTTGCTGACCGCCGATGCGCGTATCACCAACGAAGTGCGCCGGGTGTTTAACTTTATCGAGAACCCTTACCGGCCGGTCACCTTCGATCATCTGATGGTGTCACCGCAGAACTCACGCCGGATGCTGTATGAGTTGATCGATAACGAAATCGCCAATGCGCAGCAGAAAAAGCCATCCGGCATTACTCTGAAAATCAATAATCTGGTGGACAAAGGACTGGTTGACCGGCTTTATACAGCCTCCAGCGTGGGGGTTAAGGTCAATCTGCTGGTGCGCGGCATGTGCTCATTAATTCCCGATTTGCCGGGGATCAGTGAAAATATTCGCGTCATCAGTATCGTTGACCGTTATCTGGAGCACGATCGCGTCTATATTTTTGACAATGGCGGCGATAAAAAAGTGTTCCTCTCCTCGGCTGACTGGATGACGCGTAACATTGATTACCGCATCGAAGTGGCGGTGGCGATTCTCGATCCACGTATTAAGCAGCGCATACTCGACATTATTGCTATTCAGTTAAGTGATACGGTAAAAGCCCGCATCGTCGATAAAGAGTTGAGTAACCATTACGTCCAGCGCGGCAATCGTCGCAAAGTGCGATCGCAGCTGGCCATTTATGATTACATCAAGAACCTGGAACAACCTGAATAAATCCTATGCCAATTTCCCATAAAAGTACGCCAAAACCCCAGGAGTTTGCGGCGATCGACCTCGGATCGAACAGCTTCCATATGGTCATCGCCCGGGTGGTGGATGGCGCGATGCAGGTATTGGGTCGCCTGAAGCAGCGCGTCCATCTGGCTGACGGGCTGGATGCCAGTAATCGCCTGAGCGAAGAGGCGATGGAGCGGGGATTAACCTGCCTGGCGCTGTTCGCGGAACGCCTGCAGGGATTCAGCCCGAGCAATGTCACCATTGTCGGCACCCATACGCTGCGCCAGGCGGTCAACGCCGAAACCTTTTTGCAACGGGCCGCCGAGGTGATCCCCTATCCGATTGAGGTGATTTCAGGCCATGAAGAGGCCCGTCTGATCTTTATGGGCGTGGAGCATACTCAGCCGGAGAAAGGTCGCAAGCTGGTGATAGACATCGGTGGCGGGTCAACCGAACTGGTGATTGGCGAGGATTTTGAGCCGCAGCTGGTGGAAAGCCGCCGCATGGGTTGCGTCAGTTTCGCGCAGCTCTATTTCCCCAACGGTGAAATCAGCCGCGAGAATTTCCGTCGCGCCCGCTTAGCGGCCGCACAGAAGCTGGAAACGCTGGCGTGGCAGTATCGTCTGCATGGCTGGCAATATGCGCTGGGTGCGTCCGGCACCATCAAAGCCGCCTGTGAAGTGCTGCAGGCGATGGATGAGAAAGAGAAGCTGATTACGCCTGAGCGTCTCGACAAACTGTATGACGAAGTGATCAAACATAAATCGTTTGCCGCGCTGAGTCTGCCAGGCCTGTCGGAAGAGCGTAAAGGGGTGTTTGTACCGGGACTGGCGATTCTGTGCGGCGTGTTCGACGCGCTGGCAATTCGCGAGCTGCGCCTCTCCGATGGTGCGCTGCGTGAAGGCGTGCTGTACGAAATGGAAGGCCGCTTCCGTCATCAGGATATCCGCAGCCGCACCGCGCAGAGTCTGGCGAACCATTACGCCATCGACAGCGATCAGGCGCGACGCGTGCTCGACACTACCGAACAGCTCTATCTGCAGTGGCGCGATCAGAATCCCAAACTGGCGAATCCGCAACTGGCGGCGCTGCTGAAGTGGGCGGCAATGCTGCATGAAGTCGGACTGACCATCAATCATAGCGGTCTGCAGCGTCATTCAGCCTACATCCTGCAAAACACCAATATGCCTGGCTTTAATCAGGATCAGCAAATGCTGCTGGCGGCGCTGGTAAGATTCCACCGGAAAGCGGTGAAACTCGATGAGTTGCCGCGGGTGACGCTGTTTAAGAAGAAGCAGTTCGTGCCGCTGATTTTCCTGTTGCGTCTGGGTACCCTGCTGAATAATCAGCGCCAGGCCACCACACGGCCGGATACTCTGGTGCTGAAGTGCGACGACGGCCACTGGACGCTGATTTTCCCCGCGGGCTATTTCAGTCAGAACACCCTGGTACAGCTCGATCTCGAGCGCGAGCAGGGTTACTGGAATGATGTCACCGGATGGAAACTGATCCTCGAAGAGGCCTGATAACGTGGGTGCCTGGCACCCATTTAACTGAACTGATGACCATGACACAACATACCGAACGTCTGCGTGACGAACACTATTTTGCCGAAACCTACGGCCTGACGCCGCCTCACTCTGAAGTCGTGGCGGCGCTACCACAGCTCAACGTCGGGAAAGCACTCGATCTCGGCTGTGGCGGTGGGCGTAACACGCTGTATCTTAATCAGCACGGTTTCGACGTCACCGCATGGGATCATAATCCGCAAAGCCTGGCGCGCCTGCACGATATCATCGAGCGGGAAGGTCTGAGCGGCATCCATACCGAACAACGGGATCTGAACCAGACGCGCTTTAACGGTGGCTACGATTTTGTGCTGTCGACAGTGGTGATGATGTTTCTGCAACCGCAGAGCATTCCGCAGTTGATTGCTGATATGCAGGCCTGCACGGTGAAAAACGGCTACAACCTGATTGTGGCAGCGATGAACACCGACGATATGCCCTGCCCGAGCGATTTTACCTTTGCGTTTAAATCGGGCGAGCTGAGCAATTATTACCGTAACTGGCATATCGTGAAGTACAACGAAAATCCTGGCCAGCTGCACCGTAAAGATGAACACGGCAATCGCATTAACTGCCGCTTCGCCACGCTGCTGGCGCAGAAAGCCAGTTACTGATCTTTGTCTGCTGTTTTTTTCAACCGCGATTGATTTCGTCTGGCGACTGTGACTAAATGTTGCGGTCGCCCAGCTTTGGGTCATTACAGGAACCACCCCGCGTGAACAGCGCTATTTCTCCCCGAAGACGTCAAAAAACCGGCACCATGACCCGTATCGTGTTGCTGATCAGTTTTATCATTTTGTTTAGCCGCCTGATTTTTATCCTGCCTGCTGCCTTCGAACATCATCAGCAACAAAAATCGCTGCCTGAACCGGTTGCCGTCAGTTCTGGCGATACGCGTTAGCGAACACGACTTTTTCGCCTGAAAAACTGCCCCGCCGTCCGGTTGACTGCGCCATTTTTTGCATCCCTTTTTCAGGCGAAACGCTACACTTCGTGCTGGTGCTTTCAGACTAAAGGGATTCAATGTGTCTGCCTCACACTCTCAACGTTTAAGTGAAATACGTCATCGCATTCTGACGCTGCTGCTCAACGAGCACGATCTGGTTGATGCTTTGCTGGATAAATCCAGCGACCTCAGTCCTGAACAGCAACGTGAAAATGCGGCCCAGCGTGACGCGCTAGAGCAGGATATTCGTCAGCTGCACGCTGCCGACCTTGCCGACATCCTCGAAGCCTTACCGGAAGAAGAACGTCAGGCGCTGTGGCGACTGGTGCCAAACGAACGGCGCGGTCTGGTGCTGGTGGAAGCCTCGGAAACCGTCTGGGCCAGCCTGACCGAAGAGATGAGCGATCGCGATATTCTGCGCGCCATCGAACCGCTGGATATTGATGATCAGGTGTGGCTGGCACGATATCTGCCTCGTGACCTGACGGGCCGCCTGCTGGCGACCGTGGAACCGGGCCTGCGCGCCCGCATGCTGAGCATGGTGGAGTTTGATCGCGATCGCGTCGGTCGGGTGATGGATTTCAATATCCTGACGGTACGCGACGACGTGACGCTGGCCACGGTGCAGCGATATCTGCGTAAGCACAAAAGCATGCCAGGCGGCACCGATAAAATCTTTATCACCAATGACGATAATCTGCTGCTTGGCGAACTGCTGCTGACCGATATTCTGCTGAACAAGCCGAAAACGCTGGTCAGTGAGGTAATGAATGCCCGCCCCACCACCTTCCAGCTTAACGATAAGGCGGAAGATGCCGCCAGCGCCTTCGAACGTTATAACCTGATCTCCGCGGCCGTTACTGATGCAAAGGGCCGCCTGATAGGCCGTATCACTATTGAAGACATTATCGATTTGGTGAATGCCGAAAACGAAAGCAATATCCGTAAAATGGGCGGTATCAGTCAGGAAGAGGACGTGTTTGCGCCGGTGCGGAAGTCAGTGCGTAAACGCTGGGCATGGCTGGCGATTAATCTCTGCACCGCCTTTGTCGCCTCGCGAGTGATTGGGCTGTTTGAAGGCACTATCTCGCAAATCGTGGCGCTCGCCACTCTGATGCCGATCGTCGCTGGCATCGGCGGCAATACCGGTAATCAAACCATCACCATGATTGTGCGTGCTCTGGCGCTACATCAGGTTGAGCCGGGAAACTTCTCGTTCCTGATTGTCCGTGAACTCGGCGTGGCGCTGATCAACGGCCTGTTCTGGGGCGGGATTATGGGCGGCATCACCTGGCTGATGTATGACAACCTCGCGCTGGGCGGCGTGATGATGCTGGCGATGGCGCTGAATCTGCTGCTGGCAGCGCTGATGGGCGTGCTGGTACCGCTGGTGATGACCAAAATGAAGCGCGATCCCGCCGTCGGCTCCAGCGTATTGATCACCGCCATCACCGACACCGGCGGTTTCTTTATCTTCCTGGGACTGGCTACCCTGTTCCTGCTGCCGCACTGAGCCTCAGGCGCGGCCCGGGTTGCATTGTAATGCTCGCTTGAGATTACGCTGGCGCGTCACCTGCGCCAGTTCACCGATGGCGGCTGGCAGCGCATAGGTGCCGCGCTGGCTTAACCACTTCAGCACATCGTCCAGATGCCAGATGGCGGTTTTGCCGTCATGCACCGGCAACGGAAACGGCGGGCGGTGGCTGAGCATCAGTTTGCGCATATTCTGCCGCGACATGCCGGTTAATTCCGCCACATCCGTCAGTCCGACAAAATCGGGCGCGGCTTCCGCCAGCATGGCACCGGGTATGGCGCCGATGACCTCCGCTTCGGCGCGCATCAACGCCTCACTGGCAGAAGAGGCTTCACGGCTAAACTCCAGCGCAATTCTGCCAGGTACGCCGAGCCCGACCAGCGCATCATCACAGCCCGCCAGTGCCAGATTCTCCAGCATCTCATCCTGCGTGGCGTGCTCCGCTGGCAGGCTAAATCGTAAAGTAAAACGGTATTCCATGAGCCGCTCCTTTTGCTGTGTCAGGCCGTAAGAAAGTGACAATGATCAACCACGCGGCGCAGGGCATTGGCATGGTTTTGCGCACTCTTCGGCGTACTCCAGATGCAGGTCAGACAAAACTCGCCGCACCGACAGGTCATCAGGTTTTTCGGGCAGTACATCTTGCCCCACGCATGATGGCCGCCCGGTACTACCCGCCATCCATGGGATTCGGCGTAACATAAAGCCGATTCAATCTCTTTACTGTGATGTCGCTTTCTGACCATTTGAGCCTTAGCGTGACGTGAAACCAGTGGGTTGTCAACTGACAACTTGTTAAAGTGGAGATTATGCGGCTCAGCATGGGCAGACTTTTTCTCGCGGTAAAACAGTCAGGGTATAAACTGGAAAACGGCACGCAAAAAATCATCAACAGTGGATTTATGCGACCAGAATGAACAACAAACTATGGAGGCAACATGTTTAAACCGGATGATTTTGTCCAGTCAAAGACCGGCGGTCCAAAAATGCAGGTGCTGCGGGCAGAAGGCGATACTCTGTGGTGCGCACGCACAGACGATGCGACCAAAAAAGAGATTGAAGTGAAGGCTGATAGCGTGAATCTGTATCACGAAGAAGGCGACTTCGGCGTCTGCTGATGAAAACTGGCCCCGACGAACGGGGCCGGACTGTTACGGGTTATTCTGTTGAAGGTTGTCGTGGCCGAGGCCGCCGATAAACGGCAGACGTAACCGGAAAGGGGTGAAATCCAGCCCCATGTTTAATCCCAGCAGGTTCACTTCAAAGCCCTCTTCTGCGCCGAGCGTCACGCCCGCCACGCCCAGAATCGACACCTGTAATCCACGTCCCGATGGCGGCAACCCAATCGGACGCCACAGCGGTCGGTAATCTTTGCCCAGCGCATTAGCGGGCAGATCAAGCTTCAGTGCCGGTACTTCACGGCCAATGTGTGCCAGAAAGGTATTACTGTTGGGTCCCGGCCAGGCATGATAGGTGGTTGGCCACGGGTAAGATTTAATTGCTGCCTCAATCTGCGGAATCATCGCTTCCGCCGCCGGGCCGCGATGCTCCACCAGCAGCCGTGGTTTCGCGCCGTACCAGTACCCGTCAGGAATATTGGTGTTGCGGCGGACTTTATCGCCGCTGCCCCAGCTAATCACCTCATAACGGTTATAACGGCTTTCGCCAGCGCGTTTGAAAATGATCCACGGATGAACCGCTACCGCACCTTTCCAGCCATAGGTCGGTGCGGCATAGACCTGAACAATAGCCAGGTTGGCTATGGCGCGCGGATCGGGCGCGATACCGGCCGAATCACGACGGGCCGACCACCAGCCGCCCTTTTCGCTGTTATCGCTGTGGCGAGTGGCCTGCGCAATACTGGCCCCCAGCGATAACAGTAAGACGGCAACAAAAAACAGGCTGAACACTTTAAGTGAGAGCATGACAACATTCCTGAAGACAATAAATGGCAACGTCTGCTGAGCAGTCGGATTTACACGGGGCGGCTTTGGGATATTGAGCAAAAGCGGCGGGTAAAGGCTGGCGACAAGTGTGGCGCGCGTCTCTCTACTGCAGAGCAGAATAGCGCAATTCTCGTCAAAGTGAACAATAAAACGCCAGCGGCGGCCGGGGATGCGCTGAAAGGTTAAAACCGCGGGCAGAATGGCACGGTTTGTTTCGTCCAGTCTTCATCTGTCTGCCTTGCCGTAAAATTGCGGAACAGCGGCGCTTACTCTGGATGCTGGCTTGATGGGGCTGTCAATCGCTCCATTTCGCCAGACGGCTCCCAGCAAAAACCCAACACCACGCCGAACCGGACTTGACCATTCGGCCTTACAGAAACGCCAAAACAGCGAGCTGCGATCGTAGGCTTCTTAGCCTGAGCCTGAGCCTGAGCCTGAGCCTGACTGAGCCTTCAGGCTGATGCCTGACCCCCCATTTAACAACATTGCTGCTATATAAAAATCCGCCATCTCTCTTTGGGATGACGGATTTGTTATCCTTGCCAGCCAGGTATCCGGGCACCGGTCTGCTCCGGGCCCGGACTCTCCTTCCTTACGAGTGACGAGGAGGTTTATAAGCTAACTCAGAACCACGCCTCAAACATGCCGCCGACATTCAGCGAATCCAGTTGCTCGTTGCTGGTGGCATCGGCTCTGGCGATATGCGCGTTGTCCACCTGACCGCCGGTCACATAGAAGCGCAACATCGGACGGAACTCAGGCCCCATGCCAATGGCGATGTTCTGCGATAACGTTAGTTTCCAGCCTTTGTTATCTCCGCCCTGATCGTAATCCACACGCTGGTAGCCGGCTTCCAGCCAGGTTGAGTGCACGTCGTTCCAGAAATACATCGGTCGCACAATCGCAGCATAGTTTTTACGGTTGTCGGTGTTGTCCTTACCGTCATCGTAGTCATGGAAGGCCAGCAAATAATCGAGCTGCGCCTGCTGGGTAAACTTATGACTGCCCTCGAAGCTGGCGTAGACCGTGGTCAGATCGTCCGTTTTGTTGTAGACGCTGTTATCCGAGTTGTCGGAATAGCGCAGAATGACTTTGTTCACCCCGCTGTCGTTGGTGTGGCTCAGTACCAGACCGCCCTGCCAGGCATCGAGCTGCTCATCGTTGTCTATCGCTTTCGAGTCAAAGCCGTAGTTGGCGTACACTTCGACATCAATCGGCCCGGCCTTGATGCCGTGGGTTTTGGTGGTCAGCGCATAATGGCCATCATCACCGGTGTCGGAGCTACCGGTACAGGTGATACGTGATGGATTAGTCTCATCGGCCGACACTTCCGGGCTACAGGATTTCACCTGCGACACCGTTGCCACGTCAAACTGAATGCCGCCAATAGCCAAGTTTTTCACCCCGGCCCCCTGGCCGTCATGGTTCATCCAGAAGTAGTCGTTGATCCCCTGCTGCGGACGTTGATGGAAATCGCGGCCAGCCCAGATATAGGCATTTGGGTTTGATTCGAAGACGTTAGTGACGCCTGCATAGGCCTTTTTCAGGTTCACTTCATCGCTCCAGTGGTCAAACATGACGTTAATGTCTCAGATGGCCCCTCTGTCGCTTTTGAAGGCTTTGCTCAACTGGAATTCACCGCCGTTACTTTCGTTACCCAGACGACCGATCGCCGAGGCACCGTTATAGGATCCCTCGACGCCAACATATTTCTGATCGCCCGCCTGGAAGTGGCTGCCGTAGCGGGCGTAGCCACTGAATTTAAGACCAAATGGAATGGCTAAATCCGGAGAGGCAGCAGTGGTTTGCGGGTCGGTAATAACGTCGACTTTTTTATCGGCAGCAGCAGTGATTTTCGCCTGCCTTTCGGCCAGGGCTTTATCAACCGCTTTAGCGACAATGGCGTCAATCTGTTCCTGAGTGAATTCCTGTGCCAGAACGGAAACAGAGCACAGTGCGGTAATTATCGCCATTGCTAAAGGGATTGTTTTTACAGTTTTCATGGCTATCTCAAATTAATTAATTATATCTTTAGAAAATAACCATCCTGTTTCGGTGTGAATAGAAACAACGTCACCAAAACAAGTTGATTTTATTTTTATTTCGTAGAGGTACAGTTAAATAATTAGCGTAATGAGTGTCTCCGTAGTCAGGGTGAGTAAATATTACTGGGGTCAAAAGTGAATAATCCATTCCACTAATTCAAATTGCAGCAAGGATTGCATCCGATAATTCGGTGCTAAGACTCCTTCACGGTCAGAGGCTGGTGCGCTTATCCGGCGCAACGCCATCCTTAGCATTAAGGCTGGCGTTGCACTTATTACCTGAATTGACACTTAGTATTTAATTAAATCGTGATTCACTGGCATCCCAGCTATAAGTGTTATTTTCAATTAGAAAATCACCCAACTCCTGATAACTGAAGTGATAAAACTCTGCGCTGGCAGCATAACCAGAATAGTCAACGACCGCGAGGCCAACAAATGCTCCGGTAAAGAATCCTCCATAGCTTTGCAGTACATAATCATCTGAAAGGATGGCTGAATCTAATTTGACAGGGATTTCAGTGAAATTGATTCCGTCAAAACTATATTCATAACTATAGGTTTCCTTCCGAACTTTGGTGCGAAACCAGACATATTGCGTTTCCTCCGGAATCTTAATGGCCTCATCTTTCAGATAGGAGGTGTATTTCCCACGATTATTCTCACCAATTTCGATAACGGCTCCATTAATTTCATTCCAGGTAATGAAAACAAAACTCCAATGGCGGTCGTTGTAATAATGGGTTAACCCTGCCATTTGCTGGTAATTAAATGGCTCAAATTTAACTTTAACCTGCGCATCAAAATAAAAGGCTTGCCAGCGTCGGGCAATCAGCGAGAGGTCATGGGTATTCGCTAGCGATCCCTGCCCTGTCAGGGTTAACTTTCCATCACCCGCCGTTCCCATTTTTTCGGTGAACGGGACCCGGAGCGTATTCCAGTTGAGATCAAGTGTCGCCGTTATAAAATCATCGTGCTGGCTATGATCTTTTGCGCTTTCGGTATAAATCGCATCTGCTGGCCCTTCGACAAACGTTCGTCCACCGTGGCCTCCTGCAATACGTGGCCAGCCATCTTTATCCCAATACACTTTCTGGATAGAGGTTTCTCTCCCCAGGGTAGACCAACCACGAGGGTCGTAGGCGGACTCACCGACACGGTTCCACGGACGCGCGCAAAGCGAAGCATAATACCATTCCCCTGTCGGGGTTGAGACCAACGAGCCGTGCCCCTGCTTTTGAATATAGCTGTCTGGCGTATCCATATTGGTTAAGAACACTTCCCCTGGCTGTGTTTCAAAACTATTGGCATTCAATGTTTTTGAACGCGCCACGACTTCCTGGTGAGTGAAAACGGTTCCGCCTTGAGCGGCAAAAAGATAATAATAGCCGTTCAGTTTGTAGAGATGCGGCCCCTCGACCAGGGCGACGGCAGTACCGCGATAAATCGTTCGCGCAGTTTCTGGTTTTAATTTCAGCGTCTGTGTATCAAGCTCAGTTAACGTAATGCCATCAAAAGGATGATGATACTCGCGATGATCCCAGGTTTGTTGAATGAGGTATTTACGACCATCGTCATCATGGAAAAGTGAAGCGTCAAAACCGACACCATTAAGTTTAATCGGATCTGTCCATGGGCCACGAATGTCAGTGGCTGTAGTCAGATAATTCGTCATGTCTTTAAAGGCACCTTCGGTGACTTTCACATCGGTATAAACTAACCAGAATTTACCATCAGCATACGAAAGCGCTGGTGCCCAAATCCCGCCGGATGAAGGATTTCCTTTCATATCTAAAAGCGCGGTTGTTGATAATGGGGCCGGGAGAAGATTCCAGTGTTCCAGGTCTTTTGACTCATGTAAACGAACACCCGGGAACCACTCAAAAGTAGAGTTTGCAATATAGTAGGTGTCTTCTACACGGATAATGCTCGGATCGGCATTAAATCCAGGTAAGATAGGGTTTTGAATCAGAGACATATAATCATACCTTTTAAGTTTAAGCTGGCTATTTTTTGAGTTTTATCGCTAATTTTTCAAACTACACACGTACCTCATCAAGCTGACGATTGATGTCGGTGACATGTTTGTCTGAGATGGGATAGACCTGAATGATGATCATCGAAATGGCGGCTAACATTATTGGAGCCCAAATCGCTGTAATAATTATTCCGTCGATAGCATTTGCACTTTGCTGAACCCCTTTTTCGTTAAAGCCATAGGCAGCCAGTAACCAAAGTGGAATCGCGCCACCCAGCGTGAAACCGATTTTGAAAAACAGTCCCATAATGGCATTAATAATGGCGGCGTTTCGTTTTCCTGTTTTTAATTCGCCATAAGCGACAACTTCAGGGACAAGTGCCCACATGAAGCCGGTCGCAGAGCTTAAGCCCCACTGTTTGATGAATGTTGAGATATAAGCCAGCCATAGGGCATCGTGCATTGCTTCACGTGACCATACGTAGGTCAGTAGTTCACCGACAATAAACATGCCAAGGAACAGATGGAAGAAGCCTTTTTTGCCAAAAATTTTCTTCAGTCTGGGCCAAAAAACAGGGAAGACAATACCGGGAATTGAGGCGACCAGGCCGATAGCGCCCATCCACTCTGAGTGGCCAACGACGTACTGATTGAAAAAGCCATTTACGGTATTCATGAAAAACATGAAGGTGAAGGCCAGCATGAAAAACAATCCAAGAATGACAAGCGGCCGGTTATGTCTGAGTTCATGGAACAGATCTGTCGCTTTTACGTTGGCTGTTTGTTCTGCCGTCGCAACGACACGTTCTTTAGTAAATTTATAACAGATGAAAAGTGCAACTGCGCCGATCAGCATATAGATTGAGTAAACACCAAACCACGCGTAGTTAGCTGAGGGATCGGTGTAGTTACCCATATTGAGTTCAAGGCCAAAAAAACCCGTATCTTTCAGGCTTCGATCTTTTGGAGAAGCCATTTGTACAAACATTGGAAAGAGCGTATAGACAAGAAGATTCGCACTATTAGCCAGCATCATACGTGTGCTGGTCAGTTTATCAATAGATTCAGGATCTCTTGTCAGTGAAGCATTCAGTGAACCATACGGGATATTCACTACTGAATAAATCAAATCCAGGGCTAAATAAACCACAAATGCAAAAGGAACAGAACCCTGGATACCCGGGATGGGAGCAAACAGTAAAGCAGAAAGGATAACAAGGGGAACACCTGCTCTTAAAAGCCAGGGACGGTATTTTCCGGCAGGAGAGCTTCTTTTATCAACATACGTTCCCACCATCGGGTCCCATAACACGTTAATAATGCGGACAAAAAGAAATATAAATCCGGCTGTTGCTGTACTGATTGTATTTACAGTCAACATGTGAAGCGCCAGAAAACCGCCAATGGTACCGAATACCAGGTTTTGCGCAAAGTCGCCCATCCCATAACCAATACGCTCTCCACGGGTTAATTTATGATATTCATCATGCCGGCTTTGCATTATGTTATTGCTCATTCTAGTCAGATCTCCGGTTCTTTAGTCTGGGAGGAACACTTTCTGACACAAGTAACCCATGAGAATCTATTATGTTTTTAAATTAATTAATTATGTTTTTTTATTTATGTGATCATTGAGACAAAAGCCATTTAAAGGCCCGAAAGGGTTGATTAACCGCGCACAGACGATATTCTCAGCAAATGAACTACCATACTAAACAGGCTTTTAATTTAGACTATTGCCTGCTGTCGGTGACAAAGCAAACTCAATATATAAGCGTAATTTTGCGGGATGGCTCACACTTGATAATTATCTCAATACGAGAGTGAAATAACGTAATTGAGCAACCGGCGATGAAAAGAGAGGATAGGTAACAGCGATTTATTTTTGCGCCGCCTAAATTATGGAGTTCTTTATGCAAGTTCAGGCCACGGCTCGCCTTCTTTCTATGCCAAACGAGATATCAGCATCAAAAGCAGGTTTTGACTAGCGCTACTCACTGGCGCATCGGAATCGTAGGCGAAGGAAGGATATAATCAGAGCTACCGGCAAAGATTTTGAGAGCAATAATAATATTCATTGCCAGTCTGGAAAGAAAAAACCAATCTGGTCTACGTTGTTTCATCCTCTCCTTTAGTTTCGTCCATAATGCTTCGCTAAATTTCAGCTCGTCGCGCTTGCGCAAGCGTAATCCCACCGACGCCCTAACGGTCAAAGCTAATGGTCTCTTGTGTTCGATTTATTGAATAGTGGTAGCGAAATGAGATTGGACCCGCCGGAGTCACCGCAACATAAAGGCCATCACGGTCATTAACGTTATAGCGTTTCTCGTGAGTTCCATTGAAAAAACTGTGCTTACCGTTGCCAGAAAGTGCCAGACACAAAAAAGCCCGCAGTGATGCGGGCTTAGAGGGATTTTACTGCTTAACCGTGCAGGCTGTTGCCAGACGCGAAATCATTCCCATTCCATTGTGTTTTGCTGTATATAGCCTTTGAATATAAAAGACTTTTTACGATAGTCCACACAACATACCGTCTGCCATACCGTCACCAGACAAAGGTGACTACTCTTTAAGCTATTTACGGGCAGATTTAAGAGATGAATTGCGGATCGCATCGTATGACCTTTCGCACGTTAAGGCAACACGTCCGCGCCGGTCAGCCTCTGCCGCCAGCTCTCCCGCTGTTGAGTCAATTTCTCGGTACAGCTGGGCGAGCAGATCGCCCGGGTTTCTCCCAGCCTTCCCGCTGCTGGTAGTTCCGGTATCGCTGCCACGTCGCTGCTGTAATTGGGCGATTGCGTTCTGTATTCCCGACTGCAGCCGGTCAGCAGCACGCTCAGCAGCAGCGCGGTTAGCATCAGCTTTACGATTCTCTTCATCGGCTTTCCTCTGAATCTCATCAATTTCTGCCTGGCGGCTCAGTTCAATACGGCGCTGCTCCTGGGTGAAAGCCAGTTTTGCCGCGGCATCTGCTTTATCGCGTTGATCCCACTGCTCCTGCCATGACCGATCCGCTACCCCGTAACCGACACGGAGCAGCATCAGCGACCCAACCGCCACCAGCAGCAATGCCGCCAGTGGCCGCCAGTACGTTTTCAGAAAAGCAGCAGCGGCTATCATGCTGCCGCCAGCCCGCGTTTAATGGCGGTGGCAACATCAAGGCCAGAAAACAAAAACGCCTCAGCAGCCCGCCGGCGGGTCAGTCCGCGCATCTTCCGGCCAGCAGCGTTATCCCAGTATTTAAACTGCCGGGCTGCGGCATCGAATTCACGGGCATTCGTCAGGCGCAGCAGGCTGGATGGGTTACCATTTTTCAGCACCAGGAGACCATCTTTGACGCCCTTCTTACCTGGCCCCACGTTGAAGCAGAATGAAACCAGCGCATCGAACTGGTTCTGATTTACCACGGTGGTGATCGCGTTGCTTACCAGAGATTCAAACCGGACCAGATCGGTTTTAAGCACCGCTTCAGCCTGGGCCTGATTCCACACTGTACCCGGGCGCACATCGTAACCGGTATGCCCGTAGCCGATAGTCCATGGAGCACCGCCGGTACCCGGATCCGGATAGGCTTTGGTCTCCATACCTTCAAATTGCTTAATGATGGAAATGCAGTTATCGGAAATTCTCACGTTTCTTTCCCCGGTGAGCGATGGTGAAGAGCTGCATGACGTTGCCGCGCGTTTTCAGCACGGCGCCACACAGCAGAATTTTGATGAGGAGATCGGCGTAGTCAGTGCTGACGTGATAGCCGTAGGCGATTCGGATAGGAACGGAAGCGCAGATTACGATAATGGCGTAGGCCAGCCAGCCCCCGGCCGGTTTATGCGTTGCCGACTCGCGGCGGAACGTCACCAGCCGGACAACGATAATCCCGCATAGCAGAGCATTGAGCGCTTGAAGCAGGTCATAACTTGTCATCATCGGAGCCTCTCTTGAGAGCTGCCTGAGGATCACCCGATCGCTTATACAGACGCATCAAGAGCTTTACAGCCACAACCGACATAATCAGGGCCGATGCAGCATAGGCAGACTGAACCTCTACTGAACCGGGCGCCACGTCTGCCCATTTCGAAATGATGGCAATAATCAAAGCCGCGGCAGGACGGGAAACAATCACTCCCGCAATGAAACTGATCAGGGCCAGTATGAGACGTTTCTTGATCGGGTATTCCTGAGCAGCGGTTACGAAAATCACTGAACCCGAGAACGCGCCAAGCACCACTTCAGGCGGGACACCATAGAAAAAAGCCAACCAGGCCGACCCACTCAGGCCGCTGATAACAGCGGATGTCCCCGTTACGGATAGTGGATCAGTCATGGACACCACCTGCATAGCGCATAGCACACCTCCATCGTAGTTAATGGGGTCACTATACACAAATATGCACATGCGGGTTATTGGTAATTTTAGGCTTATTCCTAGGTTTTTTGCTGCCTAAAGCAAACCCTAATGATAAGATATTGTAAATAATGGCTCATCGGATTACATGGGCGTTGCCATGTCTTAACGGATTGCTTAAATGAGTAAAAAGATAATATTCGCGGATCAACTGCGAGTCCTGGCCTTTCTGTCTGTAGTTATCGTCCACTGGTTTGGTACTTTTTGGATTGAGCGGAAACTGGTTTCAGGTGCCATCTTTGCGCCACCGGTTTCGGCGGCAGACCCCGGCTGGTATCTGAAAATTGTCCCAACTTTCTTACCAGATTTTAACTACGGACCTTTTGGAGTGGCGGTATTCTTTCTTATCAGTGGGTTTGTAATACCTTTTTCATGCAGAGCAAAATCCGCTAAAGGCTTTCTTTTTTCTCGTGCATTACGCATTTACCCAACGTATGCGCTTTCTCTGTTGTTAACTATTTCTGCCGTTTACCTTACATCAAAATTTTTTTGGGGCGCGACACCAGATATTAACTGGAAGACAATATTAGCCAATGTCACCCTAACTCAAACTTTGGTAATGGCACCCTCAATAGATCTTGTTAACTGGACATTGGCAATTGAGATAAAGTTTTATATCGCTTGCTTTTTGCTGAGAAAATTCATCTTAAAAAATCAATTTTATCCGTTCGTTATTCTATCAGTCGCTACGTTCTTTATGAATATGAATCACCAGCATTATCCCGGAATGCTGGCTATGGACATGATGTTTTTAACGTTCATGAGCATTGGCGTTTTATTTAATTATCATTTCTTAGGCTCAATGAGCGCACCAAGAGCCTACGCTTATGGAGTTATTCAGTTATTCATATTCTGGAAAACATTACAAATAAGCCAGATAGCGCCCCAGACGCCAATAGAAATGATATGTGTGACATATGCACTTATTTTGTTTACTGGCTGCTACCTTGTAAGAGATAAGTTTAAAGATATAAAACTACTTTCTTTCCTTTCTGGAATCAGCTTTCCATTTTATGCGCTTCACTCCGTAATAGGTTACTGCATGCTAAGGATGATGGTTGAAAGAGGGGTTAATTATCTGGTTGCAACTGCTATTGCCTTCATCGGAATAATCATTTTGGCAACGTGCGTGCACCATATCATTGAAAAGCGCTCCATTGCATGGGGCAAGTGGTGCAAGTAAAAAGAAGCCCGGTAATACCGGGCTTTTTATTTAAGACTTCAGCGACGCTACGGTTCTTCGCATGAGCGCGCATTCAAGGATCCACGCTTCATCATACCTGATTCCATACCGGCTACCCGCTTCTCGTGCAGGCGCTGTTACGTTGCCATCATCATCTTTTTGCTCAACTACCGCGTCCCACTCGTCATAACAAAGAATGCCATAGGCGAAGGGATCAAGCCCTGCCTTTTCAAAAGCTGCTTTTACACGTTGCGCTATTAAGCCGAAATGAATACGCGCATCAGCCCCTTTACTCTCAACGGAATCTTTAAACTTATACATGGCGAAATTAACGTTAGACCAGGCGTCTAGTATTGCATCAGAAATATCACTGATATCTTCTTTCTCATCTTCGTCCGAGGTACTGATAGAACCAACGCTTGAGTAAATTTGCCCCCATCGGTTAGCAGGACCACCGAGCAACTGTATGCCATCCGCGACAGGCCTTAATACGCCATCCCCGGTCATTACGATGCGATCTACCCATACACCCTTATTGAATGCGGTGTATGTCCAGTCAGCTTGCTCAGTGCCAGCTGAGCCATTAGTCAGGCGCGGACCCGTTCTTGACGTACCAATCATCCGACCGCTACTCAGTACACCACCCTGTTCAAGGAAATGACCTGTGCCTACCGCAAGCGCGCGAGGATCAATGAATATTGATTGTGTCGCAAACGTTTTCTCGCCCAGAGTAGTTTTCGATTGAGACGTTGAATAATTAAATTTCCCTCTTGATACGATAGCTTCGGCTGCGGTTGTCATATTTACTGGCGTTGTGACCCCATCAAACAATGGGTTAAACACCCCGCCACCTACTGTACCATCACTATAGGCAATCCCTGTATCGCCCATAAAAGTATCATTTAAAGAGTAATACGCACCCGCAGTAACATATACTCCATAATTCACGCCATTTATTATACAGTTACTGGTTTTGATGTCAGGGTTATAAACGTTTTCACCATTTTGAGTAATATTAACGTTTATACCTGTATTGTTTGAGTTGATTATGAAGTTATTAATTCTGCTGAACCGGCAGTTTCCAGTATAGGAGACGCCCGTAGTTTGCACTGCATCTGCTCCGCCACCGTTAACTGTCACATTCCAGACCCCCTGAAAAGCAAATCCGGTGTTATAGCCATAATTGAAGCAGCAATCGAGGAAGGCGAAGTCAGCAACCTTGTTCAGCGTAAAGCCCACACCTGAGCGATTGTTCTTGCTTGCAGAAAGGCCAGACACATGAGCCGTCAGAAATGGCCAGCCATGTACGCCACGGAAACGGTCAATATCGGTCGCGTAACTGATATAAGGACCGTTTGTACAGTCGTATTTGAAGTTCTCCAGTATGCGCCGGCCGGTATCAGTAGCTGTTGGATTGGCAAAGACCGGATACTGGAAGCCGATCACCAGCATGTCACGAAGCTGGAAATCTGCCTCAACAGACGTAAACGCGGTGCCCGCAAATGCAGCGATTGCCGCCGTCGCTGTCGCATCATTAGTAACCGGTAATTTGGCCACCAGGGAGGCTGAAATAATGCTCATATTTCGGACAACTGATGAGCGCGCGAGCGTTATGGTGGCGCCAGCTGCGAGGATAAACTGGCTGCCAAAGGAGGTGTAAGTTTGCGATGCGGAATTTATAGCCTCACCAGGAGAATGCAGAGAGCCGGAGATAGTCACGTTCTGCGGCACAGTGATACTGCTGATCAGAAACCGGTCACCATTTCCGATATATACGACGCCACCTTTCACACCGAAACTGTTCAGTGCCGCCTGAACTGCAGCCGTACAGTTAGTAGCGCCAGTATTATCGATTCCAGCAGCATCTCGCAAATTAATGACGTCAGCATTTTTATCATGCTGCGTTCGGTTTGCAGATCCGGAAAATGGTTGTTTTACACCTACTAAGGCATCACCTTTTCCTGTTTCAGAACTGGCAAGATAAGGCAGCGCATTTGTGGCATCAAGAAGATCAACGACCTGAACCGTAACAGAATCATCGAGTGACTGAAGCTCGTTTGTGCGTAGTGTACTCATTGGATTAACTCTCCTTCAACGATAGTCCAGGAACTGCCCTGTCCGACAGTGACGCGCTGGCCTGGGGAAATTGTCATAGTCGGGCCGATCGACCAAGCATTCATATTTGGTGGAATTGACACGCTGTTGCTGATTCGTTGTGCGTGCCATGAGATAGGAGAAAAGGCGCTGGCCTCAAGTGGAGCGTTGCCGGTCAGCTGGCTTTGGAGGTTTGCGTCGCCATCTGCCCGCGCACGACTTTCCGCGATATCTGCGGCAATGCGCTGCTCCGCTTCATTTCTGATAAGCATGTCGACGTACGACTTGGAACCGGCTTGAAGGGCGTCTGCGTAATCCTTATTTACGGCATCCCCGCCGTTAAGAGGGGGCGCAAGATTGCTAATGCGTTGTTGAAGCGCGTCGTAAAATCTCACCAATGCGCTTGGCTTTTTTAGTGCCAAAAAATCAACTTCATGTTCAATCTGCTGAATAAGCATGGTCAGGTAATCAAATGCATTTTCATGCACTTCTGCGTAAAAGCGGCCCTGATTGCGCAGATCTGTTTCCTGAACAGCTGGAAGCACTCTATCAAGGGAAATGCTCCATCCCCCTGGGAGAGGTACTTTAAGCACAACGTTCCCGCCGTTTACCAGGCCAACGCCGGTTACTGTGTAGCCTGTCCCTTCAACCATAACCTCAATATTTCCATCAGGATCTGAGGTGGTTACAACCATGTGGCTGCTAGTGAGGATGCGAAAGCGGTAGGGAAAAACTGTTGTTATCCCATTGCCGTCATATTGTTCGTGGTTAACAACCGTTGACACTGTCATGACTGACGCCTCTGAGTTTATTGTCCATCAATTCTACTACATTTAATGCGTATGTGGATAATCAGTAATTGTAGCTTTAGACTTAAGCTTTAAAAATTTTCGGCACGGTTGCGTCCAAAAACTTGCGGAATATACTGGATATATATACAGTCTAATCAGGAGGGCGAACGCTATGAAAAATGGCAGTGAATATCATTATCCGAGCAGTGATACGTACACGGAAAAATTGTACAGCGATGAAGGAATTACGGGGCTTTCTCAGAACTCGAAAATCATACGCTTACTCGAAGAGCTTGAAAGGAAGGGAAACAGCATCGGTGGCGCAAGAGATGAGGTTAATGCCTTGTTTAACTACGTATCCGCAACAAAAAAGGTTAAGGCTGACATGATCACGCATCTCGAGTACATGAAAGCCTGCATCGAAAAAACGTGATAAGTATTACCTGCTAACTGGTTCGCCCGAATTTATTACTTTTCAGGTAACAAAAAGCCCGCATTGCGGGCTTACTGATATCTGGCACAGAACAGGACGGCAAGGAAGACAACGACAAAGCAGATAGCTGAGGCCCCCTTATCGTTGATTATTTTTCTGTTAAGCAGCCATATGATCCCGGACCAGCAGGCTATCGCAACAACGACGACAGCCACAAACCAGCCGATAATCACAGCCAGTTTCATAATAATTTCCACTACTCCCCCACGGCTTTTTCCCAATCCGGAGCGCGGCGCGGCTCGTTATCGCCAGGGTTCCACCAGCTGGTTACATCAAACTGATTTTGTGCCCTGTCCCGTACCCGGTCGTTGTAACCGGGATTAGCCATCTCCTGCAGTTGCTGCAGGATCAGATGATTCGTCACGGCTTTGGTATACCATAGGTTCGCGAATGGGGTAATCATCCTGGCGGTTTTGATAGCGTCAGCACCGAATGATGTTTCCTCACCTTGCATGGCTTTCTGGGGATTGGTGATCAGCAGTTTCATCAGGGATTCCGCCAGGCCTAAGCTCGGCCCTCCCAGCGTCGCCGCAATACTGGAACCGTACTGGGTATGATCCTGAAAAAGGAAGTCGCCATAGATGCCGAACCCGCCACCTTTCAGAGTCGCGCCCACCCACGCGCCGGGCTTTGTCATGTCGATCGGGTCATTGCCTGATAACAGTGCGTTGAGCTGATTGGCAAACATACCTGTCAGCGTGGTACCGCCGATATAGGCAGCGAGGAATTTCAGCGCCGGTACGCGGTCGAGGTTTTGCGCGCGGGTCACCATCTGCCGGAAGCCAGCAAAAGGCGTGGTTTTGAAAAGCATGAAGCTCTTATACAGTTCGCCTCCCTGATCCCTGGCATAGGTATCGATGCCGGTGGCGGTGGTGATCGCCTGGGTCATTTCCCCATGAGTGATCCCCAGCAGCTTCTGTGCAGCCTCAGCGCGCGCATTGCGTACCATACGGCTTACTGTCTGCTCAACCTCTGCGTCATACGCCTGACGAAGGTTTGTGGCGCGGCTGTCGGTCATTGCACCCAGATTAGCCAGCGCCTCGTCAGCACCGGCACGCACACGCTCAATCTGCCCCGCCAGTATCTCCCTGACTTTCTCATCGGGTACCGCGTAGATAGCGTCCGGCGTCATCCCCATGTGTCCGCCGGCGGTGAGCGGCTTCAGTTCGGCAGCGTTCATGATAGCCCAGTCTTCAGCACTCCATCCTTTAGAGGACAGCAGCGCTTTATCAGACCCTTTCAGCGCGTCCAGGGTGGTATAACGCCGGGTCAGCTCACCGATATTTTTATACATCAGCAGGCCGAACGCCGCTTTATTCGCCCGGTCCATCGCAATCAGCCCGGACCACTTCAGCGTTTTCTCAGCAAACCACCCGGTGACGCCGCGGGTCAGATCAAAGCCACCCATTTTGGCGATTACTGCTGAGTGCGCATCAACCAGCAAACCCAGCTCTGCATTAGCACGTCTGGCATCGCCGCTGAACAGGTTGCGGATTGTGGTGGCAGAGAGACGCATGCCATTACGGTCAAAGCCCAGTGCCTGCGCTGCTGCTCGCATCACGGCCTGATCCGACGTCGCTGTGATGACGCTGGAGCCGAGCATTGCAGATGTCATCAGGTTACGAAGCCCACCCACTGCCGATGAGAAAACGCTGGTGCTGTTCACACCGTTCAGCCCGGCCATAGAATCAAACATGCGCTGAACCAGCTCGCGTTCTTTATTCATCTCCGCAATCGGATGGCCGGCACCATCAACTTTCACCGCGTTCTGATAGATGCGATCGGCGATCAGCTTGAAGTTGGTGGCTGCATCAGGGCCAAATGCTTTGACCACGCCCAGGTCTCGCGATGCAGACTGCAGGTGCCCCATCATCACGCCCACCACCGGCTGCTGGGTGTATTTTTCCATGTAACCGAAATGGCTTTCTGCATCCTTAAACGCCAGCACCCTGCTCTGCGAGCCGCGGTTTTTCAGGCCACCGCTACCAGCGAAAGCACCGGGATCGAGTTTCTGAGCACCGTCCGTCGCCTTGGTTTCAAAAATGTACTCGAGCGCCTCCCGGTACTGCACATCATTCATCGGCGTGCCGTCCGGATTAACGAACTGCGAGCGATCCTGTGTATTGTAGATGTCATCCACCCAGGCGCGGCGCGCCCAGTCGCCTGGCGGCATGCGTCCTGCCAGCCTTGCCTGTGTGCGTTCTGCCAGCGGCAGCGTGGCCAGCCACTCCTCACGGCCGGCGGCCCTCACCAGATCAGCGTCATCAACATAGGGAAGGTGCCAGTCATCGCGCAGGCCAATATCAAAGCCGCTGTCGTTCATCTCCTGGCGGGCGCGCGATGTTACGTCTGACCAGATGCTGGCGATCTTCTTTGCAGCCGGATTGCCGGTGTCTTCACCGTAAATTTCCTTTAGCAGCTGCAACTGGGATGATTTGCCCACCCGCTGATCAAACATATTACGAAAGCGCTGCTCACCCAGTGCCTGAGCCTGCTCGAAAAACTTCTGAACATCCCCGCCCGCAGCCGTCATCTCAGCACTGAGCTGGCGTGACCAGTCCTGAAAAGCGCCTGTCGCCAGTTCCTCCGCTGATACCACGTCAATTTCTTTGCCATCGGCAACGCGCCGGCCAGAGAAAATGAACTGAGACAGATTCTTTGGCGTCTGTTCTGATGCCGGTACGTTTCGATTAAGCGTCTCTGTGACGTTATTAATGGCGATCGCATTCTGAGCCAACCGCTGGCGCTTCTTAAAAACGTCATGGACTACCCGGCGCGCCGCAAGGTCCGCGGCCTGCTTATAGGTATCTGCATCAGGGAATCCGCTTTTACCGTCTCTGGCATTCATGCGCGACACCTGGCGCACGGAGTCGCGGATCAGGTCTTCAATATTTTTCAGTTCGGACGCCAGCGGCTGGCGGCCCAGCGTCTGGGTGATGGCATCAACACAGGCTTGTTTCATTATGGATTCCTCAGAAAGCAGGTTGCGGCCACGTTATAAACTTTCGATTCTTTCTGCACGGTGGCAATTTGATTATCAAGATCCGCCAGCGCCTGCGCCAGGCTTACAGGCTCTCCTGTATCAGGGTGCGCAATCATGATGTCTGGATTAGCCTGTGACATGTCACGCGCTGCCATCAGGTCATAGCTGTTTGAGGATATCGACTCGCCAGAAACCGGGTCGGTGCTGATTTGTTCAGGCGCGGACGTTTCCGCTGATCGGCCGCCTGCAAAAGCACTGCCCTCCCGGACCGGAGGAATAGACGGTTCAGCGGACTGTGGAACGGTTTCGGCTATGCCGTTTTCCCGGTACGCCTCACTGATTGTTGCGCGCTGAGCCTCACCAGTCGCAATCGCATCAGGCCGTGCAATGCCGTCCAGGCCCCGGATCTGCGCCGACACATTTACCGGCTCACCTGACATCAGCTGCCGTGACGCCTGGTCCATCGCGGCAACATGGCTATTGAGGCTTTCATTGCCGGAGTGAACAACAGGTGACGACTCCAGATCGTAATAAAGCCCCTCGTTCATGACGTGCGCCGCATCCACATCGCTCGGCTTGATCTGCGCCTCTGGCACCAGTCCGCGCATGCTATCGGGGATCAAACCCTGCTCAATGCGTGAAAGGTCCGACCGTGCCTCATAGAACCGGCCGCCGGGGCTGCTGTCTGCCAGCGTGGCGCCGCGCTGGTCTATCTGCTCTTTCAGTAAGCCCAGTTGCATATCCAACTCGCCCACCTGGGCGGTGCGTTGCGCCCGCGCCTGTGACAGCGCCTTACCGCTGCCGCTTAATGGCGTGTCCTTTAATTCCTGCAGCTGCGTAGTAGCCTGGTCGTATTTGAATTGCAGGTCATGCACCTCCTGAGCGATCGCCTTTCGGTCACCCCGGCTGACAACCTGACCGGCTAATTCCTGCAGTTCCGCGACGCGGGATTCATAGGTGGCCGCTGCCGGTTCACCCTGTGCCAGCACATCACCCTGAACAGGTGCATCTGCAGTTACGGTTGGTGCCGGGTTGGCCGGTAAATCTGCTTCTGCTGTCGGACCTGCAGCAGGTTCCGCCGCAACGGGCGCCGGGTCAGCCAGCGGAGTATCAGCACGCTGCGCCGTCAGATGATGCACACCGCCGAACGCTGCACCGAGGACCCCATCCACTAGCAGCGCCTGCTTATCCCATACCCGATACTGCTTCGCCAGGTCGTCATAGCCGTTTTCTTCCAGTGTCTCGCCAAGTGCAAAGCGGTTAGCCGCACCAAAGCCGGTGTTGATCCCTACACCTGACAGCAGCCGTGTTGCCAGTCTTCCGCCGACGCCTGCAGGCAATGCCATGCCCAGGGCATTCGCACCTGCCTGCTCCAGCGCAAGGGTACCGGCGGTTTCTTCGTTGACGCCTTTTGCCAGAAAGTCCTGCCGGGTTGGCTCGTAACTGCTGCCGAACGCCACGGCACCACCAGCAACCGGGCCAGCAACTGCTGTGGCGGCGATAGCCGGGGCAAACGTCCCGAGACCTTCCAGAATTTCAGCAGCCATACCCTGACTGTTTGGTGCAGGTTTAACGGCGTTTCGCGCGTCGTTCAGTGATTTCTGTAAGGCGTTAAAATTCTGGTCAACCACCTCATCCAGTTCAGGCAGATCGCCGCGCAAGGCGCTATAGGTTGGCGATAGCTTTGCCATCTCAACGCCTGTCTGCAGCAGCCCGATCGTACCTTCAGCAGCACCACGAAACAGTGCCGATCCGCTGCCGGCGTACCAGCGAGGATCATAATCATCAGGCTGTGCCTGCTTGTTTGCGGCCTGATCATCAGCCCATGCCTGACCTTCAGGGGCCAGTGAAAATAAGTCAGACATTACTGAACCCTCACTGTAATTGGTGCGCCGGTTTTAGGATCTGTCGCCCAGCGCCCGCTGCCGGTCACAAGCCGGTACTGGCTGTCACCCACATTGACCGGCACAAAGTTAGACTGGCTGGCCGGGTTCAGGCCGGCGGCTTTAAGCGCATCACCGGCGGCGGCGGTGTACCGGTCCTTAAAGGTGGATTTATCCATGCCGAAAGGCATTACAACGTCACCGCCGTTGAACCCTTTAACGACACCGCCTGTTGCCATCTGGATAGCCTTCTCAGCAATATCACTGTCAACGGCTTTTGTGTTGACGCCATCTCCATCGCCGCTGGTATACGCCAGACCGGCATAGGCGGACTTATAGATTGACCATGCCATCTGACGCGCCTGCGGGTTATGAGAAAAGGCGCTGCCGACTTCATCATCAAAGGTCTGTTTCAGCTTCTCATCTGCAGGGAGTTTTACCGCGCTGATCCCTGCATCCTTCTGCGCCTTGGTCGGATTGATAAGCTGATCACCCTGCAGAATGGTTTTGGCGACTTCATATTTATTCATCGTCGGCTTATAGGCCACGAACTGGCTGTACGGGATCGACGATGAGCGGTTGTCATACTGATTGTCGGCAGTGCCAAGAATAAGTGCTGAATAGGCCGTCGCGGCGCTGTCTGGTGCAATGGAAGCTGCCACGCTGCGCAACGCCTGAGGCTGCAGGCTACGACCAAATGACTGCAGCAGGCTGATTGACTGGTTCACATCTGTGGTGCCGCGCACGCGCTCGCTGATTGAGGCCGCTTCCTCTTTCGACAGAATAGGCGCGTTTATGCCGAGCGATTTAAGCTGATCAGTCGCTGCGGTGCGGTTCTTTATCTCATTGGTGATATCGGCCGGATTGTTGCTGGCGATCGGCTTGTAAACGCCCATATCCATAGCTGCCTGGTAGGGGTTTGACTCCCTGAGGCTAATCACCTGTTTCGCTGCTGCCTCGACATGATCAAAGGCATCGGCGCGGCCGGCAAACCCTTCACCGGTTCCCAACTGTGTTTTAAGGTCAGCGACGTAGCTGGTGATGCTGCTGCTTGGCATATTGCGGAAAGACCCGATGTACTGACCGGCCACACGCTGATTTTCCAGGTCGGCAAAGCGCTGATTCCCCTCCCGGTAGCCATAGGCTGAAATCAGTTGCGCCTGGCTCGGAGGATTTGGGTACTCAACACCTTTGAGGTATGACGCTTTGGCATCGCTGATCACATCGGTGAGCTGAGCCTTGAGCTGCGTGCGTGCCTCGTTCTGAAGCGATTTGGCCTGGCGAAGGTATGACGCCTGAGCCTGCGTGCTGGCCGCATCGAAAGCCGCGTTACCGGTGTAGCGTTTTGGACTTTCCAGTGACGTCAGGCCCAGCGCCGCGCGAAGCCCGGTATCCAGCTGACCATCGCTGTAGGGAATGCTGCCGTTCTCATGCTTTACAATCCCGGCACTGAGCTTTTTCAGCACATTCAGGTCACTAAGGTTCAGCTGATCATCTGGTTTAACGCTGAGCTGTTCACACAGCGCCTTCACATAGGCCGTGGTGTTGTTGCCGTCTGATGCTGGCGCCCAGCGGTTGACGATCTCATTAACCGTGTCAAAGCCCTTATCGCCATAAGCCAGCAGGTTTTTACCAAGTGCGCGGATCCCGTGTTCAGGCGTGACGAATTTAGCAAACCGGCCATCACTGCCCGTCTGCCCTTCCCAGTTATTCTGGCCCGCTTCAATGTTTCCAGGGTTGTTGTTGCGCAGACCGCGCGCGTCTCCGGTACTGCCGCTTACCCGCACGGCACCATCATAGTCGCCCGGTTCGCCATTCGCGGCGATGAAGTCCATATAGTTCTGGTTGGCTGCCGCCGACAGCGCGCCATCAGCTGATCGCTCTTTCAGCTGATTTTTGGCGTTCGCTCTCTCCTCATCACTCCAGCCATGCGCATCTGCAAACTGGTCAATGGCGGTAAAACCCTGCTTAACGGTGGATGTAAACGCCTGCGGGTCGTTGTACTGCCCCTGAGCGGCAGTGACCGTTGATTCCTGAAGCGCTTTAAACTGCCCTTCCTCATACTGGCGGACCTGCCCGATCTCATAGGTGTTGGCCTGCCGCTTATACTGCATGCCCGCCTGGTTAACCTGCTGCATAAACTCGCGCCGCATGCTTTCCGGCACCTGTTGTGCAAGCTCATCCGCTTTACCACGCAGGCTGCTCAGCACGGCCTCAGACTGGCCGACAGCATTTTTACCCTGTTTCGTGTAAAGCCCGGTGTCAGTATTGTTGAACTGATCATCGGCAAAGGACTGGAACTGAAGCACTGCATCCTGCGTCTGCGCAACGTTAGCCTTATGCTGCTCCTGAGCAAAGATGCCAGCAATGCGACTGCCTACCTCACCCAGCCCGGCACCGAACGTATCGGGGGTGGTCTGAACGCTGACCTGTGGCGCTGGCAGTCCCTGGTCAACTGTCTGGCGAGAATTGTACGTTGGTACCGTTGGCATGGTGATCAGTCCTTAAAATGTGAAGCTGTTGCTGCCATATGACGAATTTTTCAGGGAACCAAACATGTTCCCTGAGTTGCCTGCGCTGCTGGCGCTGGATGCGGTAAGTGACGAACCGGCTAGAGAGCTGTAAGCACCATAGGCGCCCAGCGCGCCATTGAGCAAAGTCAGACCTGCCTGTTGGTTTCCGAATGCGGTCGTCGCCTGTGCCTGAGAACGGTTACCGGCGGCCTGCGCCTGAAGTCCATACGCCTGGCGCTGTGCGTTGTTCACTGTAGTCAGCGCGTCCAGTTCGCCCATCTGCGCTGTATCACCGAAAATATCAACCGCAGTACCGCCACCAAGATCAACGCCGCTGGCCGCCAGCGTCGCCGCCTGCGTTCCGGCCAGTTGCTTGGCGCGCTGCCGCGCCTGCGCCGCCTGAGCATTACCGGCATTCACTGCAGCGTCGGCTGATTTCTCCTGCACATCGGCGTTATAGTTCGCCAGCTTCGACTGGTATTTAGAGTTCTGTCGCTGGCTATATGCAGACGCGGCCGCCGCCGCCAGCATTGCCACACCTACCGCTACGGGTCCGCACATTATTTTTTCTCCATGGTGAAACGATGAAACAGTACGCCGTTTGGACCGGCCGGGACCGGGTCGTAAAGCCGGAATCCCATCCAGTGAAGCCACTGCTTAGCGGCAACGTTACGGGCATCTACATAATTCTCAAGACGGGGAAAGGTCTCAAGGATTCCAGCGAGTAATGGCCTGCTATGACTAATAAAAGCGCGTGAGTATTTATCGAGGCGATCCGAGGCAACCAGCCACGGCGTGCCGTAGCCGGTCAGTATGCTCGCTGGTGTAACGCCAAACAGCGTCACGACTTCGCCGTCAGCAATGCCCGCCCAGCAAAATGATGAATGCTCTAACCCATAGTCGAGCACCTGATCGGGCGTCATTCCCCAGCCGGATTCGAACTCATCTATATCTGCCTGGCGGACATGTGGCAGCAATTCAGAGGCATGATCCCGTGTTGCCGGTACAACCTGAACGATTGGCATCAGCGGCCTCCCACGGTGATTGATGGAATTGCGGCGAGGATTGAGAGAGGAAGCGGGTCGCTCTGTTTGACGTAGATACGCCCGCCCTTACTCCAGTTGGCATCAATATTGATATCGATGGTGCCGGTGGCATCCTCAACCGGCCTATCGTAAAACTCATATTCACGCTGAGGATACTCATACATGTTTTTTCCATCGGTACCGGCGAAAACCCCGCGGCTGGCATTAACCAGCAGACTGACCTGCGGGATGATCATTTTCTTATCGAGCAGCGTTTCCTGATTGGCAATATTGATGTCCAGTGTTTCAAATTCAGCAGTGATCGGCAGCCCGACGTGGACGACAGCGCCGGGTGTATCAAGCTTGATGGAGCCACCGGAAACAGTTTTTTGTGTCTCGACGTTTGCATCAGCCAGAATGCTTACCGTTTTACCCTCGAGGTGTTGCAGACCAGAAAAGGCTTTACGTGCGAAGCGCCAGTCAGCAGTGGCAGAAGAACGCAGAATTTCTGGGATATCACGACTTGCCTGTGCTGTTATCTGATTACCATTATTGAATTCAATGATGGTCAGCCGGATTGTTTTATCGATAACTTCTCCGTCTTCGCTTTCGGCATAAGGAAAATGGATTTCGTCACCAACATTTGATGCGGTGAAATACGCCGAGCCTGAAACAGAAGCGGTGAATGGCCCACCCCAACCCCAATTGCCGCTGGCGCTGGCTATCGTCATCAGCCTGGATGGATCAGTATTTCTGCCGTCATAGCTCAGTCCGCAGTCAACGAAAAATGCGTCAACATCATCAGTAAACTGGCGTGATGACAGCCGTTCAATGTAGCGCTTAACCTGCCCGTTCACTGTACGTTGGACGCTGAAATACACGCCGTCCTCCGTACCTTCACTGATGCTGCAGGTGGACTCAAACTTGCCATCACTCGGCTGTGGTGACCATGCGAAAACCTGCTGATCGCGCAGATATGTTAGCGTCAGCAGCATGCCATCATTGCGGATCGCCCAGGCCGCCGAATACGGGACCACGGTAAATGACCAGTCCACCAGATGATAGCCCTGGAAAAGATGGTTAGCCAGCACGGTCAGATCGCTTCCCTGGTATCCATCAACGTCGAATGAGTAGGCCAAGTCGCGCACAACGCTGCCCTTTTCCTGAATGAACAGGGCGATATTGCTCACCGTGATCGGAGGTGTGGAACTGGCACCATCTGAACCCTGGGAGCTGAACGAGAATGAACTTGGTGTGAGTACGTTATTCTGGTCGCCCTTAATCTGGAACTGACCGCCGGACGTAAGCGCGACCAGCGAACCAACATCAATAAGGTGCCGGATTTCGTTCACCTGGCGTCCGGCGTAGGTGTAGGTGATACGGTCATCGTCCGCAATAGGTGAGCTTTTCCCGAAGTCCTTATAATCACCTGACCGGCTAGCCCAGATGGTTTGCGGGTAAGCAGTGGAGGCGGCAAAGAACAGGCGCTGCTGATAATAAACGACCGTGCCCGGGTATCCGTTCACGCTGTTCCAGGCGTATCGCGCCCACTTGTAGGAAGACTTGCCGCTCCCCACCACATTCGACGGAATCCGTGACAGCACGGTAGCATTAGCAGTAAGCCCGTTCGCAGCTACAGCGGTGATACGGCATAACCCATTACCTGAGTGGAGATATTCCCACTGCACCCCAGTATCGTCATCGCCGTCACCTCCCCAGCCATCCCACGCCATCCCCTCAGTGTGTGATGGCCGCAGCGTACCCGTCTTGCCCGCTGTATTTGCCCGGTAGTAATTGCTGTCGGCGCGACGGATCAGGCCAACGGTGACAGTTTTACTGGTTTCCCAAACGGATACTGAATCTGTAGATGGCTGCTCAAGATAGAAAAGCTTACCCACCTGCTCAGGTGTAAATATCGCTGCGCTTGCCGTCAGGGTGATATCGCCGGTCTCACCGCTGGCATAGACCGTTTTGGTCTCATCAACGTTGATGTCTTCGAAGGGTCCGTTTTTAGTTACCACCTCCACCAGTGCCCAGTTGTCATGGGCATAACGCTGCAGTTCGCGAGGTGCATAGTTTTTATGGCAGATGGTCATCACGTCAGCTGACTGCGTGAACTTCAGATCAAACAAATCTGCTTCAGCGTACGGCGTGGCAATTTCATAGACCGCGTTACCGCTTGTCAGGACCTGGCCGCCATCTTTAAATACGCGCATATATCCGTGGCCGAACTCCAGTGCATAGGTTTGCACTGTAGAAAACTGGAACGGAATTAACCGGCATTTGCGGCCTGGATATTTGGCTTCTGCAATAAAGCGAGTACCTGGACGGTTCTCGATGCCGCCATACTGGCGAACGATGAAATTACGGCATCGCCGCAGCGCCACGGCGTATTTTGCCAGGTCAACTCGGCCATAAACGTTTGGTGCAATTTCGCCGCCTGCGAATGACGGCTGTATCAGACTGTTAGGCATCAGCTAAGCCTCGCGCTGGTAAATTCACTCAATGGCTCAACCGGCTCCTGGCTTTCATTCAAGGAGTGCGAACCGGCGCTGCGGATGATCTGTGAGTACATGGTCAGGCAGTTCTGCACCAGGTTAGGCGCAGACGCCAGCGGCATGCCGATTTCACTGGCCAGCTTCCACGACAGCGCGCTACGGAAAAGCGGGTCAAACATATTTGGGTCGGTAATATCGCTGACATAGCGCAACCAGGCTTCCTGCTGATCGGTATAAATAAGGCGGCCGGTGCCATCATTGTCAGAACCTACCTGATACTCGATGCGGAAACGTTCCGGAGGGTTACGCATGCCTGGCACCATGATGTCCACAATGCGCTGACAATCGGTCGGGTAGCGGTACGCATACTGCCAGTCATTTGGCGCGCTGCCGGTATCAGCCAGCGCGACGCGCTTGATGGCAAAGTTCCAGTCGAAGTCTGCGAGCACCTCGAGGCGGGCAGACTCATAATGCAGGTCGCATAACCCGGCCTCTTTGCTTTTTTCACTGAGGCTGTTGATAGTCCGGCTATTGCCGAGGCGGCTCAGCGCGATGTTGCAGATTTCGATAATGGAAGCCATCAGTCATCCTCCGGTCCATAAAGGGTTGCAGCTGCGGTTTTTGGTGGCGTGGCGTCAGATGCCTCCATGCCAAAATCAGTGATCTGCAGGTCGATATGGCTGTGAGATTCCCCGCCTTCTGATTCCCGCGTGCTGACGCCGACGATTTTAGCCATGCCACCGATCGCCATCATGTCGCCCACTTTTGGCAGTTCGGCACCCAGTTTTTTGAGCGCATCGCCATTCAGCGAGATACGCAGGCCCCACGGGTATTCGTCGCGGGTTTCAACGGCGCCGTTCTCACCTTCAACAGACTCGGTACCGGTTTTCATATTGACGACTTTCATTTATCGCTCCTGAAAAAAGGGGGCCAACCGGCCCCCTGTTCATCGCCGGTCAGAGACCGAGTTCTTTGCGCTTCTCTGCGATCTTCTCGCGGAGCGTGTCCGACTTCATCGCCGGGTGCGGTTTCTTCTGGAAGAGTTGCTCGTACTGCTCCTGAAGCTCTGCCAGATTTTCATCACCTTCACTGTTTCCGCCATCGCCGCCTTCAGAACCGGGCTGGTTACCGTCTCCGCCAGGTGCCGGTGGGTTTTCGACTCCGTTTGGCGTGATGGCTTCAACGGCTTTACCCTTACGCTCTGCCTTCGCTTTTGCAGCCTTAGCTGCGTCATTCATCGGCTCCAGTGCAGTGCCAGGAATGCCGTCATACTCAACTTCTGTGCCTGCTTCCCACAGCTGGTTATGGATGTGGGAGAGGCGCAGAACGCGGTACGTTGCTTTTTGCTCTGACATTTACGCGCCCCTTAACCAGTGATGCGTGAACGGATCGGATACGGCGAGTTGTTATCCACATCCAGATTGATACCAGCAGTGAACGCGCCAGCGGTGAGCGGGCCGGTGCCGACAACGTAGTTAACGCGCAGATAGCGCTGTACGCCCTGCGGTACCTTCTGTGACCAGACGCGCTTACCAGAGGTCAGCGCACTCAATGCAAGATCACTGGTTGATGCCAGCGTGGTCCAGGTGCTGTTATCAGGGCTGGTCTGCAACTGGATGTTTACCGTTGCAGCGCCAGCGGCGGCTGCGGTGGTATTCACGTTCACGAACAGTTCCAGCGGATATCCCACGCCAATATCACGGCGGGTGCCGTCGATCGGCCCGAGGTCAATCACATCAGTTGAAGCAGCAGACGCGGTAACCGCCTGGGCTTCGGAGAACATCAACAGTTTGTCGAGGATCATGATTCTCTCTCCATTTAGCGGGGCGTCATTGCCCCGCTGAGTTAGTCAGGGGTTAGACGACGCGCGCTTCTGTTTCGAGAATCGCATCAACTTCACGGATCGGAATGCCACGGAACGCAGTCCACCAATCGCCTTCGGTCTCTTTAACGGAAATGGCGAGAGACGCCTTATCCAGAGACTGCAGGTCAAGCGCCTGACCAATGGTGCGGTTCATGTAGAACACCGGTTTGCCCATGCCACGGTTAGGAATGCGGTGCAGCGCTTTGATCATCAGGCTGACGATGTTGGCAGCAGAGCCAGGTACTGACAGATCACTGACGTCGATATTCGCGATGCGCACCACATAGCGCCAGTCACGCAGGGTCAGGCCGTTGTCCCACTTATAGTGAGAGCGATAACCCTGGTATTTGCCGCCATTGGCATCCTGGAGCGTTTGCTCGCCCAGATCCTGATGCTGCAGCCCCGCCTTCTGGCCTTTGGGGAAGATGCCGTGAACGGTGTTTTCACCCCAGACCACCAGCCAGATTGAGGTGTTGTCAGTACCGGTGCCGCCAGCATCGATGATGTTCTGGCCGTTGCCAGCGGTTTTGCTGGAATAGCGAGAAGACAGGCCCATGAACTGCTGAGGGTTAACGCTGGTGTCGCCGTAAAACAGCGTCTGCGCCATCTGCTGATTCATCGCTTCAATGAACGCGCGATCTTCAGAAAGACGGAATTCAGACGTGTTTCCGTTCAGGTCAGCCAGAGATTTATCGACCTCTGCATAAGCTTCCAGCATGCCGGCAGAGTCGGTGATCTGCACGGTAGTCGATTTGCTCGGCTGCACACCGTAGTTGAGCAAACGCCAGGTAGCCGTTGGCAAACCTGAGCGCACGGTGGTGCGGTGGCCGGTTGGAAGGTTACCTTCAACAAAAGGCATGTCTTCCAGAATCGGGTTGGTCTGGCCGAGAAGCTCAATAATTTTGTCGATCTTCCCGTTTGGATCTACGCGCTTACCCCAGTCAGCCAGCGTCAGCGCAGTTAAGCCTTTAACAGCCATAATTTATATCCTCAGTTTTTGCCATACAGAACATCGGCCGCCGAACGCTGGCCTTTCTCATTTGACGTGACCAGGTTGTCTTCCGACATGGCCGCGCCCACTTTTACAAACACGCGAATCAACTCGGGATGATTGCCCATGCCGGTTGATTCCAGAAACTCACGCAGCTGAGGCGTGGCGAATTTATCCATCGCCTGCTTAGCCCGCGTCAGGTTCCCAGCAAACTTGTCGCCGCCGATCTCGGCGTCTTCTTTCGCCGCGGTGCCCCAGTCGGCCACCTGCTTCTGCCAGGTTTCAGCCTGCTGCTTCATCAGCTGCGGCATGACCTTAGTGCCGTACAGGTCAACCAACTTCTGCGCCTGCTCCTGCGACAGGTTCAGTTCACGGGCGATCGGCTCGAACTGTGAGACGGCTTCTTTATCGAGTTCGCCACCCTCTGGCGCTTTGAACTCATAGGCTTCCGGCGCGCCTTCGGGCTTCTTGTCACCCTCTTTATCGCCGTCTTTTTTGTCGCCAGTTTTTTCCGCCTCAGGCTTGTCGCCCTCTGCCTCTGGCTTTTTATCTGCGCTTTCGCCTTCTGGTTTGGCTGCGCCATCCTGCTGGGCAGTTGGTGTGCCATCCTGCTCTGCAGGTGAAGATTCAGTGCCGGTGGTAGCAGCTGGTGCGCCAGCATCACCGCCTGCGGCCGGTGCTTCAGCGGCTGATGCCTCTGACTGATAGCGCGGGTGAAACAGCAATTTGAATAAGGAGTTCATAGAGCCTCGTTATGCGGTAGTTGGTTGTCCTGGTCTTCGCTGGCTTCATTCGCCATGGTCAGATAGAGATCCGGGCAGTGCGTCATCACCTCGTTGAACAGGCGAAGGCCTTCACTACGCCGTCCCTCATTAAAATTGGTGGCAGCGTTATCACCGGTGAAAGACAGTGAGAACACGCCCGCTTTACTGAGTAGCAGCCAGATCAGGCGGCGGCCCTGCACTGATGACATGACGTGCTTCAGGTCGTCGCGCTGGCGTTCTGAAGCCAGCTTCTGCTTCTGCTCTGCGTCTTTCAGGCGCAGCTCATCATCAAAATCGGTCATTGCTGCATGCCTCCTGCAATGGCGCTGAGCGCGTTAGGCCCTTCCAGATTTGCCTGGCTGAGGTCTTTGGCACCGGCCACTGCGGCCTGGGCCATCTGCATCTGTTGCTGCTGCTGGATCTGCTCAGCACGCGCCTGGCGGATTTTCTGAACCTCCTCATCAGGCACGATGACAGACGGCGAAACGCCGATAGAGTCGCCGTAGTTATCAATGATTTTGTCCACGTTGATCTTGTCGAGCGCTTCAGGTTTAGCCTGCGCCATACCGCCGACAAAGCCCACGAAGCGCTCCATACTGTTGACGCCGATCGACTTCTGCGCCTGAGCCATGACAGAGATATATTCTATGCGCAGCGCTGTACCCTGCAGAACCTCCGGCGCCGGCGGCAGCATGCCTTTGCGCTGCATGATGGCAAACGCACGGTCAATCAGCGGATCAAGGAACTCATCGTTGAGGCGTTCCAGCACCGGCCCGAGCATCAGCAGTTTCTCTTCGCGCAGCTCGTTCACCGCTTCAACCGGCATGCTGCGGGTGTTGATGTTCTGGAGCATCAGGAACAGGTCAACGAAGTAGGAGCTGCGGATAATCTCGCGCGTGTCCTGGATGTCGTTCAGCAGATCAGCCGTGTTCGGGTTGACGGCGTAAAGCGGCCTCAGACCGTCCTGCCCGGTAATCTGGTCTACATAAGTGACGGCACCAGGCAACTGGGAAATTCGCTGGCTCTTAAGTGACGATGGCCCTACCAGCGGCGGGTTGGTCGCCTTATCGATCAGCTGGCTCTTGCGCTTCTGCTCGAGCTGCAGCGCTTTAACCTGGCCCAGCGCGGTCATGCCAGGGCAGTTGCTACCGTACGCGTCTTCGCCATTCACTTCCCAGCGTGGCGCCAGGATCGGAAACTCATCGAAACCGGATTCACGCAGCACCTTGTCATCGCCGCCTTTCTCGAAATAAACCGATTTGTAGCGCTTGTTTTTGGCGTCAATCTTGCCGGTCTGGCGGTTCAGGTTCGGATAAACAGCGTGAATGACGTCATGCCAGGCTTCCGTGTTCTGGGTAGCCCACTGGCCTTTGACCGTATCGCTCACATTGTCCAGGCCGAACTGCTCCACCAGCTGGCGGGTAGTCATGCGGAATTCACGGTAAACAGTGTCCACACTCAGACGAGCGCTGTTCGATACGTAGTAGCTTCCGATCGGGAATGGGTAGGTGCGGATAATGTCTTCATCGTCTTCCAGTACGGCCATCGCGGCGGTGCCGTAGGTACCCAACTGTGCATAGACGATTGGCAGCGACTGATAGAGGTTCGATTTGTTGAACACCTCATTCATGCGGCGCTGCACATCTTCCAGCCAGACCTTCACCGGACCGTAATCTTTCATCGCCGGATCTGACACCGACAACGTGAACCACGGGCGGGCCGGGCTGGTAATGCCCGACATCATCCCGCTCGCAAGCGTACGCTCTGCCAGGGTGCAGGTCGGATCGACAATGTTGGTGTTACGGCGGTTATTCCGGTTGGCATCGGAAACGAGGAAACGACTGGAACGCGGGCTGATGTAATCAGACAGATCGATCCAGTGTGAATCAAACGTGGTCCGCTCATCTTTGAGGAGGCCAAGTTGTTTGTTTAATCGCTGCTTCAGCGTTTCTTCAGCCATGATCGCCCCGAGATATGTTACTGGCCCAGCAGCGTTTTATTGCTGGTATTGGCTTGTGAGGTGTCGCCCTGTGAACCGGTCAGCAGGGTTGAAGCACGGCCGGCAGCGGCACGGCGGCGGCGTTCTTCATCGTCACGCGCGTTAATAACGGCATCATCCTGGGCCTGTGGAGCAGCCTGAACTTCTGGGGCTGACGGTACGGAAGGTTTTGAACCCATGCACATGGTTGTAACTCCTTTGCATAATTACCAAAATTAAACCATATACGCATTATTTTGACCACTAATAAGCAAACCATTTGACAATAGTTACCATAATGGTAATAGTTAGGCCGTGGAGAGAGCTGACATCGACTCACAGTCCGGAGTACCGCAGCAGCATATTGGACTTAAAAGTAAAGGCGGTGGATAAGCCGGGCATCATCCCGGCACCAGATTGAAGGATGCTTATGGAGCCGCGACAAAGTGTGGCGCACTCAGGTGCTAAGTATCCTTCCATGTGGTGAATGCGGCTAGCGCACGCGGAAGACTGACAAAGATTGCACACAGTCTAAGAGTTTCCGCTTTGGTTTCTGTCAGTCTGACCAGAGCACCGGGAGGCACCCGGCACCACACGTATCAGGCGAGAGCATTTGGCGGGCGTTCAGGCGCGCCAAAGAGGCGCTAAGTGCTCTCACCTGATGTGCCGTAATACCGTTATCCGTGTTGCTGTGTTTCTTAGCCCGCCCCGTGCGGGCATTTTTTTATCTGGAGATAATCATGTCAGACAAAGATATTGAGCAGCAGATCCATGAAGTTGCACCCAAAAATGTCTTAGCGAGAGACATCGATCGCATTATCAAAGTCGAGCAATTCAAGCTTTCTGAACTCACCTTGATTAAAAACCATCTAAAAGATGGTGGAAAATTAAATGTCGGGGCCGGATGTTCAAGTATTATTGAGATCGAACCCACACCCGCCATCATCGATAGCATTCAAAAAGCGATTGATGATAAGCAAGCTGAATTAAAACTGCTGAATGAGGCATCATTAGCAGCTCAACAGGCCATCAATAGCGTAATGCTGGTAAATAACATATCTTCTTAATATCGTGACATGTCACACTTGCCCGCCACTGAGCGGGCTTTTTTATCCCTGTTCGGGGATGAGCGCAACGCTATCCCCTGCAGCGGTTAGGCGTATGGATCATACTCAGTTTCGCTGCGACCCTGCTCATTACTGCCGACATAATTCAGCTTCTTAACTACCGGGAAGGCGAACGTCAGAGCCAGTGCGTCAGCATCGTTGGGTGATTTACCCAGGCGCTCTTTGATACTCACTTTGTCTTCCAGCACAATGCGGCTGTCCCTTAGCCGCACTTTGTACTCTGCCGCCGATAACTCCTCCGCCACCTGCTGGCTGTCCAGCTGCCCGCCATCCTTCAGCCAGGTCTTAACGGCGTTGTACATCTCGCCGCGCTTGTTCGCCATCTGCGGATCGGTTGAGCCACCGCCGAACTGTATCAGCTGCCAGTTGCGCCCCCAGTTATCGCCAACAGACTTCAGGCCGGTGCCATAGCCATAGTCGATGAACACGGCATCCGCGCGGTACTCATCCTCAAACTGCGCGATGGTTTTGGCAAACAGCACGTCATCAGTGGTGCGCTGGTACTCGCCCAGCTTTTTGGTGTGCAGCCCCTGCCGCAGGTAGATAACCGCCGGGTCACCGCCCTGGTGCGCCGGGTCAACGCCTATGACTGTCGCAGCGTGCGCCACCTGACCGGGAGTGATCACCCTGCCAACTGCTGCGTCGGTCAGGCCGGTTGGGATGAACTGCGCCTCTGAAGCTGATGGAAACAGGCCGCGCACACGGACCTTCACAAAGTCGCTGTCTTCGCCGTAGTCGTCCACCCATTTCTGGATCTGCTCTTTGTTCGTGCCCTCAACGGTGCGGCTGTCGATCTGCGCTGTCTTCCAGCGGTGGCGCAATTTGCGGAAACACTCCCTGAACCGGCCGGTGTTACGCGTCGGGTTACCGAACGCCACCCAGATGATTTCTGTGTTCTCATCGGTCAACGCACCCTCAGCAACTTCCCACACCAGATCGGCGATGTTCGATGCTTCGTCGAATATCAGGATGATGCGCTTGCGCTCGTTGTGCAGGCCGGCGAATGCCTCGGTGTTGTTCTCAGACCAGGGGATTGCGTCAGCGCGCCACGATTTGGCGTGCGATGGGTCATTGCTGTAAATGGCGGTAGCGGTGCAGGTGAACCAGTCCTGTGTGATGCTCAGGCGCTGCCATTTGGCTATCTCGGGCCATGTCTTTGTACGCAGCTGGTTTTCGGTGTTGGCGGTGACCACCACCTTGCAATCCTCGCAGGTGTCCATGCCCCACTTCACCAGCATTGAGATGAAGGCCGATTTGCCGATCCCGTGGCCGGATGCTCTTCCAATCATCAGTGGCTGGTGCCGTGTCGCCGGGTTCTGCAGGTGTGCGCCGATATGTTTAAACGCATCCTCCTGCCATTTGCGCGGCCCTTTAGAGTAAGCCAGGTCGGTCCCCTCTTCACCCCATGGGAAGGCATACAGCGCATAGCCGAACGGGTCGTGCGTGAACGCCGCGATGTCTTCGACCAGCTGCGCTTCGAGGGCGGCGGCGGCATTACTCATTGGCGTCACCCTGCGCTGCCCGCTTACGCGCTGCTGCTAAGCGTTCTGCCAGGCTGAAATTCACATCGACTTCGACCTTATCTCGGAATGCCGAAACGTCCACGTGGCGTCCTATCAGCTCCAGAATTTTCACTTTATCCAGCAGTTTAACCTTTTTCAGCACCGCGGCACCTTCATCCATCTCCATGACATCGAAGCCAGAAACTGACTTGCGCCAGACCGCTGGCCACTGCTTGATAGGCTTGATGTTGCCGTTTTCGTCCAGGATGTCGCCCACGTCAGCCTCTATCATTTCTGATAATTTCAGCAGCACGGTATCAGCATCAATCTTTGTCCGGCGGCTGCGCGCCTGGCGAAGATGTGCGATGCGTTCCTGAATGCGAGGATCCGCCATCAGGCGACTTGCGGCGTTTACGGCAGTCGCTGCTGAGTACCCGGCGGCGATGGCGCAGGCGGTCTGATCGTCGGGGTTCTTCACGTACTCCTCGCAGTAGCGCACCATCTGCTCGGTTAGTGGTTTAGTTGACTGCGGTTTAGGCATGGTAACACCTCAAAAATAATTACCGTTTTGGTAATAGTACCATGCAAATAACAACAGCCAAATGGCGGGTTAACTTCGCTTGACGTGATGGGCGTGGGCACACAGGAATGCTTCGTTTTCGGTGTCGAACTGCTGACCGGTTATCTCTTCCCAGTCGCCGCTGTATTTCCAGCGCACGTCCCACTTACCGGTTTTACGGGGCCAAATGACATAGCCGTCAACAAAGCCCCGATCGGCATACACATCGGGCAACTTCTCGTATGGGTCCATGAAGTAGAATCTGGTGGCGCCGCTGATGAAAACTCTCATGAATATTATTTATCAGGTTTCACCTGTCCGAAACTCAGCCTATCCTGCCGCTGAAGTTCATTAAGGGTGAAAAATGCACACTTATTAGCCAGTATGAAAACTGCGCCAACTAAGCGGCATAGTCGCTTTTGCTTATCAGGTGTTGAGTAATCCAGGCTTCTCACAAACACCAATGAATCCACTCCTGCTTCAAACATATATTGAATACTTTCCATGTTGAAGCGATTAAGAGGATTTACCGTTTCAACATCAATGATATTGACTGCACTCTCAATCTCATCGTAATCGCTTGCCGTCATTACATAATCGATTTTATGAGCAAATTTATTTCTAATTGAATTTAGCGATAAAAGAGCGTTTGCAATTGATATTGGCAACCCTAAAGCAACACTCAATTCCACCTTTGGCTTAAAGTAACGAACTGGCTTAACAAAATCCTCTGTACCAGGGCGCCGAACGTTTTTAATGAATACTTCAAGGAAGTTTTCAATTAGCAGACTCAGGCGCAGCAGAACGGCCGCTTCATCGTTAATTTTTAAAATGGGTGCGTATTTACTCGCATCAAGGAAAAATCCCAAGTCACTGTTGATGGCTACATACCCGTGCGGTTTGAGGTCTGGTTCTTGCGACATAGTTTGATCTCCTTGTGACATGTCACGACAGTTATATCACCAGTTTGGTTTCGTGCCATCCATTTGTAACCCAGCACGCCGCCTCACCCTGGCACGGGCATGATTGCACTGGCAGCTGATCGCCACACTTCCCGCATTTCTGCCTGGTCAGCGCTTCGATCTGCTGCGCCAACTCAGCGGCATCTTTGCGTATCAGCATAGTGATGTACTCGCTGAGTTCATACGGCTCGCGACCGGGGCGGCGTGCGGCGCAATTCTGCGCCAGCATCTCCAGTTCCTGACTATCCAGCGCCAGCTCCAGTGTTTTACTACCGGCAGCGGCCTGTCTGGCACGCTGCGCTGCTTTGCGTTCGGCGGGGGACTTTGCCATTATTCAGCACCTCTACAAATAGGGCATGAGTTATCAGTCATTGAATATGGAAAGCTGCTATCCAGCTCATCACACCATTGAAGATGTTCGTAACACCAGAATGGCTCCCACGGCATCCGGTAATACTTCATCTGACAAGTAATTAGGTAAGGGACTGGCAAGGGCGGCAGTTCTTCGGGATAAAGTTTGTCATTCAACTCGCGCTCTGCCCGCGCCAAAAGTTTTTTTAGAGCCTGATTATCCTTTTCCAGCTCATCAACCCTGGCTTGCAAACCTGCCTTGGTAGACATCACTCCACCTCCGGCGCTGCTGCTAGCATGGCGCTATAACACAGGGTCGGCTTGTCAATACCAGCATCCATAGCCTTGACTCCAGCAGCCCACTGTTTCTTTGTCGGCTCAATCGGTACCAGTTTCCAGCCCGGCGGAGCAACGTGATGTGTAATTACTGTTTCCTCTTTCCCTCCCGCGGGATCAAATCCGATATGCGATGACGATGAGCCGGGGCTGAGGGGCTTCAGCGACTCAATTTTGCGCAGGATGGCGGCGCGCTTAGACTCAGCATATTCTTCATCCGTTTCCCAAAGGACGCCCGCGTAACCTTCATTGCACTGGATTATTCCCTTGCGGCCGCACGAATTACACATAGCGTCATCATCCTCACAAAGACGATGCGCATTACCATTAATTGTTGTCACATCGATTTTTGTATTTCCGCACTTACATTTAAGCCAACTGATGCTGATCACTTTAAAGGGTGATTCTTCATCAACATCCGGCACCAGCTCCGCAAGGTTGATAGCGGGCGCGGGGCGGGTGAATAGTTCAACAACAAACCCTTCCGCCTGATTAGCATCGTGCTCGGCATCGTGCCTATCAATTGAGAACTCATGCATCATTCCGCCATAGCCGCTAGAACACGGAGACTCTGCAACGTAGCCGTATGGTTTCTGCTTCTCCAGCTCTGCCAGCTTCGCCTCTGCTGCTTCTGCGCGCTGCTCCATCGCCCGGAATGCTTCCTCAATGGCGAGAATGTCGCCGACTTTAACCCTAAGCTCGTACACGTCGGAAGAGATAGCATCATCGGCAATCTCAACTAATTTATTCAGCTTTTCCATTATTCTTCACCCTCAATCTGGACACCGGCTTCACGGAGTGCTTCAATCCATTTGGCGTCATGTTCCTTTATGGAATCCTTAACCCATCCGATGCATTTAGTAGTAGGAACCTTAACCGGCTTCATCACCGGCACAGGCGGAGCGGGGTAAAGTGGCATGACATGCGTACCAGTCCGATGAGCAGCAATATTTCCCTCAGCAAGCAAGTCGGTGATGTCTCCGCTGTGGAAAATCATCGGCTTCGCCGTCAGGGATGCAAGCGCGATTTCAAGAACTTCGCCGTATCGCATAAAGTCGGCTATTTCAGGTTCACAGAAATCACGCGTATCCAACTCGTAGCAGGTAGTTTTTTCACGCTGGATAAATTTAATCAGCGCCGCTTTTTGTTCTGCTTTCATGATTTCACCTCATTACCTGCGCGATGATTTGAGATTGCTTCCTCAATAGTTGGGTGTCTCTCATACATGCGGCCATCCCGCTGCCGCTTAAACAGTACCAGCTTCACCATTCCTGGTCCTGATGGGCATATTTCAAAGCGGATGCATCGGTCATGAGCCAGAATTACTGCTTTTGTCAGCCCATCGAAGTCGAACGTTGCGGCATTGAAATTCCGCGTATTGAGTTCAATTCCTCGTGAGTATGGCTTTACCGTTCCGCAAAGATGATTGCCTCCACCCATGATTTCACATAGCATTTGGAAGCACTCAAACTGGTCATCTGTCATCCAGTCTTTTCGATAAAATTCGTGTTCAGCCATCACTCAACTCCCTTGCCAGCGCGGAGTTGGTCGGCGACAGCCGTTACTGTTGCGTAGATGTCGCTACCGTCACCCGCAACAACCAGCGCATTGCGTGCTGATATAGCCCCCTCAGCCCGCACGGCGTTGAGGTAGGCGTCGGTGGCTGGGGTTTTTAATCCAGCAAACTCACGTTGCCTCCAGTCAATTTTTATTGAGCTGTACATCTCTTGCTCAAGTGCATCATCAGAACGAGATCGAATATCTGCAAAGCCCTTAATAGCACTGTTCTCAGCCGCCAGCGCATCACGCTCTTTCTGCAGCTCATCACCACGCACCAGCGCGCAATCCAGGCGCGTCGCCAGTTCGGAAACCATCTTCGCTACTTCAATCAGCGGTGTATCCATGCCGATCGCTTTGGCAAACGCATGCCCTGCAGCGACTAACTCTTTTCCCTTAACATCACTTAACTGTTGATTTTCCATAAATATTTTTCACCTCAGACCGTTATCTAAAATCACAATTTTCGTGGTTAACACGCTTTTTGCTGCGCTGGTTAACCTGATCAGAACTCTTCAACATCCCATCCCGCAGCTTTTGGCTTTGGGTAAACTGCTTTGAAGGCGAATGGGTATGTGTCTGCTGCCACCTTCATCTTGACCCTGGCGTCATCGCTGAAGATCCGCTTTGAGCCTTTGACGTCGTGCATTTCGAGCTGGCCACTGGCATACATCACGGCGAAATCGACAGTGATAAAGCAGCTGTCAGCGAGGCGCAGTTTGATACCTTCAAACCGGTACCAGAGGATTAGCCCGGCGCGCTTCTGCAGTTCGAGGTGAGCGGCATAGGCGGTTTCGGATTTGTTCATCTGGCCGGTTTTGAGTCTGCCCAGTGCGTAAAGACGCTTCTGCATTCTGTTACCTCATTGGTTACTATTACCATTTTGGTAATACTTGGCAAGTAAAAAAATGCGCTCATTTGCGCTTTCTCATTATGCCTCTAAAACGCGCTGTAACGCGCTATGTGAAGACTTCCCTTTCATCCTGCTCCTTGTCTGCCCTGATACCAGATAATCGAACCTGGAGCAGCTGGCGCACGATTATTACTATTTTGGTAATTATTTACGACATGCCTATGTCTTGAGTCCCAATTCTTTGCGTCTCCGGTATTCTGCCAGCAGCCACTGCGCGGGTGTCACATTCCCCATGTGTGCCGCGTTCGGCATGTACTGGTATTCGTAGTCTTTTGGTGATGGCTGGTTTGCAGCTGGCCGGGACTTTGACTCAATCATCTGAACCGGATCGGGGATCGTTTCACCCGCTGCCACCTTCTTCGCCCACTCGCTGAGCTTACGGGTGATGAAAGTCTCGACCTCAGACTCACTCAGGCAGCGCTGCAGCATCGCCTGGCGGGCATCAGTCACAACCCAGTACAGAACCGGCTTACTCCAGTTAAATTTCTCTGGTGAGCTGTACATGCCACGATCCCGGTTGTAACGGTGAAACTCATCCATCGCGTCATCAGTACTGATCCCGAGTACGGTGCAGCTGTCTTTGCACCAGGAAACGAATTTGCCTGGCGATGGCAGGTACGGGCTTTCCTGCTGGCGAGCATGGCGCATGCCGGCATCAATCTGCTGCATGGTCGTTATGCCGTTCTCCATGAATGATCTGACCCACTGCTGACGGAACATATCAATGTCAGCCTGCGTTTTAAAGGCGTTGCTGCTGGCAGGGAATGCCGCGCGCAGCTGGTCAAATATTCCGTTAAACAAACCAGCAGCATGATCCCAGCTATCGCTGTATGCGGATGCGGATGCAGCTTGTGGTACAGGGTTAAAACTGAAATTCTGTAAGTGCGTTGCGATATTATTCATGCGTGCTCATCTCTGATTGAGTGGATCCAGTCGGTGTTGTTGAAGTCGAGATCAGGCCTGCCTTTCCGTTTCGAGCCCTCGATCTTGATTCTCTCCAGTTGCCTGGCAAACTTCTGTTCCCATTGCACCTGTGTGAACGCTTTGCCTTCTCCTATCCAGTAATCGATAAACGCGGACAGGTATTCCTGCCGGTACTCATCAGGGTTAAGGATCACCCCCCACTGAGCTGCGCGCATGAAAAAATCACTGGATGGTACCCACTGACGGTTCAGCATGAATTTCCCTGATGGAACGACAGTGGTCTGAACCTGCGCAGGATGAGTTGCCTGGCTCTCAGGAAAATTTTCCTCACGCGTTATATAAGGGGTTTGATCTTTATCTTCTCTTCTCTTCTCTTCTCTGGTCCGCAATTTGTCCGCTTCAGGTGCGGACTTTTTCCGGACATCTCTCTTCCTTGCAGCATCCTGTGCACGACGTTTGGCAGACTGCCCGTTATGCTCTGAGAACCGCGGCATTACTAGGTTTTCGCCATCCATCTCCAGCCAGCCAACTGCCATCATCGCCCGAGCAAATCCCGGAAAGCCGATCATGTCATCGAGGGTTTCAGGACTGTACCCGTCAAGAAAACCATCTACTGAATGGACATCGAAAAGACACCATGCGGAATGTAGTCCGCCAACTATCCGTAATCTGTCCGCTTTCAATGCGGACGCCATGCGGACAACTTTCGGATGTGTGTGCAGGTCAGCACGCATTTTTATCCAGTCGCCGGCCATCAGATCACCTCCGGCGAAGTAGTTCCCGCGGCGTTCTCCATGATTTGCTTAATCTCAGCCTGGCGGCGCAAACTGGAATCCATCGCACATTTCACGCAGTGCCCGTTATAGACGTAACGCTCGCTTTTATGGCCGTGCTTACACAGCTTGCCGGTGTAGTAGCGCTTGAGACCTGCTTTTGCTGCCTCCATGCGAGTAATGATTTTCATTTTGTTACCTCACCCTACGTTTACTATTACGACTATTTTCACCTAATCAGGAAACAAATCAAGGCTTGTTTGCATATTTGGTAACGATTGGTTGTTTTATAAGGGAATTTACCAGAAATAGCGCATTAAAAAGCCGCCATGCTGGCGGCCTTCAGGGTGGGGTAGATGGAGCTTACGCGGCTGCGTAGAAGAAGGACAGAAGTTGTTCTTTACTGATATTTGGGTTAATTCGGGTGACAGCTTTATGCAATTCCGTCATATAGTTACGGCTAGGAACGCGACGGGCATACACCAGGTGAGTGCGGATATAATTCACTGTCGTGCCGGCCTCTTTAGCCAGCTGCTTCTTCTCTTCCAGCGACAGTCCCTGCCAGAACTCTTTGAAGTCAAACGGCTCCATTAGGGCCTCCAGATAACGATTTCATCGCATGAATTGTTACCTAACTGGTCGCAGTTATCAACCTGTATTACCAATCTGGTGCATTTACCAGAAAGGTAACATCAGCTTTAATTGCACCCAGCAGCCTGATAAACCCAAATCATGTATGAAGGAAACAAATGAAGCCGATTTCCGGGATCCGCAGAGCAAACCTGATTTACCTGCTTGAGACCCGTTTCGAAGGTAACCAGACCCAGATGGCGAAAGCCCTGGGGTCACTGCCGAACCTGATCAGCCGCTGGACGCGTGATAAGCCGATGGGCAGCGCTGCAGCTCGCAATATAGAGCGGGTTCTTAAGCTGGAAGATTACTGGCTGGATAACGACCGGGACAATGTGCCGCTCGTCGCCCAGGATGTGGAGATCAGCGACGTCGTTTCCCACAATCTGCGCGTCTGGATGGATAAATCTGAAGACCTGAAAACACAGGGTAAAGTTCACCGCGCCAGCGGCGTGAATCAGTCCACTGTGGGCCGCGTTCTGAACAAAGAGATCGACCCGACTATCAGCACGGTTAACTCAATCGCGAAGGCGTTTGGCCGCAATGGCTATGAGCTGATGATACCGAATTCAGATCCACGCCAGATTCAGTATGACCGTGACCGCTATGAAAAACTGGACCCGGCAGACAAAGAGAAGATCGCCAGCTTTATCGAGTTCGTTCTCAGCCAGGCACAGAAAGAGTCAGATCAGTAATGTCCGCGGGGTTGTGACGGTATGAGTTCGCTATATACCGTCAAAGCCCGGTCGCCATCCCGATAAATCCACCCTCTCAAATCCTCCCCACGCCGTGTGGTTCGCCACCAATAATTACCGTTCTGGTAATTTTTTCTTGTGATAACGATTGACATACCCACAGATCAGATTATTATTAGCCTCAAGTGTTACCAATTTGGTAATAGCTAGTCGCTCTTTAACAATCCGAAACGGGCAATCACAACCCACAATCTGGCCGCCCACCAGATGGCACGGCTACCCCGTAGAACCGGAACGCCTGCCCGGAAAGTGAAAACAATCGTTCCTCTTCCGGAGACACATTATGACCATCACCGATGAGAAGGGAGAACCGTTTGTAATTGTTCGGATAGCCTGCGGCTACCTCTGGAGAATGACAAACCTCGAAACGCGATCCAGCCAGACAGTTAACCGCGATCAGTTCCGGAAAATAGCCTTACGCGCCTATGGCCTTAAAGGCTCTTTGTCATGCAACCAACTATTACCAAAACGGTAATTCTGGATTCAGAAATGAAATATCGTTACCAGAACGGCAAGTACACCTTTACCGCCTGCGTGCTCGGCATTGAGCGTCAGTTTGCTGACTTTCGCGAAGGCATTGAGTGGGTGTTTACACAGAAAATGGCCGCCAGCTGCGCGGCAGACATGGAGTAACAGGTATGTCCAACAGCACAGAACTTGAAGTTATCAGTATCACCGATGAACAGGCTCCTGCCCTGTACGTCGAAAACGGTCTCAATCAGTACCTGGATCAGATTCGCCAGGCAGTAAACGAAACACCTGACCTGAGCACCAAAAAAGGCCGGGACCGCATTGCATCGCTGGCGGCAAAGGTATCGCGCAGCAAAACGGCTATCGAGAAGCCGGGCCGTGAATATCTGAAGCGCCTGAAAGAGCAGCCAAAAATCATTGAGGCTGAACTGCGCCGCTTCACCAGTGAATGTGACCGGATCCGCGACGAAACGCGCCAGCCCCTCACTGAGTGGGAGAACGCGGAAAAGGCGCGCGTGGATGCACTACAACAGCGAATTGCTGAACTTCGTGCCCTGGCTGATGTAGTCGATGCGATGGGTAATTACCTGCCATCCGAAGACATCAATGCCCGGCTGACCACCGCGAAATCTGTGGCGCTGGATGACTCCTGGCAGGAGATGGCCACCGAGGCCGGTGTAGCGAAAGACGCCACCGTGCAAAAGCTGGAGTTGTCGCTGGCAGAAGCCAAAAAGCGTGAAGATGCCGCAGCTGAGCTGGAGCGCCTGCGTAAAGAACAGGAAGCAGAAGCACAGCGCAGACGCGATGAGCAGCTGAAGCGCGAAGCGGCAGAGGAAGCAACCCGCCAGGCTGAGCTGAAAGCGCAGCAGGAACGTGAGGCATCGGCTAAGCGTGAAGCAGATTTAAAAGCTGAAGCTGCTCGAATTGAACAGCAGCGCATCGATGCAGAGCGCCGGGCTGAGCAGGAAAAGGCCAATGCCATGGCTAAAGCAGAGCGCGAAAAGCAGGAAGCTATTGATGCTGAGCGCAGACGCGCCGCAGAGGCTGACGCAACACGCCTGGCTGAAGAAAAGCGCATTGCCGATGAAACAGCGCGCCGCGCTGCTGACAAAGAACACCGTCGGCTGATCAACCAACAGGCAATCACTGATCTTGTGGCTGCCGGCCTCACTCATGAACAGGCCAAAGCCTGCATCACAGCCATTGTTCTGGGCAAAGTCCAGGCTGTTTCCATCAACTACTGAGGTTCCTATGTCAGCTTATGCACAGCATGAAATGGCCGAGGCGCACCGCTGGCAACAGCATGATGCTCAGGTCGAGAAAGATGAGTGGATCCGCGACCGCGCGGAAACACTCAAAGAGTCATGGCCGGAAGGAGTTGAAAGAATCCGCCATCCACTCACTTCATATCCTATGGCTGGAATTGGTCTCGAGACCGCGCAGGATGCTTACGCAGATATGGTCGATAAAATCTGCCTGGCACAGGCCGAACTTGACTGGCAGGACATGAGTTGGCTCGGAAAGGAATGGGCGCCATGACAGCGATGCCTGAAATCAAAGTGGCCCCGAGCGATCCGGGGCTTTACTTCAACATACCCAACGAGGCGTATCACGCTGGCCCCGGCGTCAGCAAATCTCAGTTGGATGACATCGCCATTAACCCGGCGGTGTTCCAGTGGCGTAAATCAGCGCCAGAGGATGAAGAGAAGAAAACGGCGCTCGATATGGGTACCGCCCTTCACTGCATCCTGCTGGAGCCTGAAGAGTTCGGCGAGCGCTTCATCGAGGCGCCACCTTTCAACCGTCGCACAACAAAAGGCAAAGAGGATGAGGCCGCCTTTCTGAAGGATTGCAGCTACACCGGTAAAACGGTGCTCGACCATGAGGATCACCGCAAGCTGAAGCTGATGCGCGCCAGCGCATTTGCCCATCCGGCGGCGCGGTTCTTCCTGGAGGCTGATGGCCACTGCGAGGCGTCGATTTACTGGGACGATGAGCAGACCGGTGAACTTTGCCGGATCCGCCCGGACCGGTTCCTGAAAAATCAGCCGGTAATCGTGGACGTGAAGAAAGTGGCGGACATGGAGCGCTTTGCCCGTCACGTCGAAGAGTTCCGATACCACGTCCAGAACGCTATGTATTGCGACGGCTTCTATCAGCACTTCAACGAATACCCGCAGTTCGTCTTCATCGCTGTCAGCGAGAGCATCGATTGCGGCCGATACCCGGTGCGCGTCTTTCAGCTCGACGCGGAAGACGTCGCCGTGGGTCACGACCTTTACCGGCGCGATCTGAACACCTATCACCAGTGCCGCCTGACTAATACCTGGGGCGGCGTTGAAACACTTTCCCGCCCGGCATGGGCGCGCAAAAAGGACAATCAGGCATGAGCACTAACTTAGTCACCAACGCAACCACCAGCACCGCCGCCACCATCTTCAACCCGCAAAGCCTGATGCAGCTGCAGCAGTTCGCGCAGGTGATGTCTGAGGGCGTTGTTGCCATCCCGCAGCATCTGCGCGGCAAACCCGCTGACTGCCTGGCTGTGACCATGCAGGCGGCACAATGGGGCATGAACCCTTATGCAGTGGCACAGAAAACGCACATCGTGAATGGTGCGCTGGGCTATGAGGCGCAGCTGGTCAATGCGGTAGTGTCGTCGTCAAACCTCCTCGCCAGCCGGCTTAATTACAGCTGGAGCGGCGACTGGTCGAAGTGCACCGGCAAAAATGACAAATCGGACAGCCTGACCGTCACGGTGTCAGCGGTTATTAAAGGTGAGATCGAACCGCGTGAGCTGACCATCAGCATGGCGCAGGCTGGCGTCCGTAACTCGCCGCTGTGGGAGCAGGATCCAAAACAGCAGCTTGCCTATCTCTGCACCAAACGCTGGGCGCGTCTGCATGCCCCTGACGTTCTGCTGGGCGTATACACGCCGGATGAACTCGACGAAGCGCCACGCGGTGAACGCGATATCACTCCGCGCAGCACAGCAGACCTGAACACCATGATCGGCAGCAGCAATGAGCCAGCACAAGCGGCTGATTCACATGGCGGTCTCGACGATGATGTGCTGGTTGCCGGTCTGCAGGAAGAAATTGAGCAGGCTGACACGCTGGAGAAAGCCGTGGCTATCGGTGAGAAGATCGGCCAGCACAAAGACAGCTTAACGGAATCCACATTCCGCTCACTGCGCGCCCGCGCGGCCAAACTCTATAAGCACCACGACGCCCGCCGCCAGATTGAAGCCGCGATCAACAGCCTGGACGCCAGCGCGCCGGACGCGAAGGAGACCTTTATGAAGGTTGAGGCAGACCTGCAGCGCCTGAAAGGTGCGATGGGTGACGAACTGCATGAAGGGTTCAGCATCACGCTTGGCGATATGCGCGCCGAATACATCTAACCAACACCAGTGAAAACTCAGGGGCCCATAGCGGCCCCTTTTCTTTGGAGAGAAAAATTATGAAAGGTGCAATCCGTAAAGATCAGCTTCTGGAGCGCGTCCCGCTGTCCGAGTACACCATCAACCAGATGGAAAAAAATGGCGAGTTTCCGAAGCGCTTCCCGCTCACTAACCGCACTGTCGCCTGGAATGTTGACGAAGTAGAAGCCTGGCTCGATGAGCGCCAGCGCAATGCGAACGCGGCACAGCGTGACCCGTCACTGGCTGCGAAGTTCGAAGCCAATCCCAACCACCGTAAAGCCGCTGAACGTTCAGCGATGAGAATGGCGGGCTGATCATGACAGCGAAAGAATTAATCATCACTTACCTGCAGCAGCATAAAGGCGGATCCCGGTCCGTCGATATTCACGCCCACCTTGTTGAGCATGGCCTGAAGCGCGAAAGCTCAATGTCTGCGCTGAGCAAACTGGTGCATTCCGGCGAGGTGCTGCGCGCCCGATTCCGCCAGGACTATATCTGCTGGCTGAAAAACACCAGTGTAGTGATCAGCCCGAGCGAGTTGCGTAACCGGCTGAGCAACGCAAACCGCCGTCTGAATGCGATGAACAGCATCAACGTGGTGTTTGACGAGTGTCGGACCAACAGCCAGGTGTACCGGATGGATCAGTTGCTGCGTTCGGCGCGTGAGGTGCGGGCATGAACTATCAGCTGATTTATGCCGACCCGCCCTGGTCATATGGCAACACAGTCAGCAACGGTGCCGCGGATAACCACTACGGCACCATGTCGATGACTGACCTGAAGCGCCTACCTGTGTGGTCGCTGGCTGCGCCAGATGCCGTGCTGGCGATGTGGTACACCGGCACACACGCTGAAGAAGCTATCGCGCTGGCGGAAGCCTGGGGCTTCGATGTTCGCACGATGAAGGGTTTCACCTGGGTGAAGCTGAACCAGCTGGCTGAGCAGCACATCAACAAAGCATTAGCCGCCGGTGAGGTAGAAGATTTCTATGACCTGCTGGCGCTGCTGAACACCCAGACGCGCATGAACGGCGGCAACTACACCCGCGCCAACACGGAAGACTGCCTGATCGCCGTGCGCGGTGCGGGACTGGAACGACAGAACGCCGCAATCAAACAGGTGATTTACAGCCCTTTGGGTGAACACAGCGCAAAACCATGGGAAGCCCGCTACCGCCTGGAGCTTCTCTATGGTGACGTGTCACGCATCGAGTTATTCAGCCGTGGCGATGTGCCGGATTGGCATCACTGGGGAAATCAAAATCCTCACAATGACATTGAGTTGGTGCCTGGCGGATTTGAGGTAAACGACAAACGGCCGCGCCGGATAGAGGTTACACGCGACATGGTGCAGCTTGCTGGAGTAAGGACAAGAGGTATTACAGATGATCCACTATCACGGCGGACCCATAACGCCTGACACGTGCGCTATCCGGGCATGGAAAGGGCGGCATGCCTGCATTTCATTTGCAAACCCTGGGCAAATCAATCTGGCTGCAGAATACTGTCAGTCATTCTTTCTTGATAATGGAGCATATCCAGAATGGAATCGCGCAGCAAAAGGGAAGAGCACCTTTAAAGGTTGGGGTCCGTACTATGAATGGGCCAAGAAATGGTTGAATCACCCTGGCTGTGATTTCGCCATTATTCCTGACGTCATAAATGGTGGGGAATCAGAGAATGATGCACTCATTGAAGAGTGGCCACACGGGAAATTCCATGGCGTGCCGGTCTGGCACATGAACGAGAGCGATGAACGATTCATCCGGTTGTGCAATGAGTACCCGCGGGTGGCGATCGGGAGTTGTGGTGAATATGACGTTAAGCGTCCGAATCTTGCTGTGGCGCGCATGAAGGATCTGATTCGTCACGTTACAGATGAGTTCGGTCAGCCCATCGCCAAGCTTCACGGTCTGCGCATGCTCAACCCTCTCATCTTCACCAAACTGCCGCTGGCAAGCGCTGACAGCACTAACGTTGCCAGAAATATTGGTATCGATAAGGCATGGTCAGGAGCGTACGCCCCGGCATCAAAGGAAACTCGTGCTGCATTGATGGTCGAACGTATCGAGTCACACAACAGCCCCGGCTCACTGCATTACTGCGAACAACGGGACCGGTTCAACATGCAACTGCAGTTGGCAGTATAGGAGACAATATGAAGAAGCTAACCCCCGGCGGCATGGCCGTCATCATCGGCAGCAGCAGTGACGCCTTCACAAGTAACGTGGGGCGCCTGGTGCGGACGATATGCCGTGAAGGTATGCTGAAATCACAAATCACTGGCATGATGAGCGACTGCTGGTTCGTTGAAGTACCGGAAGGCGCTGAACCGCTAAAAGGTCAGCGGCCTGGTGGGCAATTTAGCATGTCCTATTCAGGAAATATTCCGACGCGCCTGCTGATGCCGCTGGATAATAACGACCCCGATGCAGAACTCAGCGCGGCACCGGTATACGGCAGCATGGGCGCATTATGATCGCACTGTCGATTTACCTCATGATCGCCGCGTACCTGCTGGGCAAACTGGAAGACGGGCCGCACTCACCACAGTCTGTTTTTATCTGCCTGGCATGGCTTCCAGCAGCACTGATTTACCTGTCAGCCCTGCTGGCAGAAAACACACTCGGCGATCACCCCGACCGATGAGCCATCCACTGTTCAAACCTCAACGGTGAGAACTGCACCAAATCTGAAAGGCTCCCATCTATCCACCCATCTACCATGTCGGCCCATTGCTGCAGCATAAACGTGCGTTGCGGAAGGTATTCCGCTTTGTTGTATACCGCGCGCACGCCTTTCTGCTCATGGGCCAGGCACTTCTCTATCCAGTCAGATGGATATCCTGCTTCGTGCAGCAGCGTACTCGCTGTTCGCCGCAAATCATGTACTGAAAAATCCCCCAGCCCCGGCTTACCCTCTTTTCTCGTTTCCTCAATCGTAATGTTTATCACCCGGTTTAGCGCCGCGTTCGACAGCGGCTTTGTCAGGTCATACCGTCCGGCGAGAAGATACTTACTTCCGCCGGCGCACATCTGCAGGCCTACCAGAATGTCATGCGCCTGGCTGGACAGCGGAATGATATGCGCCCTGCTCCCTTTCATCCGGCCGGGGGGTATCTGCCAGAGTTGCCGGTCAAAATCTATCTCCGGCCATACCGCATTTGTGAACTCACTTTTCCTGACCAGCGTCAGCATAACGAATTTCAGCGCCAGTTTGAGCGTGGGCATCGTGGCCACGTTGTCCAGGGTGCGGAAGAACAGACCTATATCAGCTGGTGTCAGCGCCGTGGTACGCGGCTCGAACGTAGCGATCGAAGACGCCTTGATGCGTTCGGCTGGGTTAACGTAATCGTGGCCACGGTCGGCGGCATACCGGAAAACGCTGGAAATAATCTCCCTCGCCTGTACCGCCGTCGCCCGGCCCCCGCGCGCGACTATCCGGTCACACAGATCGCGCACCATGGAGGTGGTGATTTCGGTCATCAGCTTATTGCCGAGTGCCGGCGCTATATCCCGATCGATTACCGCCTGTTTCATGGAGCGGGTACTTTCCGCCAGCCGGACGTGTGCCATGTAGTTGACGGTAAAATGGCTGAACCGGTCAGCGCCAGAGATGTGTTTTTTACCGTCACGCTTCGCCGCAGCCGGTGATACACCTGAGTCGATCAGCTTTTTGGCGGTATTTAATTTTTCGCGTGCGTCCGCCAGGGTGATACCGTCAGGACCGTATTTACCGATCGTCAGCGTCTCGCGCCTGCCGTTGAACCGGTAGTCGTATCGAAAGGATATGGTGCCGCCGGGCTGCACTGATACATAGAGGCCTTCCCGGTCGGTGACCTTATAGGCTTTTTCGCGGGGCTTGAGGTTCTTAAGTTTAGTGTCGGTGAGCATGGTTAAGTGACTCCAAATACCGTCACCGCTACCAATCTGGTAACGGTAAAAAGGATCTGGAGCGTATAACGGAACGGTCTTACCGTCAAAAATACCGACGGTAAATTGAGACTTCCAGCAATCGTTATCAATCGTTAAAAAGAAAAGGCCACCCGTAAACGCTGGTGGCCTCTGGCTTCACTCAATCATGGTCAATCGTTATCAAGTGTCCGTACATCATTCCCATTCAATGGTCGCCGGTGGCTTGCCGCTGATGTCATACACCACGCGGGAGATGCCGTTGACTTCATTGATGATGCGGTTAGAGACCCGGCCGAGGAATTCATACGGCAGGTGCGCCCAGTGCGCGGTCATGAAGTCGATGGTTTCCACTGCACGCAGTGAAACCACCCAGTCATATTTACGGCCATCGCCCATCACACCGACCGAACGTACCGGCAGGAAGACGGTGAAGGCCTGGCTGACCTTGTTGTAGAGATCGGCTTTGTGCAGCTCTTCAATGAAGATCGCATCGGCACGGCGCAGCAGGTCGCAATACTCTTTCTTCACTTCGCCCAGCACGCGCACGCCCAGACCCGGACCCGGGAACGGATGGCGATAAAGCATATCGTACGGCAGGCCCAGCTCCAGACCGATCTTACGCACTTCATCTTTGAACAGCTCTTTCAGCGGTTCAACCAGCCCCATCTTCATCTCTTTCGGCAGGCCACCCACGTTATGGTGCGATTTGATGACGTGCGCTTTACCGGTGGCAGAGGCGGCTGATTCAATCACGTCCGGATAGATGGTGCCCTGCGCCAGCCACTTAACGTCCTGCAGTTTTAGCGCTTCTTCGTCAAATACTTCCACAAAGACGCGACCGATGGTTTTACGCTTAGCTTCAGGTTCATCAATACCCGCCAGTGCATCCAGGAAGCGCATCTCAGCCGGCACATGGATGATGTTGAGACCAAAGTGGTCGCCAAACATATCCATCACCTGTTGCGCTTCGTTCAGGCGCAGCAGACCGTTATCCACGAATACGCAGGTCAGACGATCGCCGATGGCGCGGTGCAGCAGCATCGCGGTCACAGAGGAGTCAACGCCGCCTGACAGGCCAAGGATTACCTTGTCATTGCCGACCTGCTCACGCAGGCGCTCAACCGCATCTTCAATGATCTTAGCCGGGGTCCACAGCGCTTCACATTCACAGATATCGATAATGAAACGCTCAAGCATCCGCAGCCCCTGACGGGTGTGGGTCACTTCCGGGTGGAACTGCACGCCGTAGAAACGCTTCTCTTCGTTGGCCATGATGGCGAACGGACAGGTTTCGGTGCTGGCAACGGTGACGAAGTCAGCCGGAATGGCAGTCACTTTGTCGCCGTGGCTCATCCAGACATCCAGCAGCGGTTTACCGGCGGCGCTAATCGCGTCTTCAATACCGCGTACCAGCGCGCTTGGGGTGGTCACTTCAACCTGCGCATAACCGAACTCACGCTCGCTGGAACCGGAGACTTTACCGCCCAACTGCATCGCCATGGTCTGCATGCCGTAGCAGACGCCCAGCACCGGCACACCGGCGCTGAAGACATATTCAGGCGCACGCGGGCTGTTCAGCTCGGTGGTGCTTTCCGGCCCACCGGAGAGGATGATGCCGCTCGGATTGAACTGGCGAATCTGCTCTTCGGTCACGTCCCATGCCCAGAGTTCACAGTAGACACCCAGTTCGCGCACGCGACGTGCCACCAGCTGAGTATATTGAGAGCCGAAATCGAGAATCAGAATGCGATGCTTATGGATATTTTCCGTCGTCATTGAGGGGTTTCCAGAACGGTGACTTGATAAATAAAAGCGCCCGGCTGAAGCCGGGCGGGAAATCTTACGGGATTACGATCCCATGCGGTAGTTCGGTGACTCTTTGGTAATGGTCACATCGTGGACATGGCTTTCGTTGATGCCGGCACCGCTGATGCGGACAAACTCCGCTTTGGTGCGCAGGTCATCAATGGTCGGGCAGCCGGTCAGGCCCATACAGGAGCGCAGTCCGCCCATCTGCTGGTGTACGATCTCTTTCAGGCGGCCTTTATAGGCAACGCGGCCTTCAATGCCTTCCGGCACCAGTTTGTCGGCGGCGTTATCGGTCTGGAAGTAACGGTCAGATGAGCCTTTCGACATCGCGCCCAGTGAACCCATGCCGCGATAGGATTTGAACGAACGCCCCTGATAGAGTTCGATTTCGCCCGGGGATTCTTCGGTACCGGCCAGCATAGAACCGACCATCACACAGGATGCGCCCGCAGCAATTGCTTTGGCGATGTCGCCAGAGAAGCGGATACCACCATCGGCGATTACCGGAATACCGGTGCCTTCCAGTGCAGCAACCGCATCAGAAACGGCGGTAATCTGTGGCACGCCTACGCCGGTGACGATACGGGTAGTACAGATGGAGCCCGGGCCGATACCGACTTTAACTGCACTAACGCCGGCGTCTACCAGCGCCAGTGCGCCAGCACCGGTCGCCACGTTGCCGCCGACGATTTCAAGATCAGGATATTTGGCGCGGGTTTCACGAATACGTGACAGCACGCCTTCGGAATGGCCATGCGAGGAGTCAATCAGCAGCACGTCAACGCCGGCCGCAACCAGCGCATCGATACGCTCTTCGTTACCGGCGCCCGCACCAACGGCGGCACCGACACGCAGACGACCCTGCGCATCTTTACAGGCGTTTGGTTTACGTTCGGCTTTCTGGAAATCTTTTACGGTAATCATGCCAAGCAGATGGAAGCTGTCATCCACCACCAGCGCTTTTTCAACGCGCTTTTCGTGCATTTTGTGCAGCACTACGTCGCGCGCTTCACCCTCTTTCACCGTCACCAGACGATCTTTCGGGGTCATCACAGCGGATACCGGCTGGGAGAGGTCAGTGACAAAGCGAACGTCACGACCGGTAATGATACCGACCAGTTCGTTGTCGCGGTTCACTACCGGGTAACCGGCAAAACCGTTACGCTCGGTCAGCGCTTTCACTTCGGCCAGCGGTGTAGTTGGCAGCACGGTTTGTGGCTCAGTCACCACGCCGCTTTCATGTTTCTTCACCTTGCGCACTTCGTCCGCCTGGCGTTCAATTGACATGTTTTTGTGAATGAAGCCAAGACCGCCTTCCTGCGCCAGCGCAATCGCCAGACCCGCTTCGGTCACGGTGTCCATTGCAGCGGAAAGCATCGGAATATTTAAACGGATATTTTTGGTCAGCTGAGTGCTGAGATCGGCCGTATTCGGCAGGACGGTGGAGTGTGCAGGAACGAGTAAAACGTCGTCGAAAGTGAGTGCTTCTTTAGCGATTCTTAACATGGCAATACTCCACCTCGGGTGAATGAGAATAGATAAAATATTGCCGCGGCATTATACAGGCCGTAACCGATTGCCTCCAGCATTATTTCAGAAAAACTCTTGATCCGCGCTATCAGCCCTGTAGTATCGGTGAATTAACCTGCTGATTTGGAATTTGATCTTCGTCACATGTCGCTGCCACCCGTCGCCAATATTTTTACCGTCAGCCGTCTCAATACCACAGTGCGTCAGCTGCTGGAAAAAGAGATGGGCCTGGTCTGGCTGAGCGCCGAGATCTCCAACTTCACCCAACCCGCTTCCGGTCACTGGTACTTCACCCTGAAGGATGACAGCGCCCAGGTGCGCTGTGCCATGTTCCGCAACAGCAACCGTCGCGTCACCTTTCGTCCGCAGCATGGTCAGCAGGTGCTGGTTCGCGCCAACATCACGCTGTATGAGCCGCGCGGCGACTATCAGCTGATTATCGAAAGTATGCACCCGGCCGGTGAAGGACTGCTGCAGCAGCAGTTTGAACTGCTGAAAGCGCGGCTGGCGACCGAAGGTTTGTTCGAACCACAGCATAAGCAACCGCTGCCCGATCCGGCGCGCCAGGTCGGTGTGATCACCTCTTCAACCGGCGCGGCGCTGCACGATGTACTGCGGGTGCTGCATCGCCGCGATCCCTCCTTGCCGGTAGTGATCTATCCCACTCCGGTTCAGGGCGTTGATGCGCCTGCCGCTATCGTCCGGGCGATTGAGATCGCTAACCAGCGTAATGAGTGCGACGTGTTAATTGTCGGCCGTGGCGGCGGCTCACTGGAAGATTTGTGGAGCTTTAACGACGAACGCGTCGCGCGGGCGATTTTTGCCAGCCGTATTCCGATCGTCAGCGCTGTCGGCCATGAAACTGACGTCACGATTGCCGATTTTGTGGCAGATTTGCGCGCGCCAACGCCTTCTGCCGCCGCCGAGATCGTCAGCCGTAATCAGCTTGAGCTGCTGCGTCAGCTGCAGTCGCAGCAACAGCGGCTTGAGATGGCGATGGACTACTATCTGGCGCGCCAGCAGCGGCTCTACAGCCGGCTGGAGCACCGTCTGCAACAGCAGCATCCTCAGTTACGTCTCGCCCGCCAGCAGACCGCCCTGTTCCGCCTGCAGCAACGGCTGACTGACGCGATGGAAACCGGCTTGCGCCACGCCAGCCGGCAACAGGATCGCCTGACGCATCGGCTGACCGCGCAGCAGCCACAGCAGCGTCTGTTTGAAGCGCAGAAGCAGCTGCAAAGCTGGCACTATCGTCTGCAGCAGAGTATGCAGAAACAGCTGAACGCGGATAAACAGCAGTTCGGCCAACTGGTAGCGCAGCTGGAAGGCGTCAGTCCGTTAGCGACCCTGGCGCGCGGCTTCAGCGTCACTACCGATACTGCAGGTCAGGTTGTGAAAAAGACCCAGCAGCTGCAGAACGGCGATCTGCTGCGCACTCGCCTGGATGATGGCTGGGTCGAGAGTCAGGTAACCCAGCTGTTGCCGGAGAAAAAGCGCCGCCGCAAAGCCGCTTCCTGATCGCCCTGCTGGTGTCAGACCGTCAGTACACCGGTTATCGTATCGCTTGTTATGGCATCAACGAGGTGTATCTTTACTGACCGGTCTATACTTTTTGGCACATCCCTGTTGCCAAGGAGTTTCACATGGCCTTTAGCGTTATTCCTCCCTATATCCTCCGCAAAATTATCGCGCACGGCTCCGGTCACCAGCAGGAACAGGCGCGCCGCACCCTGACCCATGTACAGCATCTGATGGCTGAACACTGGCAAAAGCCGGCCGTGGCGAAAACGGCAGCAGGCGGCCATGTGGATCGCGAAATTTATGATGCGCAAAACCAGCAAACCCTGCCCGGTAAGCTGATTCGTCAGGAAGGCCAGCCCGAAAACGGTGATGTCGCAGCCGGTGAAGCCTGGGATTATCTCGGCACCACCTATGACTTTTTCTGGCAGGCCTACCAGCGCAACTCGCTGGATAATCAGGGGCTGAAACTGCTCGGAACGGTCCATTACGGCGATAAATACCAGAACGCCTTCTGGAACGGTCAGCAAATGGTATTTGGTGATGGTGACGGCGAGATTTTTAATCGTTTTACCATCGCAATCGACGTGGTGGCGCACGAACTGACGCATGGCGTGACCGAGAATGAAGCCGGTCTGATCTACTTTGAGCAGGCGGGTGCGCTGAACGAGTCACTCTCCGATGTATTTGGCTCGCTGGTCAAACAGTTCAGTAAAAAACAGAGTGCCGATCAGGCTGACTGGATCATCGGTGAAGGCCTGCTGGCCAGCGGTATCAATGGAAAGGGGCTGCGGTCGATGTCTGCGCCCGGCACCGCGTATGACGACCCGATGCTGGGCAAAGATCCGCAGCCGGCGCACATGGATCATTACGTTCAGACCCGCGAAGATAACGGCGGCGTGCACCTCAACTCCGGTATTCCTAACCGCGCCTTCTATCTGGCGGCGAAAGCGCTGGGCGGCTATGCGTGGGAGCTGGCGGGTCACGCCTGGTATGACACAATGTGCGACGATGAACTGCCGCAGGATGCCGATTTTAAAACCTTTGCCCGCTTTACCCTTCAGCATGGCGAAAAGCGCTTTAACCGTTCCGTTGCCAGCGCAATTGAGCAGGCGTGGAAAGAGGTCGGTGTGCTATGAGTGATCTGCCCGAACTCACCGATGACGCCACTATCATCGTGGCGCGTGAAGGAGGCCTCGCCTTTATGCCTGGCCTGCGCGCCGAACGCCGTTTTTCGCTGGGTGAACTGCCGCCGCCGGAAAAGCAGCGCGTCTGTCGTGCGCTTGAGCAGGCTATGCCGCTGGGCGAGCCGGAAGAGAAAGCGCCTGAGGTGGGACGTGGCGATCAACGCTATTTTCGCATTCAGATTCAGTATGCGACCCACCGCGAGGTCGGCACCATCGTGCTGTTGATTCCGGAACAGGTAGCGCCGCCAGAATTGCAGGCGCTGTGGCGTGATGGTGAATAAGCAAAAAAGGGCCGACAGTGTCGGCCCTGAGACAGCTGAATAATCTGATGTGAATCTGGCAGCAACCCATGAGCTTAAGATGCAGGGAACACAGTCAGAGGAGGAAAGCGTCCCGCGCCATGGACGTCGCGCGCCGGGCAGTCATGGATGTCGGTTTTGCGACTTTCCGATCTGACCGTGTTACCTGAGCTAAGCGGCCTTACAGCGAACCGGGCAACACTCTGCCAAAAAAAGGCCGACAATGTCGGCCCTTTTCACAGCTGAACTTACTTGCTGTCTGGCAGCGCGTAAGCAATCACGTAATCACCACGATCCGGCGACTGGCGTGCACCACCGGCAGAGATGAGGATGTACTGTTTGCCGGTTTTCGGCGAAACGTAGCTCATCGGGCCGCCCTGGCTGCCAACCGGCAGACGTGCTTTCCATACTTCTTTACCGGTTGAAGCATCAAAGGCGCGCAGGTAGTAATCCTGGGTACCGGCGATGAACACCAGGCCACCCTGAGTTGCCAGCGTACCGCCCAGCGTTGGCATACCAACCGGCATTTTCATGCGCATTTTGATGCCGAAAGGTCCGGTATCCTGCACGGTACCGACCGGCACCTGCCAGACGATTTTCTGGGTTTTCATGTCAATGGCCGACAGCGTACCAAACGGTGGCTTCTGGCAAGGAATGCCCAGCGGCGACATAAAGCGGTTTTTGTTCACCGCATACGGTGTGCCTTTCAGCGGCACCGCGCCCATACCGGTGTTGATCGCTTCACCACCGTTGCTGCCACGAGAAATCTTATTGGTGTCAGCCGGGATCATCTGTACCCACAGGCCGAGACGCATGTCATTGACGAACAGCAGATGGTTGTTCGGATCGGTCGACATGCTACCCCAGTTCATTCCGCCCAGCGAACCCGGGAAGCTCAGCGACTTATCGGTGTCCGGTACGGTGAACAGGCCATCATAACGCATCGATTTGAAGCCAATACGGCAGGCCAGCTGATCAAACGGCGTAGCACCCCACATGTCAGACTCTTTCAGCGTCTGGTTGCCAATCTGTGGCATACCGGTCGAATGAGGCTGGGTTTTGGTGTACTGCTCGTTCGGGATATGTCCCTGCGGCATCGGCAGCTCTTCGACTTTGGTCAGTGGCTTGCCGGTCATGCGATCGAGCACGAAGATCATGCCGGTTTTACCGCCAATCACCACCGCAGGTTTAGTTGTGCCATCCTTCAGCGGGAAATCGATCAGGCTTGGCTGCATCGGCAGGTCGAAGTCCCACAGATCGTTATGTACGGTCTGATAAACCCACTTCTCTTTACCGGTGGTAGCGTCCAGCGCCAGCACGGATGCGCCATATTTGTGATCCAGTTCGGTACGGTTCGCACCCCACAGATCGACAGATGAACTGCCCATCGGGATAAATACGGTGTTCATCGCCGGATCGTAAGACATCGGTGCCCACGAGTTCGGCGTACTGCGGGCGTACTCTTTGCCCGGCATTAACACCGCATTCGGATCGACATTACCCGGGTCAAACGCCCACCGCATCTGACCGGTGATGACGTCAAAACCACGCAATACGCCACCCGGCATATCGGTCTGGACGTTGTCAGCGACGCGGCCGCCCACCACTACGGTGGTGCCTGCCAGCGTCGGTGCCGACGTCAGCTGATACTGCGGATCGGGCGCCTGGCCGAGACCGGCTTTCAGGTCAACGATACCGTGATTACCAAAGCTCTCACAGAACTCACCGTTGTCAGCGTTGATGGCGATCAGACGTGCATCGATGGTGTTCATCAGGATGCGGCGCTGACAGCTATCACCGGCTGGCAGCGTGACGGCCGGAACCGGCGTCGAGCCTGGCTGAGTTGGCTGCTGCAGCGGTTTAGTGGCATCGAAATAAGCCAGACCACGGCAGCGCGGCCAGACTTCCGCCTGGGCATTGATTTCGCGTTTCCAGATCTGCTTACCGCTGTCTGCTTCGACGGCAATAACATTGTTGTGCGGGGTGCAGAGATAGAGGGTATTACCCACCTGTAACGGGGTTTGCTGATCTTCCGCGCCGTTGCCGGTTGGGCTGTCCGGGATATCGCCGGTCCGGAAGGTCCAGGCGACCTGCAGATCTTTCACATTATCGCGGGTGATTTGGTCCAGCGCCACAAAGCGGCTGCCCTGTGGCGTGTTGCCATAGTTATCCCAGTCTTTCTGCTGTTTCGCTTTATCCACCGGAATCAGCGGCAGCTCTTCGCCTGAGAACGCGACGGTAGGATGTGGCTGAAACATCTGCACGAAAGTTACCACCATGCCGACTGCCAGCAGCGCAGAAAGCCCATAAGCGGGCTTTGCCAGCGAGCTTTTGCCTTCACGCTTACGCAGCGCAGGCCAGAGCAGGAAGGCGACGATCATCAGGCCGGTTGGCACCATCAGGCGCGAAACCAGCGGCCAGAACTCGATGCCAGCATCAAACAGCGACCAGATCAGGGTGCCGACAAACATCAGCAGAAACAGTACCACCGCCGATGATTTGCGACGGAAAAACTGAATTGCTGACAGAACGGTAACGATACCGGCAATCAGGAAGTACCAACTGCCGCCGAGGGCAACCAGTTTGCCGCCGCCTATCGCGAAGAACAGGCCGGTAGCCAGCAGCACCAGCCCGAGCAGCACGGATACTATTCCCAGCCCCTTAGCGGAGCGGGACGATGTTTCAGCCATAACACTAACTCTCCTGAATAAACAGAGCGTCCACGCCGGTTGCCGCCTGAACTGCGCAACCTTGTCAAAGGGACATGCGGAGTGCCGCACTGTTTCAAATCGAATATAAACAGACCCGCGTCCATGGAGAAAGCTGGACCGGAAAGACCTGGTGTGGCTGGCCCATCCCCACGACGCGGCAGGATTGTACCACCTGGTACATTACAGAGTGAACATCTATAACCCAGTTGTTACGCTGCAATAGCATTTTTGCTACAACAATTGTAGTGAATGCCGACGGCTTACGCCGGATCGCTGCCGTTTACTTAACGCTGTGGCTGAAACTCCACCCGCTTTTTCGAGATCAGGCCGTGTCCATGGTGACAAAAGTAGTCCACTGCGCCACAGGCAGAAAGCCGTTCCAGCGGCTGATGGCAATCCGGGCAGCACGCCTGCGCCGGCGTGTGTGCGCCACAACCGCTACAGATAAATTCGCCGTCGCTGAGCTGCAGCGGCTGCTGACAGTTTTCACAATTGATGGTCATGATTAGCCTCTTACTTAATATCAGGACAAAAAAAGAGGGCCTTCCGGCCCTCTTTCACTTAACGCTTATTTTTCTTCATATGCGCCATCAGACGCTTACGCTTACGCTGCTGCGTTGGCGTCAGCAGGTTGCGCTTACCTTCGTACGGGTTCTCACCCTCTTTGAACTGGATGCGAATCGGCGTTCCCATTACGTTCAATGATTTACGGAAGTAGTTCATCAGGTAGCGTTTGTATGAGTCCGGCAGGTCTTTAACCTGGTTACCGTGGATCACCACAATCGGCGGATTATAACCACCAGCATGTGCATACTTCAGCTTAACGCGACGACCGCGAACCAATGGTGGCTGATGATCTTCGGCCGCCATGTTCATGATACGGGTCAGCATTGAGGTGTTCACACGTTTGGTTGAACAGTCATAGGCTTCGGTGACCGATTCAAACAGATTGCCGACACCACTGCCGTGCAGCGCAGAGATGAAGTGGATGCGGGCGAAATCGATAAAGCCCAGACGATAGTCCAGCGTCTCTTTCACTTCATCACGGATTTCCTGCGACAGGCCATCCCACTTGTTGACCACAATCACCAGCGAGCGGCCACTGTTGAGGATGAAGCCCAGCAGCGACAGATCCTGATCGGAAATACCGGCACGCGCATCGATCACCAGCATAACTACGTTGGCATCTTCAATCGCCTGCAGCGTTTTGATCACCGAGAATTTCTCTACGGTATCAGAGATTTTGGCACGCTTGCGCACGCCCGCGGTGTCGATCAGCACATACTCGCGTCCATCACGTTCCATCGGAATATAGATGCTGTCGCGAGTGGTGCCCGGCATGTCGTAGACCACCACGCGATCTTCGCCGAGAATACGGTTAGTGAGCGTTGACTTACCTACGTTAGGACGACCGACAATCGCCAGCTTGATCGGCAAACCGGTCGGGTCGAAGTTTTCTTCTTCCTCTGCGGCTTCCAGTTCAGCAGTCTGTTCGGCGTCGAGCGCACTCCAGTAAGCCTGGTTCTCTTCTTCTTCAGTGAGTTCGACCGGCTCAACTTTGTCCATCCACGGCAGCAGTGCCGTTTCGATCAGGCTGGTAACACCACGACCATGCGACGCCGCAATGGCATGGATCTCACCGAGGCCCAGTGAATAGAAATCCACCACCGCCTGATCGGGATCGAGTCCGTCGGTTTTATTCGCCACCAGGAAAGTGGCTTTCTGACGTGAACGCAGGTGCTTAGCAATTTGCTGATCGGCGGCCATCATTCCGGCACGCGCATCGACCATAAACAGCACCACATCCGCTTCTTCAATCGCCAGCAGTGACTGCTCGGCCATCCGCGTTTCGACACCCTCTTCGGTGCCGTCGATACCGCCGGTATCGATAACAATAAATTCGCGCCCTTCCACTTCGGCGCGACCATATTTGCGATCGCGAGTCAGTCCAGGAAAATCCGCTACCAGCGCATCACGAGTGCGGGTTAAACGGTTAAATAGCGTAGATTTTCCCACATTGGGACGCCCAACCAGCGCGACCACAGGTACCATAACAATGCCTCAATAAATAATTAATCGCCCGAATGGCGTGATTATAA
>Ga0308167_1000226_pt1 | contig 122837 bp, 101 predicted proteins | sample PhyCR1_2_FD_202138 | JGI IMG/M metagenome (GOLD analysis project Ga0308167, IMG submission 202138) | Phyllosphere microbial communities from UC Gill Tract Community Farm, Albany, California, United States - DLSLRC.R1 | ecosystem: Host-associated > Plants > Phyllosphere > Unclassified | place...
GACGACAATCATCCAGCGAAAAACAGACCGGAACGTCAACCATGGCTACATAACCAGCGACAATCATCCCGGCCTACCGGCCAAGATGATTGTCGGTAAACCGGACTTAATGATTGACGCTATCTAGATGTGACGTTTTCAGAGCAAGCCGCCGTGACAGTCGGCACGCCGCTTGTGCCATGGCATCTTATCCAGGAATGGCTTCGCATGTGTGAGCAGTTGCATTTGGACATCCTTGTCGAGCGAATGACCAGCAAGCTGGAGCACATCGATCCAAGCCGTTTTGTCACGATGTATCAAGTCGATGCAATGACAGGGTGGGATTTTGAGCGATTCTTGGCTGACATCTTTCAAACCGCTGGGTATGACGTTGAGGGAACGAAGCGAAGCGGTTATCAAGGGGCCGATCTCTTTGTCAGCCGCTCTGGTAAGAAAATCGTCATTCAGGTGAAGCATTATTCCGGAAGCGTTGGCAATGCCGCCGTTCAGGAAGCAATCTCTGCGAAAAGCTTCTATGGGTGCGATGAGGCAATGGTTGTCACTAATTCTTATTTCACGACATCAGCCCTCGAGCTGGCCGATGTCGCGTTGGTACGTCTGGTCAGTCGGCGTGAATTGCGAGATTATCTTGACGATTACAACCAGCGCATCATCGAGCAGTTTCGGTTGGAAGTGCCGGAACCGGATCGTATCGATGGTGTGACAGTAGAGATCCGGTAAATCATTTAGCTCGTCTCGTACCCCTCGCCAGTTAATACGACACACGTCATATGCTGGCGCCAGACCCGTTTGCCGACGTTTCCTGTGCAAGCAGATAGTTCATGAGTTCGGCGCTCGTCACGAAGCTGGCCGCGGAGGTGGCGGCGAGCACATCGTCGGGCAATTGGGGTGTTGCAATCCCAAAGCCCTGAACATAATCCACGCCCAGCTCCTGTAAAGCGCGCAAGGTCTCGAAATCCTCGACCCATTCCGCAATGCTGCGCATGCCAAGGTTTCGTGCAAGGGTAACGATTGCTTCGACGATTGCGACGTCGGCGGGATGCTTACACATCGTACGTACGAATTCACCGTCGATCTTCAGCGCATCGGCCGAGAGCATTTTCAAATAACGCAATGATGTCTGCCCCGCGCCGAAATCATCGATTGCGATCTTCGCACCGATGTCATGCACGCGTGAGATAAAGCGTTCAGTGTGCTCAAGATCATGGAGCGCCACGCTTTCCGTGATTTCGAGACAGAGAAAATGCACCACGTCTTCGTGCCGGGAGAACAACTCGAACAGAGAATCCAGAAACTGTTCGTCGTTCAGCGAGCCGGCGCTCAAGTTGACACAAACGAAATTGGTATTGGTCAGCAAGGTGTGATGCTTACTGAGCCATGCCAACGTCGTCGACAGCACCCAGCGATCAATCGCGACAATATTTCCCGAGTCCTCGGCGGCGGCGATGAGTCTGGTCGCCGTGGTCACGGAGCCGTCCGGCGCACGCATACGCAATAGCACTTCGAAATCCAACGCTTGTGTGGGCGCGCGCATTGACATGATTGGCTGCATGACGAGGAACAGGCTCTCGGGCAATCGTGTTTGCCCCAGGGCCTCGATCAAGGTCAATTCCGCAGCACGTTCCTCGAATGCCGAGGATCCTTTACGCAAGGCGACCACACGTGCATTGCCGCCACGCTTCGCCGCACGGCAGGCGCGATCCGCGTAGGCTAGCGCATCCAGTACCCGATCGCCTTGGGTGCATTCAACAACGCCGATCGACCCTCGCACCTGAAAGGCTCGAGTGGCTACCTGGAACGGCATGGAATTCAGGGTGACGACGATATCGCGGCAACGCGCGATGGCGTCGTCAACGGTAATGTTGGCTAACACGCAGACAAACTCATCACCGCCGATGCGACCAATTGGCACGTCCGCGCCAAAACGTTCACCCAGGTGTGCACCCACCAGCCGCAATATTTCGTCGCCTGTGCTGTGGCCAAACAGGTCGTTAAACACCTTGAAACGGTCTAAGTCGAGATAAGCAAGTGCCCAGGAGGCGCCTTTCGCACATTGCTCCTCTATCGCGCGCTCTATGCCTGGGCGATTCAGAAGCCCGGTCAGCGAATCATGTTCGGCAAGGAAATGCAACCTTTCGACGGCTTTTGCGCGTTCGGTGACATCCTCGAGCGCCCCTTCGATAAAGTCGTTTGCGCGAATGGCGCGTAGGGAATAGCGCCGTGCACCCGTTTTCGTGCCGGGCAAACCATCAATTTCGATTGCAGACGAATCATGCCGCGTAAGAAGGTCAGAAAGTGCTTCTTCTGCGCCGGGTGCAAAATAATCCGCCCATTTGCATGATGCATATTGCTGTAGCGGCAAGCCCAGCATCGCATGCGCGGCAGGATTGGCCCGCACGAAATAGCCCGTGCGGCTCAGCGTGAAAAGCCCGATCGGGGTCACATCGTAGGTGTTACGCAATGCGACCTGCATTTGCCGTCGCCGTTCTCGGTCTCCCCGCATACGTTCGGCAATGGCGAAAGCGCACAGCATGCTGGATGATAGGGCTGTGACCACGGGGCTATGCGCACCGGATAGCGCTTTCCAACCAAATGCTGCCGCAAAAACTTCCGATAAAATAGCCACCAGCACCACGACCATTGAAGCGACGTACCAAAGTACTGTGCGCGAGCGCACCTTGATGAGCAACTGCACGAGGAAGTAGGTCAACACCGCGACGCAGAAGCTGGCACTCGCCCATAAAACCGGGATGAAATGCTGGTAATCAAGGGTGAACGCCGCAAGCATCAACAAACAGCCGCCATAGCGCACCGCCTGCAGGCTCCAGTGCGTTCCAATGCTCTTAAGTTCCCGACGAAAAAGCTCGACAAAAAGCGTTGTGGTCAGTAGATAGTAGGCAGCGAAGGTGAATTCACGCAAGAACGCGATATGATCGGGAGGAATGGCGCGGCCCATCCATTCCGTATCAAAACCAATCGCGTTCGCGCTTAATCTCAGATTGCCGATGAGCCATGCGGCAAAGATAACGTAAGTCCATTCGCGATTGATAATGGCCGTGACAAAAACGAATATCGCGAGCGTAAGCAAACCGCCCGTGATCAGGGAGGCGCTTTGCTGATAGTCGAGGTTCGTTTCTGTCAACTGGGCAGCACTCAACGCCAACGCACTGATATACGCCGGCCCTGAAAAGGTGCCACGGCATAGAATTTGCTCATTTGGCGCCAAGTTGATCAATCTTAACGAGAATCCCGCTTTGCTCGAACGCATCTCGCCACTGGTGTTGTATCGATTTCCTGCGCCCAGTAGAGGGAAGCCGGGTGTGGTCAGCCAGCACGAAATCGTCTGTGCGTGACGCGACGGCAGCTCGATGAACGGTACGCCCCTGCCAGTCACGACGGGTATCGTCAGCAAGAACCAGAATGGCGTTTCAGCGAGATGGGTGCCATAGCGGCGCGCTGGTGGCGCACGGTCCAAACGCTGCAGGGCCTGAGTGGGTGTCAGGCTTGCGTCAGCATCGGCCACCACGGGAAAACTTAGCGTAATTGGGCCCGACGTATCAAATTGACGCGGTAGGCAGAGAATGACAAGAATGCTGCCAAACGCAATCACGAATGGTGCGACAAAGATTGAGAATCGGTGGACTGCCCAACCCGTCAGCCTGTCTCGAAACGCCCATTTGAAGCGGATCATTTGCTGAAGATTCCAAACAAATTCATTCTCGAATCCATAACAATTTTCTTTTTGCCAGCGATGAAAAGGGAAGGGCCCCAGTTCGCCGCTGGCGTATTGTCCGCCCGAATGGATCGGAGCGGACAATTTGCTTTATGCAGCGTTCAAGGACAGATCGTCTTCAGGGGTACCGTCAGGCAATGTATCGCAGTTGCTAGTCTCTCCTATATCGGCTTGTAATGCCGCAACAGTGACGTCGATATCAACGTGCTCCGTCTCAAAAAAGAACCCGAAGAAGGGATGATTCACTTGCGCCCATCGTTGGCGAACCGTCGCGACCGGCTTCGCCATGACCCTGTGCGGCATACCTCCCACATGAGTCATCGGCAGGAATGCGTTACTGCCGTAGACATCACTGAATAGCATTGCCTCGTATTCTCGATCAAGCGGCGCGCGTGCCGTAATCAACATCCAGTCAATGTTGTTTTCTACGCAATACTTGTAATAAGCCTTGCACAGAGCGACCTTGACCATCCGCCCAATTGCACCTCGGGCGACGCCGAGCCGTGTTGCCTCGGCGAGACGCGCATTACCCAACCAGTCGGGTAACTGGACCGACTGCTCGACAGCGAGTGGGCCAAACAGATTCGTTTGAATCCGCATGGTACCCAACGGGCCACCGTCCAGCCGCGACTGCGCAAGCAGTACGACGGTGTCTGGATGAGCATCCAGGGCTTCGACTGTCATCGTCTCCGCGAATTCTGGCAAGTGCCTTCCGTAGGCGGCGCGGCGCATCAAGACGGCCTGGTCGAGTTCGGCGGCTGTACTTACCACCTTCACTGTAAACGGTAAACGCTCGGCTTTCGTTTCCACCCGCTGGTCCACCAACTTGTCCAATGGGGTGAAACGCATACCTTGCGTCAGGACAACTGAATCAATGCGATTCATAAAACGCTCCTTTAGTAAGTAAAATACAAATGTCATGTCCCGACTCGGTGGAGCCGATCAGGGCGTGACAATCAAGGTTCGCACGAACGCAATTGTCTACAAAGGCGTTATAGGTAAGTTTTGGAAACAGGGCTTAATGCGTCTGATGACAACTGAAAAGGCAGGTATGGCAGGTGTTTGGAGACAAAGATAATGTTGTGAAAGGCATGGTTATCTACGAACTGAATCGACCCGACGGTGGCTGGGATGAGGTTGCCGTTTTAGGATTGCTGCAAGGTACGAGTACTATTGGCGCGATAGTCTTTAGGGCCTCATGGGCGTCGTTTGACTTCGGGTTTTGCTGAAACGCTTCGTTTTTTTGAAATACGAGGAGATGTCGGCCGTCTAAGCCGCCCAATCTACAACCGCTCGGTGACGATGATGACCAAAATAGCTGTTGACGCTGGCACGCAAACGTATTGGCAAGACCCATTTGGAAAGCTTTCGGAGGTGCCACCCGAACTCGGCTGCCTCCCCGGTATCGCCTCCTCAATCCAGTCGCGAGGGGCATTAACGGGATTGAGCAATACGGTATCGCGCGGTGGAGAATCCGGTCTGCTCTGCGGCGCACGCAACGTAACCCGCACGGCAGTGCGGGAGCGAGTAGCACCGGCTCGTCGCGCTTCGACACGAGCGATCAACAGGTCAATCCGTCTCATGTGAAGAGAAAGACGGAGCAATTAGGTCTTCCACGAGGCCACCTTGCTACCGCGGAAGAATTCAAGCCATTGATACGTAAGGGCCAAGCCCTGGAATCGGCGTATTCCACAACCGATGTAGGAGTACAGGCGCAGGAACAAGTGAACGATATCCATAATCACACGATCGGTCCCCGCTACTCGCATACGCAGGTGAAAGACTTTAGTAAGACTCTGGCCGAGAATGCGATTTCACAGATGTCTTTGTTTGATGAAGCTGGCGTGCATCACTTCGTCTGGGAACCCATTCCTACGATTATTGTCGAGGGCAAGTCTGTTCTGATGGGTGCTTGCGGTAACCACGATCATGATCACGGCGTTGATGTACCGGCGAATAACTCGCATGACGCCGCATCACAGCAGGCCGGGTTTCATGGCGGTCCGTCAATCGGCGGTAAAACGTACTACATGCCAGAGTCGTTCCGCAATGGGGCGCCCATGACCGGTGAAGCGTACGACACCATTACGAAACTCGGCAAACAAAGCGATAACACAAGTGTCGATTGGCCGGTCGGCAAGGCGTATAACGCGGTGAAGCGAATGCGACCCGATTTGGCCGAACCGATGCATCCCTCTATCACCGGTATTGTGGTGGGCAACGGAAATTCGGTCCATGCAATACATGCATTGAAGCGAGCGTACCCGGACAGCTTCTACCTCATGGGTGAAGTGACCATGCACAAAAAGTTCGTGGGAAGCAAAACCAAGTTAACCAGGTTGATTTTCGGGAAAAGGCGCCGGTCAACGACGTGTTTCGCTTTGGTGGACATTCTGGCATGCCCATCGTCCTGCATTGCGGTTCGAGTGATGCGGAGAAGTGCATCAAGAGTGGGGAACCGGGACAAGGTGAGCATTGGGACGGCATTGATGCGACCGTGGCAAGGCATCCAAATACGACATTCGTGCACGCCCACTTTGGTGGGCTAGGCAAGTATGTGTCGCCAGAGCCGAACCATGCGAAGAAGTTGCGTCAGATGCTTGAAAAGCATCCGAATTACAAGCTCGATATTTCTTGGGATGTGGTCGCTGAAGCCTATTCATCCAATTCAAAATATGACGTAGGTGACCCTCGGCGCCAGAACGATGGGGCGGAGCGTAAAGCGCGTATCGAGGAAATGGCGATGCTGGTCCGCGATCATCCGGATCGGTTCATCTATGGCAGTGATGCTTTGGTGTCGCGTAATCCGAAGTCGATCTCCGCAACCTATGATTTGTAGGCGAATAAGGGTCAGGCGGCTGGGACATTTGCTAAACGCGGCTTGCTCGATTACGTGCCACAGGAAACGCGTGAGAAAGTTCTTTACAACAATTTTGAGACGTTGATCAAAAAAGCCAGGTCGGACGGCGCGGTCTACGAAGCGGGTCCGATGAAGCGGGATCTCGTGAAATTGCAAGAGGAGATCAACGTTCACGGTCGAACCCCGAATACGTGGCAACCGGCGGATGGGGCTACGACGGAATAGGTAGCCGCCTGCGCGTGGGCACGGTGGTAAAAAAGACGCCACGCAAGAGAGATAGTCGGATGTGACTTCTAATCGTCACAAATCGAAATTGGATGGCATCAGCACCACGTCGCGAATCGTGGTGCCGCGCTTGCGGGTCAACATGAAAAGTATGACATCCGCGACCTCGCTTGTGTCGAGCAAGCTACCCGCCGCTTTGGCTTCCGCAAGTTTTTCTTCAGGCCAATCCGATAAGAGGGCGCTAGCAACAGGGCCCGGTGACACCGATCCGACGCGGATTCCGTGTTTGAAAACTTGTCGCCGTAACGTCTGAACAAAACAGTTGATCGCCCATTTCGACGACGCATACACCGGCTCCCATGGGGTCGGGAAGTGCGCCGCAAGCGAGCTCGTGATAATAATATCCCCTGTTTGACGGGCAATCATGTGTGGCAATACGTCATGCACATTTTTCATGACAGCGTTGATGTTCAGGTTCAGCATTCGATCGATCGCACCCGTATCAGCTTCAATAAGATCACCGCCTATGTAGGTGCCCGCGTTGGCATGCAGGATGTCGATATGCCCGACCAGGGCCAGCGCGCGGGGGACGAGTGCCGCGCACGCCTCGGCATCCAGAAGATCGACAACGAGCGGCAACGCATCGGCTCCGAGTTTGCCGCAAAGCGTGGTCAATGCGGTTTCGTCCCGGTCGACCAGTACCACTTTCGCTCCCACCGCAAGCAATGCTTCCGCGCTCGCCAGGCCAATGCCCGATGCGGCACCGGTGACGACGGCAATTTTGTTCTGCAAGATACCTGCCATTGTGTCCCTCCTGATTAAAGACGTCGGCCTACCGGCCGATCTATCCACGAGATTACCCGATGTGCTGAACGCGCAGCGCCGACCGCGCTTTGGCGGAAACGCAGACGCGACATGCGCTTTCTTCATCGGTGCCTGCGAGAGATATTTGACTGATGTCGCGGTATGTACATTGCCGGCGGATGAGCGGTCTCTCGATATCAAGCTGAATACGTCGCTCCGCCGTCTATATTAAACACCTCACCGCTGACGTAGCCAGCCCGTGGAGAACTGAGAAAAAGAGTGAGATCGGCTATTTCACTCGGTTTTGCGGCGCGATCGAAGGGCATCCCTCTTAGCAAGTCCTGCCACTTTTCCGGGTCACCGGTTTTGTGTTCCGACCGCGCTTTGTAGAGCGTTACCAGTCGATCGGTCTCGGTAGGGCCAGGATTGATGCCGAAAACGCGAACGCCGTGCTGTGATCCATGCGCACCTACGGCGCGGGTAAATGCAATCAATGCCGCATTACCCGCGGCACCACAGATGTAGTCATACCGCGGATTTACTCCGGCCATGCCGATGATATTGACGATCACGCCGCTACCGCGCTTGATCATTGCGGGAAATGCAGCGCGGGTCAGGTTGATATAGCCGAACACTTTCAGATCCCACGCCGTCCGCCACGTTTGTTCGTCAATTTTTTCGAGATCGCCGCCTGGAATGGCACCCGCATTATTCACAAGGATGTCTGCCGTCGACACGAGGTCGGCTAGTTCCGGTGATATTGACGCTGATAGATCGGCGCACAACGTCGAGACGGTCAGGTTATTTTCAGATTTTAACTTCTTGATTGCCAGATCAAGGATTTTCTCCTGACGGCTGATCAATGTGACGTCGGCCCCGGCTTCCGCGAACGCCTTCCCGCACGCAAACCCAATGCCGCGTGATCCACCGGTGATAACAACGCGCTTTTTCGTCAGTTGCAAGTCCATGTGTCCATGTCTCCATTTCAGGCGAGTATCAGAACGTGATTCTATCGCCGTAGGCAGAAAGTGGAGCAAGCCGATTTATCGCGTATTGCAGGCTTCCCAAAAGGAAAATATGATCCAAAACGCCTCTTACCGACGTAAACCACACGTGATCCTGAAAGACGCTGAGACGTGGCGCCGAGCACTTTTTAAGGTTCGGTGTCACACGGCACGAACAATGCGCGTGGTCAATCGATGACGAAACGCAAGAAGAGGAGAAGGCGAATGGGTGACCTGGCCACAGGTGGAACGATGGGATGGCTTCTACGTGGTGGAATTGCGTATGTAGGTACGGCGGTTGTATTTTTGTTGCTGGACGCGGTCTACCTGCGCTGGATTGGCGGTGCTTTATATCGCTCGGCCTTGGGGGACTATCTCGTCGACCCGGTGAGAATGGGGCCGGCGGTGGCGTTTTACGTAATTTATGTGCTGGGTATCGTCTATTTTGCCGTGTTGCCCGGCGTTGCCGTGGCAGATTGGACCATGGCATTGGTAAGAGGCGCTGCATTGGGGTTTCTCGCCTACGCGACCTACGAACTGACAAATCATGCAACACTGGCACGGTGGACGTTGAAGCTGGTGGTGGCCGATATGGTCTGGGGGACAATTGTCACCGCCGCCGGGGCTGTTGCCGGATATGGCGCATTACGGATGCTCCAGCGCTGAATCGTCTTGCCGCGCGCTGCCATTTCTGTTGGGCAGCCCGCCCTGGCAGGAGGGAGGCGAGCGACATGGCGCAATGCGTTCAGGTCGACGCGGGTTGCAGTGTTCTTGCCACTTCCGAGGCGATATGGAACGAATGCAGGCGTGCCGAGTGGTCGAATATTTGTCCGGCGAGCATTAACTCATTGGCACCCGTACGCGCCACGATATCCTGTAGTGCGTTTCGCACCTGCGCAGGGTCGCCCACCGCGGCGCAGCTCAGCGCGCGTTCGACGTTTGCTTTCTCGCTTTCGTGCCACATTCCTTCCATGGTGTCCACCGGCGGTTTCAGGCGACCGGGGTTATTGCGTCGTAACGCAAGAAACTGCTGCTGCGCCGAAGTCATGATGCGGCGCGCCTCGGTTTCAGTATCGGCAGCAAACACATTGACGCCAACCATCGCATAGGGTGCGGCGAGGGTAGGCGATGGTTCGAAGTGGTGTCTGTAGGTGTCCAGTGCCGCATTCAGGAGGTCCGGCGCGAAGTGCGATGCGAAGGCGAAAGGCAGCCCGAGCGCCGCCGCTAGGCGCGCACTGAATAAGCTTGATCCGAGTAACCAGATTGGTACTTCCGTGCCAACGCCCGGTACGGCCAAGACGCGCTGGCCCGGCACGGCCGGTGCGAAATAGTCTCTTAACTCGAGCACGTCTTCCGGGAAGCGTTCGGCGCTATCCTGCAATGTTCGCCGTAGCGCACGTGCGGTGAGTTGGTCGGAGCCGGGTGCTCGGCCCAGGCCCAATTCAATCCGCCCCGGGAACAAGGTCGCCAATGTGCCGAATTGTTCGGCAATAACCAGCGGAGCGTGGTTCGGTAACATGATGCCACCTGATCCCACCGTGATTCGCTTGGTTGCCGCAGCGACTTGTCCGATGAGTATCGACGTGGCGGAACTGGCGATACCTGGCATATTGTGATGTTCGGCCAACCAGTATCGCCGAAATCCCCATTTCTCGGCATGCCGCGCGAGATCCACAGTGCATCGGAATGATTGCGCGGCGCTGCCGCCTTCTACGATTGGCGAGAGATCGAGCAGCGAGAGAGGAACCGGGAACGCGGATGGTGATAGCGCCTCTTCGTCGATGTCAGTCACATCGGAGTGCAACGGCGCTGCGCACGGAACGCGGTCGTCATCCGTGCGTTCAGCAAAAGACGGTGGGGCGGGAAATGGCAGCGAATCTGACATGATGGCGCGGCGTTTGAAAAAACGCGAATAAGAAATAAAACGCCATCATAGGTTGTTCGCGTTCCGCGCGCAGGGAAGGGGTATTGCCCGGCCCAAACCTTTACCAGTGCTTGTGCGCATACCCCCTAGCTTTCTGCACGCCTGACTTGGGATGGTTATCGATCAATCAAACAACGCGCCAGCACGTTTTCGGCCTGGGCAAAAGCGCCAGCCTTCGAGAAGCCGTTCGCCAGTGATTCAGCCCGTTTTGCCGCCGCGCGCTGGAGACATGTCTGGCTGCCATCGGCATTCGCTGCTTGCGCATGTTGAATGGCCTTGTGTGCCACCAGGAATCCAAGCATCAAGATCACCAACAAGGTAATCGCTTGCCGCATATGAATATGGGTCACGGCTGTCTCCTCCATTATTGGTCAAGCTGACGCGACTTTGTAACGCAAGAGTAAGGCCATGAAAGCCGCGATGTTAGCTAGGTTTTTCCCGCGCGGGTTTACAGCATGTGCATCTGACTTGTCAATAATCATATGCGTCGTTTCCGCACAGCGACGATTTTTCGCGGGTTTTTTCATTTGGTTGTATGATGACACCGGGACAACCCTAGTAATATCTTACGGCTGTTGTTTCCATTTCCCACAATACAAGCCAGTCCATCGTGTCCGACAAAAACGTTTCCAACGATGCGCTGCGGGCGACCACCGCGGACGTGTCCGACGGCGCGCCGGTGAGTGCTAATCGGCGCCGCTTTCTGCGCGGTTCCGCGGCCGTCATTCCGGTGATTCCCGTGGCCGGCGCGAGTGCGCCGTTGATCAAATCCGCATTTGCGGAAGCGCCACCCGCCGCCCCGCTAGATCAGTACCAGCCTACGTTTTTTAACCAAGTTGAATGGGCATTCATCAAAGCCGCCACCGATCGCTTGATTCCAGCGAATAGCGACGGTCCGGGGGCCCTGGAGACCAACGTTCCGGTTTTTATCGATCGCGAATTAGCGAGCGGCTACGGTGCGGCGGAAGACTGGTACATGGAGGGCCCATTCGATGTCAACGCGGATCCCCTCTTCGGCTATCAGTTGCCTTATTCCCCGCGGGAAATGTATCGCATCGGCATCGGGGCGACGCAGAAGTACTGCCAGCAGCAGTATCAAAAATCGTTCGAAGCACTTGATGAAAAGACGCGCGACGACGTCCTGACCGCGCTGGAGAAGAACAAGGTTGACTTCAAGGCGTTCGGCGAACAGCAATTGCGCGCCGCGCAGTTTTTTAGTGCGCTGCTAGGCAATACGCAGGAAGGCTATCTGTCCGACCCGATCCACGGTGGCAATCGCGATATGGGTTCGTGGAAAATGATGGGGTTCCCGGGTGCACGTGCCAGTTATACCGAATGGATCGACCAGCATAATGTGCCCTATCCGTTGGGCCCGGTTGATCTGGCCGGCCGACGAGGCTGATTCCATTGCCCGATGCCTTTTATGCGACAACTGACAAATCAGTTGTCATCTTGCATTGCCCCCACATGATTGCCGCGATTGGCGACGCCGTGGTGGCGCCCCCAGCTGAAGTGGTCAGACGACTCCCGCGACAGCGTGCTTGTCCATGTCGCTGATAGGCGATATGCGCGGGGTGCAAGGTTGCCGTAGGCGTTTGGAAAGATCATTGCGCGAGAAAGCGATGCGCTGCAGCGCGATTCAACAGGACACAAGATGGCTATCACACAAGATCCAGTCGACGTCGTGATCGTCGGTTTGGGATGGACCGGTTCGATCATGAGTATCGAATTGGCGAAGCAGGGGCTGAAAGTGCTTGCACTCGAGCGCGGCGCCGATCGCAAGAATTCCGAGTTTGCCTATCCGAAGGCCGCCGATGAGTTGATGTATGGCAAGCGCCATAAACTTATGATGCGACCGAAACAAGCGGCCATCACGGTGCGTCAAAATATCGATCAAACCGCATTGCCTAATCGTGTGCTCGGCCCCTTCCTCCCGGGAGACGGCGTGGGAGGTGCGGGCTTGCACTGGACCGGTCAATTGATGCGTTCTACAGCGACCGACTTGAAAATAGCGACGTTCGCCAAAGAGCACTACAGCAAGGGTCAGTTGCCGGACGATATGCGGCTGCAAGATTTCCCTGTTTCATATGAGGAGCTGGAGCCGCACTTCGATTTTTATGAGAAAGTTTGCGGTTTGTCCGGCCAGGCCGGGAATGTCCAGGGCAAACTGTTCGACGGGGGCGATGCATTCGAAAGTCCGCGCTCGAATCACTATCCGTTGCCGCCGTTGAAAGACAGCTTGAGCAGCGCGATGTTCGACAAAGCGGCACGCAACCTCGGCTACCACCCGTTCCCGAATCCATCCGCAGCCGTTTCCCAACCTTGGACAAATCCATACGGCATGCAGTTGGGCCCGTGTAACTATTGCGGCTTCTGCAGTTTTTACGCATGTGTGAACTTCTCGAAGGCCTCGCCGGAAACGACGATTCTCGATGCCGTGCGTCGTATGCCTAATTTCTCTTACCGCACCAATAGCAATGTGATTCGTGTGGACCTGAATGCGGATAAGAAGACCGCGAAGGGCGTGACGTATGTCGATGAGCACAACAATGAAATATTCCAGCCTGCCAAGCTGGTGATCCTGTCATCGTTCTCTTTGAACAACGTGCGACTGATGCTGCTGTCGGGTATCGGCAAGCCGTACGACCCGGTTACGGAAGAAGGGCAAGTCGGGCGTAATTATTCGTGGCAGATGGGTACGAACTTGCAAATGTTCTTCAAGGACTTGCATTTCAATCCGTTCGCTTCGGCCGGCACGACCGGCAAGATGATCAACGACTTTTCGCCGGGCACGTTCGATGCGGCGAAATATGGTTTTATTGGTGGGGCGAAGTTACACGGTTCGCAGCCTACCGGTACGCCGATGTCGACGACGTTGCCGGCGGGTACGAAGAAGTGGGGGGCGGATTATAAGTCGGCGCTGAAGAATTATTACGGTCATCACATGAAGTTGTCGATGTCGCTGACGAACATGTCGTATCGCGGCGTATATCTGGACCTGGATCCGACCTACAAGGATCCTTACGGTCAGCCGTTGCTGCGCATGACCTACGACTACAAGGACAACGAGATCAACGTTGCGCAGTATCTGGGTGGCAAGCTACGGGAAATTGCTGCGGAACTGAAACCGGACCGGATGGACGATACGATCATCAAGCCGGGCAGCCATGTGAAGATGGTCGGCTACGTATCCACGCACAACGTGGGAGGGGCGATCATGGGCGACAGTCCGAGCAATTCGGCATTGAACAAGTTCATGCAAAGCTGGGATGTACACAACGTGTTCGTGCCGGGCGGCAATGCATTTCCGCAAAACTTCCAGAACAACCCGACCGGGACAATTGGCGCGCTGACTTACTTTTCAGTCGATGCCATCATCAATCAGTACCTGAAGAATCCGGGCCCGCTGGTTCAGGCATAACGCGCACATTGGGATGAAAAAGAAGATGAAGGTCTCTACACATCGCGCGGCCTGGCAGCGGCCGGCCGTTCGCGCGCTGAGCGCCGGCGTGGTTGTCGGCGCATTCGGACTGTCTGCGTGGTTTCATGCCGCTGCTGCCGTCGCGGCACCCGACACACCGGCGTCATCAACTGCTGCAGCATCGGCGCAACCCGCGTCCGGTGTCAGTGTCTCCGACGCGGCGATTCAGCGCGGCGCGTATCTGGCACGCGTGGGCGACTGTGTTGCCTGTCACACAGCCGCCCCCTCGGGAAAGAACCCAGCGGGTCAACCATTCGCCGGCGGGCTTGCCATCAAGAGTCCGCTAGGTACGATCTACTCGACCAACATCACACCGGACCCGCAACACGGCATTGGCAACTACACGGAAGCGCAATTCGCGGCGGCATTGCGTGATGGCAAGCGGGCTGATGGTACGAATCTGTACCCGGCCATGCCGTATCCTTCGTATAGCAAGCTGACAGATTCCGATGTGCACGATTTGTACGTTTACTTCATGAAGGGTGTGAAGCCGGTGGATACCACCCCGCCACAGACCGCCTTGTCGTTCCCGTTCAATCTACGTTTCGGCTTGAGTCTGTGGAACTGGGCGTTCACGCAACCAGGGGTGTTCAAGCCGGATACGAAGTTAAGCGCAGACCAGAACCGCGGCGCTTACTTGGTGGAAGGTTTGGGCCACTGCGGTAGCTGTCACACCGCCCGTGGCGTGGCGATGCAGGAAAAGGCGCTCGATGGCACTGGTGCTGACTACCTCGGTGGTGCAACGCTGAATGGTTGGTGGGCACCGCAGTTACGTGCCAACGCCAAAGCTGGCGGCGTGGCGAGCTGGAATGCGGACGAGGTCGTCGATTACTTGTCATCGGGCCGTAATGTGCACACTACTGTAGGCGGTGAGATGAAGTCGGTGGTCGAACACAGCACCTCGCATATGACGGATGCCGACCTGCATGCCATTGCGGAGTACTTGAAAACGCTGAGCGTCAACCAGGCGACGGCAACGCCGGCAATTGACGACGCTGCCCGGGCTGCAACGCAGGCGCATCTGACCGCGGCAAAACAGTTGTCGTTGGGCGAGCGTCTGTATCTGGACAACTGTGCCGGTTGCCATACCGTGACCGGTAACGGTGCGGCACGCGTTTTCCCGGCTACCGCCGGCAATTCAATGGTGAATGCCAAGGACCCGACCGGTTTGATCGAGACGATCCTGCGTGGCGCCGAAGCGCCATCGACAGCGAAGTCGCCGGAGCGTTTGCCGATGCCCGCGTTCGCGAACCGCATGAACGATGACGAGGTCGCGCAGTTGGCAACGTTCGTTCGCTCTGGTTGGGGCAACAAGGGGGGTAGCGTTTCGGCCTCGCAAGTCGCGAAGGTGCGCGCCCAGTTGTCAACTGACGCGAAGGAATAGGCAAGAAGTCTGGCCGCATGCACCTTGTGAACTGGCCCTGCGGGCGACCGTCCCGCTCTCCGCCCGCTTAATAGAAAACCCGCCGTTTGAATGGCACCCCAGACCTCGGACTTTCGTCCGATTTTCGGGGTGTTTTTCGCGGCGGTTTTTTTGTCCGACGCCATCGGTACGCGGTGGCCGCTTTCCACTTTCTAGACTGGCATTTCTTGCCGTGGATCGATGCACGGTTTTAACCACGTATCCGCGATGCAACGCTCTTTCGATCGATCTGTGATACTGTGCGGATAAACAGTTATTCTCGCCATGCGGCTGTGTGCGAAGGGGTGGCGGATGAGATGCCCGGCATGCTTCGTCGTCTGTCTAAGGTGTCTGTCCGGCGTCACGGCCGGAATGTATTTCTTCTGTTGCATCTGGTGAACCGACTCACTGCTGACATGCCGTCTGCCGTCGATCCTGCTCTCAGTCCTGGCTTGCACGACCTTCCGGTCCGGCGCATTGCGCATTTGGACATGGATGCGTTCTATGCGTCGGTCGAGTTGCTGCGCTACCCTGAATTAAAAGGGCATGCCGTGGTGATTGGCGGCGGCCGACAAGCTGCACCGGTCGAGCAAGCCGATGGAAGCCGACAATTTGCGCGGCTCCGTGACTATGCTGGAAGAGGCGTGGTCACGACGTCGACCTATGAAGCACGCGCGCTAGGCGTGTTTTCTGCAATGGGCATGATGAAAGCTGCGCAGCTAGCGCCGGATGCCTTTTTGCTGCCAACCGATTTTGAGGCATACCGCAATTACTCGCGTTTATTCAAGGCTGCAGTCCGGACGTTCACGGATCGCGTCGAGGATCGTGGGATTGATGAGATCTATATTGATCTGACGGTGCTCGCCGCGGAAATGCAAATTAGCATGGCGGAAATCGGCACGCGCATCAAGGATGCAGTGGCGGGGGCTACCGGCTTGACATGTTCCATCTGTATCGCGCCGAATAAGTTGTTGGCAAAGATCGGATCGGAACTCGACAAGCCGAACGGGCTGACATTGCTGGAAATGTCCGACCTTGAAACGCGCATCTGGCCGTTGCCTGCAAAAAAGGTCAACGGCATCGGACCGAAGGCCAGCGAAAAACTAGCGGCCATTGGCATTCATACCGTCGGAGATCTCGCCAAGGCGGATGCGGCACTATTACAGGCTCATTTCGGTCGAAGCTACTCCGCGTGGTTGATGCTTGTGGCGAACGGTCGGGATGACCGGGAGGTGGTCGTAGACTCGACGCCAAAGTCAATGAGTCGCGAGACAACGTTCGAGCGCGACTTGCATGCCAAACAGGATCGTCCAGCATTGACAACTGCTTTCACGACATTGTGTGAGCGGGTAGCCGAAGACCTGCGACGCAAAGGTTATGTTGGTTATACGATCGGCATCAAATTACGCTATGACGATTTCAAGACCGTTACGCGTGATGTCACGCGTCAGGTACCCACAGCCGATGCGGTGGAGATTCGACGGGCGGCGGGGGAGTGTCTGAAGCGCGTCCCGTTGGAGAGAAAACTACGCTTGTTGGGCGTGAGAGTAGGTGGGCTCGTGAGCGCGGAGCCTGCGCTCGCTGCGCAGGAGTGGGTGCAGCACGACTTGTTTTCTGCTGACGACGAAGCGGGTCATAGATTGGCGTGGAGCGTCGCAAAAAATTCGGTGCGATAACTGCCCGGAATATGTCAGCGAAGCACTGAAAGACTGGGCTGAAAAGCGTGGCATCACGCTGCTATTTATCCAACCGGGCAAGCCACAACAGAACGCCTACATTGAACGCTGTAACAAAACAGTGATATAAGACTGGCTTGCCCATTACCAATTCGACACGGTTGCTGCGTTGCAAGACTATGCGACCGAGTGGTTGTGGTCATACAACCATGAGCGGCCCAATACAGCTATTTGCGGCATTCCGCCGAAACAGAAGTTGGCCATTGCGGCCTAGCCTCTACCCTCGACGACCGTTCAAAATGGGGGATTACCAATTCGCTTTTACAGGCCGCCGATGCGCGAGTAGCTATCGCCCAACCAGCGCATCCTAGCTTTGCGTCATCGCCGGTTCTACTAGAGATTGGGGAAGTGCGCTGCAATCGGTCCAGATCGGACAGCCGCCAAATCCTGGGAGCCTGCTTTTCGAGATGCGTGCCGCTTGTGGCGGCACGCATCAGTACGCTTCAATGTTTCGCCGCGGCAGCTGCCGCTTCTGCTTCCTCTTCGGGTGTGCGTTGTACGCCGGTGGGACGATTGGACCACCATCCGGCTAGGGTCGACCCCGAAAGGTTATGCCAGATCGAGAACAGCACACCGGGCAGCGCGGCGGTCGGACCAAAATACAGCTTGCCAAGCGTTGCCGCCAGCCCGGAGTTCTGCATGCCGACCTCAATCGCCAGTGTCCGGCAAACGGACTTGTCGAAACCCAGCATCCGGCCGCCCCAATAGCCGCCGAGCAGGCCCAGACCGTTGTGCAGGATCACGCCGACGATGGTGATCAGGCCGACACTCGCTATGGCTGAATGCGTACCCGCCACCACGGCACCGATGATCAACAGAATCGCCACCATCGAGACCACCGGCAACACCGGTTCGACGCGACGTACCGTTTGATTGAAGAGCGTGTTGACCAGCAAGCCGAGACCAACGGGAACGGCGACGATCTGCAGGATGCTCATCATCATCGGGCCAATGGCCACGTGTATCGATGCATCTGTGTAAAGGCGTGTCAGGAGCGGCGTTGCCACTACACCGACAATCGTCGACACCGCGCTGATGGAGATCGATAGCGCCACGTCGCCACGCGCGATATAGACCATCACCGTCGAGGCAGTGCCGCTCGCCACGCTGCCTACCAATACCATGCCGGTGGTCAGGTCTGGTGGCATATGCAGCAGTTTCGCGACCAGCCACGCCGCCAGCGGCATGACCAGATAGTGAATGACCGTGCCGGCGATGACAGGCGTCGGACGCGCAAGAACGCGCTTGAAGTCGCCTAGCGATAACGTTACTCCCATGCCGAACATGACCAGCATCAGTAGCTGTGGCACGTGTGGCAGCAGGCCGACGAATGAACCTGGCGCAAAATAGGCGAGCACCGAGACGGCAATGGCCCACAGCGGGAAGAGGCGAGTAAATTGCGCTATCAAATTCATGTTGTTGGTGCACCGTGAGACAAACTGGAGAGCGGTGGCTTCGCGTCCGTGTTGTATTTATATGTTCCGCCGCGCCGCACATGCATGCAGCCCCGTCCCGATGGTAGGGCAGGGACCTCGCTGTTCTTCCTCAAGAGGGTGATGCGCGGATTCCGGGATGCGGCGATACGAGTTGCGAGAGGGCCTGCGTCCGAGATGCGGGTAGCCACGCTGGATTATAAAGCACGGCGTCCACCGGCAAGCGGGTTTTGAAGACACTACGTCGGCAATGTGCAGCGTTGGTGCCGGTTGCATTTGGTTTCAACGCTTGCTGGAACGTCGCAATTGCTTCCTGGCTCTCCGCCGTAAGGGAGATTATGATTTGTGTGGGAAAATTTCCCCAGCCGGTTACCGGTCGTGCCACCGACCCGTGACGCGTGCTCCGAGCCCGAAACCGTTGCGCTATTCGATACATCGTGTCTACTTACCAACCGCTATTCCTCCAGTTCTGCCGCTTTGCGGCCGTCGGCCTCTCAGGCACTGCGGTGCAGTACCTGACGCTCTGGATCGGCGTGCAAGGTCTGCATACCACGGCCGTGAGTGCCTCCGCGGTGGGCTATTTGCTTGGTTCCGTTTGCAACTATGCGCTGAATTATCTGATCACTTTTCGCGCGACCCATGGGCACTTTCACACCGCGCCACGTTACTTTGCCCTACTCGGCGTGGGTTGGTGTCTGAACAATCTCCTGATGTGGCTCTTTGCCCACTACCTGGGCTGGTCGTACTGGGTCGCGCAGGTGATCACCACCGGTATTGGCCTGATCTATAACTTTTGCGGCAGCCGGTGGTGGGCATTCCGACCTCAGGCCGCTGGCGCGTAACGTTCGAGCCAGTGCGCGTATGGGGCGGGCAGCGTCCAGGACGGCTTGTCGACGCCCAATGTTTTTGCGGCATGGTAGGGCCAGTGCGGATCGGCAAGATGCGCACGTCCCACCATCACCACGTCCATTTGCTCGGCACGCAGGACTTGATCGCAGAGCCGTGGCGTGTCGATGCCCCATGCCGATGACACTGGCAGACCGGTTTCGGTGCGTACGCGTTTGGCAATAGGAGCCAACATCGCCGGACCCCATGGGATATTCGCCGTCGGCGTTGAGAACCCGACCGATACGCTCAGCATATCGAGGCCCTCGGTCTTCCAGCGCTTGATCAGATCAATGGACTCGGTCAGTGTTTGTTCGTCTTCACCATCGTATTCGAGCACGCCGAAGCGGGCCGTCAGAGGCAGGTGCGCGGGCCAGACGTCCCGTACGGCGGCTAGCGTTTCGGTCAGGAAGCGGCCACGATTTTCGGCATTGCCGCCGTAGGCGTCGTCCCGATGGTTCGAATGACGCGAAAAGAAACTTTGCCCAAGGTACCCGTGCGCGAAATGTAATTCCAACCATTCGAATCCGGCATCCCGTGCGCGCTTCGCCGCGGCGACGAAATCGGCGCGTACCCGGGCAATGTCATCGATCGTCATTGCCGTGGGGACTTTCGGGAGATGCGCGCCGAATGGGATCGCCGAAGGGGCAATGGTCTGCCAGCCACGAGGATCGGTGGCCGGGATGTGATCGTCCCCTTCCCAGGGTTTGTTGGCGCTGGCTTTGCGGCCGGCATGGGCGATTTGAATGCCAGGGACGGCGCCCGCATCCTTGATCTTTTGCACGATAGGCGAGAAAGCGGCAGCCTGCACGTCGTTCCACAGTCCAGTGCATCCGGGGGTAATGCGGCCCTCCGGCGACACCGCCGTCGCCTCTACGATCACCAGGCCGGCACCACCCCTTGCCAGACTGGCCAGGTGTACTGCGTGCCAATCGTTCAACACACCGTCCTCCGCCATGTACTGGCACATAGGCGGTATGGCGATGCGGTTACGCAGCGTCACGGACTTGAGGGAAAAGGGATCGAACAAACCTGCCATGAAATAACTCCTGGGTTTCCGGGGAGCATGCGTGCCGCCCGCCATTGCTTGTGCCGCGAAGTTGTTGGAAAGCCGCGCAGAAAAATAGGCCGACATCCATGCCGGCTGCGCAGCTACCTGGTAAGCCGCCAAATCCTTATATTTCGATTATATTCGAACTAACGAATTTCAGGTGCTGCATGCGACTTCTCTTGTAAGATGGCGTGCACTGCTTTGTTTTTTCGTTCTATTTTTTTCTTCGCATGCGAATCTATACCCATCCCGCCCTTGAGGACGTTGTTCTCGAGAGACTGTTTGATGCTTTGAGCGACCCTGTCAGGCTGGAAATAGTCCGGGAACTGGCAAAGGTACGTGAGGCGAGTTGCGCGGCATTGGAGGGTGGCCGCCCCAAGTCGACGATGTCACACCACTTCCGCATTCTTCGTGAGGCAGGCCTGGTGCGTACCGATGTAATGGGTACGACACATCATAATTCGCTGCGACGGGAGGAGCTAGATGCCCGCTTCCCTGGTCTGATGGCCGTCATCTTGAGTCAGTCGTCGTGATGTGCACCGCTCGTCGCGCGATCAGCAAGCAATGCGGTTCCGAGCTACCCTGGTTGCTGGACCCGATAGGGATGCAATGGCGAAGAGCAGGTGATGCGTGCGACGTAACGTCTGCTGTCCGTTGGCGCTCATATCCCTTGCGGGTGTCGCAACGTGTAATGGGAGAAGGCAATGATCAAGAAATCCGCATCGGCACATTGGGAAGGCGACCTTAAGAAAGGAGGCGGTACGATTTCCACGGAAACCGGCGTGCTGAAGGCTGCGCCTTACGGTTTTAATGCGCGATTCGAAGGTGGTCCCGGCACGAACCCGGAAGAACTGATCGGGGCTGCCCATGCCGGTTGCTTCTCGATGGCATTGTCCATGATTCTGGGCAATGCGGGTCTGGTAGCCAAGTCGATCGATACCAAGGCGACCATTTCACTCGATAAGGAGGGCGATGGTTTTGCGGTAAAAGCGTCGCATCTTGATGTCGTCGTCGAAATCCCTGGCGCCGATAAAGCAAAGTTTGATGAATGCGCGGCCGCCGCGAAGGCGGGATGTCCGATTTCCAAACTGTTGAACGCAGAAATTACCATGACGGCGACATTGAAGTCTTAATTTCCCAGTTCAACGCGCCGGGCCATGCATTATGCTTGGCCCGTTTTTTTTAAAAACGTTATAAATATTTTTGAAAGAGGAGTTTTATACACGTCTGTTCAAAAAAATATTGCATTTTTATTATGTTGCACGTAGACCTTTCGGGCAGTGGATGCTGCTCTTCAGTTTTTCTGAAATATGCCGATACACGCTCAGCGGTTCGGTGGCTATGCAGTTGTTTTTTAAAGCTGATGATGCGCTGGTCGTATCTGTAATGTTGCCAAGGTCGCTCCGCATCTTCGATGCTGCGTTGTGATTCCGGCGTTGGGTGACGACACGATTCGTTTTAATGGCATCAGGGGTGCCATGGTATTCTCGCCCGCATCAATTGCTTCGTGAAACGGCTGCGTGTTGCAGTAAAGCATGTTGGCACCAGGTTTCTCCTGGTCATTCGTGGCGGTATTCGGTAAAAATGTCTGGTATTTGCACGGAAGTATTCAGCGACACGTCGATCTCACTGTCCTGGTGCAGGTAAGTGCAGTAATGTTCATCAGTCGCAACGCGACTATCGACACGAGCGTCGTCACGGACAGATGCTCTAAACGAAGCGCGCCCGCCAGCCAGGCGCGCATGAGGTGTGTTCGGGGAAGCATGGTCAATAAAGAGCAGTTGCGGGTACTGGGCAAGGCATTACGCCGGGACTTGGACGTGGGGCAGGTCGAGCTCGACCTCTTTTTCGACGATGGCGAACAATGGCGAGCGATGTCTTCCGCCGACTATGACGCGCCCGACTCGGTTCGGCTGCCCAATGAGCAGGTCGTGCAAGGTACCCATCGGGTCGCCCCGAATTCGGGTGCCTTGTGGTTCGACATCGCGGGTCTCCGTGCGGCCGCGTCGATTCGCTTCGCGACCGAACCTGATGTCGAAACCGTCCGACTATGCACGGCACGGATCGGCACGATCCTGCAACACGCGATCAATGCCTATCACGTCTCGCACAACCCGTTGACGGACCTGCTCGCACGTGACTCGTTTCGGTCGATCTTGCGCGACAAGGTAGACCAGATCAAGCATTACCTGAACAACGGCAAGATCGCTCAGGAAGGAGGCAAGTCGCAGATCCTGGCCGTGATGTCCCTTGATGTCGATCGGTTCAAGCAGGTGAACGACAACTTCGGTCACTTGTACGGCGATCAGGTATTGAAAACGTTCGCGCGTCGCCTGGATCAGGTCGCGCGCGCCATCATGGCCGAGCACGATGACGTGGACATTCGTGTTGCCCACCCGTCTGGTGAAGAGTATCTGGTGCTGATCGAAGGTGCCGTGGAAGCGAGCATGATCCGCGAAATGGCCGAGCGGTTTTGCTTTCGGATAGAGGATGAGCCGCTGCCTTCGGAAGCGGAATGGTCGGCTTTGATCAGTCAGCAGCCTGAGATCGAGGAAATCGAGTTTCCGTTGGCAAGCGAACGGCATCTGACGACCAGCGCCGGCGTGGCCATCTATACGCCGAATCACTCGAACAGCGCCGATGCCGAGGTGTTGGCATTGCTTGATAACGCGGACACCGCTTTGTCGCGGTCGAAAGCACGGGGCCGCAATATGGTTACCGTATTCGACGAGATCATCCATAACTGCGGGCGAGTCCTCGAATACGATGGCCAGACCGGTGTAACCGCGATCGATATCGGTTCGAAAGTGGGCGTGGCGGTTGGACAGGAATTCGTTGTCTATCCCGAAACGTATTCGGGCAAGGTGCCGTTTGTCACCGATGACGGCCGTACCCGAAAGGTCGTCGGTCACTATCCCAAGCGCGAACTGGTGCGAGTGGTGGTGTTCAACGTTCAGAATGAAATCGCGTTTGCCTTGCCGGCGGACCACACCCGTTTGGTGCCGGTTCCGGTGGGGGCGCATCTGGAAGCCGTGCCGTTGGGGAGTATTTCCCATTTGATTCGATTGTCCAGCGATCAGGGCTTTCCCGGTACGGTCTTCGATAATGCCGCCACGCAAGGCAGTGAGGAATTGAACACGGCGGTGTTCAATGCACTGCGTCGCAATGAAATGCCCGCCGCGGCGGTGTTTCGTTTCAAGAACGCCGCGACTTTCACGAAGAAATTTGGAACGGGTGCGTTCAACCGGAATCTCGCCAAGCTGTATTCGGATTTGAACCGTATCTTTCCCGATGTCACCGTTGGGGTGCTCGACCAGACCTCGATCTGTGTGGCGGGCGGGGAAGTATCGATTACGCCGGGGGTGTTGCGCAAGGCGCTTGTGGCGTGTGCGGCACTGGACGATCTGGAATTGATTTGCGGTTATTTCTTCGCCGACGATGCCACGGTAGGGGTCGGATTGAAGGACGTCGATCCACGCTATGCGGTTGATTTCGCGCAATACGCGGCGTCTGATTATGGCTTGGAGCGAGTGGATCGGATGGATCGGGCAAAGATCAACTTGATCCCGTTCAACCTGCCGCGTGCACGGGAATTGTTAAAGGCATTGTATGCGGTGCGGGCGTCGCAGGGGATTGTCGATTATGAGCGTTTCCGCGAGGCCAACTTTGTCCACCATACGCTGGATAACCTGGGTGGTGTTTGCTATTCGAAACAGAATCGTATCGACAAGGCAGCGGATTGCTATGAGTCCGCAATTCGTAAATCGTTGCGAGACGTAGTGTATCGCGGCAACCTTGGCATCGTTTGCTATCGCAGTGGTCAACACGAGCGCGCATTGAAGTGGATGAACGACATGAGCGATGAGCAGGTTCAGGAGTTGCGCCGCACCTACCCATACGGTTTTGTCTGCTATGCAATGCATCTGGTGCAGGCGATGCGGCTCGGGATGCCGGCATTCCGCGCCAATCGCCTCGGTACGATCGGCCCCGATGCACTGAACTTGCCTGACATCGCCAAGTTTGCAAATGGACAGAAACAGTTATCCGATGCCATTGCGTTATTGACGTGATTTCGTGGTTTTACCGCACCTTTTGATCGTTGTCGCGTCGTCGGGAGGGGCGAGCGCTTGTGGCACCTTCGCCCGCCGCAAGTGCTGCCGGTGCGGCGCGGGCCAGATCCCATGCGGCCCGCAAACGCCGCGCCGACAGCGTTTTGATCATGCCTAGCCGTTCCGCGACCTGTTCGTCCGTATGGCCCGCTGTGAACAGCGCGGCGGCAAATGCATTTCGTAACGTCTGCGGGCTGATGCGGCCGTGATGGGATGCATGTAATCCACAGCGTTCGACCAACGCGTCGATCGCCCGTAGTGCGGTGGCCTTATGCATTTTCAGGCCACTTCGTCCCGCGGGGAATACCAGTTCGCCTTCCACGCCCTGATCCGTTCGCGCCCGCAACCAGCACAGCAGGATCTCGGCCGCGTGAGCGGGAAATGGCACGGTGCGCTGTCCGTCGCCGCCGGCGGTGCCGTTTACGCCGACGGTGCTATCCGCGTCTTCGGCATCATCGTGGACATACCCGCCCGTCGTCGCCTTTGATGTTGTCTCGGATCCCTTGCCGGCGCGGCCATTTCCGCCCGCGGCAGCTCGGGGGATCAAGACAACTCCGCCACGTTCATCGGTTTCCTGTTCAGGGGACCATAGGGCCGGAGCATCGTCCGCGCGCTCCGGTTTTGCGTCGCTATCTGTCCGCGCCAAGGTATTCGGTGGCATCCAGGCAATCCGTAACTGGCGCAGATGCATCGATTCGAGTTCATTCAACTTCAGACCGGCGCCGAGCAACATTGCCGCCATCGCCCGGTCCCGTAGGTCACGCCACGGTAGTACCTGCCCTTCGGGCGATATCGTACGCGCCAATTCTTCCCATAGGCGCCCGCGTTCCGTTGCATCGAGGAAGCCGGTTGGCGCATTCGACACGGTATCGGTCCAAGGAGCATCGATCCGTCGCGTCACCGCGCGCGCTGGGTTGCCTTGTGCTTGCGACTGCCCGGTCATATCATCGAATACCCGCTCCATGATTCGGAGGTAACGCGCGCGTTGCTGGCGTTTGACATCGATCGTTGCGGCGAATTCATCGATCAACGCCGGTTCGGCACCGCGTAGTGTTCGTCCACGTGCGGCAAGCCAATCCAGGAAGTGGTGCCATTGCGCACGATAGACGAGTACCGACGAGGTGCGGAAACGTTGCAACGCAAGCCAGTCGTCGAATGCTCGACGAGGGTCCGCGTCCCAAGCCTGCTTCGTCGGCGATTGCGCACGGATGTCGCCATTCTGATCGGTCGATGCCAACTGCGGCAACGATGGCGAGGAAGGCTGCGGTGACGAAGACATGGGTGACAGGGATCAACGTGAAGGTGGTGGATCGAGAGGGCGCGCGCAGCCGAAGACGTGATCGCCATTAGCCTCCAAAGGGTTTTTGGCGCGGTGTCATACGGTGGGCCGCGTTTGCCGATATCCTCCGATTATAAGGCGCAGACGTTTTGCAACGCTTATGGGGGTACGGCATCGGCCGCCGACTTTCACCGGCCTTTTTCATTTGGTGCATCAATGACGTCTATTCTGTTGTTGGAAGGGATACATAAAACCGCGTCGGATCTGTTGACAGACGCCGGCCTCGATGTACGTCGGCACGCCTCGGCGTTGACGGGTAAAGCACTGCATGACGCCGTGGGCGACAGCGCGCTGCTGGGCATCCGTTCAGCAAGCCACCTCTGCGCGGATGACTTTCTAGCGTTGCCGTCGTTGCAAGCGTTGGGTTGTTTTTGCATCGGCACGTCCCAAGTCGCGCTCGACGCCGCGGCCCGTGCCGGCGTCCCGGTATTCAATGCACCGTTCTCGAACACCCGATCGGTCGCTGAACTTGTCATCGCCGAAGCCGTCTTGCTGCTTCGCCGCGTGCCGGAGAAGACGGCATTGACGCATGCCGGTATCTGGGCCAAGGGCGCGGCTGGCGCCTATGAAGCGCGCGGTAAGACGATCGCCGTCGTGGGCTATGGCAATATCGGCTCCCAGGTTGGGGTATTGGCAGAGTCGTTCGGCATGCGTGTGGTCTATTACGATTTGCAGGCGAAGCTGGGATTGGGCACTGCGCGGGCGGCACCGACGCTGGCCGACGCGGTGTCGCAGGCAGACATCGTCACACTGCATGTACCTGCCACTGCGGCCACGACGAATCTCATCGACGGCGACCTGTTGCGCAAGTTCAAGCGCGGCGCGATCTTGATCAATGCATCGCGGGGCAAGGTTGTCGATATCCCGTCCCTGCGCGCGGCGCTTGACGATGGTCAACTCGGTGGCGCGGCGATTGACGTATATCCAACCGAACCGGCGAACAATCAAGAGCCGTTCGAAAGCCCGCTGCGCGGTGCCGTAAATACGATTCTGACGCCGCACATCGGTGGCAGCACGCAGGAAGCTCAGGAAAACATCGGGGTAGAGGTTGCGGCGAAACTGGTTGGTTTCATGCGAACCGGCGCCACCACTGGTGCGGTCAACGTGCCCGAAATCACGCCGGGGCCCTTGGAGGGACGGTGCCGCGTGCTGAATCTGCATGCCAACGTCCCGGGTGCGCTTGCGCGTTTGAACACGGCGTTTGCGACCAATGAAGCGAACATCGTGTCCCAACAGCTGCAAACCCGGGGAGAGTTGGGGTATGTCGTAACGGATCTGGACCGGACGCCTTCCGTGCAAGCCATCGACGCGCTGCGTGCCGAGCCCGGCTTTATACGGACACGGGTAATCTGCGATTGATTCACGGAATGCGCAGCCATTGCGGTTTCGCTATAGCATAAGGGAGAGATGCCGAACGTCGGCGCGCTGCTGTGTCCCACATTTCGCTTCAAAGTGTAAATTTTGCGCCACACAGTCCGCCCGCCCGGTAAATTAGCGCATGGGCCGGCCGGTGGCGTTCCGCTCCCGACCCCTCACGCATGGCAAACAAGGAGACGGACGAATGACGGAGCGTACGGAACGCGGCGGGAGCTTGCCTTGGATCCTCGGAGGCGTCGCGTTGACCGCGGTGGCGCTGGCAGGAACGACTCTGTGGAACAAACGCCAGGCCAGCCGCGCCGAGCGACGGGCACCGGCACAAGGGCGCTTCGTCGATATCGCGGGGGTCCGCCTGCATTATCTTGAGAAGGGGCAGGGTCCGGTCGTATTGCTGTTGCACGGGACGGGCTTGCAAGCCACGGACTTCGTCGCCAGCGGTTTGTTCGATGTGTTGGCGCGCCGCCATCGTGTGATCGCGATCGACCGCCCGGGATTCGGCTATAGCGGCGTGTCGCCTGATGGCGGTCCGGTCCTGCATGGCCTGCGCATCGCCGATGACGAATACGGTGAAGCGGGGTTGCTTGCGGACCCATTCACGCCGGCGGAACAGGCGCACCCCGATATGCCCGTGTCGCCCATGGCGCAAGCAGCCACCATCCGAAACTTCCTCGATTTCATGGAAATCGACGAGGCGGTGGTCGTTGGACATTCGTTTGGCGCCACGGTCGCTGCGGCATTGGCACTGACTTCTCCTGAATCCGTGAAAGGCCTCGTTCTGCTGGGGGGCTATTTCTATCCTGGCATGCATCTGGAGGCATTGGCGAGCTTGCAGCAGTTACCATTGGTTGGCAGATTGATCGGCCAGTCTGTCACCCCACTCGCGGTTCGACTGCTGGCACGTCGGGCTGCCAAGCGTATGTTTGCACCGCATTCGGTGACACCGAGCTTTGAAGCGCTGGTGCCGCGCGGCATGCGTGCGCGCCCGTCCCAGGTAAGCGCGGCGGCACGGGAAAAAGCCTTGATGCTCCCGGGCGTTTTCAAGTTGCGCAAACGCTATTGGGAAATCCTGCAGCCCACGACGATCTTCGTGGGTGACGCCGATGCGGTCGTCGATCCCGGGGCGCAATCGCTGCGGCTGCATCGTGACATCCCCCATAGTGATCTGCGTATCCTGCCCCGCGTGGGACATATGTCGCATTATGCCGCGGCCCGGAAGATTGCCGCCGCGGTTGCGCAGCATTCCGGGCAACCCGCCAGTGCCTATGGCGCTTTTGGCGGCGATGTGAACGCACTATTGCAGCCTGCCGATCAACGTGGTGAATAAAAACCGCTTTTGGATACAGTCGCAATGAATGAAGCGTCCAATAGCCGCGAAACCGGCGCGACCAATGCCTCCGGGCAGGGCGGACCCGCACCCGACGAGGAAGCGATGGCATTTGCCCGCGAGGTGTTTGACTGTACTCGCCGCGGTGATGCCGCAATGCTCGGCAAGCTCATCGAGAAAGGCCTGCCCGTGAATCTGCGCAACGAAAACGGCGACACGATGTTGATGCTGGCCAGTTATCACGGGCACGTCGATGCAGTGAAGGTTTTGCTTGCCGGCGGCGCTGATCCCGATCTACGCAACGATAAGGGGCAGACGCCCATTGCGGGCGCGGCTTTCAAGGGTTATCGGCAGATCATCGATACCTTGCTCGAGCATGGCGCTGACGTGGAGGGGGCATCGCCTGACGGTCGCACCGCATTGATGATCGCGGCAATGTTCAATCGTATTGATATCGTGCGCCAGTTGATTGCGCGCGGCGCCAACCCCGACGCACGCGACGCCCAGGGAAATGATGCCCGGGTCGCGGCCCGTACGATGGGGGCGACCGAGGTGTTGGCCTTGCTTCAGGAGGGGCGCGCCGCCTGAAGGGATGGCGTGTCATGTTGCCGTATCTCCTGTTTGGTCTCGGCGGCAGATCACGGAACGATAGATACACTCCTGGGAATAAGGAATGACCGCAGTTGTACGCGCTGGGACTCATGCAATGCAATCCCCTGCAGGGGAGGCAGCGCATATCGATCTGTCCGGTAAAGGACAGATCCGCGGCGTAATCTTCGACAGCGACGGTACGCTGGTCGACAGCGAAATCTTGTCGGCTCAAGTCGTGGTGGAAATGCTGGCCGAACAGGGCATCACCATGGATGAGGAAGACGCATTGCGTCGATTCCGGGGGTGCGAGTTCGCCAAATTTCTCGCAACGTTGGCGCAAGACACGGGTTTGACCGAGCTGGACGCTTTCACAGATGGATTCCGTGATCGCAGTAAGGCACGCTATGCCGCCCAATTGCAGGCAATGCCGAATGCGGTCGCCCTTGTGCGTGAACTGCGGGTGCCGATATCCGTTGCATCGAACGGGCCACGCGATAAGTTGGATGTCTGCCTGCGTGCGGCCGGTCTGCTTGCGTATTTCCCGGATCGCATTTTCAGTGCCTATGAGGTTGGCGCGTGGAAGCCCGATCCTGCGTTGATCCTGCATGCGGCCAGCGCGATGGGGGTAGCGCCACTGGACTGCCTACTCGTCGAGGACAGTGTCGTTGGTATCGAGGCGGGACTTGCGGCCGGTGTGCACGTTGTCGGCTACCGACTGGAGGACCACGTGAAGGCGCGCTTGAGCCGCCCGGTGCCCGTGATCGAAAACATAATGGAGGTAGTGGATTGGATCGCCCCAGACGCGCAACGCGTCTGATACGGGCTATTTTGCCGCGCTGGGCGCCGTAGGCGATGACGCGGCCGCAACGCCGGATGCGGCTGACGAGGCTGTAGGCGCCGCCGCGGTGGCGGCAGGAACAGCCGGGGCCGAGGCGCTTGAAGCCGATGTGGCGGCGCTCGCGGGTGCGGATGATGCCGGGGCCGCATTTGGTGTACTCGCGGCCGGCTGGGTTATCGGTGGCGGCGCGGGTGTGGGCAAGGGGGCGATGGTATCGGTCGTCGAGGGTGTCGTGCCAATCACGACCGGCACTGGCTCCGCATTACCGAGCTTCGGCGATGCAAGTGGTGCGAGCCTATTGCTGATCACGTCCGCATCCGACACAGGCGTTGCGCGAACAACCGTTTTCAAATAGTGATCCACCAGACCGAAGAATCGCTCATAGAACAATCCTGGTGGGATGGTCTGACTCGAAATTTTCACCATCGAATCATTGTTCGAACGAATCGGCAGCGAAACGGAACCGAGGACACTCAGTCCCACGCTTGCGGACGTGTCGCTCTTTTTAAGCGCGTAATTGTCCTGTACCGCGTTGACGTACAGCACGCTCGCGCTGGACGACGACTCGCTCGGCGTACAGACGATGTGAAACGACACTGATACGTGATTTTCCGCGCTCGGTTGGAACCCCTTTGTCGCGTCCACGGTATCCGATGTCGACGTGGATGTCGTATAGCCCTGGCTCAAGACTGCCCGGCGCGCGGCCTCGCAGGCTTGCGCGCTGGTCGCGTTGAATGTATGCGCATACGGACTGATGTTGGTGGAAAACAGATCCGGCTGGAACGGTTTCTGCGAAGAGCCACAGCCCGCAAGCAAGGCAAGCGATGATAGCGCCACGGGTACCGCCCATGGGATAGCGGCAAACAAGCGGCGTGGTGACATTGACGACAGGGATTGGAGTGCGTGGCGCATGGCAGCAGGACGGCGACGACAATGGCAACTGGTCATGATAGCGCCGCGTGGCCGGCGCCGCCAGTAGATTCCCCTACGCGCGTGTTACGCGGCGTGTTTTCCATCCCGTCGTCCCCATCTTCGTCTCTGTCCCGGTCATCGTCTTGACCGTCATTTTTCTCGCCGGCTTTGGTTTCGGTGTCCGTGGCGCCTTGCAGCAGATCGGCAAAATCCGTGATATCGCGGCGCAACGTCTGAATCGTGAACGGCAACACTCCCAGTTTCTGCTGCGCGGCGGCAGCCAGATCCGGGGCCCTTTCCGAGGCCATCGACAGCACCTCGATGACCTTGCCGACGGCCTGGTCGAGATCCTTGATTGCGCTCGTCGATCCGCCATGGGTCAGCGCATGCCCCAACGCCTCGAAGGCGCGATGGGATACGTCGGCAAGTCCTTCGATCGCACTGTCCAGTTCGGGCCACTCCGCGGCTTGCGGCCAGTCATCCGTTGCCCGACCGACAAAGATCACATCGCTATGGATGCGACGCAGCGCGCGAATTTCCACGCCCAGATCAAGATGACGTGCGCCGGGCTCGCGACGGGCGTCCTGCACACTTTTTTCCGCGGCGGCGATCGCCGCGCGTACCTTGTCATGAAGCGGGATGATGCGATCGCTTTGTATACGACCACGCTCGACCAGGAAGCGATCGAGCAGATCGGCCAGTGGGCCCATGGCCCGCGCGCATTGTCGGCGAATCGCCCGATGCGCATGTGATGGGAATACCAACAACGAGACCAGCACGCCAAAGACCGTGCCGAGGGAGATTTCCAGCACCCGATACGCTGCACCGAGCCAAAACGGATGAAAGTCCGCGCCGGCGAGAATCACGATCACCGCGGTGATCGGCGCGATACGATAACCTGGGCGGGTGGCCGCCATGAAGGCGAGCGGTACCAGTGCAATCAAGAGTGCGAGCCATACCGGGGCCGCCAGCGCGAGGAGGGGCGTGACCAATGCGCCGACCAGGGCACCCGCGACAGTTCCGACAAGGCGGTCGATGCTGACGGTAACGGTTCCTCCCACATTGGCCTGAATCACGACCAAGGCGGTGATGACCGACCAGAAGCTTTGCGCGAAGCCGAAATACTCGGCGCAGGCGTAGGACCCGAAAGCGCCGATCAACAGCCGGGCCACCATGCGGCCGTGCGTGCGCATAATACGCAGCACGGCCGGCGCCAGTGTGCGAAGCGTGGTAAGCGACTTCATACGGCATCCCTCATCTGTCTCCTTTGTTTCTTTTCTTGTCGAGGTCCCGATTGCCGACCTTCGGCGCGGGGCCTCGTTACCACGGTTCAGCGTCATGGCTCATGCCGATGCGCTGCGTTTGGCCTGTCCGATCGCTTGTAACGCCTGGTCCAGTCGTGTCAGCGCGGCATCGGTGCCCGGTAGCCCTATTCGCACGCTCGGCAGGCTGGGTGTCGGCGTCAAACCGTCTGCGCGATCGGCCGATGTATCCGGTGCCACGCTTGGCGATGTCTGGAAGGAGGGCGCTGGAAAACAGCGTATCCAGATGCCATATTCCGCGAGTTGGGCTTGCAAGGTCAGCGCTTCGGCGTACGGCCACCAGGCAAACAACGGTGTGATGCGCGCGGGGAAGCCGTGTTTTACCAGTATTGCGTACAATCCGCGGCTTTGGGCGCGCAGTGTCTGGCGCATGGCTTCCTGCCAAGGCCGATCCTGTAGCGCCTCGCGCGCCGCATGCCGGGCCGGTCCGGCGACGGTCCACGCGCCGAGGTGTCCGCGTAAGGCGTCGCACACAGCGGGTGACGCCACCACGAAGCCGGCGCGTATACCGGCAAGACCAAAGAACTTCCCCACGGAACGCAGCACGATCAAGCCATCCTGTGTGATGTCTTTCGAGATGATTGAAGCACATCCCGGCTCCGGTGGAGACAACGGCGCGGTAGGGTGCGTCGGGACGTCCGTCGGCGTTTCCGCCACGTCACGGTCCATCGCCGCGTCGACGGGGGCACATGCATAGGCGTCCGCAAATGCTTCGTCGACGATCAATGTGCCGCCGCGCCGTGCGAGCGTCTCGCGCCAGCGATGCAGTCGTGCCACCGTGTGCCGATCCGTGGTCGGGTTGTTCGGATTGACGACGACTAGATAACGCACCGTATCCGGCAATGTATCGAGCGGCGCGGGGTCCGCTGGATCGAATCGATGTACGCGAATCCCCGCGGCGGTGAATGCGGGCGCATATTCACCATAAGTCAACGTTGCCACGGCGGCGTCGCCGAGCGGCAGTGGCGCTGGCGGGCTGCAAGTGCTTTCCGGCGCCATCGCGTTCGGGACGGACCCCATGGCCGCGAGAATGCCCGGGAGGGCGCGGATGACGGCTTGCGTGCCCGCCACCGGCAATATCGCGCTTGCGTGGCAGCCATAATAGGCGGCCGCAACCTCGGCCAAGTCGTCGTGGTCATCGGGTAGCATGCGCCAGATTCCGGGGGGCGGCATCGATACCGGATAGGCCTGCGGATTAATGCCTGTCGACAGGTCCAGCCAGGCTCCCCGGGGGCGTTTGTAGCGGTCGATGGCACGCTGCAAATCACCGCCATGTACGACAACGTCGCGTCGCACGGACGGGCGCGGCGGTAATGATGGGATGCTGGCGTAATGGTCGCTCATGACCAGGCGCGTGGCCATAGGGCCAGGGTGACGCCGATGCCCATGGCAATCGCCAGCCAAAGCAGAAGCGTACGCTGGACCAAGGCAAGGGCGCGTGTCACATCCCGTGCCATCGGCGGGGCACCGCAGCCCAGCAAGGGGCGGTGCTCGTCACGACCGTGGTAGCGTGCGGTACCACCCAGCTGTACTTGCAGGCTCCCCGCGCCCGCCGCCATCACCGGCCCGGCATTGGGACTGTCCCAGGCAGGGGCTTGTTGTTGCCAGCAACGCCATCCGTCACCCGCGGCTCCAAGGGCAAGGTAGGCCATCGCGGTCAGCCGCGCCGGGATCCAATTCGCGATGTCGTCTATTCGTGCCGCGGCCCAGCCGTAATGCAGCAGGCGTGGCGTTCGATAGCCCCACATCGCATCCAGCGTATTGATCAGGCGATACGCCAACGCGGCCGGGCCACCCCCAATGAGAAACCAGAACAGTGGTGCGAAGATCGCGTCGCTGCCGTTCTCCAGCGTGGACTCGACCGCGGCTTTGGCGACCGCAGTCTCGTCCGCATGGGTCAGGTCGCGCGACACGACACGCGCCGCCGCTGCCCGGGCGGACATGAGGTCCGCCCGCGCCAATGCCTGCGCAACCGGGGCAATGTGATCGCGCAAACTGCGCGCGCCCAAGGCGAACCACAACAACAGCACATGCAGTAACGCCGCTATTGGCCAGGGGCAACGGTGCAGGATGAACGCGGCGGCGGCCGTGGGCGGAAGCACCACGCATGCCCATCCAAGGAACCCACGCATCCGTGCGCTTATCGCGGCGGCGGCGCGATCGGCTGACTGCGCGCGAACATCGTCACATTCATCCTCGCCGCAGCGTGGCACGTGCACGTGGTGCGTCCGCGAGGGGGCCTTTCGATTGAATGCGCGCTCGATGCCGTTGGCCACTCGCCCGACACCGATCAGGGGATGCCAGCGTGCAGGCTCGCCGAGGCATCGGTCAACGGCGACCGCGGCAAGGGCAAGCAGGCTGCCCGTCAGGAACGAAAATGCGCCGATCATGTCGCCGAACCGTCCATCTGCGAACCATTGCCGCTATCCGGCACGACGGTCAAGGGTAGCGGCAGCCAATTTGCAAGCCGTGCAAGATCAAGGTGCGATTCCACGGCATCGGTCAATCGATTCAGGTCGCGCTCACGGCGAGCCGCCAGGTCTAAACCGGCCAATGCGGAAGAGGGGCTGGTTGTCTCTTCCGATAAGCACGGAGGAAGTACCGTTGACGCATCGATAGCACTTGCCCATCCGAGCAGGGCCTGGGCGGCGTCGGGATGATCGAAAAGGCCATGTAGATAGGTCCCCAGAATCTGACCGTCGTCGGATTGCGCACCATCGAATCGAACACTGATGGGATCAGGCACATCTGTTTCGCAAGCGCCCGCGCGATCGGGTAACGGTGCGCCTGGATCGGTTTCCCGGCACTTGGCGTCGCCCGTTCCCGTCGTCGGTGACAGGGGGGCGATCGCATCGGCGCGTGTCTCCTCGATACGGACAAGCGGACGTGACAGGCCGGCACCATGGCTGGTACCCATATGAATTTCATAGCCGATCACGGGAATCGACATGGGTTGCAAGCTACTGCTCGGCGTGCCGTGCGATGCAAGGGTCAGCGTACCGCGCACGTTGCGTAAGTGCTTGTGCCGTCCGATCGTTGTCTCGATATCAAGCAAGGCGAGGCCGGGGCTGCTGCCGGGTGGTCCTTCGAGCCCCTCGGGATCGTGAACTTGATGCCCAAGCATTTGGAATCCACCGCAAATACCGATGACTTTGCCTCCGTACCGCAGGTGACGGCGCAATGCGGGAGTCCAGCCCTGTGCGTGCAGCCACGCGAGGTCGGCGCGCGTGCTTTTGCTGCCGGGCAAGATCACGAGATCGGCGGGTGGCAACGGTTCGCCTGCTCGAACAAAACGGAAATCCACTGACTCGTTCAATCGTAGCGCGTCGAAGTCCGTCGCGTTCGAGATCCGAGGAAAAGCGGGCGCCACTATGCGAATGCGCGCGTTTGCAGACATGGGGGTTCGGGTGTCCGGTAGCGCATCTTCCGCATCCAGATACAGGCCTTGCATAAAAGGCAGTACGCCCAGCACCGGCTTGCCGGTACGGGCCTCAAGCCAGCGCAGGCCGGGTTCCAGTAACGCCGGATCGCCGCGAAAGCGATTGATGACAAAGCCGACGATGCGCGCCTGTTCGGACGGTGCCAAGACGTCCAGGGTGCCCACCAGATGTGCGAATACGCCGCCTTTATCAATATCGGCGACCAGGATGACCGGGCAATCGACGGCTTCGGCGAATCCCATATTGGCAATGTCGCCTTCACGCAGATTGATCTCCGCCGGGCTCCCCGCACCCTCCACCAATATTGCGTCGTATTGCTGTTGCAATCGCCTGTAGCTGCGCAGGACACCGTCCATCGCAACGGGTTTGTAGGCGTGATAATCGCGCGCATTCAGGTTGGCGACTGGCTTGCCGTGGACAATCACTTGCGCCGTGCGGTCGCTGCCCGGTTTCAGCAGCACGGGGTTCAGATCCGTATGCGGCGCAATACCAGCCGCATAGGCCTGCAAGGCCTGCGCGCGTCCGATCTCGCCACCGTCCACACTGACCGCGCTGTTCAACGCCATGTTTTGTGGTTTGAACGGCGCGACTTTGACGCCGCGTCTTGCCAGCAATCGGCAAAGCGCCGCTACCAGCGTGCTTTTGCCTGCATCCGATGTCGTGCCTTGCACCATCAGCGTGTGACAGCGGGCAGGTAAGGCATTGCCGACGTGAAGGGGGGCGATCGAAGACGTTGGTTCGGGAGCCGTGCGGATGGGCATTGCGGAGGGGGCAGCGGAAGTAAAGGCGTCAGGCATTGTATCGGTTAAGCGGCGGCCGGTTTGTCGTCTGCCCCTGCATCGAGGCGGGACATGGGCCATCAGTGGCGAGCCTACACCATAGCAAAAATGTCATGCCAGGTGCACAGCTACGTCAGGTGTTTCGTATTGCCGCGATAAAGGAAGGTAACAGGCAGCGACGTACCGCTACGCGGTAGCACGCCGCTTCCTTTTTCGGTCTGCACTCGAAGTGAGTGGATAATGAATAATCAATTAGATAAATAAGCCCGTCCTCTTCCGGTTTTTTGCGATGTATTCCGTGGTTGAGGCTTGACGTTGAGCAACGGAGGTGACGAGACGTCATAACGTAGGCAGGCTGCTAAGCCTTGCCTGATCAAGCTTTTCGGATTGAATGTTGCGAAAATGCATCGCACAGTTCTTTTGTCGCAAAGCGGAAATATGGCTGATCCGAATTGAATGACTGGCCGTATACGGTTCTAAATGACTACGGAAAGTATCGGTGCAAGAAGACACATTGAAAGTGATCGGTGAAAGGGTTGATTACATCGTCGATTTGGCAGCGATTGAGCGGTAACTCCGTGGTTTAGTGAAATCGTTCCCGTGGTGCCGCGAGGTTTGCATCCCCTCGATTCGAGTCGATTTTTCAAACGCTCGTCTGTATGTTACGTAACCGTAACGGTACGTAACGTCTTCGAAAATGATGCGTTAATTCGATAATCTCGTGTATATATTGTCTTAACACGCAACAACCAATCGTCGCGATTGCTTTTTCGCGGCACATAATGTCAGGCCATACGATGGATGCCTTGCACCGAATCTCGCCTCCTTTGCCATTCAACGATGCAGAACGCCTGCGCGCGTTGTGGGACAGCTGCATCCTCGACACACCGCGAGATCCCGCGTTCGATGCGGTTGCGCAGGCGGCGTCGGAGCTGTTGCAGGCACCTATTGCGGGCATATCGTTGGTCGACCAGCATCGGCAATGGTTCAAGGCGTCGGTCGGGGTGGGTCTGACCGACACTGCACGCGAAGATGCGTTTTGTGCGTATGCGATCTTGCAGCGCGAGCCCCTGATCGTACTGGATGCGCGCTGCGACGCGCGGTTTGCGGACAATCCCTTGGTCACCTCGCCGCCAGGCGTTCGGTTCTACGTAGGTGTTCCGGTGCGTAGTGAAGATGGCATGCCGCTTGGCACATTGTGCGTTGCCGATGTCGCGCCTCGTGGCAGTGTCGAGCCACACGTGCTGAAGATGCTCGAGGACATGGCCGAGACGGTGGAGGTAATGATCCGGATGCATCGCTCGTCGCATTATGTCGATCGCGCGTCGAATCTGCCAAACCAGCGCCGCTTCCACGAGAACGCCGCAGCATTGCGCGAGAGTGCCTTGTTGGCGACGGAAGGCGACCATACGACGTTGGCCTGCGGGCAAGGCCATGACGTTGGCGCGGAAACGAGCAAGTCTCCAGGTACGGGCAAATGGCGGGCGTATGCCGCCCGGCAGGGCTTGCTGCCTGCCTCGAGCGACATGGCGAGTGCATATTGGGCCGTTTGTCTCGAGGCCGTGCCGGCCAGACGCGCGGAAGACTGGCTGGCGTGCGGCAAGCCGGAGCGAATTGACCAGCACATTGAGCATATGGCCGCTTGGCTCCGATCCGCTGTCGTGACCCGCGATGGTGTGTACCGGTTGTCAGCACGACATCTGGCCTTTTTTGCGACCATGCCGCGTGCCGATATCGCGAAAACGATTGCCGCGCTCGCATCTGATTTGCATCCTGATGACGCGGCAGGTACGCGAGCCCGGTTTGCACGCATGGTGACGGCCATTGCCGAGGGGCCGCACGATGATCAAATGAATGCGTGTGCGGGTGAGATGCAACTCGTGGCGATGCGGGTGGACGCGTGTAACAGTAGTCACGATCTGATCACCGCGTTGATGGCGCCGCGTGTCGCCGTGCATCACACCCGGGAAGTACGCCGGTCCATCGCGTTCGATACAAGCCGCACCGCGCATGCGTCCGGCGAAGGTAAGGGCGCGGGCCAGGAGTATGCCGTAAGCACGATCGGCGCGCTCACGAAATCGCCTCGCATGGCCGGGTCCTACACACCGGTTCGAGATGGATGCCAGATGCGTGTCAATCTCTGTGCGGCCATTGCTGAAGGATTTGACGTGATTTTGCCGGAAGAGCGTATTGATGATGGCACGGGCCAGGCACCCGGTACCGGCTTTTACACGGCAGATGGGGTGGTGTCGCTGACATCAGCGGCTCAAGGTGTGGTTGGAGAAAAGTTGTGCGCCGTGCTGGATGCGACGCAACGGCATGCGCTCCTCGATTGGTTTTCACGGTGGTGGACGATGGAGCGGCGCACTTCCGCGCGACTGCAAATCCGAGGCGGGGCGACGTTGCTGGCGCAATCGCCAAGACAATGGCTCGATGCATTGCTGCATGTCGGCTTACTGCCGGCCCAAGTGGAAATAGCGGTACCGCTCGCGCACCTTTGCGAGCGCTTTGCCGATACGCAAAAGCGGATTCGGGCATGGCGCGAATTGGGGATCGGCGTTGTCGTCACCGGATTTGGCGCAGGCTTCGATACGGTGCGCTGGTTGCCAACGCTGCCCCTGACGGCCGTGTGCTTTGATTTTCGGGTCATCGAAGCCGTGCGCAGCACGCCAAAGCACGCACGGGTAGTGCAGCGCTTGGTCTCACTGGCCCACACATTGGAAATGCGCGTCAGCGTCGAAGGCCTGGAAAGCGAGGAAGCGTTGCGCATCGCAAGGGGCCTGGGGATCGATGAGGGCAGTGGCGACGCCGTGGCGCACGTGCTCGAAAGTGACAGCGCCATTCGACCCGCACTGGCTCGCGCATCAAACGGTGTGATGACCGGTTCAGCCAATGTTCCGCTCGCGAGGCATGCCGTGCCGTTGTTGCGCCAGGTGGGCGACGCGCCGGCGGTATCCGGTTGCCAGCATGGCGAAGTATGTAATGCGGGATGTATTCCGCCTCGAATGTCCGCACGCGATTCGGTTACGCGTGCTTCCATGTATCCTCGTTTCCGATTTCAGTCATGAACGTTACCTCGTTTTTCCGCTCGTTCCGTGAACGTTTGATGGGTTCACATTCCGTAGACGATCTGACCGGGCAAGTGGCGGCGATCGACAAATCGCAATCGGTGGTCGAATTTTCGCTTGATGGCAGGATATTGGACGCCAATGAGAATTTTTGTCGTCTTTCCGGCTATTCACGTAAATTTCTGATTGGTAAGCATCATCGGATATTCGTTGAACCGGCAATGCGCGCCAGCGCAGAAGATCGGCGTTTCTGGGACAAGCTGGGGCGCGGTGAATTCGATGCCGGTATCTATAAACGCTTGGCTGCGGACGGTCGCGAAATGTGGTTGCAGGCGACGTACAATCCGCTGCTTGATACTTACGGCCGCCCATTCAAGGTAGTCAAGTACGCGACGGACATTACCGAGGAACACGAACGCACGGCGGAACTGGACGGGCAGATTGCGGCCATACGCAAAGCCCAGTTGGTTGCGGAATTCGATCTGGACGGCAATGTGCTGACGGCGAACGACAATTTTTTGCGGACATTCGGTTATCGCATGGAAGAGTTGCATGGCACGCATCATCGACGCCTCGTTGCGCCAATGGATCGCGAGAATGCTGAATATCAACGTTTTTGGGAAAAGCTCGGCCAGGGCGAATACGATGCGGGCTGTTATCCGCGCGTATCGAAAAGCGGTCGCACGGTATGGCTGCAAGCGACGTACAATCCGATTTTCGATTGCAATGGCCGACCGTTCAAGGTCATCAAATACGCGACTGACGTGACCGAGCAGACGGTTGCGACACGGACCTTGCAGGACGCGGTGCTGAAGCTTTCGGCGGCATTGCGTACCAGCGCTGCGAATGCGAAAGAAGCCAGCAATATGGCGCAGGATGCGTCGGAGGTGGCGCTGCGCGGAGGACAAGTCATGGATGAAGTGATCGAGTCAATGCGCGAAGTGAAGGAAAGCGCGGAAGTGATTTCGTCTATCGTCAACGTCATCGATGACATCGCCTTTCAGACCAATCTGCTGGCATTGAATGCGTCGATCGAAGCCGCATGGGCCGGTGAGCAAGGAAAGGGGTTCGCCGGCGTCGCCAATGAGGTGCGGGCACTGGCGCAACGCAGTGCGGATTCGGCGAAAGAGGTCCGCGACCGTATCAGTAATTCGGTGGAGCAGGTCGGTGTCAACGCGCAGCGGGTGGCCGCCGCGGGTGAGACGATGTTCGAGATTGTCGGTTCGGTGGAGCGTGTGACCGGGAAGCTTGGAGAGATCCGCAATGCGTCGCTGGCGCAGTCTGCCGGCATGCATGCGCTTCATGCCGTGGTCGCACGGTTGCCGCATGCGCACAACGATCACGCGGCCTGAGGGAGGGAGTCTGCCCCGACTGCTCCGGGCGCCATTGGTATGGGCCTCGGACAGGCCAGGTTGGTGAGAAATCCGGTAAGCTGGCGATTTAGACGCAGGCGGCTCGGAATGCGGGCCAGGGTGATTATGCGATTGATCGTGGGTATGACCGGTGCGACGGGCGCGCCCGTTGCGGTAAAAGTGTTGGAAGCGTTGCAGTTGCTCCGGGTGGAAACGCACCTGATCATGTCGCAATGGGGCTCGGTGACGTTGCAGACCGAGTGCGGCCAGAGCGTACAGGACGTGCGGGCGTTGGCTAGCGTCGTACACGATGCGCGAAACCTGGCAGCACCGGTGTCCAGCGGCTCATTTCGGCATGATGGCATGTTGGTGGTACCTTGTAGCACGAAGTCGCTGGCGTCCATCCGTATCGGTTTGTCCGATAATCTCATTACGCGTGCCGCTGACGTGACGTTGAAAGAGCGTCGCAAACTTGTGCTCGCCGTGCGCGAAACGCCATTCAATTCGATCCACCTCGAGAACATGCTGGCGTTGTCGAATATGGGCGTGACGATTTATCCCTTGATGCCTGCGTATTATTTGCTTCCCACCAGCATGGATGACGTCAATACGCAGATGGCGGCGCGCCTACTCGACCAATTTGGCTTGGTGCATCCTGATATCCGTCGCTGGGATGGTTTGAAACCGAATGGGGCGACGACAGCCGATGGCACTGAGTAGTTACGGGTGCTATTCATGTGAATGTTATTGCCGCTTATCGCGACCGCCTGGCGTTTTTTGACAATAGCCCGTCCTGAACGACGCGTATGTGATCGATCACAACCATTGAAAGCCTTTGGCCATCAAGCCAGCAAGGCCGATAGCGACAGCCGTGATGGCGCCAAATAAAATACGAAAATCGGTCTCGATGTGGCACCTCATCGAACGCATGTCTTTTTTCAAATCGCCGAGGTCGCGTTGAATGTATTCGATGGCTACTTCAAGCCTGGATATTCTTGTTTCCATTGCGTTTTCCGGTGTAGGTGAATCGCCAGGTCGGCGATGCGAGCAAACCGTAAAAATCTGCGGTGAAGCGTCATCCATCGTATGTCGTCCCATTGCATCCTTACGCTGACGACTCATCATCTATGTGGGTTTTCCGATCAATGTGGATGTCTGTACGCTAGCCAGGCGGCATGTGATACCAACGATCAAGGCATATAGCTATTTAATACGTTTCTTGTCGTGCTTTCAAGCTAGCCTAACGGCTTAAGATAAAGCCTAATCGTGCGGAGGCTAGCGGATCTATCGTGTGGTGATGCCCCTAATACCGTGACGGCGGCTCGTCCGTTCGGCGAGCGAGTATTTGGCGCATCGGAAGTGCGCTAGGTTTATTGGGCGGCGGCGCGTTGCGGCCGTCTTTCCCGCCCCATTCCCGCAGTTCTTTCAGTAGCGGCGTACGCGCCACCAGGCTAACGCCAACACTCCGAACCATATCGGTGTGGCACACAGGGCTGCCCGCGTATCCGGGCGTTGCCACAACATCACCAAAATAGCGGCGAAGAATATCAGCACCACCCAGCACATCAGCCGTCCGCCGGGCATGGGATAACTGGAGCTTGCGTGCAACGCCTGTCGCGTACGTCTGTATTGCAAATAGCTAAGCAGGATCATGGTCCAGACAAACATGAACAAGAGCGCCGATACGGTGGTGATCAGCGTGAAGACTTTCATGACGTCGGGAATCCAATAGATCAAAGCGACCGCGAAAAGCAGGCATGTACATGAAAACAGTAATCCCCGTCTCGGTACCCCGCGTGCGGATAATTGCGTCAACGCGCGCGGCGCTTGCCCGTGCAAGCCGAGGCCATATAGCATCCGGCTGGTGGAAAAAATGCCACTGTTCGCCGATGACGCCGCCGATGACAGCACGACGAAATTGATCACGCTCGCGGCTGCTGGCAGCCCGGCGAGCGAGAATAACGCGACGAATGGGCTGCGGTCCGGGGACACGCTAGACCACGGGGTCACGGCCATGATCGCCAGCAATGCGCCGATGTAAAACACCAGGATACGAATGGGAATGGCATTGATGGCGCGTGGTAAGGCACGTCGTGGATCGTGCGTCTCGGCGGCTGCGGTGCCGACAAGTTCAATGCCGACGAAGGCGAAGACGGCAATCTGGAAGCCTGCGAAGAAGCCTGACACCCCGTTAGGAAAGATCCCGCCATTTCGCCACCAATGTGAAATCGATGCTGGTGGCGAGCCAGGTACCATGAAGCCGGTTCCAACCATGATGGCGCCAGTGATGATCAATGCCACGATGGCAATAATCTTGACCATTGCGAACCAGAACTCCATCTCTCCGAACAAAGCCACATGGACAACGTTCAGGCACAGTAATAACGTTATACAAGCAAGCGCCGGTATCCAGACGGGCAGGTCGGGCAACCAGAACTGCATGTAGGCGGCAATGGCAACCACATCGGCTGTTCCGGTTACAACCCAGCAGAGCCAGTATGTCCACCCGACAAAAAAAGCCCCCCACGGACCCAGCAGGTCGCCGCAGAAGTCCGTAAACGACTTGTATGAAAGATTCGATAGCAATAATTCACCGAGCGCGCGCATTACGAAAAACAGCATTACGCCGATGATCAGATACACCAGGACGATCGAAGGGCCGGCAAGGGCAATCGTCTTGCCCGAACCCATGAAAAGCCCCGTGCCGATGGCACCGCCAATCGCGATCAGTTGTAGATGTCGGTCGTGCAGACCGCGTTGAAGGTGCGACGCATTGTCGGGGTCGATCCCGTCAGGCGCCGGCGGTGCGGTGACCTTATCCCGCTGCACGTAGGTATTGGCAGCGTCGTCGACTTTGGAGCCTGTACGAGGCGGTACGTTCGGGTCAGGTTGATTCATTTTCTTAGGCATGATCCATAAGGATAACGAATGAATGACGTATTGAGGCCATTGTCGCATCCGACGCGAGGTACGACGATTCGCTTCGTGCGACCGTGTATCGTCGACCGGCATGGGCCCGGCGTTGTCGGTTCGGTACGATGGATCGCGAGAATAGGCAAGATGAATCGACAAGGGGACTCTAGCGGATAGGCGGACCAGGCTGCAGTGCCATGGATTGCTGTATTGGAATGGCGGGGCTGCGCGATTGCAACGCGCGCCTGTGGCGTGATGTTGCGTGTGACCGGTCCCGCAAGCGATTTGCCAGCGTCCTGCTCCAATGCGTTGGTATCAAGAGATTCTGTTTTGTCTGTAATGCGATTTAGGAGGTGTCTGATAGCCGTTAAGAAAAGCGCAACGGGATTGCCTTGCGATGGGCCGCAGGCAAATCGACATCGATGGCGTCCGGTGTGTGATTGCGCCTCGGTGAAGGATGTGCTTCATCCCGTCGCCCGCTTTCGAGTGTGCTGTCCGTGTGTCAGACACGCATCGATTGTTTTATTTGCTGCTGTTTTTTTGTGAATGCAAGCGATTTGCGGGCAGGACAGGCATAATCCGCTCTACACAGACTATGCTGCAATGCAGTATCGTCGGATGACAAAAGGGGACCGCCTACCCATTCACCGCACTGTGAGAGGGATTTACGGGCCGCGTGCCACGGAACGGTTTCCCCACAATAAGACTTCTCGCTACTCCCTGCAGCGCAGGAAACGACTATGTTTGAACTTGAACACACCCGGATCGTCGAACTCCCATCGGCGAGTCGGATCGCCTATTTTGAGACCGGAACCGAGCACCGTGATGCCCCGCCATTGTTATTGGTGCACGGTTCTCTCTGCGATTTTCGCTATTGGGAGCCGCAGATTGCAGCGCTGGCCGAGAGGCGGCATGTTATTGCTGTCAGCCTTCCGTATTTCTATCCAGTCTCTGCGCCGCAGGGTGCCGTTTTCGGAATACAACCACATGTTGACGCGTTGCTCGGTCTGATACATTCGCGTAGTTGGGGGCAAGTGACGTTGGTGGGACATTCACGTGGCGGCTGCGTGGCGTTTCACGCGGCGAGCCAGGATCCGTCGCTCGTGGATCGCCTCGTATTGGCTGATCCGGGCGGTAAGCCGGCTAAAGCAGGCGAGGACCCACGCCCGACCGTGAAAATCGACGCGAACGGGCGCCCGCAGGGTGCCTATTCCGCCGATGATCCGCGGATGGTCGCCGCGGGTCGTGTGGAGTCCGGGGACATCGATGGTGGCTTGGAGATGTTTGTCGATGCGGTGAGCCGCCCAGGTTATTGGGGCCGCAGTGGTGATGCGTTCCGCACAATGGCACGCGATAACGCGGCCACCTTGCCACGGCAAGTTCGTGATGTTTTGCCACTGTACACGCGGGCACTGGCAAGCTGTGTGACGGTCCCGACGTTGATCATCAATGGCGACAAGAGTCCACCCGGATTTCTAGCCACGTCGGGAACGTTGGCCGAGTGGTTACCTTACGCACAGCGTATCGTGCTGCGCGGCGCCTCTCATGGCATGAACCTGACACATGCAAGCGAATTCAATCGCGAAATCCTCAGTTTCATTGGGGACTGAGAGCAAGAAATCCCGCCGCGCGAGTAGTAGCCGCCCTTGTAATGGCGGTGCGTCATCCGGTCAAAAGTCCTATCCGGTAACGCTAGGGTGTTGCCGTCGCGCCGAGCAAACTGTTGTTTTATGCCCGCGCCGGCTTACGGGCCTAAGGCGAACGGTGAAACGCGGCCGCAAGCGCGACGAAAGACTCTATACTCATTCCATCCTCGAAGCAGTCAACTGCTGGTCGTGATAAGCAAGCTGCAGTGATGCATCGGGTGGCACGCATGCATCGCGGTGGGGGGTCATGTTGTTGCGAATGACACGTCGTTTGAGGGGGCATCCCTGGTCGGCGGCCACGCCGTTTTGCGCCGTGCGGCGTTGCACTGGGATAGTGCGGCAGGCGAAAGAATCGGTGCTGGAACGGACGTTCGTTCGGTTTGGTCGTTGGCACTGCCAACCGATTCGCGATTTTTATTGCGTACGCAATTATATGCGGGCGTGATGTCGTCTTTTGAGGCGGCAATAGATCGCAATGCATGATCGGCCTGTTACGCGATGTGTCCCCACTGCGCGTTCGGGAACGAGGGGGGCGAAGATGATTGTCGCAATGACGGGCCGGGCGGGATCGGGTAAGACAACATTGACACGTGTTTTGACGGGGGTTGATTCTGCCGGCCTCTCGGACGAATCACGTGGAGGTATGTGGGTCATCCCGGCGTATAGTTATCTTTCGTCAGCACCGGCACCAGTAAATGGTGTCCGCTTGGGTGTTGACGCAGTGCTTGCGGTCCTCGACGGGCCGCCCAGCACCCGTGTGCGTCAGGCGCACTGGGATGCCGTCGATGTCGTGCTGTGGGCGGTCGATGCTGCCGACGGCATCGACGCCCAGATCGATGCCGAGGCTTTTTGCGCCCGCGCATGTCCTGACGGTCTCCATTGCATCGTGGTTCTCACGCGTCTTGACACGCTGGCCCCCGCTGCCGCCGAGCAAGCGCGCAGGGCGTTACGGCAGCGTCTGGGAGCGAACGGTGACACGCACCTCACTATTTTTGAGACATGTGCCACGGATCCTTTCGATGTGGGAGTCCACGCACTGCGGCACCATCTCACCGCTTTAGCGGCCACCGCGACGCCGCGCGCGCTCCGGACGGTGTGCGTCGAACACGTGCTTTCTTACGACGGTACGGGTATCCGCGTGGCGGAAGTTCGCGCCGACCCCGAGGGGCGGAGTAGCGTAACGCTCGTACCGTCAAGGGAGCACGGTACCTGGTTGGTTGACGCGCACGATTTCGTGGCCTGGACGGGCGCGGCAATCGATGCGCTACAGGCGCATCATGCGCTTGTACCAAACGACGAAGGGCTGGCCGCGTCCTTATTGCGCAAGCTTCTGCAGATCGACATACCGAATGCCGCTTGGCGTGCCATTACCGACGCGTTATGTATGCAAGGGCGCTTGGTTCGATCGGGTGCCTGCTTGCAGTTGCCGGAGCATCGCCGGCAGATGCCGGATGCGGATGGCGTGCCGGTCAGCGGCATCGTCGCTGACCTTGCGACGGGCCGTTTTAATCCACCGTGGGTGCGTGATATTGCCGCGAACAGACAATTGCCGGAGGCCAGGGTGCGACGGATCCTGCAGCAGTTGGCGCATGAAGGCCGCGTCTATGAAGTTGTTCCCGATCTATTCTACGACCGATTCCAGATCGCAATCCTTGCGCGCCTGCTACATTCACTCGCGCAATTGGGCGTGGGATCGAACAGTGGCGCTAAAGGCGAGGTGGCAGCAGCGATCTTTCGCGACGCCACGGGTGTCGGTCGCAAACGTGCGATTCAGATTCTCGAGTTTTTCGATCGCATCGGCTTTACGCAGCGCGTGGCGGACAGCCATTGCGTCGAACCGGAGAGCGATTGGATTCGGTGGTTCGACATTCCCCAAGAGTCACCGCCGCTGCGTACCACCTCATCTGATAACGTTAACGCTACCCTGATCGGGAGATCTGCCGTCAGTCCGGCCGTTGAAAGCCAGTCGTCGAAGGCGAATTGCTAAAGGATGATGCACTGGTGGATTGCAACTAACAGCCATATTTATTGCAAAAAAACACGCTATTCGGCGTTGAGAATGCCCGTGCGAACGTACGCGAGATGATCGAACATCGCATTGTGGAAACGAACGCGCCCTGTACGCTGCGAGCGAGCCAAAACAGTACGGCTGCACGGAATGAGCGGGAAAATGACAGCGTTTTCATTACGCTTTACCGCATGCAATAATGACGCAAGCCGGTAATTCAATTCTCGACATGACGGGACATCCAGTCCACGGCCTGTCCTGAACGGCCGCGTCGCCCGCAAAAGAAGCGACGCGTTTTACACGGCTGATAAGCTTACATGTCGGTGCGCTTGCGGATCGACAATTCGGCTTGTGGCGACCAGCGTCCGCTGGCAAGCATGACACGCAGTTCGGAATGGCGCAGGTACGATTGCCACACTTCCCGGAAGAAGCGACGCACACCACTGCCTTGTGCGCGCGATTTTGCAGCGTTCGAAGCAAAGGAGGGAGTCGGCGAGGCGCTCATGATAGGTCCTATTTGAACAGATTCACACGTTTCAGGGTCAGTCGACGCCGCCCGGCGCCGTTGTCTAGCTGTTTCCCTAAGTGTTAACCCTATTATAGGACGTTCATTGCCGAGCGCAAGGGTTAACCCCTAGCAAATCGGTGCGTTTAGCCTAGATGTTCCAAACCGTGGCCAAAAAGCCCCGCTTGGTAGTCACGGATCGCTTGATGTATTTCTTCCCGGGTATTCATGACAAATGGGCCATGCGACACCACGGGCTCGCCAATCGGATCCGCCAGGCAACAAAGCAGGCGCGTTGGCGCCTCCGTTGCATGCAATAGCAACGCATCGCCGTCGTTGTCAATACGTGCCAGATGATGTTCGGGCAGCGTTGCTCCTGCAACGTCGACCTGGCCAGACACGGTATAAAGGAACACCTGTTTGTCCTTCGGAGCCGGGACCGTGAGCGTTGCGCCCGCCTTTAGCGACATCACAAGCGCCTGCACCCCGGTAAGCGATGCGATAGGCCCACTGATCCGGGTGTCGCCATGTTGGAATACGCCGGAGATAACGGTGACATCGGCGCCTCCGTCGCTCGTTCGCACCGTTGGCAGCGCGTCGCGTTGCAGTCCGGTGTACCGTGGTGGCGTCATTTTCAAGCGACGGGGAAGATTGATCCACAACTGCAGCATTTCTAGTGGACCCCCTTCGCGCTTAAACGTATCGGGAGAGATTTCAGCGTGAATCAGACCGCTTCCGGCAGTCATCCATTGCACGCCCCCCGCTTTGATAACGCTTTCGTGACCACCGGTATCAAGATGCGCGAGGTCGCCTTCCAGAATAAACGTGACCGTTTCAAAACCGCGATGCGGGTGTGGCCCGAATGGTAATCCGTCGTTATGCGGGGGGTAATTTTGTGGGCCGTGATGATTGAGAAACAGGAACGGGTCTAGCTGGTCAATACCGGGTCCGGGCAGCGGACGGCGAGTCACGAGATCCCCGATATCGTCGCGACGGGCATGGTAGTGCGTAATAAGCGAGCGCGGACGCATGAGAAAGTGGATTCCGGAAAGGTGAGGAATCCCATTGTAGGGGATCGTTGCGCGGCCGATCGATTCAGTCCTCTTCGCTGAGCCTTGAGCGGATCTCGTCCTCCCGAAGATGCGGTGCGAGCATTTCGATCAAGCGATATGTGTATGTCCGCAGATAGGTGCCGTTACGGATACCGATGCGCGTCGTGTTCGGTTCGAACATATCAGGCGTATCGAACACGACGAGATGGTCATCCCGCACCGGGTCTACGGCCATCGCGGCGAGGATACCTACGCCCAAACCCACTTCCACGTAGGTTTTGATCACGTCGGCATCCATCGCGGTGAGGACGATGTCGGGCGCCAATCCCGCTTTCTCGAAAGCAGCGTCGATATGCGGCCGACCCGAAAAATCCTTGTCGTAGGTGATGATCGGATAGCCGGCAATGTCCGCAAGGCCGACCTGCTTGGCCTCCGCCAGTGGATGCCCGCGCCGGACGGTGATGACGTGGTGCCAACTATACGACGAGAACGTGGTGATATCGGGATAGCGATTCAGCGCCTCGGTGGCGATGCCGAGATCGGCCTCGCCGCTTAGCACCATTTCGGCGACTTGCGTCGGGCTGCCTTGGCGCAACGCCAGATGCACCTTCGGGTAGGCTTCGCGGAAACGCTCGATGACTTTCGGTAATGCATAGCGTGCCTGGGTGTGGGTGGTGGCAAGCACCAGGCGGCCGGCTTCCTGTGCCGCATAATGGCTTGCCGCACGCTTCAGGTTCTCGGTATCTAGCAGGATGCGCTCGATCAGCTTCAGCACCCCGGTGCCCGGGTCCGTCAACGCGGTCAGACGCTTGCCGCGGCGAACGAATATCTCGATGCCGAGTTCATCCTCGAAGTCCTTGATCTGCTTGCTGACTCCGGATTGCGAGGTGTGCAGGACGTTCGCCACCTCGGTGAGGTTGAGGTTGCGGCGTGCGGCTTCGCGAACATAACGCAATTGCTGGAAATTCATCGTGCGTCCTTAGAATGCCGGCAGGATCGCGCCGTGGTAGTGGGATTTTATATAGGCACTGACTGCCGCGGACTGGTAGGCCGCAACGAGTGTCTTCACCCACGGCGCATGCTGGTCCTGTGTTCGAACGGCGATCAGGTTCGCATAGGGGCTGTCCGCGCCTTCGCGGGCCAATGCCGATTGCGGTTTCAAGCCCGCATCGATCGCGAAGTTGTTGTTGATCGCCGCCGCGGTCAGGTCACCCAGCGCACGGGGCAGTTGCGCCGCGTCCATTTCAAGCAACTTCAGTTTCTTCGGATTGCCGGCGACGTCGAGGACCGTGGCGTTATGGCCATCTTGGCCGGCGCCCGGTCGCAGCGTGATCAAATGCTGCGCTTTAAGTAGCAATAGTGCACGATTTTCATTAGACGGATCATTGGGAATGCCGATGGAGGCACCATTCGGTAATGCTGACAGGTCTTTGATTTTATGGGAATAGATGCTCAGCGGCGCGATATAGGTCAGGCCCACGCTGACAATCTTGTAACCTCGTTGCTGTAGCTGGCTATCGAGATAGGGCTTATGCTGAAAAGCGTTGGCGTCGAGATCACCCGCGTCCAGCGCGGCGTTCGGTTGTACGTAGTCGTTGAATTCTACGATCTTGATGGTCAGACCGTGCTTGGCTGCTTCCGACCGCGCTACTTGCCAGATATCGGCATCGGGGCCGCTCATCGTGCCCAGGCGGACGATTTTGGTCACTGCCGCGTCCGCAGCGTATGCGGTGGGCGCGGTGATGCCGGGAAGCGAGACGGCCAGGCCGAGCGATGCGAAACCAATGCGGTGAAGCCAGTGACGACGTTTCATGAAGCCATTTCCTTGCTGCCGTGGGATGTTAGTGCATTGCGGGCGGTCCTAGACGCCAGCAGCACAGCACGGCATCGTCCCATACCCGTGCCAGCGGGGGAAATCACTTATCGTCATTAGGTTATGCCACGGGGGAAACGGTCGGTTCGGTGGGGGGGGGTGTTGACGTGGAAATCCAGCGTAACGGTGATCCATCCGGTGACGTCGCATTGTATCCAGACCCCGCCACCATGCACACGCATGATCGCGTGGACGATCGAGAGTCCAAGGCCGTTGGATTCGGTCGAGGCAGTGCGGGACGGGTCGCGGCGGTAGAAGCGATCGAATAAACGGGCAAGCTCACCGTTCGGAATCGGTTCGCTCTGGTTGCCGATTACAATCCGGCCCTCGCCGCCGCGCAGCGTGATGCAGGTTCCCGGCGTTGCATAGCGCACCGCGTTGACGACGACATTGTTGATGGCTCGCCGACACATCAGCGCATCGGCACTTACCGTGCCGGTTGCCATGATATCGAAGCGCAGGTTACGCTCTTCGGCCAGTCCTTCGAAATAGGCGCCGATTGTCTCGAGAAGAGGCTGTAGCGGCATCTGCGTACGCGCGTTGTCTGGCAGGCCTTGCCGCTCGTGATCGGTACGGGCCAGGAACAGGATGTTTTCCGCAATTCGCGCGAGTCGCTCCAGTTCTTCGAGATTGGATTCCAGCACCTGCCGATAGTCGGCCGCGCTACGTGGGTGCACGAGCAATACCTGGGTTTGCCCGATCAGTACACCGATGGGGGTGCGAAGTTCATGGGCCAGATCAGCTGAAAACTGCAGCAACCGTTGATAGCCGGCCGTCAAGCGATCCAGCATTGCATTGAACGATGCGGCGAAGGTTTCGAGTTCCGCCGGTGCCGCGCTTGCGTCGAGTCGTACTGCTAGATTCTCCGGCGTTACATCGGCCGCGCGGGCGGCCATTTGCCGCAACGGTGCCAGGCTGCGTCTAAGGCTCCATGCAACCAAGGTCAGCGTGGCGACCAATGCTGCCAACATCGTGGCGATGACCCGCTGACGATATAGCGCCAGTACGCGCTCTTCCTGTGTCATTACATGTGCGGCGACGATCTCGATGGTCTCGCCATGGTTGCCGATGACCGCATTGGCCGCGATCCAGCGCATACGCCAACCGTCGGGGCTGCGACCGTCGGCGAGCGCTGTCAACGTAATGGGCTGACTTGGGCGTACAGGTGCCAGTGCAGGTAAGGGCGTGTGTTGCGGATTGACGTTGATAAAGGGCGTCGTGCCGGGTCGACGGATGACGATGACGTCTTGTTCATTGCCCATCATCGTCTCGAATAGGGCAGGCCGTGATTCGATTTCCTGCACCGTGTACAAGTCGCGTAACAGGGTGCGCATGTGCTCGATACGCGCAATCAACTGGAGGTCCGCGCGTTTGTTCAAGGCGACCCGCGTGGCATCATAGAGCGACATTCCCACCCCGGCCAGTGCCAGATAGACCAATACCCCGATCAAACAACTGACGCGCGTGGTGATCGATGCACGACGCCAGCGCCGACGTAGACCGGATTGTCGAGCGGGGAGGGCCTCCCGCGTGGCGGCGCTCCCGGCCGGGGTGGCTGACCCGCGCACGTCGTCCGGTTGCCATTCGCGCTGTTCGCGCGCCTCAGCCACCTTCGACGATTCCAAACGAATAACCGATGCTGCGCACCGTATGGATCAACTTGATAGGGAAGGGTTGATCGATCTTCGCGCGAAGCCGCTTCACGGCCACATCGACGACATTCGTGTCGCTATCGAAATTCATGTCCCAGACCTCCGATGCAATCAACGTTCGGGACAACGCCTCGCCTTCGCGCTTGCAGAACAGGTGCAATAACGCGAATTCCTTATTGGTCAGGGTAATGTCCGTGCCTTGACGACTCGCCTTGCGCTTTAGCACGTCGACATGGAGGTCCGCGACCTGGAAGGTATCGGACTCGCGTGTCACGCCGCGTCGCAGTAGCGTTTTGATGCGCAAGGTCAGCTCAATAAAGGAGAAGGGCTTGACAAGATAGTCGTCAGCGCCAAGTTGCAGTCCTTGTATCCGATCTTCCAATTGATCGCGCGCCGTCAAAAAAATGACCGGCGTATCGCGTTTTGCTCGCAGCGCTGCCATGATCTGCCAGCCATCTATGCCGGGTAACATCTGGTCCAGAATGATCAATTGATAGTCCTGGTTCAATGCCCACTGTAGTCCCGTCGCCCCGTCGCGGGCGAGATCCACCTGATAGCCGGATTCACCCAGGCCCTTTTTCAGGTAATCGCCGGTTTTGGGGTCGTCCTCAATAACGAGCAGGGTCATGATCGCAATAAAATCGGGATAAGCGGCGCGGACCGCTTGCCGCGTCAGAGGATACTTCTCGGAATGAACGTGGACCGAATCGAATCGGTGGACGATGCTTTTCTTCACGTCCCTGTATTCTAGGGGAATCAGATGGGCGCGGAATGACAAAAAAGTCATCGTTGCGTCATGTGCCTGTCAGAACGCTTTTCATACTATGAGTATCCCAGAAGGGAGCAAGTTGGATGAATGTTCAGCAGTCGATACCGGAAGAAGTCGGTGCCGCAGGGCAGGGGCGCCGCAAGATCATTCAGCCATGGTGGGTCCGCTTGACCCATTGGCTGACCGCGCTGGCGATCGTGATCATGGTTCCCAGCGGTTGGCAGGTCTACAACGCGTCGCCGTTATTCGCGTGGTGGGTTTTCCCGTCCAGCGTCACACTGGGTGGATGGCTGGGCGGCGCCTTGCAGTGGCATTTCGCTGGCATGTGGCTGCTATTTGGCAGTTTCAGTATCTATTTACTGGTTAATTTGCTGACCGGGCGGCTCGTGCGGCGGTTCGGACAGTGGCGGCCGCGTTCATTTATCGTGGACCTGGTCGCCGCCCTGACACTGAAGCTGAAGCACGCGGATCCAAGTCGCTATAACGCCGTGCAGAAAGTGGCGTATCTGTGTGCCATGCTTGATCTGGTGATTCTCGTTCTGTCGGGGCTCGCGTTGTGGAAGCCAGTCCAGTTGTCGTGGTTGCGCATCTTGATGGGGGGCTACGATGCGGCAAGATATGTGCATTTCGCCGCAATGAGTTTCCTGGTGGGTTTCATCGTCATTCACCTGCTGATGGTGCTCTTGGTTCCACGCAGTTTGCTATTGATGCTGCGTGGGCGTTGATCGTCCATCATTCTTCCGCGGAATCGAGCCAGCATGTCCCCCAAGAAATCCCCATCACGCCGCGCGTTTCTGTATGACCGCGAGATTCCGAATGCAGACGATATCGTCCACGACGTCCAACGTACGTTGTCGGTCCCGTCACGCCGTCTGTTCGGGCAACGCCTCTTGACGCTGGGCGGCATCGCGATGTTGTCCGGCTGTGACCTGAGCAACGACAAGTCGGTCAACACCGCGTTGCGGCGTATCTCGTCATTCAACGATACGGTGCAAGGCTGGATGTTCAATCCGGACACGATGGCGCCGACGTATCCAGAGTCGATGATCACGAGGCCGTTTCCATTCAATGCGTTTTACGATATCGACGACGTACCCCAGGTCGATCCGGCGACCTACAAGCTCGAAGTGGGGGGCATGGTGGGAGGCAAGAAGGTCTGGACGCTGGATGAATTGAACGCGCTCCCGCAAGAGGGCCAGATCACGCGACATATCTGCATTGAAGGATGGAGTGCGATCGGTCATTGGGAGGGGGTACGTTTCTCGCGTTTCCTGGCCGCATGCGGTGCGGACACGCATGCGAAATACGTGGCGTTTCATTGTGCCGATGACTACACGACCAGTATCGATATGCCTACGGCGCTGCATTCGCAAACGCTGCTCACGTTGCGCTACGACGGCCAGACGTTGCCCCCGAAATATGGTTTTCCGATGAAATTGCGGATGCCGACAAAATTGGGCTATAAAAATCCCAAGCATATCGTCGCGATTTCGCTGACGAACACTTATCCCGGCGGTTACTGGGAGAATCAGGGCTATAACTGGTTCGGCGGTTCATGACCGTCATACGATCGATCACCCAAGGAAGGAGTTTTCCCATGAAGTTGCAACGCCAGACGTTTTCCCGTATCCGCGCGCTTGCCGCCTTTACCGCCGTCGCAGTATCCACCGCGTGCATGCTGGCATCGTCGCAAGCTTCCGCGCAGACGACCAAGCCGACCCGCATTCGGGGCGCCATCACGGCTGTCTCGCCGAACGAGCTGACCGTGCACCGGAACAGCGGTGACGACGTCAAGATCATGATCTCGGACAAGACTCCGATCGGCGCCTTTAAGAACATCAAGCTGAGCGATATCAAGGCGGGCGCATTTATCGGTACCGCCGCGACGACGGGTGTCGACGGCAAGATGACCGCGCGTGAAGTAGTGGTCTTTCCCGAGTCGGCGCGCGGTACGGGTGAAGGTCACTACGAATGGGACCTGGGTGCGAACAGCACGATGACCAACGGCAACGTGGACGCCGAAGTGAAGTCGGCTGACGGCCGAAGCCTCACCGTTTCGTACAAAGGCGGTACGAGCCAGATCGCCGTGCCGGACAATGTACCGGTCGTGACGTTTGCACCAGCGACCCACGCTGACTTGGTGTCGGGCAAGAAAGTGTTTGTCGTTGCGACGAAAGGTAGTGATGGCATGTACACCGCCACGCGTATCGCTGTCGAGAAGGACGGCGTCGCGCCGCCGATGTAATGCGTGGTGGATGCGAGTCTACTAGGCCGATTGGTCAGTAGGGCCTCGGCATGTCCTGTCTCTCGGCAAGCGACCCCTGGCCAGTCGGGTCGGGAGTAGGATTACGCAAATCGATCTCCATGCCAGTAACGACAAGTGTGCGGTTCGCTGTTGGCAATGCAGGTGGGCTTGCCCGGCGGGTCGGTATACCGACCTTACGGCGCAATAGCGCAAGTCTCAAAAAGTGCGTAGCGAGGTGGGGTGTCGTGAATTTGCCACGCACTATTCGCGCAGTACCGTGAAGACAGGTTCATGGCGGCCCCTTTGCATGGCCGCCGCGTCCAATCAGTGTGCGGCTGGTTTGGACACCGACAGGGTATCGATGTTGGTGTTATCTGCTGGCTTGGCGGTCGGTTCCGTCGTTGTCGTGGAAGCGGTCGCCGTTATTTCTTCAGGCGCTCCTTCCTTGGCCGCCGGCACGTCTGTCGACGTAGCCGATGTGGCGCCGTCGGCGTCGGCACTGTCCCCAACGGGGGCGTCGGCATCAGGGGGTACGCCACCTGATGCAACAGGCGTGCCGGTGCTGTCGGCACTCGCGGCAGTAGCGTCCGGCTGCTTATCTTGCCGTTTCGCGCGGCGTGCTGCAGCGGCCAGGTACCGCGCATGGCCTGCCTGTTCCGGTGTTACCGTGCCGTCGGGCTGACCGTCCAGGCCGACGCGCGCGGCGCCATTGGTCATGGCAGCCCAATAACGACTTCCTTGGCACCAGACCTTGATCGCTTCCAGGATTGCAGGCTCCGTCAGTGACAGCGTTTCCGCCTGCGCCGCCAAGTCCTTGCTGATACCTAACTTCAGCGGCTTCTTGGGTTCCGGGTTTTTGGGGAAAGCCAGCGGGAAATGCTTTTGCAATTGACCGATGGTAAGTACGACCGGATCTACCTGTCGTTCCGGTCGTGTCGTCGGGCGGGTGGGATGCCCCACGCCCGGTTGTCGGTCACGTGCTGGCCGCTTGCCGGCCCCAGACCGGGCCGGAAATTGGCCAGTGCCGGCTTTCGACTCCGCCGGGGTGACATTGCTCGAATTCGCCTCACCGGATGTCATATCGCGATTCGGCGCGCCATGGTTTCTGCGCGGTCCATGACGTGCGCCATCCCCCTGGCGGGGTGCGCCGTCGGCACGCGCGCCTTCAGGCCGCGGCCCGCGACTGCCGGTGGGCCGCGGTGCCTGGCCCGGCGCGCGCTTTCGACCATCGTGTGGGGCGTGGCGAGCGCCGCCCTCCGCCCGTGGCTCGGTCGTGCGCGACTGCTCCGCACTGTGTGCCGCAGCAGCGGCCGGGGCTTCGCGTTCAGGTTGCGTCGCGCGTACGTTTCGGGACGTGTCGCTGTTCCCCTCGCGCTTGCCCCGAGATTGCTTGCTGAGCTGCTGCTTCAGTGCTGCCAGTTCTTCAAAACCCATGTTCAGTCGTCTAAATCGCGTCGATGCAGTTGGCCGACAGGCGGTGTGATAGGCCAAGTCCGGCCGGACCTGACCTATTTGTCATCGTGACAGCATCGTCCAATGACAGCGTCCCACCCCGACGGCCAAAAAGAGAAAACGCGTCACGCACGCCGAAAACCGGCGCATGTGACGGGGAGACGGTCGCCGGCGTCGAAAGCACGCTGGCGGCGTATTGTAACGTCCCTCACGCCGAGTGTAGCAGGCTCACGCATGCCGCACCGATCAAATAAATTCGCCCGGCCACGCGGTAGCCACGACGAAGCGGCTGCAAGGAAGCGATATGCATCCCGGATGCCACACGGCATGCGGACGCAATACGGTGCGCATTGTGGCACAACTTACCCCATTCGGCCTGAACATCAGGGAAGCTGCCTGCTATATGTATCGACATTCGTGGTGCCAATATTTGGGACGTGCCGCGGTGTTGCGCTGATTTTGCGTTTGCCGACGGCATGACGCGATAGAATAATTGCGCGATCTATCTTTGTGCCCGGGTGACTGACATCTTGACTATGAGCCCTTCACCGTCTGAAGACCCTGCGTTTGCGTCGACAACGTCGACAACCACGCCCTTGACCACGCCCGATGTGCAGCCGGACCGGCCACCCGTGGACCCGAACAACCCGCTCGGCATGATCGGCCTCGAATTCGTGGAGTTCGCCGCGCCGGACCCACAACGGCTCGGCGCGATGTTCGAGCGGCTGGGCCTCAAGCCCGTCGCACGGCATGTCAGCAAGGCGGTGACGCTTTACCGATTAGGCGACATACGTTTTCTCGTGAACGGCGAGCCTGACTCGTTCGCACAGCGTTATGCCAGTGAGTATGGCGTGGGCGTATGCGCGCTCGGGGTCCGCGTGCTGAGCGCAAAGCAAGCTTTCAAGCATGCGTTGACCATGGGAGCCTGGCCTTTCGAGGGAGAACGCACGGGACCGCACGAATTGAAGTTGCGCGCGATTCAAGGGATCGGTGATTCGCATATTTACTTCATCGATCGCTGGCCGGGACGTCCGGACGATGCCTATGGGACGCACGCACCATCGTTGTACGAGGTCGATTTCGCCCCGATCGATGGTGCCGACCTCACGGCGAACGCGGAACGTGCCGCGGGGAACGCGGCGTCGACGCATTTGAAGCGAGTCGACCATTTCACGCAGACGGTGGGCGCGGGCAGGATGGACGAGTGGCTCGGTTTCTATGCGGAACTCTTGCATTTCCATGCGCTGCAAGATCTGCATCCGGATGGATTGGCGCCGACGGGCGCTCGCGTGGTGGTGTCTCCCTGCGGCAGCATCCGTATCCCGTTGTATGAGGAGGGCGCCCAGCCGACGGAAACCATGCACCGATTTCTGCCCGATCATCCCGGCGAAGGTGTCCAGCACATTGCGCTGGCGAGCGACGACATCGTCGCGTCCGTCGATGCATTGCTGGCGCGGGGGATGACGTTCATCGCCTGGCCTGATGCCTATTACGATCAGATGGACGCACGTCTGCCCGGGCACGGCCTTGATGTCGCCGCGTTGCGCGCGCGCCAGATACTGGTTGATGGGCATATCGACCCCGATGGCACGCCGCGTTTGTTCCTGCAGGCTTTCCTGCGTCATGCGCCCGGCGAGATTTTTTTTGAGATCGTCGAACGGCGTGGGCATCCTGGTTTCGGCGAAGGCAATTTGGCGGCGCTGCAGCGGTCGCAGGCTCCCTCATCGACTTAGTCGGAAATCTTTCCCTTCTACTTGCACGTGTCACGAAAGCGCGGTTACAATCGCGCCGTCTTTAGGGAGTAGCCTGCCTCCTGCAATGGGGGGCGGACACGTCAACATTCTCGGCGCTTGCCGTGGCGTGTCCAACCAACCGGTTTGGCGAGACTATCGACGCTGATCTTGTCCAGGGCTGGGCGGGAGGTCGGCGTCATGGTTTCGCACCGTCCGGCCCTGGAGAGTTCCCATAATTATGATACGTCGTCATCCCGGCGCATGTGCCCTGGTCGTCACTTCGCTTGTCCGCCATCCTTGTCACGTCTTTGTCAATCATCACCGCACCCGCCTCGTCACTTCGGCATGCTTGGAGCGCCTACTGACGATCGATCGCGCCGCAGCGGTAAAGGCAGGCCAGGCATGATGCGCTTGATGCTGGAACTGCTCGTGACGCTGGCGATCATTCTCGCCGCCGCCGAGTTGTTCACGAATGCGTTGGAACACCTCGGTGAGCGTCTCAAGATATCCGAGGGTGTGACCGGATCGCTGTTTGCAGCGGTGGGTACGGCATTGCCGGAAACCATCGTCCCCTTGCTTGCGGTGCTTGGCGGTGGTGGGGCGCAGCAGGTCAACCAGGAAATTGGGGTTGGCGCCATTTTGGGCGCGCCGTTGATGCTGGGGACGCTGTCGACCTTTCTGATGGCCCTGGCGGTCTGGCGCAGCCGGCGACCGTCCGGTCGCATCGTGCCGGAGCGTACGGGGTTCAACCGGGACCTGCAATACTTCCTTGCCGCATTCGTCCTGGCCACTGTGGCGATGTTCGTCCCGCATCATCAATTGGCCATCCGCATCGGACTGAGTGTCGCATTGGTGATGGTGTACGTCGTGTATGTCGTGATGACGTTCAGGGCATCGGCCTCGCTGGTGGATGCCGGGCATGGTACCGAGGCACCCGAAGCGATGTTCGCGGCGAAACTCGGCCTGCCGACAAATCTCGTGACGATCGTGCTGCAATTGCTGGCTGCCGTGCTCCTGCTGCTGTTGGGCGCGGAAGGCTTTATCCATGGCGTGCGGGGCGTGTCGGCATTGTGGGGCATTTCGCCGTTGCTGCTCTCGTTGCTGATCATCCCGATCGCGACGGAACTGCCCGAGAAGATCAACAGTATTGTCTGGATCAGGCGGGGAAAGGATACCTTGGCGTTCGGCAATATCACAGGCGCGATGGTGTTTCAGGGAACGCTGCTACCGGCTATCGGCATCCTGCTGACGCCGTGGGAGCCGCGCGTGGAAGTGCTGACGGGCGTGTTGATAACGATTGCGGCCGCGGCGTGGCTACGGGTGATGTCGAGGCGCAACGGACTGTGGGTGGGCGCGCTCGCCGTGAACGGCGCGTTCTACGTGCTTTACCTTGCGTTGACACTGCATAAGTGAAAAAAATACAGTTGACTGTATTCTCGTTGTGACGGCTCGTCCGCTGTTGAAATCAAGATTACAATCTGCAAAGTGCCGTCAATGGGGAGGGCATTTCAACACGGAAACGAGTTCGAATGCAGAACGGTTTGACGGACGTCATTGCGAATTGCGACCAGGAGCCGATCCACGCCCTGGGCAGTGTGCAGCCGCACGGTGCGTTGCTCTGCTTTGATGACGCTGGTCGTTTATTGGCTGCCAGTGAATCCGCGGCCCGGTTTCTCGGCGAGCTCCCGCCGTTGAGGGCTCGGTTCGCCGAGAAGCATTTCAGCGTGGAAGCCCGGCAATTGCTTTCTCTGGCGTTGACGGACCGGCGTGCGCTGCTTGAGTCCGTTGAGGTGGCGGGTCACGCCGGATTGCGTTTCGACATGGTCGTGCACTGGTCCGGGGATGTGCTGATTGCCGAGTGGGAGTCCATTAGCGACGTACCACCAGGGATGTCGCATTCTGGGCACTATGCAGCACTTGCCCAGCGGGCAATCCAGCGGTTGCAACGCACCGATTACGATTCGGTATCGGGTCTGCTGCAGGATGCCGTGGAAGCCGTGCGGTCGATGACCGGCTTCGATCGTGTCATGGGCTATCGTTTTCTCCAGGATGACAGCGGTGAAGTGATTGCCGAGGCCAAGCGCGATGATTTGTCTCCGTTTCTGCAGCAACGCTATCCGGCCGGTGATATCCCTGCGCAAGCGCGTCGGCTTTATGTACTCCAGCCGATTCGGCAAATCACGTCGGTCGAAGCGATTCCATCTCCTATCTTCCCGGCACTCCATTCGGGGACGGGCCAAGCCTTCGATCTCAGTCAGTCGATCCTGCGCAGTGTGTCACCGATTCACATCGAGTATCTGAAAAACATGGGCGTCAAGGCGTCCATGAGTATTTCGATCGTGATCAACGGCCGTTTGTGGGGGTTAATTGCTTGCCATCACATGCAGCCGTACCGCTCGCCGCTCGCGGTGCGCCTTTCATGCACGGTACTGACGCAAGTATTATCGATACTGATCGAACGGATCGAATTCAAGCGTCGCATGTCCGCCGAGGTGTCGTGGAACGCGTTAGGGTTGGAAATCGCCAGCTTGATGGCGGACGCGCCCGAACTGTCGGCCGGGTTCGCTGCAGCCGGCGACGCCATTGGCAAGATGATGGATTGCGACGGTGTGTCCGTGGTCATCGACCAGCGTGTATTGTTGCTGGGTGAAGGTGCCAACGGGCAGGGAATGTTGGAACTGGCGCAGCATATGGCGGATGCCCGTTTGGATATTGTGGTCGCACGCTCCATTTCGCACGATCTTCCTGATGTGCCGCGGCCGTTAACGCGAAATGGTGAAGCGGCGGGCCTGCTGGCAATCCAGGTATCCAGCGAGTCGCGCATTACCGTGGCCTGGCTTCGCGACGAGTTGGTCGAGACGATTTGTTGGGCCGGACCACCAGATAAGATCGTGGCGTCGGGGCCTAATGGCCGTCGGCTGACGCCGAGGGGCTCGTTTGAAGTCTGGCAGCAGATTGTCCGCGGCAGTTGTCGCGAGTGGACAGATGTGGACCAAAGCGCGGCGCGTGCGGTGAAGGCGGTGTTGCAGGATGTCGCGCTGGAACGGCTGCGGGAAAGCGACCGCGAACGGATGACGTTGTTGGCTACGTTGGGGCACGATTTGCGTGACCCGTTACAGGCAATCAATCTGGCCGTGCAGTTGATGGGTAAGGGGTTGGCGACGTCGACCGATACGGCAAAGCGTGTAGAAGGCTCGACCCGTCGCATGCAATCGTTGATCAGCTATATTTTGGACGTCAGCCGCATCCGCTCGGGTATCGGCTTGAGCCTCGCCCGACAACCTACCTCGTTGGATGCGGTATTGCTCGCCATGGTCGAGGAAATACGTTTCAGCTATCCTGGAAACGATGTGCGCTTGGACTGCGATGCGCTTGGGCAGGCCGATCTCGATGAAGACCGCTTTGTGCAGGGGATGAGCAATTTGCTCAGCAATGCGCGACAGCACGGTGACCCCAATGCACCCATTGAGATTGTTGCTCGCGTGGATGGCGGGCGTCGACGAATCGAGGTCAAAAACAAAACAACCCATCGTGTGACGGTACCATTCCGTCGTCTGATCGATCCATTCAAGGGCGGCCCGCTCAATTTGAACAACCGTTCCGGTCTGGGTCTGGGGCTTTTCATCGCCAATGCTATTTTCACGGGCCACGGTGGCACGTTCGATGCCATTTTCGAGGACCATGAAGCGCGCTTCGTGGTGACCCTCTAAGGTTGTAGGCAAAACCCCTCCGGTTCAAGAACGCGATCAGCGCTGGAGGATCGCGGCGATCGTCTCGTCAATGGATGTCGTCGGCCGCCCGATCAGGTTTTCGAGCGTCTTGCCTTCGTCGAACAGTGCGCCGGTCGCGACGCCCGCATCCGAGTCTGCGAGGATCTTGGCGAACGCATCCGGTAGACCATGTTTCAGCAATGCAGCTTCGTATTCCACTTGAGAAAGATCATGGTACTGCACCGGTTTTCCCGATGCCGTGGCAACCTTGCCGGCAAGATCGGCTAGGGAATACCCTTCAGACCCCGCCAATTCCAGGATCTGGATGTCAGATGACGTGCTGCGCGTCAGTACCGCAGCCGCTGCTTCCGCGTAATCGGCACGCGATGCAGACGAAAACCGGCCCGTGCCGGCGCATCCATGGATCGCACCGGTCGCGACTGCGCCGGTAATGCGCGTCTCAAAATTTTCGTTGTACCAGCCATTACGCAGGATGACCGTAGGCAGGCCGGACGCTGCGATCGCGGTTTCCGTGGCACGGTGCTCGGCCGCCAGGGCCAGTGGCGATTGTGTCGCGTGCACCAGACTGGTGTATGCCAGCAGCGCGACGCCGGCGCGTTTCGCCGCGTCGATCACGGCTTGATGCTGCGGGACGCGCTGACCTACTTGATTGCCTGAAATCAGCAGTACCTTCTCCGCGCCGGCAAAGGCACTATCGAGACGGGCCGGTTCGGTGTAATCCGCGCGTCGGACGATCACACCTTGTCCGGCCAGATCCGTGGCGTTTTGGGGACTGCGCACTGCCGCAACGATGTGATTTGCCGCCACGCCACGGCGCAGCAGTGCGGCAATGACGAGACGGCCCAGTTGACCTGTTGCACCTGTGATGACGATCATGATGGAACTCCGTTTTTGTGTAAGGGGCACGCGATCCTCATGGCAGAATACGGTAAGTGCTTACTTTCCGAAAGTACGCACGAAAAAGTAAGCATGGTGAGCGTGAAGCGGAGGGTGTGGTGACACGAAGACAGCATATTGGAACAGTGGAAAGCGCCGAAGACGGACAGGACAACGTCGGCATGAAAGGCGCAGCTGGTGCGGAAGCAGCCACAGACATGCGGATCAACGCAGACGGCGTTCGCCTCGCCGATTTGATGCGTCAAGGCTATGTATTTGCACAGGATTGTCCGTCGCGAGAGGTGCTCACACACCTTACCAGTCGCTGGGCGGTGCTGGTATTGGTGGGATTGATGGCGGGTACGCATCGCTTCAGCGAATTGCGGCGAAAAGTCGGAGGTATCAGCGAGAAAATGCTGGCGCAGACGCTGCAGACCTTGGAAGCGGATGGTTTCGTACGCCGGGTTGCATATCCGGTGGTGCCACCCAAGGTCGAATACCATCTCACATCGATGGGTGAAGCGGTTGCTACACGACTCGAAGGTCTTGCGGATTGGGTGCAGACGCATATCGGCCATATCGTCGCGCACCGCGTCGCCCACGGGAAAACAAACGATCGCGAACACAAACCACGCGTCAATAAACTATAGCTGCACCGACGGAATCTGCTTCATGCAGCGCAGGGCAAACATCGATCGACTGTGTCGTATGCCGCTGATCTTGTAGAGTTTTTCTCGTAGAAAACGTTCGTAGCCAGCAGTGCCGTCGACCGCTACCTTCACGAGATAATCATATTCGCCGGAGATCAAATAGGCCTCGATCACTTCCGGCAATGCCGCGAGTTCCTCTCCAAACCGGGCCAGCCTTTCGTCTTCGTGGCCGTCCAATGTCAATTCGATCAGTACGGTATCTGAAAAGCCCAGTTTGGTTTGATCGAGGAGTGCCGTGTATCCCTGTATATACCCGTCCTTTTCCAACTGACGGGTGCGATTCCAGCATGCGCTAGCCGAGATGCCAATTTTTTCAGCGAGCTCTGCATTACGCTGGCGTGCGTTCTGTTGCAGTTCACGGAGGATCGCACGGTCATGACGATCCAATGCATCCAAGGCGGCAGGCATCGCATGTCTCTCCTGAAAACATTTCTTTCGAAAAATACCTTTATCGAGAAAGATTCTTTCCTTTATGTCCGTATTCTATAGGAAATCAGGAACCGAATTCTCGCTAAGCCGCAGTACACTGCTTTTACGTCGAAACATCAGGCAAGCAGTGAGGGCTGCGCTCCCATCCTGCGAAGGGCATCCTATCGGTGCTCCGGCTGATCCACCGAGCATTACCGTGCCTGGTTCCATCCGTGTTGTGGGCCGCGTGCACTACGCGCTTCGCGCATTTCAATGGTTGATGTCCGACGTCACCGCCGCATGCGCGCAGCGCCACGCGTTGAAATAATGCGTGGCGCTGTTTTTCTACAGCGTGCCATTTTGTCCACACTTTCCCGATGAGTATCGATCGCGCGTACGTTCTCTTCTCGCTTATCATGTTGAAAAAAGTGGGTGCATCAGACCATCCAGCGTCCGGGCAATCCTGCTTATTCTGTGAGTAGTGGCGCGTAGCGGGGGCGTCTCGCGGTGAACATCCGTCTCGAGCAAAGTAAGTGGGAGGACGCAGACTACCTGGCGAATCTGCGCGTTGCGGCCATGCGAGATAGCTTGATGCGAATAGGGCGGTTTGATTTGCATCGCGCTCGGGCCCGTATGTTAGACAACTTCGATCCCGCATGCGCGCAACATATCCTCGTCGATGGGTTCCGTGCCGGTTGTACGGTCACGCGCATCCGCGCCGATCATCTTCTGCTCGATCATTTGTATATCCTGCCGGGGTTTCAGCGTTGTGGCATTGGTAGTGCCGTATTGCGCATGATCATCGACCAGGCGGCAATGCTGCACCGGCCCATTGTCCTCGGCGCACTGCGCGGTAGCGAATCGAATGCGTTTTACTTGCGTCACGGGTTTGTAAAAACAGGTGAGCAAGATGTCGATATTTACTACGTGCGCAGCGTCCGCGCCCCGACGGTTGCGGTCACAGTCTTACCCGCCTGATGTGCCGGCGTAGCGCGGAGTAATGCCATCGCGAGCGAAGGCACGTTGCACGGTGTGATGTCATGGCGCGTAGCGCGCATCCTACAATATTTCATACCTTCACGGCTTGTTGGAATGTTTTGTGCTTTGCAGGATTGTTTCTCGGATGGTACGTCCGACCGACCACCTTTTCAGTGAAGCAAAGCGATGAAACCGTCCATTGCCGACACGGCCAGGGCCTACTTGTTCCCTTCGATTGCGACTGTCTGCTCAGCGCAAGTTCTTATGCTGCTTGCGATGATGTTGTTCCAGGTCCCGGAGTCCGTGTTTCAGGGGCCGACTTTTCGATTCGGCATGGTATTGGCTGTTGCGGTATCGATTGTTTCCCTGCGTCGTCGTGCGCGCCGTGCATTTCATCTGGCACATCGCAGGGGTGACGTTCGGATGCATGCGCTTTCGTCGGCGATGTCCGTGGCCATCTCTTCTGCAAGTGCAGCTACGGCCGAGCCGCTGGATGCCCGACGTCAGTTATGTGCCAGTGTTGCCGCCGCGAGTCCACACCGGGCGTTAGTGGTCCTGTATCTGCAGTTCCGGCGTATCCCATTTGTTATCGAATCGCGGGACTGCGCCTTTCCCGCCGCCTCCGCTCACCACGCCTGACTCCCGTTTCGTCTCTCCCCCGCGCTGCCACCGGCGCGCGCCAACGCGTTCCCTGATCTGCTTATAATCCCGGCTTGCCGAGCTTGCCGAGCGTGTGCTCATGCTTCCGACAGCCGGGGCACCATATTGCCGCCGGCTGCCTGCGTTGCTTCCTTAATCTGCGGCGGTGATGTATCTAGCCATGTCAGACATGGAGGGGAATTCAAATGTGTACATTGTATTGCATGGCGCTCTTCGGCGGTGAATAGGTAGTACACGTTTTTTGACATGCTATGCTGGTCTCGCAATGCGCTGTGAGGCGACGAACCAATTATGTGCGTCGCGAAGGAATCATCGGCCGCTTTCAGTAGCGGTAGCCGTGAGAGCGCGTGTGCAAGTCGAGTCGTGACATGGGGCATCGATGTTTTCGAATCTACTCGTTCAGTTGATTAATGGGCTCGCCGATGCGTCGGCGATGTTTCTTGTCGCCGCGGGCCTATCGCTGATTTTTGGCGTTACCCGGATCGTCAACTTCGCGCACGGCTCGTTTTATATGCTGGGCGTCTATGTGGCTTACAGCTTGACGACACGGCTTGGCGGCAGCGTGGTGGGATTCTGGGGAGCAGCGCTGTTGTCCGCGCTCGTTGTGGCGTGTCTTGGCGCACTGGTCGAGTGCGTGGTGTTGCGACGTATCTACCGCGCGCCGGAGTTGTTTCATCTGCTCGCCACGTTTGCGTTGCTGCTGATTTTTCGCGATGGCGCGCTCTTTATCTGGGGGCCGGAAGATCTGCTTGGGCCGCGTGCGCCTGGATTGGGCGGCGCTTTTACCCTGTTCGGCAACGCGGTGCCAAGCTATAACGTCTTGCTGATGGTCGTGGGGCCTGTCGTGCTCGGCCTGCTCTGGTATGCACTTGCGCGTACCCGTTGGGGGCGCCTCGTTCGCGCGGCCACCAGCGATCGGGAGATGCTAGGTGCACTCGGCATCAACCAAGCCTGGCTCTTTACCGGCGTGTTCTTTGTCGGTGCCTTTCTCGCGGGCCTGGGCGGCGCATTGCAGGTGCCGAAGTCACCTGCCAGTCTTTCGCTGGACCTCGATACCATCGGCAATGCATTCGTGGTGGTGGTGGTGGGCGGCATGGGTTCGATTCCAGGGGCTTTCGTCGCCGCGGTATTAATCGCCGAGATCAAGGCGATGTGTATTGGCATCGGTACCGTGTCGTTGTTCGGCCTGACGTTTTCCCTGACCAAATTTACGCTGGTGGCGGAGTTTGTCGTGATGGCGGTGGTATTGGTGCTTCGCCCATGGGGACTATTCGGACGTCCGCATGCTGCCGTCCGGTCCGCTGCGCTGCCCGATACGCCGCTGCGTCCGGCGGCCATGCGTACTCGCTACGCGGCCGGCGTGGCCGTGATCGTGTTGCTGGCCCTGCCGCTGGTGGCAGGGCGCTTCCCGTATATTCCCGTCCTGATGGTTGAAATCCTAGTGGCGGTGTTGTTTGCCGCAAGCTTGCATTTCATCATGGGTCCTGGCGGACTGCATTCGTTTGGCCATGCCGCTTATTTTGGCTTGGGTGCCTATGGCGTGGCGTTGTGCCTGAAAGTGTTCAATCTGCCGATGGAAGCCGCTTTATTGCTGGCGCCCGTGCTTGCGGCACTCGGCGCTTTGGTGTTCGGCTGGTTCTGCGTACGGTTGTCCGGTGTGTATTTCGCGATGTTGACGCTCGCGTTTGCGCAGATTGTCTGGTCCGTGGTGTACCAATGGGACGATGTGACTGGTGGCAGCAACGGGATCTTCGGGATGTGGCCGTCCGGCTGGCTCGGTTCCCCGGTTGCGTATTATTACCTCTCGGTCGTCATTGCGTTGGGGGGCGTCTGGCTGATGCGTCGCATGCTGTTTGCGCCAATGGGGTATGCACTGCGTGCCGCCCGTGATTCGCCACTCCGGAGCGAGGCAATTGGCATCGATATCAAGCGCGTGCAATGGTTGGCGTTTGTCATTGCATCGATATTCGGCGGGTTGGCCGGTTCGCTGTATACCTTTTCCAAAGGGACGATCTCACCGGAAACGATCAGCGTGGGACGTTCGGTGGACGGATTGGTGATGGTATTGCTGGGCGGGATTCAGACATTGAGCGGACCAATTGTCGGAGCGGCGGTATTTACCTGGCTTCAGGATACCCTGGCGCGTCAGACGGATTACTGGGAGGCCCTGTTGGGCCTGGCGATGTTGCTGATGGTGATGGCCTTTCCGCAAGGCATCGTTGGTTTCGTCCGTGCGCGTTTCGATCTTCCGGGGGACGGCGATATGGATGCCGGGAGGGACGTGAAGACGGAACAACGTGGGCCGTCGGGAGCAGCAGAGGCGTCCTCGCTTAGTAATCCCGTTGAATTCTCGGTGTCCGACCTGTCTGGCGCGCCGTCTAATCGTCCGCAGCAAGTGGCGCATGGCGGAGAGGGCTAATGAGTTTGTTGGAGGTGTCCCATCTGAGCAAGGCGTTCGGCGGTGTCAAGGCTGTCGACGACGTCAGTTTTGTGTTGCCTGCAGGGCAACTGCTCGCCTTGATCGGCCCGAACGGGGCCGGCAAATCGACATGTTTCAACATGCTGAACGGGCAGTTGAAACCGAGCGGCGGGAGCATTCGTTTCGATGGTCAGGATATAGCGGGGCGCAAGCCGAAGGACATTTGGCGCATGGGCATAGGGCGTACATTTCAGATTGCCGCTACCTTCGCGTCGATGACCGTGCTGGAAAACGTGCAGATGGCGTTGCTGTCGCATGCGGGCAGACTGTTCAATGTCTGGCGTTCCGTGGCGGATGTGTACCGAGATGAAGCGATGGTCTTATTGGACCGCGTCGGCATGGCGGCCCACGCTCGACGGGCGTGCGGCGTATTGGCGTATGGTGATGTCAAACGCGTGGAGCTGGCTATCGCGCTTGCGAATAAGCCGCGTCTGTTGTTGATGGACGAGCCTACCGCGGGAATGGCGCCGAAGGAGCGCAACGCGCTGATGGCATTGACGAAGCAACTCGTGATCGAGCAGCAACTCGCTGTGCTATTTACGGAGCACAGCATGGATGTCGTATTTGCCTATGCGGATACGATGATTGTGTTGGCGCGAGGCCGGCTCATCGGGGCGGGCGATCCGCAGACGGTGCGCAATGATCCCGTCGTGCGCGAAGTCTATTTCGGGACGGGAAAAACATTCATGCCACGGCGCAAGGAGACAGACACGCAGGTGGTAAGCCCCGCAGCGTCGCCAATGACGGTGGCGCGATGAGTGCGCGCGAAGAGGTGGTTTCCTCGTCTCCTGTCGGACATGCGACCCTGGCGGCGACCGACGTGGGTACGCAGGCGGACATCTGTGGGGCAACGAGCCCAATGCTACGTGTGCGCAACCTGAATGCCGCGTATGGCCGTGCGCAGGTGCTTTACGATATCTCGCTTGAAGTGAGGCGAGGCGAGGTGGTTGCGCTGATGGGGCGCAACGGCGCTGGTAAATCGACGACAATGAAAGCGCTGATGGGAATGTTACCCACGCGCACCGGTGATATCACGTTCCGCGGGCAATCGATCAATGACTGGGCACCGTACAGAATCGCGCGACTCGGCATGGGCTTCGTGCCGGAAGACCGGCGCGTGTTCGGGGATTTATCGGTGCTGGACAATCTGGATATGGGCAGGCAGCCACGTCGCGCCGATGCCCCGTACTGGACCCCGGAGAAACTGTTCGCGTTGTTTCCGAACTTGGGTGAGATGCCGCACCGTCCTGGCAGCCGCATGAGCGGTGGGGAACAGCAAATGCTGACGGTGTCCCGCACGTTGATGGGCAATCCTTATTTGGTATTGCTGGACGAACCATCGGAGGGCGTGGCGCCGGTGATTGTCGAGCAGATGGCGAATATGATCCTCGAATTAAAGCGCGAGGGTTTATCGATCTTGTTGTCGGAGCAGAACATGCACTTTGCCGAGCTGGTCAGCGATCGTGCCTATGTGTTGGAAAAGGGGCAAGTGCGCTTCAGCGGGAGTATCGATGCACTTGCACAGGATGAAGCGGTGCAGCGCGCTTACCTGAGTGTTTGAAAAGCTAAACGGCCGTTATTACAGGCAGAGTGCCCGGATCGGGGCACGCGCGGGGCAGGAGTATTCGTCTTTTTCTTGGAGAAGCCATTGATGAACAAGGGTTCGGGGGTGGGGCGCGGGGGGGTATGGGGGATAGGGAAGAAGGACGGTGTATGCGTTCCCCTGTTTCGTAAATCGACAGCAGGTATCGCGGTGACCATGGGAATGTTGCTCATGGTGCCGGTATGCGCTTACGCGCAGACCATCAAAATTGGCGAGATCAATAGCTATAAGGCGCAGCCGGCGTTCCTGGTTCCGTACAAGAATGGCTGGAACATGGCGCTTGACGAGATCAACGCCGCAGGTGGCGTGAACGGTCGGAAGCTGGAAGTGATCTCACGAGACGACAACGGCAACCCTGGTGATACGATTCGGGTTGCGCAGGAACTGGTTGCTGGAGAGCAGGTGAAGATGTTGTTTGGCGGCTTCCTGTCGAACACCGGACTTGCGCTTGCGGACTACGCGAAACAACGGAAGATATTCACATTGGAAGCCGAGCCGTTGACGGATAAGATCGTCTGGCAGAATGGCAACAAATACACTTATCGCCTGCGTCCTTCGACGTATATGCAAGTGGCGATGCTCATGCCCGAGGCAATCAAGCTTCATAAGAAAAGGTGGGCGGTGGTGTATCCGAACTACGAGTTCGGGCAATCGGCCGTTGCCACGTTCAAGAAGTTGCTTAAGGCGGCGCAGCCGGATGTCGAATTTGTTGCGGATCAGGCTACGCCGCTCGGCAAGTTGGATGCGGGTGCCGTGACACAGGCACTCGCCGACGCAAAACCGGATGCGATCTTCAACGTGGAATTTGCCGCCGATCTGGGTAAGTTCGTTCGAGAGGGAAATACACGCGGGCTCTTCAAGGACCGCGCGGTGGTCTCGCTGCTGACTGGAGAGCCCGAGTATCTCGATCCATTAGGGGCCGAGGCACCGGTCGGGTGGACGGTGACGGGTTGGCCATGGTATTCGATCACGACGCCGGAACATAAGCAGTTTGTCGCAGCGTATCAGGCCAAATATCACGACTATCCGCGTTTGGGCTCGGTCGTCGGCTACCTGGCATTAAAGTCGCTGGCGGCAGGTATTGCAAAGGCAAAGTCGACGGATTCCGATGCGCTGTCGGCCGCGTTCCAGAACCTGACGGTGCCGTCTCCGCTAGGGCCGATTACGTATCGGGCGCAGGACCATCAATCGACAATGGGCGCCTATGTCGGTACCACGGCGCTGAAGGATGGCAAGGGCGTCATGGTTGACTACCATTACGTCAACGGTGCCAGCGTTCAACCATCAGATGAGGAGGTGAAGACCCTTCGCCCCGCGGATTGACGGCCGGACGCACGCGCTACCTTCCCACCACGCGCCCGTTCCGCACCACGGCCACGTCGTCCAACGAAACGTCGCAATGCCGCAATGGAATATCGATGTGGCAAGCCGTGGTGCGCTTGCCGCCGGCCTCGTTATTCGGGCCGAGTGAAAACAAGAAGTTTCCTTCAAAGGCGCGGGCATCCATGCCGATTGTCGCCTCGCGGTCGTAGAGACCGAGCGTCGACCACTTTGCGCGCGGTTGCAGGCCCCATCCGATGTGTGAAATCGCATATCCCTCTGGGTCGTTGAACGACGCCATATAGTCCTTCAGCAAATCCGCATCAAGGCCCCCGGTGATATGCGTCGCATATCCATGCTCCACCGTCAATTCGATCCGGTCGCTGACGTATTTCTTCTGTGGCAGCAAGATGTCGCCACGATCGATGACGATGCGGCCACTCGCCTTCCCTTCGTTCGGGAAGGTCAGGACGAAGCCGCTTGGCCAGTGATCCCAGCGTCCCGGTTCATCGACAAATCCATATTCGGTGATCACCGGAAATTCACCCAACGGACAAATGAGCGACGTTCCAGCCGGCGATGTCACGCGCATTTCCCGCGCGGCGCGGATCCGTTCCGCCGCGGCACATACGCGTTCGCGGTCTTCCAGCGTTGGTACCATCCGCGCCAGTATTTCCGGCGGTTCTACTGCGAGGAGGATCTTCGTACCTGTTTTCAAGATATCCAACTGCTCGGGAGAAAAGAGCAGCGTCATCAGGTCGAGCACGAGATCACTGGCCGTCAATGCCGCAATGGCCGCATGGTTGCCGGTGAGCGGTGTTTCGCCCAGGAAAGACAGCGCGTCGCGGCTCAATGCTTTCTCGCCATTCACAGGCAGCAGATCGAGACGATTGACAATGGCCCCCATGGACTGGGCGGCGATCAAGGCGGTTTGCAAGGTTTGCGGATGCGTTGCCGCACCGGTCAAGACCGTGACCGTCTGGCCTGCTTCGAGTTTCGACAGGGTCAACACCTGCTTCCAGGCATCAATCATCGCAAAGTCAGATATCGGCATGCACTTCTCCCAGGTACCCGTTTGAATCGGTGAATATAGTGTACACACCAAAATGCGGCGCGCAATATGCGGTTTTTTTGAGAGGCTTTACCCAGAAAAATACGATGTGTACACTCAATCTACAGCGCGCCATCCGACGCGCGTTTCCACCGATATTCCGCTTGCCGCAACAAGGAGAGGAACGATGAGCAAGGCTGGTCAACCACGTATTGCGGTCATTGGTGCGGGTTTGGGGGGCTGCGCGGCGGCAGCGCTTCTGGAGCAGGCGGGTTATCACGTACGGGTCTACGAACAGGCGCCGATGTTCTCGCGCCTGGGTGCCGGTATCCACGTGGGGCCAAACGTGATGAAGATCCTGCGTCGTATCGGGATCGAGGATGAAATGAACATCATGGGTTCGCATCCCGATTTCTGGTACAGCCGTGATTGGAAGTCCGGTGAAGCGATTTCGCGGATCCCGCTGGGCGATTTTGCCGTTCGAGAGTATGGCGCGTGTTATCTGACGGTGCATCGTGGTGATTTCCATGCACTGCTGACGCAAAAACTGGCGGCGGGCACGATCGCCTTCGATAAGCGGTTGGTCGACATCGCGGACCACGGCGACGGCGTCCGGATGACATTCTCGGACGGCTCGACCGAGACTGCGGACTTGGCGATCGGCGCGGACGGTGTCGATTCGAAACTGCGCGAGCACTTGCTCGGCCCCGAGCCACCGCGTTACACCGGCTGGGTTGCACACCGCGCGGTGTATCCGGCGCACTTGTTGGGCAAGCATGCCGCCAATGTCGATCTATGCGTGAAGTGGTGGTCAGAGGACCGTCATATGATGGTCTATTACGTGACCAGCGCGAAGGACGAGATTTACTACGTGACAGGTGTGCCGCATCCGGAATGGCCGGCTGGTGTTTCGATGCTGCCGAGTAGTCGTGAGGAAATGCGCACGGCTTTCGAGGGATATCATCCCACCGTCCAGGCGCTGATCGATGCCACGCCGGAAGTAACGAAATGGCCATTGCTCGAACGCGATCCGCTCCCTTTGTGGAGCCGAGGCCGTATCGTTCTGTTAGGTGATGCGTGTCATCCGATGAAACCGCATATGGCGCAAGGCGCCGCCATGGCCATCGAAGACGCGGCAATGCTCGTACGCTGTCTCGGCGAGACCGGCGTCGGCGATTACGAAACTGCGTTCAGGCTCTACGAGGCGAATCGTGCGGAGCGGGCATCGAAGGTTCAGCTTGTATCGCATAACAACACGTGGCTGCGAACGAACGAAGATCCGGCCTGGGTGTTCGGCTATGACGTGTTCGAGGCACCGCTGCGCGATGCGTGAGCCACCGCGCTGGCCGCGTGCGGAGGTACTGCGCTTGCAGGTGAACGGCGCGGTTCGCGACGTTGAGGTCGCGCCGGAAACGCGATTGCTGTACATATTGCGGAACGATTTTTTACTGAACGGTCCGAAGTACGGTTGTGGCCTAGGGCAGTGTGGTGCGTGTACGGTGCTCCTGGACGGGGCGGCCGTACGGAGCTGCGTGCTGCCGGTGAAAGCAGCGGTGGGCCGTGCGGTGACGACATTGGAGGGGCTGTCGGACGCGATCGATGGCCGCGTCGCCGGTCCCGCTTCGATGCATCCGGTGCAGCGGGCTTTCATCGAAGAGCAGGCCGCGCAATGCGGCTATTGTTTGAATGGCATGATCTGTAGCACCGTCTCCCTGCTGACGCGTTCGCCTGATGCCAACGACGAGGATATCCGGCGTGCGCTGCGTTTCAATCTGTGCCGCTGCGGGTGTCATGTAGAAGTGTTGCGCGCGGTCAAGCGTGCGGCCATCTACATGAAGCAGGTGCCGCAATGACAGAGGCTCCCTTGAGCGGCGCGCCACATGCACGGATCGATCCTGTGAAAGTACGCCGCGTTGAGGCACGAGCACACTATCGCTGGCGTGGTGACGGCGCATCGACGGTCGCTTTGGATGCATCCGCGGCCATTGCTTGCGAGGATGGCGTCTTACCGGACGAGGGGCAGGACGGTGTCGGCTATCGATTGATCGATGTCGCGATCGGCGCCGCCGGCGCGCCATCTGATCTTGCCGACGCGGGGTGGCATTTCGCGCATGAAAGCCTGATCGACGAACTGCGCGAGGCCGTCGCCCAAGCCGGTACGCCGGTAACGCCCACGGGGCCGGCAAGTCGTGCGGTGGCCGATCGCGACGGCCGCGATGCGCGGGACCGCAGCATGCCGGGCCCTGCGACGAGCGATCCGATTGCATGGCGGGGTGCGTTACTCGATCCGGTGGAGGAGGCTGGCGGCAAGGTTTTGTTACGCGCGCTTGCGGAACGATCAGGCCCGGCGAACGCATCGATGGATGGTCGGGGTACGCGTGATGCTGCCGGCTATGTGGTCGGTCGCGGCGTGGGTTACGCGACGTTGCGCAATGACGTGGCAGGGGTGGACGGGGCAGTCGATCGCTCTATCCGATCTGAGGTTGACGACCATGCGGCGCCATCGTATGTGGCATGGATCGTGGACCTTGCCTTCGATTCGCGCACTGGAGACATGCAACTACGGAGGGTGGTCGCCGGTCGTGCAAAGGGTACCCCGCCGGCGCATGGCGCCGACGGCACGTTTCGCATCGAGGGTTTCACCGAGGCCTTGGTGTCCCAGGCATTGCGCGGGCTGGTGAATTCGATGGGCAGGTCCGTGCCGCTATTGTCCGTGCCATTCGACGAGTCCATAGGCAGCACACCATGGATCAGGACCGCGATGTCGGCAGGGGGCGTGCGTGCTTTGCATCCCCATTCGTCAACCAGATCCGCCGTCACCCTTTCCGGGCCGGCAGCCTTGCTTGACGATGCCACGCCATGCAACGGCGGCGGGACGCCGGCTTGGCAGCGCATTGCGTCCGGTCTGGCCGCGGCGGCGGTCGCCAATGCGGTATTTGCCGTGACGGGTCGACGCCAACGGTCGATGCCGGCGGCATTCAGTGATTTGGACGTGGCGGTCAGAGCGCAGACTGCGGCACCGCAGCCGGAGGATGCTGTTCACGCGCGCGCTCCTTTGCAACATGCGGCCACACACTCGGTCGACACGCAGGCGTCGCGTGATATCGGCGTGATGGCACGGGCCGATCGTCGATGGATAGGGGGATTGCTGGCCACCGCTGGTGCCATGGTCGTCGGGGCGCTGTCTTGGCAAGCGCTGGTGTCGGACGGTGCGCTGCGTCTGCTCGGTCCGCTGCGACCGTTTCGTAGCGAGATCGCGCGCGTGGCGCCGCCGCCGCTCGATACCTGGAGTGCCGCGACGATCGAACGGGGCAGACGTCTCGCCGCGGCGGCGGATTGCGCGGTATGCCACACGGCTGAAGGTGCCGTGACGAACACCGGGGGACGGCCGTTCGATACGCCTTTCGGGGTCGTCTATTCCACCAACTTGACGCCCGATGTAAAGGATGGCATTGGCGGCTGGTCTTTCGTGGCTTTCGAGCGTGCGCTGCGCGAGGGCATTTCGCGCGACGGGCGGCATCTTTATCCCGTCTTTCCGTACACGGCATTCAATAAGATCACCGATGCCGACATGATGGCGCTCTATGCGTTTCTGATGACGCGCCCGGCCGAGCGCACGCCAGCGGAATTGGCGGGACGCCATACCGTTCTTGGTTTTCCCTGGCGGGTGAGACCGTTGCTGGCCGCCTGGAATACGCTTTATCTCAATAACAAGCCGTTTCTTCCTGATCCGTCCCGAGGCGCCGAATGGTCGCGGGGCGCCTACCTGGTCGAGGCCCTGGGACATTGCGGCGCGTGCCATACACCACGTAACGCCCTGGGCGCCGAACGCAGCGGCCCGGGCGGCAAGGCGTATCTCAGCGGGGGTGACGCCGACGGTTGGCGCGCACCGGCGTTGATCGGCAGAGGCGATGCGCCAAAAGCGTGGACGGAGTCGGCGTTGTTCGACTATCTCCGCGTGGGGTTTTCACCGGAACATGGAGTGGCGGCCGGGCCGATGGCACCCGTGGTGCGTAATCTGAATACGCTGCCGGATGCCGATATCCGGGCCATCGCGCATTACATCGCATCGTGGCGGGACGATAGTAAGCCGAGCAGGGCGACGATCGATCCATCCACCACATCGGCGCCGATACTCCGACAGGCGGGGACGATCGTCGCATCGTCACCTATGGCGTCGGAGGCGGCGGTGGAACGATCAGCGACAACGACGCTGGCGACGCCCACCGATAGGGTTCGACCCTCGCGCACCATGGTGTCGCACGCTGCGTTGCAATCCGGAAAGCGTGTTTTCGAGGCCGCGTGCGCCGTCTGCCACGTGCCGCAAACGGGGGTCGGTCATTTCGGCGTACGTCCCGAAATGCATTTGAACAGCAGTATCCAAGCAGATAGTCCCGATAACCTGCTACGCGTGATTCTCGCGGGTATAGACGTGCCGGCCACACCGGAGCTGGGTTTCATGCCCGGCTTCGCGGATGCCTATGACGACACGCAGATTGCCGCGCTTGCCGGCTATCTCCGGGCGGAACATGCGCCAACGCGGGGCGCCTGGACGGACCTGCGCGCCGCTTCCGCGCGCGTACGTGCCGCGTTGATTCACGAACACGCAACGCGGTAGATCTACCACGTCGATCGACTACAATCGCGCCATGCAGACCGAATCCTCTCCCCGCTCCCTTTTTCCGTCCGATGCAGAACCGGATCGCCCCGATGCCAAGATGCCGGCGGACTACGACGTGCAGCAGCAGATCGGCCATCTGTTACGCAAGGCCTATCAACGTCACCTCGCGATCTTCAGTCAAAACATCGCAGATCCACAACTCACCGCCGTGCAATTCGCGGTGCTGAGCGCCAGCCGGCGCATGGGGCCGTCATCGATGAGCGACTTGGGGAAGGCGACGGCGATCGACGCGGCGACCGCACGCGGCATCATCGAGCGACTGCGCGCCCGTGGCCTTATCGCGCTGCGTACCGATGCGTCGGACCGGCGCAAGACTGTCGTCGAACTGACCGAGGCCGGCGTGCAACGGGTGGCCGAGGCAACGCCATCGGCCGCGCGCATCAGCGAACTGACAATGGCCGAACTGACTGCGGTGGAGCGAGTGGCGGTGCTGTTCCTGCTGAGAAAACTCGCCGGGGGCGATGCGGGCTGATGTTCCGCACCCCTGGGCGCGCGTTTTCAGCAACACCAATGCAGTGAGCCTGACGCCAGGGCCGCGCTTGAGCGATAATGCGGCGCAGCGGGGGAAGGCCATGATGAAGCGAAAAATCACGATCGAACAGTTGAATGCGGAGGACGACGACGGGTTCCTCGTCGCATTGCAAGGGTTGTACGCCCACAATGAATGGGTCATTCGTCGCATCTCTGTGGCGCGCCCGTTTGTCAGTGCGCCTGCGTTGCTGCACGCATTGTGGCGCTGCGTGTCGACCGCCACCGAGGACGAGCAGTTGACCGTGATTCGGGCACACGCGGACCTTGCGGACGGGGCGGACGGGGCGGCGACGCTGGATGACGATTGGACCGTGCCCGCCACGGCCGCGAGATCGACTGTCCATGATGGAAATCCGGATGTGCCAGGAGACGCTTCCGCCGCTGCGAAAGCGCGGCGCGAGGCGTTGGCCGCGGAAAAGCGGGCCTATCACAAGCGATTCGGTTTTCCGTTCGTCCTGGCCGTGGAAGGTCATGACAGCCGTGCTGCTTCCGGGTGGTCTGACGGCGCGGGGCAAGGATCACGGGACGCGGAATGGACCGCCGGCATATCGTTTGACTCGGTACTCGCGACGCTGCGGCGACGGATGCGTGCGCAACGTCGCGATGAACTTGCGGAGGCCGTCCGCCAGGTCAATCGCATCGCCGAATTGCGGCTGAACCACTTGCTTGGCCGTCAGGCGTTTCATGGCCGGGAGGTCATGCGCTGGTGCGAATTGCTGGCCGAGCATAGCGAGGACCGCCCCGGCGACGGAGCGGATGGCACTCCGGTACTTACCTGTACCTACCTGACTCCGACGCATCGCGCCTGTGCCGTCTTGATCATGGGGTGGATGCTGCAAGCCGGCATGCAAGCGCATGTCGATGTATTTGGCAACGTCATCGGCCGATATCGGTCGTCGGTGGCGGGGGCGCGCACGCTTATCACGGGCTCGCATTACGATACGGTACGCAATGGCGGCAAGTATGACGGTCGCGTGGGCATCCTGTTGCCGATATCGCTGATCGCCGAAATGCATCGGCGCGGCGAACAATTCCCGTTTCATATCGATGTGATCGCGTTCGCCGAAGAGGAAGGCGTCCGTTTCAAGACGTCGTTTCTCGGCAGTAGCGCGCTGACCGGCAATATCGACGATACGGTGCTTGCGCGCGCGGACGAAACCGGTCAGACGCTGCGTGATGTCATCGTCACGCACGCGGCGCAACTTGCCGAGGCGGGGCGGCCGAACGGTCGCGTTATCGATGATCCCGCTACGTTGTTGCATCTGGCGCTACGTGAAGCGAAGCGAGATCCGGCCACCCTAGTGGCGTTCCTGGAAGTGCATATCGAACAGGGACCCGTACTGTTCACCGAGCAATTGCCGGTAGGCGTGGTAACGGCGATATCTGGTAGCAAGCGCTATTTGGTACACCTGACCGGCGTGGCCGGACATGCCGGTGCCATGCCGATGGATTTGCGGCGCGACGCCGCTGCCGCGGCAGCGGAAATCACCCTGTATGTAGAGCAGCGCTGTAGCGGTGTGCCGACGTTGGTCGGGACGGTGGGACGGTTGGAGGTGCCGAACGGGTCGGTCAATGTGGTGCCGGGCCGCTGTTTGTTGTCGGTCGATATCCGCGCGGGAGACGACGTGGTGCGCGATGCCGCAGTGTCGGATGTCATGACACGGATACAGGCAATTTGCAATCGCCGTGGTGTGCTTGTGGAGACGGAACTGATATTGGCATCGGACACGGTGCCGTGCGCGGCGGGGTTGCAGTCCCGGTTTGGCCAGGCATTGGATCGACTGGGCGTGCCTGTGCGTTACCTGCCGTCGGGGGCGGGGCACGATGCGGTGGAAATGAGCCGCATCGCGGATGTCGGGATGTTATTTGTTCGTTGCGGTAACGGCGGTATCAGCCATAATCCACTGGAGACCGTGTCAGCCGAGGATCTCGATCTTGCGGGCGAAGCGTTTCGGGACACGGTGGATGGCCTGGCTGCCGAGGAATGGCGGAGTGTGGCGGAGCTGGATCGCATTCGAACCTGATCCGTCGCGTTGTTTTCGAGACGTTGCATTGATCGTGAGAGATGCCGCAATGGATACGAACAAACCACTCGATATCATTATCGCGGGAGCGGGCATCGCCGGGTTGAGCGCGGCGCTCGCATTACGCCGCGCAGGTCACTTGGTTCGTGTTTTCGAGCGCACCCGTGCGCTGCAGCCGATTGGAGCCGCCATCTCCGTCTGGCCGAACGGTGTGAAGGTGCTGCGCGCGCTCGGCTTGGGCGTCGGCATGGACGTCGCGGCAGGCACGATGAACACGATGAGCTATCGCGATCAGGGGGGGCATCTGATGACGCGTTTCGCGCTGCGGCCTCTCTACGAATCGGTACACGAGCGCGCCAAACCTATTGCGCGTACCGCGCTGCAGCGACTATTGCTCGAAGCGGTGGATCCGGCGCATGTGGTGCTTGGGGCGGCATGCGTCGGCTATTCGCAGGACGCCGATGGTGTGACCGTGACGCTGGACGACGGGGAAATGCACCGCGCGGACGTGTTCGTGGTGGCGGACGGCAATCGGTCCGGATTGCGCGACCAGGTGGCTGGCGTGCCGGTCCCGCGACGCTATCGGGGGTACGTCAATTGGAATGGGCGCATTCCAGTGTCGCGTGACCTGGCGGAGCCCGATGCGTGGGAGCAATTTGTTGGGGAAGGCAAGCGGGTGTCATTGATGCCGATGGGAACCGGAGGTCACCCTGGAGGACGCGGGGGGGCAATCGGCGAGTTTTACTTCTTTTTCGATGTACCCATGACGGAAGCCGAGGCGGACATGCCGGCGGAGACGGATCCGGAGCAACATCGTCGCGCGTTGGAAATGCATTTCGCGGGTTGGGCGCCGCAGGTGAAGCGTTTGATAGAGCGGCTCGACCCCGAGACGATTGCGCGGGTGGCGATTTATGATACGGACCCGGTTCCCCGGATGAACGACGGTCGCGTGGTCATGATCGGCGATGCGGCGCATGCGATGGCACCGGACCTCGGCCAGGGCGGTTGCCTCGCAATGGAGGATGCGTGGCTGCTGGCGCGAGCGTTGGACGCGGGACGGCACGATGACTTGCCGGAGGCATTGCAGATATTTGCGCAAGCACGCTTGCCGCGCGTCAGGCAGGTGATTGAGCGCGCCCGCGCCCGCGCCGCATTGCTTCACGGGAGCGACGCGACCGCGACACAAGCCTGGTACGATGAGTTGCGTACGGAAAGCGGCGAAGGCATCATTGCCGGGTTGCATAAAACAGCGGTGTCCGGCCCGTTTGGCTAGGCCCGCGCTCGATACGAACACCACACCACTACCATGACCCGAATCAAGATCACCTCTGGCGACGACGTATTCATTGCTGAAACCCACCCCGATGCACCGCATACGGTCAAGGCCTTCCTATCGTTGCTACCGTACGAACAAAAGCTGATCCATGTCCGGTGGAGCGGCGAGGGTTGCTGGGTACCGCTGGGTGATTGGAAACTGGAACTCGACGGACAGCCCGTGGGTTTCGAGAATCACACGAGCCATCCGTCCGTCGGCGACGTCTTGTTCTATCCGGGCGGCTATAGCGAGACCGAAATCATTCTTGCATATGGTTCCTGCTGCTTTGCCAGCAAGCTAGGGCAACTGGCCGGCAATCACTTCCTGACCATCGTCGAAGGCAAGGAGAAGCTGCGTGACCTGGGCGTGCGCACGCTATGGGAAGGTGCTCAGCCAGTTCGCTTCGAATTGGCGAACGCCGACGAATAAGGCGGTGCCCCACGCGCCGACGCGAGTCGTCCGGGGGTCTTGAATAAAAGGAAAGGGGCCGGGACGCATGATCCCGGCCTCTTTCCTTTCATCATGCTATCTCTCGCCACGATAGGCCATGAGCGAGATAACCGACGTTGTCGCGTTACAGGTCGAAAAACACGGTTTCCCCATCGCCTTGCATGCGGACATCGAATCGATAGGTCTTCTTGCCGGAAATCGGTTCGCGCTTGGCGATCAGTGTCGCACGGCGTTCGGCGGGCACCGTGCTCAACACCGGGTCATTGCTGTTCGCGGCCGCTTCGTCATCAAAGTAGATGCGCGTGAACGCATGCACCAGCAGACCGCGCATCAGCACGATGACATTGATGTGCGGCGCGTCTCCCGCGACGGCAACGCCTGGCTTCAACGTGTCGATCGTATAACGTGCCTTCGGGTCCGTTCCGGTACCAACGCGACCGAAGCCGCTGAAGCCGGTTTCAGCGGCTTCCTGCGGCGTGCCGATATATCGACCTTCGCTATTCGGTTGCAGAAATTCCAGCAGGGCATCAGCGATGGGCACCCCGTTCGCATCGAACACCTGTCCCGTGATCGTGATGTGTTCGCCCTTTGCCTCAGGCTGGGCGATGACGGGCGTGAACAGGCTTTCGAAGCCATAGTTATACTGCGTCGGCGTCAAGCCATAGGCAAAATACGGACCGACAGTCTGCGACGGTGTCTGCTTGAGCGGATGATATGACGTCGTGCTGTGCTTGGCCGAGGTGGCGTTTTGTGTGGTTGTGGTCATGTCGGCTTACTCCATCGGCGTTTGTTGCGGACCGCGCAGGACGATATCGAATTGATATGCCAGGGCGAAGTCGGGCTCCGTCGTATCCAGATCGAAGCGTGCGACCAGCCGGTCGCGATAGGCTTCCGGCGTACCTTGATAGATAGGATCGAATGCAAACAGCGGATCCCCCGGAAAATACATCTGGGTCACCAGCCGCGAGGCAAAGTAATCGCCGAACAATGAAAAATGGATATGCTGCGGGCGCCACGCATTCGGATGGTTGCCCCACGGATACGCGCCCGGCTTGATCGTCATGAAACGGTAGCGTCCATCGTTGTCGGTCATGCATCGCCCGGCGCCGAGGAAATTCGGATCGAGCGGTGCACCGTGCTGATCCACTTTGTGCACGTAGCGTCCGGCGGCGTTCGCTTGCCAGACTTCGACCAAGGTGTTGCGGACTGGTTGGCCGCCTTCGTCCAGCACACGTCCCGTGACAATGATGCGTTCGCCGAGAGGCTCACCGTTACGGGCCGCGTTGCGCGTCAAGTCGTGATCGAGCGCACCAAGCCGTTCAGCGCCATAGACCGGCGCACGCAGGTCACGCAGTTTCGCAGGGAGCGGAATCAACCCGTGGCTCGGCGCGCGCAGTGCGGTTGAGCGATAAGGGGGCGTGGAATACGCGGGCTGCGTTTCCCAATCGCGTGGGGTGATCAATACCGTGGACATGTCATGTCTCCTATTATTGGGGGCGCGTCGTGTATCCGAGCAGCGGAACGGTGCCGCTTATTGCGGGGTTTTTAATCGGCGCTGCAATGTCGACACTGTATGCTTAACTGATTCGCATGCAAAATGGTGTTTTTTCAGGGTTATCCAAACCGGCGGTTTCAGGGTGTTAACCCTTATATCGCAACCTATTCTCTTTAAAGCCACCCTGTTTCAAGTCGAAGCCGTTTTCATGAATACGCTCAATCGTATCAAGTTGCGTCATCTCCAATGTTTCCTGGCCGTCTTGCAACAGGGCAGCCTGCAGAAGGCCGCCGATGCCTTGTCGATCAGCCAACCCGCGGCCTCGAAGACTTTGACGGAGTTGGAAGACGCGCTGGGGGTATCGCTGTTTGCCCGCGGCCGTAACGGCGCGACCCCGACGCCGACGGCCATGGTCTTTCAACGACACGCCGCCGCCTGCATGATCAGTCTTCAGGATGGCGTGCATGCGGCGATGCATGCAGCGGATCTCGGTCCCGAACGCCTCCGGGTGGGTGTTTTGCCCACACTCGTCAGTGACTGGGTGAGTGACGCGATTTGTCGTTTCGGCGAAGCCTGGCCGCATGTCACGTTGTCATTGACTTCCGGCACCAATCGCATGCTGTTGGACAGTATGCGCGACGCGGAGCTCGATATGGCGCTGGGGCGTATTGCTGATCCGGCGGCCATGGCCGGGCTCAATTTCGAATTCCTGCGCAGCGAGCCGCTGTGCGCGTGCGTGTCCCCGACGCATCCATTGCTATCGGAAGGCCGTATCACGGCCACGCTATTGCAGCGCCATCCGTTGATATTGCCGCCAGCGGGCACGTTGATAAGGGAAGCGGCCAATCGCATCCTCGCAACGCTGCAGGATGGCGCCGCGCTGGCCAATGGGCCGAATATCGAGACAGTATCGGTTTCGGTAGGTCGCCAGCTGACTCGCGAGCATCATTTTGTCTGGTTTGTGCCCCATAGTGCGGTGAGACTAGATGTGACACGGGGTGTGCTCGCCACCCTTCCGATTTCCACCGCCGGCTCCGAAGAGCCTGTCGGGATGATCTTGCCAGTGGATCGTCAAGCTCCCGCTGCATTGCTGGGCTGGCTGAGCTGCCTGCGCGACGCTGCTAAATTAAGATAGCGCGAATGGGTAGTGCAGTGTGTTTCGGCATGCCGGATGCAAGCGTTCCGGTCGGAACGGCGAGCATCTGGCCAGACAAGCGGACCGATGACGCACCTCGCTGGCGTTGCGGTACGTTTGCTTGATCCACCGATGCATTTCATGCGATTGCCCGACATCGGGCTGTGCCAAGAGGCGGTGGCTATGGTTTACCCGTGAAACGGGAAAAATCACGGTGATTCTTCTCCTTGCACGATTGCGTCCGTTGACAACGGTCTTGGCGGACCCCTACTATAAAAAACTTGTTCGCTTAAAGAATATACGTTCGCTGTTCGAACATACACGAGTTTATTCATGCATCCGATATCCGAGACTCCGCATTCCGGTAAGGCAAAAGCCAGCGGGCGCCTGACCGACACGCTTTACGGTGGCCGGGCGCTGCTGCCGATCTGGGATGTCGAAGCCACGCTACAACGCATGCTTGATGTGGAAGCGGCGTTGACGCGGGCCAGCGCGGAAGCCGGTGTCGTGCCACGATCGGCGGTGGAGCCGATTGCCGCCGCGTGTCGTGTCGAGAACCTCGACATACCCGCACTGCTGGATGCCAGCGCGACGGCCGGTAACACGGCCATTCCCTTGGTCAAACAGTTGACAGCGGTGGTCAAGGTCCGCGACGCGGATGCTTCGCGCTTCGTGCATTGGGGCGCGACGAGCCAGGACATCATCGATACGGCGACGGTCCTGCAGGCACTGGAAAGCTGTGACGTGATCGACGCCGCGTTGCAGCGCCTCAGCCACCAGCTCGCGACGCTGGCACGCGCCCATCGTGACACGCCGCAAGTCGGGCGAACGTGGCTGCAGCAGGCACTACCGATCACATTGGGGCTGAAGTTCGCGCAAGCGCTCGATGCGATGTTGCGCCATCGCGCCCGGCTCGCAAGCGCTCGCGAGCAAGTGCGCGTGTTGCAGTTCGGGGGGGCCGCGGGGACGTTGGCCAGTCTTGGGGCGCTTGCGCAGCCGGTGCTCGTCACCTTGGCGCGGATGCTTGATCTGCGGGTGCCGGATGTGTCCTGGCATACTCAGCGCGATCGCTTGGCCGAGTTGGCATGCGGCTGGGGCATGCTGACAGGAAGTCTAGGCAAACTTGCCAATGACGTCGCCTTGCAGATGCAAACCGAGATAGGTGAATTGGCGGAGCCTGCCGGCGCGGGCAAAGGCGGTTCGTCGACGATGCCCCATAAGCGCAATCCTGTCGGCTGCGCTGCGGTGCTGACCGCGGCGCACCGGGTGCCGCCGCTGGTGGCTACGATGCTGGGTGGCATGGTGCAGCAACACGAGCGGGCCTTGGGGGGATGGCAAGCCGAGTGGGACGCGCTCCCCGACATCGCACGGCTGACCAGCGGCGCGCTGGATGCGACAAACGCGATGCTTGATGGGTTGAATGTGGATACGGCGCGGCTGTCGGCGAATCTGGAGCTGACCCGCGGTTTGATTCTCGGCGAGGCGGTAATGCTGGCGTTGGGCGAGCGCCTGGGCCGAATGGAAGCGCATCATCTCGTGGAAGCCGCTTCAAAAGCGGCGGTAGCGCAAAAGCGGCCACTGCGTGATCTGCTACAGGAGCAGCCGGAAGTCCGCGCACAATTGTCCGAGTCGCAACTTGCGCGGTTGCTGGACCCGGCGCACTACACGGGCCAGGCCGGCGCGTTCGTCGATGCCGTGCTCGCCCGATTTGACGCTGCAAACTGATACACCAACATTCGCATATTCTGACTGGAGACAATCGATGGAGCCAAACGCGACGGATCGCGCGACACCTCAGGTGCAAGACCAATGGGCGGACGTCAATGGTGTGCGCCTGCGCTATCGTGTCGAAGGACCCGACGGTGCGCCGTGGTTGACGTTCTCTAATTCATTGGGAACGGACTTGACGATGTGGTGGTCACAAGCCGATGTGCTATCGCGTTATTTCCGCGTGCTGCGCTATGACACGCGGGGACACGGCCAGTCGAGCGCGCCGCAGGGCCCCTATACGATCGAGCAATTACGCGACGACGTCATCGCGCTATGGGATCATCTCGGCGTGACGCGTAGCCATTTTTGCGGTATCTCGATGGGAGGGTTGACCGGGCTTGCGTTGGCGATCCATCATCCGGATCGCCTGGACCGACTGGTATTGAGCAACACCGCGGCGAAGGTCGGCACGGACGCATCCTGGCAAACGCGTGTCGATACGGTGCGGGAAAAGACGCTGGCGGGGTTTGCCGATACGATCCTGTCGCGATGGTTCACGGAAGGGTTTCAGGCCGCGCATCCTGAAGCATTGACACCGTTGCGTGCCGTCCTGAAGTCCACGTCGCAGGACGGCTATTGCGCGAACTGCGGCGCGCTGGCGAGCGCAGATTTGCGTGAGCAGGCGGCCTTGGTCAAGACACCTACGCTCGTCATCGCCGGCACCTATGATTTATCGACCAGTGCCGAGCAGGGCCGTTGGCTGCATGGGCAGATAGCAGGCGCGCGGTACAAGGAGCTGGCAACCGGCCATATTGCCAATATCGAGCAAGCCTCTAACTATACGCAAGTGCTGCTGGACTTTCTCGATCGTGGCGCCTTGCAGGAAAAGACCCGCTACCAAATGGGACTGGCGGTACGCCGTGAAGTCCTTGGTTCGGCGCACGTCGATCGATCGCTTACGCATCTCACACCGTTCAACGAGGAATTCCAGGATCTGATCACCCGCTACGCATGGGGCGGCATCTGGACCCGCGACGGCTTGCCGCGGCATACCCGCAGTCTGTTGACCATTGGGTTGATGATCGCGTTGAACCGGGGCGAGGAGTTGGCGCTACATCTGCGTGCCGCGCGCAACAACGGCGTGTCGCGCGAGGAGGTCAAGGAGGTGTTATTGCAGTGCGCGATTTATTGCGGCGTGCCTGCTGCAAACTCGGCCTTCCATTTGGCCGAAAAGATCTGGCAGGAGCAGGACCAGCAGGCCAACGACTGAAATCGGGCCAGTTAGTGCGCACCAGCCGCGGTATCCGTGCTGGCCGCGCTGCCTGAACGGTAACGCTTGGTGATCCAGATAAGCGGAATGATCGCCAGGAAGATGATGGCCGAGATGAAGAAAATATCGTTCAAGCCCATCATCGCGGCCTGCGCCGTCAGATTGAGATCGAATAAACCCCGTGCTTGTGCTTCGTTGATATGTAGCAGTTGCTGCGACTGTTGCAACGATTGCTGGAATGTCGGGTTATAGATGTTCGCCTGTTCGGTAAGCCGCTCATGATGGAGGGCGATACGATTGTTCCACTCATTGCCTGCGAGCGACGTGCCCACCGCACCGCAGAAGACCCGCACGAAATTCGACAGGCCTGCTGCCGCTGGAATGCGGCTTGGCGGTAAGCCGCTCAACGCGATCGAGGTCAACGGGACAAAGAACATCGCCATTGGGATACCCTGCAACAAGGTGGGCAAGACGAGATGGAACGTATCCACCTCCAGCACGTAGTTCGCGCGCATGAAGAAACAGATTCCGAACCCGACGAACGCCGCCGTCGCAATGATCCGGGCGTCCATTTTAGGTAGCACCTTGCCGATGATAGGGGACATGATCAAAGCAAAAATCCCCAAGGGCGCGGTCACCAGTCCGGCGTCCACCGATCGATAATTGAGGTACTGCTGCATCCATTGCGGCAGTAACACGAGATTACCGAAGAACACGCCATACGCAACACCCACAGCCGCGGTGCCGCCAAAGAAGTTTCGACCGCGGAAGAGCCGCAGGTCCACTACGGGATTCTTTTCTGTCAGCTCCCATACAACGAAGAACGCAAACCCAATCACCGCGCAGATAGCCAAAATGCGGATCACGGGGGAGGCGAACCAATCGAGGTCCCGGCCTTTGTCGAGCATGATCTGCAAGGATGCGACCCAGGTGATCAACAATGCCAGACCTATCAGGTCAATAGGGACTTTGCGCGTGGGCGTATCGCGTTTCCGGTACAGCATCCACGTTACACCCGCCGAGAAGATGCCGACGGGGATATTGATATAGAAAATCCAGGACCAGCTATAGCTGTCCGTAATCCAGCCGCCCAATGACGGTCCCGCAATAGGGCCTACCACCGCGGTCATTCCCCATAGCGCAAGCGCCATGGACGATTTCTCCTTGGGATAGGAGCTGAGCAGGATTGATTGCGACATCGGGATCAGCGGTCCGGCGACGGCCCCCTGCAAGATACGCGCCGCCAACAGGACGGGCAGGTTCGGCGCCAGACCGCATAGCCAGGAGGAGATCACGAACAGCACGATCGAGCCGACGAAGAGCTTGACCTGTCCAAGCCGTTGCGTGAGAAAGCCCGTCAAAGGAATAGAGACGGCATTGGCGGCGGCGAATACCGTGACTACCCACGTACCTTCGTCCACGGAAACACCGAGATTGCCGGAAATGGTCGGAATGGCGACGTTCGCAATCGATGAATCGAGCACGTTCATGAACGTTGCCAACGCGACCGCGAGGGTGGCCAAAATAAGCTTGCCACCGGTAAACGGGGCAGGCGCGGCAGGTGTCTGGGCACTGGCATGCGAAGGCGAACCGACGCTTGTCGAGGGAGATGTGGGAGGAGATACGCTCATGAATGTCGATCGGCCACGGAACGGCGTAAGTGTGACAGCTTTGGCGCATTGCTGCTTGGCACCAGCAGGCTAACGTCCCAGGAGAACAGAGAGATGCAGCGAGGCGGGTACGACAGGATGGTGAAAGCGGTGGGAGATTTGAAGGGTGACGCGAGGGTAAGGTGCTTTCGCGGTAATGAGTGCGCTCATGCGGGAGCCATGATGAGCGGTACCAACGGATGACGCACTGCAGCAGCGGTGCCGCCCGTCACCCATCGGACCCTGAAGGCGTTACTCGGCGGCGAGTCGTAACGGTAAACCGCAAGCAACTCGCAGGAAGGTGTCCACCACAAGCGGACCTTCAGGGCGGGCTGTCCGGACGTATCGGGTTCAGATCGCCTGGATGTTCGACGCTTGCTTGCCCTTCGGGCCTTGCTTCACGTCGAAGCTGACCTTCTGGTTTTCCTGCAACGACTTGAAGCCGTCAGCACGGATTTCCGAGAAGTGCGCGAACAGATCTTCGCCACCATCGTCAGGCGTAATGAAGCCGAAACCCTTCGCGTCGTTGAACCACTTAACAATACCGGTTGCCATGTTTCATCCAAGTTGTGCATTGAGACGGACAGCGCGGAACAATCGATATGGAAAGCGCGCCGCCACAAAATGAGTACTGCGTGTGTATTGTTGGCAAATGTCTTTGAGACGTCAATAAGAAAATGCGACGAACCATGACACGTGTAGTTGGCCTAGCGGTATCAACGGTACGAATCTCGTAGGACGATTCGCACAATCATTCCGTTGTTGTCACGTAAATCAATGAATAAATTGAGATAAATATCTTTAAAGATTTTGTCTCCAGCGAATGGTGGGGACATATCATTTTTTCCGAAATGCAAAGATCGGTGAGGGATTTGTTAATTTTTTTGGGAATCGAGGACTGAACCATGACGCGAGACGGTTTGCGGAAACAAATCTCCAGCGCATGTGGCTTTTAAGAACGATACGGCAAGACTTGAAATAGTGTCCTGATGATGACGACTGTCAAAAAAACGGTGAATGGCGAATAACAGCGCGAGTGGTAATGTCGTCTGGATGCAATTTCTGGTAAGTCTGTTCGCCCTGACGCCTCCAGGATGCTTCCAATGCACGGTAAGAAAAGATTGGCGCCGGACGGCATGCATCTGCTTTTCGTCGGCGTGTTGGGGTGTTGGTGACTTTAAAAGCGGCGCAAGTATTATTGTGCGAGAAGCGCGCAGTAGCGCTGCATGTCCACGTTGCCGCCACTAAGGATGATGCCTACGCGCTTGCCGGCCCATTGCGCTTTCGCGGCAAGGGCGGCCGCATAACCCAGGCAACCCGTCGGTTCGACGATCAGCTTCATATAACTGCCGATCTCCCTCATGGCCGCCACCAATTGTGCGTCGCTGGCCGTGAGCACGTCATCGACGTTTTGACGTACCAACGCGAACGTGTACTGGCCCAGATGCTGAGTTTGGGCACCATCGGCAATTGTTTTCGGTGTATCGATATGAACGATCCGGCCGGAGCGAAATGATTGTTGGCCATCATTGCCGGCTTCCGGTTCCACGCCGAACACCTTGCATTGTGGTGCGAGCGCCCGGGCCGCAAGCGCGCTGCCGGACAGCAGGCCGCCGCCGCCCATGCAGACGAACAAGGCGTCCAGTGGACCGACGTCTTCAAATAACTCTTTGGCGGCTGTTCCCTGCCCGGCAATGACGTCTGGATGATCGTAGGGCGGAATCAGCGTGAGGTTGCGGGCGGACGCCAGGGCGCGACCGATGGCTTCCCGGTCTTCGGTATAGCGATCGTAGAAAACGACCTCCGCGCCATAGCCTTTCGTCGCCGCCACCTTCACTTCAGGAGCATCCTCCGGCATGACGATCGTCGCGGGAATGCCAAGCAACTTCGCCGACAGTGCGATTGCTTGCGCATGATTGCCTGAGGAGAAGGCGATCACGCCGGCACGGCGTTGTGCGTCGTTGAATCGGGACAGGGCATTGAAGGCGCCGCGGAATTTGAAGGCCCCGATCCGCTGTAGGTTTTCACATTTGAAAAACAAGTGCATGCCTGATCCCTCGTCCAGGATACGTGACGTCATGACCGGCGTGCGATGCGCATGGCCGGTAATACGGTTGCTTGCGGCGACCACGTCGTCATAGGTCGGGAGGGTGATGGAAGCGGGGGAGTCGGGCATGATGGGCGTCATCGGCAAGTGGGTCGGATTGCCGATTGTAGACGAGTCACATCGTATTGTTCTATGCCAACGACGCGTGGATGCTCGCCGTGGTGGGTTCGTTCTTCGGCGGTTGGCAGTGACAATGTGCGGCGATATGGGCTGCCGGCATGGCGCGTGCAAAGAGCCAACCCTGTCCCAGTGGCGGCGGATAGAGATGCTGGAACCACACCGCCTGCGGGGCGTGTTCTATCCCCTCGACGATCAAGTCGAGTTTCAGCGCCGCCACCATTGCGGCGATACGCGAGGCGACGACGCCGAGCTTTTCGTCTTCCGGCAGCCCACGGCAGAAAGACTTGTCGAGTTTGACCGCGGTGACCGGTAGCGACGACAGGTAGGACAGGCTGGAATATTGCGTGCCGAAATCGTCGATATAAACGGCGTGTCCGTTATCGCGAAGGCGTTTGATGCCACGTGCAAGTACCGAGTGTTCCGCGGTGGTCCGCTCGGTGATTTCGAAAGCGATCGATGAAGGTGCGACGTTGGCGGCAGCCAGCCGCAGCGCGACCCACGCGGGGAAACTGGCCGTCAAGACATCGGTTGCGGAGATATTGATCGCGACTTTGAAGTCGGGGCGGGCGCGTAGCGTGTCGCCCAGTTCATCGAGAACTCGCGTCACCACATAGCGTGAAACTTCCTGGATAAAGCCTTCGTCCTCGGCAAGCTGAATAAAAAGGTCCGGATTGATGTGGCGGCCATTGGTTTCGGTCCAGCGCAGCAACGCCTCCGCCCCGACCCATTGACCATCGGCAAGTCGCACGACGGGCTGGTATTCAAGTGTCAACTTGCCGTGCTTCAAGTCACGTCGCATCCGCCGTGCCATTGAATTCGCGCGGCGCATCGCGGAACACAGCCCCATGCCGATGCCGAAACCGGCCATCATCCCCAACGTCAGGAAGCCCAATAGTTCGGGACTCAAGCCGAGGCCGGACGCGGAAGATGCATCGCGCATGCGCGCCAGAATACATTCGTCGCCCCCCTGCGTGCAGCGTACTTCGAAGCGATGGTTCGCAAGGCGAACCGGTGTCTTGTCATGCAGCACGATGCCGGACGGCAATGCGCTGACCTCGGAGCTGGTCAACAAAAAACGTTGCGTGCCTTGAATACTGACGCCCATATAGTCGACACGCGGGTCGACGATGACGTCGTACGCGGGGTAATGGATAGCGATCGCGGCGTGCCCCTGCCGGATTACAATGGCTTGCGCACCGCTCACACCGTCAACGTTCGGGTTCAGCAAAATCTGCTGTCCCTTGCTGTTGACGAAATCGACAGTGGGAACCGTTATGGGATCATCAGCGCGGCCATCCGTGGATGTGCAGATGATTTTGCCGTCTCGCTCTCTGGCGGCACTCTTCAGGAACCGTGACTCCAGAACAATCGCACGGAGATGCGCAATGTCGGCATCGGAGCAAAGGGGGGCGGGATACTGGTTGATGGCTGCCAGCGCACGGTCTGCTTCAGCGCCGATCTCCTTTACGCGGCGTAGCCATAACTGCGCGAGCACGCCAGCTTCCGTACGCTGTTGGGCGACGGCGGTCGTCTGGCCAATGCCAGTGCCGATGGCCGCACCGGCCAACGTGCAAAACACGACGATCAGTATTGATCCGATCATCGCCGGAGTACGCAACAAAAGCGGGCGGGGCATGCGACAGGGCGCGACGATAGGTGGGGAACCCGCACAGGCATCGAGCACACCGGTAAAAAGATGGCTGTCATCGCGCCTGGGCGGATACGCGCTACAAAAACATGCAATCCAGCGCAATCGCGCCGGGTGCAGCCGAATTCTACCTGTATCCCCACCTGGGGCGGTGTAATCCATCACATTTTCCTTGCTGAGCGTTGACTCGCCGCGACGACGATCCATTCCGCGCGCCTGTCATGACTTCACCGACGTGGATACGCTACACTCACGCACACGGCGCCATCCTGTCAGGCACCGTTTTGGGCATCTTATAATTTGACGAAGCGGCATGCCGTGGGGGTGTTGGCGTGGACGCTCGCCTGGCGCGTATTCCGGGACGTCGCGCGACGTACATCGGATGTGAACAAGGGAACGTTGGTGGCTATCAATTTGTTGAACGCGATGCAGGTTTTTGTCCGTGTGGCGGAGACGGGCAGTTTCACAAGGGCTGCCGATGCGTTACAGATGGAGGTGCCCCGCGTCACCCGGGCCGTGCAGTCGCTGGAAGCGCACCTCAATACCCGCCTGCTGAATCGTTCGACCCGCCATGTCAGCGTGACCGAGCATGGCAAGCGCTGTCTTGCGCATTGCCGCGCTGTTCTGGAGCACCTGCACACGCTAGAAGACGAGATGATCGACGCGGATGCCTCGCCGCGAGGGGTTTTGCGGGTCGACTTGCCGGCAATCGTGGCACACCACATCGTCATTCCCGCTTTGCCTGACTTTCTTGCGCGTTATCCCGACTTGCGTGTCGAGTTAAGCACGACTGATCGGCGCGTGGATTTGGTCAAGGAAGGGCTCGATTGCATTGTTCGGACGGGCATGCTAGATGACATTGATCTGGTGGCAAAGCCGCTCGGGGCGGCGACAACCCTGGTGTGCGCGACACCGGACTATCTGGCCCGGCATGGCACGCCTCTGACGCTTGCCGATCTGGCGCATCATCGCGCGGTGAATTATCGGTCGGCCCAGACAGGGCGGATTCGTCCATGGTCCTTGCGCGATGACGCCGGTGCCGATGTCTTGATCGATATGAAGGATGCCGTGGTCGTCTCGGATGCGAATGCATTTGCACAATGCGCCTTGTCTGGCTTGGGGTTGGTCATGACGTCCTTGTTCTCCCTGCAAAAACACCTGGACGATGGCACGCTGCGTGAAGTATTAAGCACATACCGGCCACCGCCGCGGCGTATGTGGCTGCTTCGCGCGCCGGGTACGCCGCTGCGTAAAGTCGTGGCGTTTTCTGATTGGCTAAGCGAATTGTGTCTTGGTATCCCTTCATTGCAGCCGCCGCCGGGCATGACGTCGACGTCCACGTTGCTTTGACGTTCGACATTCTTCATGCCTTTTGTCATGAACGTCGTTGTGTCGTCTACCCTCGTGATAACTGACAAGCGTGTGTTTGACCATGGTGCCGGTGGAGGAGTGGAACAACGATGTTGTCTCGAAACGACGACAGTTTGTTTGCCGCATGCTGCCATATCCGCTCGGACGACGCATAATCGATGCGTCTACAAAAATTGGTAACGAAGGGCGGCGCTCCGATATTGACCGGTGGTCGATCGGACGTGTGATACGGGGTGATGGGCGCGTTGCGTACCCTACCGCGTGCTGCGCAAGGGGTCATGGACCGGGCTCTTGAACAGCGAATATCGTATGCTGGATGTCGCTCCGACTTTGTACCTCGACGAACCACGCATCGGGCTCTAACACGTGGCAGAGAATCATGCTTTACAGGTCCGCCAGGAATGGCGGGCGATCGGTCCTAGCCGGCACCGGCCCATCCAGATGGCATCTTTCTGGACACGCGGCATCTTGCTGGCACTCGCGCTGACGTTTCCGTCTGCGTTCACAGTGGCCGCTACAGACGGCAATCAAACGTTCAATGCAAACGGCGGTGTGACGACCGGAGGGTCGACGACCGTAACCGGCCCCCTGGCAACGCCGAATATTGCGTTCTACTACGGTGCGCAGGCGCCAGTCGGAATGCTGCAGGCTTTCGATGCCGTCGTGCTCGATCCGCGTAATGCGTTTGACCCCGGCACGCGCCCTTTGCCGCACACGACATGGATCGCCCGTGTGTCTGCAAACTCGTCCGCCGCGTCGGGCGCGGATGCCGCGGCGTTGATACAGAATGTCCTTCAGCCGTTGTGGCAACGTGGATTTCGCGGTTTCATGCTGGATGACACGGTGGGGGGCGACGTTATCGCACGCGTTCACGCGCAGTATCCAGATGCCAAGCTGATGGTGGCAGGTGATGAAGCGGTCACGCGCGCGGCCGGGTATGCGGCGTCGCTGTATGCCGTGGTAGGCCCGTCGCTGATCCTGGAGGTGGATCGCGGTGGCGCATTGGTTCCGGTGTCCGATGACGCGCGTGCGCAGCGCCTCGCCGCATCGCGCGCGTTCACCGCAAAGACCGGTGTGCCGGTCATCGATGTCGAATTTTGCGACGGACCGGATCGTGACTGCGCGCGTCGTGTTGCAAAACAGGTGGTTGGCACGGGTGGCTCCCCCTATGTTACGGATCGTGCGTTCGATGTAGTGGGTATGGGCCGCATCGAGGTGATGCCGCGCAAGGTTCTGGTCGTTCAAGACCGAAATACCAATGAGGCGCTGGATCTTGCTGTACGTGTTCACAATATTGCCGCGCCGCTGAATTACCTTGGCTATGAAGCGGAATACGCGGATCTGGATAAACCGTTCCCTGAGAATGTCAATCCGGATCGTTACGCCGGTATTGTTGTCTGGATCGACGATGAGAACGTACCGAATGTGCAGGCGTGGCGTGAATGGATTGGCGGGCGTATTGATGCGCATGTACCGATCGCCTTTTTGGGACGATTCGGTTTCAACTTGAATGATGGTGCGGGGCAGGCGTTGGGCTTACGTTCCGTGCAAGGTCCTTTCACTGCCCCGGTCAACGTGGTGCACAGTGATCCGTTGGTGGGCTTTGAGATTCAACCAAATGTTGATCCGCGGGACATTCAAGGGGTGCGGATCACGGACCCGCAAGGACAGTCGTTACTGCGTTTGAATGTCAACGGCCAGCAGGTCGATGAAATCGGGATGATGCCGTGGGGCGGATATGCACTCGCGCCCTATAAAGTGGTGTCACTGAATGGTATCGAGTTGCAGCGCTGGGCCATCAATCCCCTCAGTTTCCTGACACGTGCCCTGCGGTTGCCGACGTTGCCGTCGCCGAGCCTGACCACCGAGAATGGCTTGCGACTGCTCATGACGCACGTCGATGGAGACGGTTTCGCCTCGCGGGCCGAATTCCCGGGCCCTGATTATTCCGGGCAGGCGTTGTACGACCGTATCTTCACGCGTTACAAGATACCGATGTTGCTATCGGTGATCGAGGGGGAAGTGGGGCCCACGGGGCTCTATCCGAAGATCTCGCCTCGATTGGAGCAGATCGCGAAAGCGATGTTCGCCTTGCCGAATGTACAGATCGGCAGCCACACATACTCGCATCCATTCCAGTGGGACGAGGTCGATGCGGAGACGGGCGCCAAGACCGATGCCGGCGGTGGCGACGCGGCTTTCTCACTGAATATCCCGAACTATACGTTCAACCTGGATCGCGAGATTGGTGGGTCGATTGATTACATCAATACGCGTCTCGCACCACCCGGAAAGAAGGTCGAGGTACTGCAATGGTCCGGCGATTGCCACCCGCCAGCGCTGGCGATTCGCAAGGTGTACGAAGCCGGAGTCTATAATTTTAACGGCGGCGATACCGTCATTACGAAATCGGCGAACAGCTGGACCAATATCTCACCGGTAGGTGTTGACAAGGGGCCGGGTGCTTACCAGGTCTATGCGCCAAATCAAGACGAAAATGTCTATACGAATGACTGGCAAGGGCCGTTCTATGGTTTTTCGCGCGTGCTCGAAACGTTTGCAATGACCGATGCACCGCTGCGTTTCAAGCCTATCGATATCTATTACCACATGTACACCGGCACGAAGGAGGCATCGCTTCATTCGTTGGAACAGATTTTCGATGCCGTGCTGAAGCAGCCAGTACTGCCGGTGTATGTGACGGAATATATCCAGAAAGTGCTCGACTGGCGTTCCTTCGCCGTGTCGCGCGATGTTCAGGCGGATGCAACCGGTCAAGCGGCATGGCGATTCCGTGGTAACGGTGCCGTGCGCGAGGTGCATTGGCAGCCGGGCGGCGCGCCGGATCTGCGCCATGCTTACAACGTGACCGGCTATGCGCCCGGCCCGGACGGCATCTACATCCATATAGAGGATGGCGATGCGCGCGTGGCGATCAATCCGAACGCGTCGGCGCGACCGACCCAGCCTTATATTTCGTTCGCCCGGGGGTTTGTGAAGGATGCTGTCGTGCGGCCTGACGGCATGCGGTTTTCTTTCGCGGGGCACTATGAACCCTATATCCGATTTGAAAACGCCGGTCAGTGTTCGGTAACGGTAAACGGACAACGTCGTGACGCGCGGCGCGAAGCGGGCACGGACGGCGTGGCCGGTAGTGCGTTGCGGATCGACCTGCCGGCGCAGTTGCCGGAGAAGATGCAGTACGACCAGGTAGATTTGCACTGTGGCCGCTAAACGTCTGCGCATCGCGCCTACCTGGCTTGTCGGTGTGATGTCGGTTTCCGTCGTCGGCTTGCTCTATGTCGCGCATCCGCGGGGCGGTATTCAGGCGCGTCTGGCGGCGACCGATTCGCCTACGGCGCTAAGCATCGCGTATCTCGAAGCGTTGCTGCGTTCGAAGCCCACCGACGTCGATTTGCTGACTTTCCTCGGGAACCAGTATTACGAGGTAGGACGTGACAACGATGCGCGGAATATCGCCAATCGGCTGGCGACCATGCCTGGTGACGGGGTCAAGCGCACCGCCGTGCTGTTGAAGATCGCCGTAGATGTCCGGACTGCCAACGCGTTGAAGGAAAGCGATCCGGGGCGAGCCGTGAAGTTGAATATCGTGCGCCAGGAGCTGGCGGATGCCGCGCGACTGAACTGGTCGACGCCGGAACTGCAGCGTCTGGCGGCGACCGCGGCGTCGACGAATGCGCAGCAGGTGGCCAAGCAGTTATATGCCCGCCTCGAAAATCAGGACAAGGCGAATGCCCAGCGGTGGAACGCCGAGGTGATCCGCTATGCCATGTTCGACGGCGACTATCGTACCGCCGCCGACGGCTGGTTCCGCGCGCAGCAGCGGGCGACGGATGTCAACGAGCAGCGCCGCTGTTTCATCGCCGGCATCCGTGTGCTGCAGTCCGGCAATATGCTCGACGCTGCACTGGGCGCTGCTGACCGCTATGGCGGTGCATTCATGCACGATCGGCAGGTGCTTATCGTGCTGTTGAATCTCGCGCGCGCGGCCCGGGCGACCGATCGGGTCGACCGATATGCGAAGGCCCTGGCCGGATACGCGCAGGCGACCCCTGCACCGGATGCGGCATTGCTGGCCGCCGCGCCGGAGATAAAAGATGATGGGCACGGCAGCCGGATTATTGTCATGTCCGGCGCGTGGTATGACGCGCTCGGCTTGGCCAGACCCTCGCTGCATGCGGCGCGTGAGGGCGGGTATCTGGACGGCACGCATCCTGCCGGCTACCGTGTGCGCGCGCGCTCGCCTGCGGCGCCTCGCACGGCGATGGACGAGGCAGAAGGGGCGATTGTCCGGGTACAGTTTGTCGTGGACCCACGTGACCCGAACCGAATCCGGGCCGCGACCAATACGTCGTCGGATGGCCCAGTGAAGCCGCAGGCCGCATCGGCGGTGCCCGGCGTGCCGCCGGCCAACACGGGGGCGACCAAGCCCACGGCGGCGTCGGACGCGGCGCAGTCAGGAGTGGGACATGAGGGCGATGTGCCCTCCCTGCTGTACCAATCGTTCCTTGAGGCAAGCGATTTGGCCAGTGCGCAACGCCTTGCCAACGAACAGCTAGCAAAGCATCCGGATGATCCGATCTGGACCCGTCGCCTGGCGCAGGTTGCCGAATGGAACCGTGCGCCAACCGTTGCGTTGCAGATGTGGATGGCTTACGCGGAGCGTACGCAGGACCCCGAAGGCTGGCAGAACGTCCTGCGCCTAGCACCGATGCTGAATGACGATCATGCCTATCTGGCCGCGGTAACCCGGGCATCGAACGCCCGTCCTGACGACTTGAAACTGCTGGATGCGGTTACGGCGACCTATGAGCGACTGGGTCGTCCCGACGATGGCATTGCGTATCTGAAGGCCCGGATGAAAGTACGGCGTGGCGCGGCGTTGATTGCCGTGGAGAGCCGGATGGCGACCCTGCAGACGCGTGCGGGTCATGACGACGACGCCATTGCGACGTATCAGGATCTGTTGCGCCGCGACCCCGCGAATGCGGAACACGCGTTGCGCATGGCCAACCTGCAGTATCGTCACGGCGATTACGCAACCGCGTTGCAGACATTGGTGTCGGTGCGCGGAAATATTGCCGCCAACGATGACAATGCCGCCCTCTATTGGCGGGCAGTGGCGGAACTCGCCCGACTCCAGCAAAAGGATGAGATTGCCAATGACGCGTACCGACGTTTATTGGCGACCGGCAAGGTGGTGCCGGATGATCTTGCCGCGATGACGTTCTTCTACGATCCATTCCCGATCGATGCCGCGCGCACCGCGGAGGCACAGTATCGTTTGGATCACTCGTCGCAATCGTTGCAGGCGGCGTTGCATTACTACACGGATGCCCGGGCGCTTGACGCTGCCAGGGATCTTCTCGACGGCATTGCGCCCGATCGTCTGCCGCCGTTGGAGAGCGATCCGCAATTCCTGCGCGTGCGCTCCGATTACTATCGGGCGATCGGCGCACCGGACAAGGCATTGGCGGATCTCGATCGCGCCGTCAAGCTGCCTGGTGCAACGCAGGACGTGCAAGTGTCCTGGCTCTGGTCGCTCGTTGACTACGGCACGAATGACGATATCCGTCGTGCATTGGCTACCTGGCCGGATGGCGTTCAGTCCGCGCCACCATTGTGGGGACCATTTGCCGCTGCGCAATTGCGCTTGAATCGCCCCGATGCCGCGTTGCGTTATTTCCGCTTGCAGGCGGCATCGATGTCGCGTGATCCGCTGTGGCTGATGGCGTATGCGGAGGCGTTGGACCAGGCTGGTCACGACGAGCAGGCCTGGACACTGCGCCGCACGGTGTGGCGCGGCATGCGTGATGCCATGGCAAAAGGTGGCGATGGTTCCGGCCCGCTGGGCGTGCAACGTACCGCGACGGACGCTGGTGGGCGGCCAACGTCGGGACGTCTTGCCGCAGAAGCCGAGGCGCGCGAACAGATCATCGGCCAGCAGGCCTCGCTGGCCGCGATTTTTGAGAATGCCGATGCGTCGCGCGCCTTGTTGCGCGATGTGCTGGACAGCGACGCCGGTCGCCGCGACATGACAGGCCAGGCGAATGCGGCACGCGCGTCGATGATCGGCGATCCGCCGGGGTTGGCGCCCTTACGCGCGGCGCTGCGTGGTACGGGGTTCGCCGCCGCCGATGCAGCGACCGACGTCGGCGCCGCTGGCAAAGACGTTGCCAGCGACAAGTTAACGTCGTCGGTGGCAAAGGATGTGGCACTGGCATGGGCCTTGTCACATGAAGGCAATGGCATTGCACGCCGCTGGCTCGCGCGACAGTACGCCGGTGCGTTGATGATTCCGCGGGAACAGGCGATGGCCATTGCGCTGGCCGATGATGACAAGCCCCGCATCCAGCAGTTATTGGATCAGGGAAAAGGTAATTTGTCGGTCACTGGCGCCATTGACGCGGCCATCGCGCTGGATCGTCCGGCGCAGGCGGAACAATTGGCCTATCGGGGGCTCGATGGCGCGTCGGCGTCGGACGTGTTGCACAACCGTTTGCTCGATACCGCGATGAACTGGCCGCAGTCGTTGAGCGCCGGTGTCGACAGCACGACGGCGCACCCTTTGGATACGATTGAACAGCGCGCGTCGGGCAGTGTGAAGATTGGCGAGCATTACATGGTAGGCGTCGACAACGTCCAACGTTTTCAACGTTCGGCCGACAGCACGCAGTTGACCAACGTTCCAGGCCTCGATACCACCACGAGCGTGTATGTGCGACGCCAGACGCAATCGACGGCTGTGCAAGCAAGCGCAGGGGTTCGCCATGGCGCGTCGACCGTCTATCCGATGTCGGTGTCGGCCGAGGTGAACCGGGGCGGCGTCTTGTCCGGCCAGGTCAGCCTTGGGCGGGATCAGGCGGCAAATGAATCGCAAATTCTATCGGTGGGGGGCGTCAAGGACAATGCCACCGTCAGTGCTCGGTGGAATGCGACGAACCGGATTTACGCATCGGCCACGTTCGAAGCAGCGCGTTACTACAGTCAAGCCCGGAATAATGTGGGTAGCGGCACCAACGTGTCCGCGGAATTGGGATATCGCGTCCGGACGACCTATCCTGATTACACGGTGCGTGTGATCGGTGTGCGGGGGGACTATCACGCGAGCGGATCGCCTGACGGCTTGTTGGGTCGCTTGATCCCGTCGGATGCCGGCACGCCGACGTCGGTCACCGTGATGCCGCAGAGTTATACGCAATACGGCGCCTTCATCGGCTTTGGCACCGATGCGCGCGACACGTATTCGCGGGCGTGGCGTCCGTACGCCGATATTGGCATCGTGCACGACTCGAATCAGGGCTGGGGCCCTCAGGCAAGCGTGGGTATCGGCGGATCAGTATTTGGCGGCGATCGGCTGGTGTTTTATTTCTCGCGCCAGCAGGTATCCGGTGTGGGTACGGCGGTGACGCTGATGGGCGTCAACTATATCTATTTTTATTAGGCGTGACGTTGTTGAGGTAGGCGACAGTACGTAACGACCGTAAGTGACGACAAGCGAGGAAGTCGAGACATGATGACGAAACTGATGCAGCGCGGCGCACAGGCCGCAACGGTGATAATGCTGGCCGTCGCGTTGGCGGCGTGCGGAACCGTGCGGCAAAGTGGTGCGCCGGCCCTGAGCGGCAGTGACCAGATCGTGCTGGCGACGATGGCAAACTTTACGGAGACGCCCGATGCCGGACATAGCGCCGAGTCCATTACGGCTAATGCGCTGCGGGCATCCGGTATCGACGTGCGCCTTGCGCCGGTTGCAACGGGCAATGGCAGCGCCAGTGCATTGTTCACGGCAAGCGCCCGGGCGGATGTCGAGCGTACGATGACGTGGGCACGTACGCAGAAGGCACGTTATGTATTGAGTGGCGCGGTGGAAGAGTGGCGTTATAAGACCGGCGTGGACGGCGAGCCGGTCGTGGGGGTGACATACGAACTGACCGATGTGGATTCCGGCAAGGTGGTCTGGAGCGCCACGGGGACGAAGAGCGGCTTCAGCCGTTCGAGCCTGTCGACGGTTGCCACGCGCTTGATCTTCAAGACGCTGGCGCCGCTGGCGCGGCAACGCTGATCGGCGACACGGCAGGTTCCAACGGAATAGACGGATACATCATGGCCATTCCCACGCCACAGCAGGCGTCCAAGGGCGAAGGGCGCACCGCAGGTGCCGCCGACGCACCCACGGAGGGTAGCGCGCTGCGAAAGACCGGCGCCTTCGGTAACGTCGGCCGCATCCGGCGCATGATCGCGCCGGCGGTGCAGCGTCCGTTCGCGTTGGTGGAAAGTGCCGCCTTCATGCTGATCGTCCTGACGATCCTGGCCATGCTGCGTCCTCATGATCCGCTCGCCCTGGCTGCGGCATTCCCGTGGATATGGTTGGCGCCAATGGTGCTGGCGTTGCGCTATGGCACATTGCTCGGGCTTTTCGGAGGGGCCTTCATGCTGGTGGAATGGGTGTTGATAGGACACTCGGGTGTAGGAAGCGGTGCGTTCCCGGTGGGATTCTTCGCCGGTGGGATGGTGCAGGTGATCGTCGTCGGCCATTTCGGTGATACGTGGGGTGCCCGTGCCATCCAGGCCGGTGCGAAAAACGACTATCTCAGCGATCGACTCGTCGCGCTGACGAACAATCATTACTTGTTGCGGATGTCGCACGATCGTCTCGAAAAGGACCTGCTGTCGCAGCCAACGACCTTGCGCGACTCGATCGTCGAGCTGCGGAGGATGTCGGTGCAAGGCGGCTTGCAAGACCCCGGTGAAAGTAAGATGTCGGCCGAACAGTTGATGCGGTATATCGCGCCGATCTGTCGTCTCGAACAGGCCGCGTTTTATACCGTGCGCAATGGCCGTGTCAGCACCGTCGCGATGGCCATCGTGGGCGATCCGTTCGACCTGGTGCCCGGCGATGCACTGATCACGCATGCATTGGAGAACGGCGCGCTCGCCCATTTGAAAATGGACGAGGGGGAATTGCCTGATAGCCTCTATTTGGTCTGTGCGCCGTTGTTGGCGGCCGACGGCTCGATTCGTGGTGTGTTGGTGATCAGACGGATGCCATTCCTGTCGCTGACATTTGACAACCTACAGTTGATCCAGGTATTGCTTGGTTATTTTGGCGATGGTCTGGAGCATGCCGAACTGGTGCGCCACGTCATTGACGTGGTGCCCGATTGTCCTGTGGAGTTCGCGCTCGAATTAAGCCGCCTCGGGCGAATGGCGGCGCGTACCGGCGTACATTCATCACTGGTATCGTTGACGTTCCCGCGGACCGAAGCCAGCGACTCGCTGTTCGAGCATGTTTCGCGCCGACGACGGGCGTTGGATGTTTTCTGGGAAATCCAGACGGCCGAGCACTCGATCGTCGTAAACCTGATGCCGGTCACCGACATGGGCGGCATCAACGGGTATCTGGCGCGGATCGAATCCAGCTTGCGCGCGCAGTTTGCGATGGACCTTGAAACCGCGCGTGTCGCCGTGCACACACAGTTGCTCGGAGACTTGGACCCGGCGCTGGCTTTACAACGTATTCTGACCCTCAGCGGCGTTGATGACTAAGCCAACCCCTACCGATCGGGCCACCGGAGAAGCTGGGGCACCTGCTCCGTCTGAGACAGGGCATCGTGATGCCAACGACCCAGTCGGCACCGCGCATGCCGAGGAAAAACGTGCCCGGCGCATATTGCTTTTCGTGTTGGGTTTTGTCGGCACGATCATCGCGCAATCAGTTGCTGTCTCCATTTTGGTGCGCGGTATCGACGTCTCGAGCGATCGCACGCCGTTCCTGCTGTATTTCGGATGGCAATGTGTCGCGGGCCTTGCTGAAGCGGTCATGTTTCGCGAGTGCTTGCCGCTTGCGTATCGGTTTCCCCGCAAGGCCACGTTCCTGTTGCTATGGCTGACTTGCACCCTTGTGCCGTTGATCGGCGGCTTCGTGATCTTGTTCGCCTGCGGATGGGCGAAGTGGTTCCCAGGTCGGGTACCGAGCGTACAGATCGTATCGGTGCCGCGTCCGACATTTGTCTCCAATCTCGTCTCTCAAGTGACGCATGGCAGTGGCGCCCGCTTGCAGGCTCGCGTATCCAATGTCGCGGTGCCAGAGTCGGATCGTTTGTCCGCGCTGGTTGCCATTCAGCAGATGCCCACGCGGACAACCAGCCCCTTACTGCGTGAACTGCTGACAGACCCGTTGGAGGATGTACGCCTGATCGCTTATGGTCGGATGGACCAGGCGGAAAATGAAATCATGCAGAAGATCTTCGCGGCGCGTAAGCAGATAGCCTATGCTGCAAATGAAGCGCAACTGCAAGCCGTGCACCGCTTGCTTGCGGAGCTCTATTTCGAATTGGCGTATCAAAATATCGTGCAGGGTGCGGTTCAGACCCACGCATTGCAACAGGCGGACCAGCATGCGCAGGCCGCGCTCGCGATCGGCGGCGGCGACGCCGCATTATGGTTACGCCGCGGCCGCCTGGCACTTGTCAACGGTGATCCGGTACTTGCCAGGGAAGCGTTCGAGCACGCGCGCGAGTTGGGTTTCCCGAGTGATCGGTTGGCGCCTTGGATGGCCGAAGCGGCCTTCCTCAACCGCGACTACGCGTCCGTGCATGTGCTGCTGGAAGCGTTGCGGGGCCGAAATGCCTTGCCTGTTTTCAAACCCGTCGTGGAGTACTGGTCGACATGAAAGCACTCCCTGAACGTCGATCGGCGCATGCCGATGTCTGCCTGTTGCTGGAAGGCACGTTCCCATATGTTCGCGGTGGCGTGTCCAGCTGGGTGAACGAGATGATCCGTGCATTTCCAGATATCCGTTTCGCGATTGTCTTCATTGGAAGCCAGCGGTCGGACTACGGTGCGCCCGCTTATGAGTTACCTGACAATGTGGTGCATATAGAGACGCACTTCCTGTATGCACCGGTGGCGGTCGATGCGGCTCGACCATTTGCGGTGGACGGTAATCACGATGCCTTTGAACGTGCGTCCGCGTTGCATGACGCCATGCGTGATCCGCGAGGGGGGCAGACGATCGGTAGCTTGATTGCCGATTTGATTCCGATGTTGAGTGCCGATGGGGGCTTGAGTGAAGCACACTTCCTGAACAGTCGGCGTGCATGGGAATCGATTGTCGATCGCTACGAACGGTTCTGCACGGACCCATCATTCACCGATTATTTCTGGACGGTGCGTACCATGCATCGTCCGCTATGGTTACTGGCCGAGGTGGCCCGCACGGTGCCGAAGGCGCAGGTATATCACACGGTCTCGACGGGCTATGCGGGCTTCCTGGGCGCGTTGTTGCATTATCGATCGGGACGGCCACTGCTGATCTCGGAACACGGCATCTACACGAAGGAGCGCAAGATCGACTTGCTTCAGAGCCAGTGGATACGCGATAACCGTGGGCTCTTCGAACGCGATATTTCTCGCGTTAGTTATTTTCGAGAATTGTGGGTGCGGTTCTTCGAGGCGATCGGCCGACTTGCTTACGATGCATCGTCGGATATCGTCGCGCTATATGAGACGAATCGTTTGCGGCAAGTCGCCGACGGCGCGCGCGCGGAGCGCACCCGCAGCATTCCAAACGGGATCGACGTCGAACGGCTCGCGCCTTTGATCGCCAAGCGTACGCAAGGGCGCCGCCGGATTGTCGGGCTGATTGGGCGTGTGGTTCCCATCAAGGACATCAAGACCTTCATTCGCGGTATTTTCATCGCATCGCGGTCAATGCCTGATATCGAGGGGTGGATCATCGGACCGGAAGAGGAGGATCCCGAGTACGCCAAGGAGTGTCGGGCCTTGGTTGAAAGCCTCGGTTTGCAGTCACGCCTGAAATTCATGGGATTCCAGCGCATCGACGACATGATGCCGCAGATCGACCTGATCGCGCTGACGTCCATCAGCGAAGCGTTGCCCCTGGTGTTGCTGGAAGGGTTCGCGTCCGGTGTTCCCGCTATTACGACCGATGTCGGTTCATGCCGGCAGTTGATCGAGGGTAACGATGAAGCTGACCGCGCGCTTGGCGCATCCGGCGTGGTAGTGCAAATCGCCAATCCCGCCATGTTCGCGCAAGCCACCGTTGCGTTGCTCGGCGACGAAACCCGGTGGCTCGAGGCACAGCAGGCAGGGATCGCGCGAGTACGCCGATACTACACAAAGGCGCAGATGGTGGGCAGCTATCGGGATTTATACGACAAGCTGTCACGCGCGCCGACGCTGTCGATGCCGATGGCTCCGTCCGGCGGAAATGATTCCGGCTCCGATGGGGGCGGGGCTGGTGATGCATCGAAACGTGGGACGTCTCGGCGTCGGTTTGCTTTCTGGTTCAATAGGAGCGCTCGGGATAAGCACGTCGCGAAAACCGATGCGGGTATTGCGGCATTGAACGCGTTTGTCGCCGCTGGAAATACACGTCTTCCGATGGACACCACACCAGGCCGGGTAAATGCGATGGGAGGCGGTCAATGTCCGATGGGGTTCGGTCGAAGTGGCCAGGTGATCGAGGCGGAAGATGCTGAGCGTGACGTCGCCCGCATTGCCGCCAGGTTGAAAGCGCTCTTCATGCCGGCTTTACGTTCGCGGAATGACGCATCCCTTGAATCCGGGAGTGTGACGTAAATGGCCGGCATCGGATTCGAACTGCGCAAGATCTTGCGCCGGGAAACGCTTGCCGGTGCTGCGCGCGCTTACGCGTACGCGGGGCTGATCAGTTCAGGACCGCTGATTCTGTCGATCTTTGGCATTCTGATCATTGGTCTGCTGAGCATTGCCACCGTCGTACCGAAATTCGCCATTGTGCAGTTTCAGGTGTCGGTGACGTATCTCATTGCGTTGAGCTTGATATTGACCGGCCCGTTGCAATTGTCATTCACCCGTTTCATTTCGGATCGTCTGTTCGAGAAGCGTCACGATCTGGTGCTGTCGAACTACAACGCCGTGGTATTGGTGGCGGCGATCTTGTCCGGAATCGTTGGCGTCGGGGCGATGGTATTCAGTTTTCACGAGACGCCGTTGACGTATCGGGTTTTGATGGTCATCGGATTCACCGTGGTGAGCAACATCTGGATTGCGGTGATTTTTCTCTCGAGCGTCAAGCAGTATCGGCAGATACTGATTGTCTTCGCGATCGGCTATGGCTGTGTGGTCGGACTTGCGCTGGCGTTGAACCGGTATGGGCTGGTGGGGCTGCTCGCGGGTTTCGTCATTGGTCATATCGTGCTTCTCGGAGGACTGAATGCGTTGATCTATCGCGATTATCGTAGTCACCGGTTCGTCTCGTTCGAGGTGTTCGACCGGCAATTCACCTACCCGACACTGGCGTGGGTCGGTTTTCTGTTCAATCTTGGCGTGTGGATCGACAAGTTCATGTTCTGGTTCTGGCCGGCCACCAGCAGCCCGGTGATCGGACCATTGCGGGCATCGGTAATCTACGACATCCCGATTTTCATTGCCTATGTCTGCGTGATGCCCGGGATGGCGGCCTTCCTTGTGCGTATCGAAGCCGACTTTGTCGAGTTCTACGATGGCTTCTACGATGCGGTGCGTAATGGTGCGACCTATGCGCATATCCAGGACATGCGTAACATGATGGTATCCAGCGTACGTGCAGGGTTGTACGAGATCATCAAGGTGCAATTGCTGGTGATGCTGTTGATCGCCGCCATCGGCGTTCCGTTGTTGAACGCATTGAATATCACGCCTCTCTATTTACCCTTGCTGGTGATCGACGTCGTGTCCGCAAGCCTGCAGGTGTTACTGCTAGGATTGCTGAACGTATTTTTTTATTTGGACCGCCGCCGTACCGTATTGTTTCTGACGGCGCTGTTCGCGGTATTGAACGCGCTCTTCACCGGTATTACCCTGGTCATCGGTCCTGATGCGTTCGGTTATGGATTCGCGGCGGCATTGTTGATCGTGGTGATGCTATCGGTACGCATTCTGGATCGCCAGTTCAGCACGCTGGAATACGAGACCTATATGCTGCATCGTTGAAGCGCGACGATCGGCGGGGCGGGTCTTGCTCTCCGTATGGCGCTGTTCTGTTCTGAAGGAGAATGAGTTGATGCCGTTGTATCGCAGCACCGCCACGTCACGTGGCATCGGACATATCGCCAATGTTGCCATGGCATTGCTTGCCGTGCTCTTTCCGGCGAAGTTCGCCACGGCCGATGCTAGCGCGCCGTTGCCATCAGTGGCGCTGTACTACGGTGTCACGCCGCCGATCGATGACCTCAGCCGCTTCGATATCGTCGTGTTGGACCCGGATGCGCAATTTGATCCGCGGACGCAATCCGTCGGCCATACAAAGTGGTATGCCTATTTAAGCGTTGGTGAGGTTCATCCAAATCGCAGTTACTACAAAGCTATTCCAAAATCGTGGCGACCATCTCAAAACAAGGCATGGGCGTCGGATGTCATCGACCAGACCGCCCCGGGTTGGCCAGCTTTCTTTGTCGACAAGGTCGTGACGCCACTCTGGAAGAAAGGCTATCGCGGTTTTTTCCTTGATACGCTGGATTCCTTCCAATTGATCGCCACCACTGATGCCGAGCGTGCCGCGCAGAAAGACGGACTCGAGCGAGTCGTGCGTCTGATGGCACGACGCTACCCGCAGGCCAAACTGATATTCAATCGTGGCTTCGAAATCTTGCCCGATGTGCATTCACTCGTGCAGATGGTCGCGTTCGAATCGTTGTATCAAGGATGGAACGCATCAGAAAAACGTTATGTGGCGGTACCCCAAAATGATCGTGACTGGCTGCTCGGGCAAGTGAATAAAATTCGTGAGCAATATAAAATACCTATTATCGCAATAGACTATTGTTCTATTGATAACGCTAATTGCAGGAAAGAAACGGTAATAAAAATTGTCCAGCTAGGTTTTATCCCTTATGTGACCGATGGTGGCTTGACAAGCGTTGGTTTGGGAGCCGAATCCGTCATCGAGCCGAACCCCGCCGTTTCTCCAATTCGTCAATAAAAGCCTGAAAAACCTCGCACTTAGCGCAATTGCCCGCGCGTGACCAAATATATACTCAAGTTCATCGGGGGTGGGCCGTTATCGAGTAGGTCAGTCCCGGTGAAATCGGTGTGACGCGTCGGAGACAGGTCGAGCAATAAGGGATATTAGGTAATTTTTGCGACATGGCGTCATGTTGCATAAAATTCACTTCCTTGGCGTAAGTGCTTGTATATAATGCGGTCGAATTCAACGTAACCATCAGAATACGTAAATTCTTCAGCAAATGTGTGCGCTGCATGTTGGTTTGCTGAAAAGCGATCGGGATAAATTACTGATCCTTTCGGCGATGCGGTACGGGTTGGTGTGACAGTGGCACCGAAAGGCTGCTCTATTCAAGTTGTATTTATTTATTGGGGAATCCCAGATGTCAAAGTTCTTCAAGGCTTTTGTTCGTGACGAGCGCGGTGTCAGTGCAATGGAATACGCAGTGCTGGCAGGTATCGTCGTTTTGGCGCTGGCAGGTATCGGCACCTCCTTCAAGACGCAAGTAAGCACGATGTTCGCCACGCTGTTCAGCAAGGCAAACACGACGCAGAGCGGCAGCTAATCGCTGGTTTGGCGCACACAGCATCCTTCTCGTCGGAGGAGGATGCCAACACGAGCACCCGGGGCGATATCGTGACAATTCAATTGGTCTCATCGGGTCTGCGGGTATTCGTGTTGGCAGGGTTGCTCTGGCTGGCCGTGTCGGATGTCAGGTATCGTCGTCTGGCCAATGCATGGGTCGTGGCGATTGGTGCTGCGTTTCTGATATTTGCAGCTTTGCAGCAGCTTGGATGGCATGCGTTCGGCATGCATCTGCTATCTGGTGGTGTCGCACTGCTAATCGGTTTGGCTTTATTCGCGTTGCGCGTATTGGGCGGCGGCGACGCAAAATTGTTGTCCGTCTTGTTTCTTTGGTCCGGCCCGCTTCTTGCCGCACCGATGCTGACCGTGATCTCGCTGACGGGGACCGTCGTGGGCATTTTGAGTTTCGCCACACGACGCCTCGAACCGGGCAAAGGGAGCGGCGTCGTACGCGTGCTGGCGTTGTTTTCGGCCGTCCGCGGTGTACCTTACGGGGTGGCGATAGCCTCCGGGGGAAGCTGCATGGTACTGTGGCCATGGATACTGCCTGGGCTTATGCCGTTGCTGATGACCCAGCAGTATCCGCTCCACTGACGCCCACGCTCAGGTTGTCATGTCGAATGTCATCAAGTTGTTGTTATTGCTGGTGGGCTCGGTCCTCGTGCTGTTCATTGCGAAGACGGTGATCTCGCTAAGCACGCGTGGTCCGGAGCAGGCGCCCCCCGAACCAAAAATTCGCGTCAGTGCCGCCGACTTGCCGCAAGGTTTGTTGCTGCGCGATGACGACCTCCAGTGGAAGAACGTTCCCGCCGATCGGGTACCATCCGATGCCATCATCCTTGGCGCGGCGGGCGCACCGGATTTGAAAGGCGCATTGCTGCGTCATGCCGTTGTCGCAGGCACGGTGCTCCATGCCGCCGATGTGATTCTCCCGAATGCCCCTGGCTTTCTTGCCGCGACGTTGAAGCCCGGCATGTTGGCGGTGTCGGTTGCCGTGGATGATGTGTCCGGCAATGCGGGGCTCATCGAACCCGGTGACTACGTCGATCTTCTCCTTACCCAGCAAGCACCGGATTACGATAACAGCGGCAATGCGCATTCGTATGTCAGCGAGACCGTCCTGCAGCATGTCCGCGTGTTGGCGTCCGGCTCGGAACTGGAGCGTCCCAAAAATCCGGATGGCAGTAGCGATCAACGGCGTTCCGCGCGAACGGTCACTTTGGAGGTCACGCCGCATATGAGTGAAGTGGTCTCCGTGGCGGGGCGCCTTGGCAGCTTGTCGTTGGCATTGCGTAGCTTTGCCACCACGAGTCGGGATAACCCTGGTTTGCTGGCGGCAAGCGGGCTGCAAGGTATCACGCCTGTCGGGCCGACGACCGATGCGCTGCCGCCGCCTGTATGGTCACGCGATGTGACGCGGGCGTTGCAAGCCCCGGCGCCGCCGCCGTCAGGGGCGCCTGCTAGCGTCGCACCCGTGCAACGCCCGGTCGTGATTTACCGCGGGTCGTCGGCGGGCACCGATACCGCGGGTGGATTGATGTCCGGTGGCGCAGGCACACCGCCGTTACCGCAGGGCATGATGACGCCCCGCGCGCAATGATGGGGTATCGCCAGCAGTCATGGGTCGCTTGGCGAGGTTATGCAGCACGGTATAGTGCGTGAAAGCAGCACCGCCGCATAGATATCCGCGCGGCTTCGCTGTCGGCTTGGCCAACCCGGCAGCCTTATTCGTGTCGGTAGGTCCGACACGCCGCTTTTCGAGACGCCGGTCTGGCGTCGGTCAGTCTGGATGTCATCTCACATGAGCAAGTCTTGTAATACGCATCGGATGGCCCCGTACTGCTTGCTCGCGCTGGCCAGCGCGAGCGTGTGGACGTTGCCGGTGCTTGCGGCGCCGGGTGTCACGATCATGAGTGGGACGGGCAGTACCGTCGATACCTCGTCGCCGGCACCCGTGGTTGGCAAGGGCGCAATCAATAGTCCGGGCATGGGCATCAATGCGGTGCCGGCCAAAGTGTTATCGCTGGAAGTGGGCAAGGGCGCGATGCTGACGTTGCCGGCCCCCGCTGCATCCGTTTTTGTCGTGGACCCGGCGATTGCGGACGTACAGGCCCCTACGGCGCGCAACCTGTTCGTGCTCGGCAAGAAATGGGGTACCACCACGGTGTATGTGATGGCTGCTGATGGACGGACGATCTTGGAGCGGGCCGTGCAAGTCGGACCGGCGCTCGACAGCTTGCGCGAGGTGCTTCGGACCCGTTTCCCGTCGATGCCGGTGCGAATGGATGTCACTGATGGTGCGATCATCTTGACGGGTTCCGCGCCCACTGCGTCGGATGCGGATGCTGTGGTGCAGGCAGTGAAGCAATACGCGAACAACACGACCAGTGTCGTGAATCGCATGACGGTCAGTCAATCGCAGCAAATCCAGTTGCGCGTGCGGATCACGGAAGTGGATCGTAATGTCACGCAGCAGTTGGGCATCAATTGGAACGCCTTCGGCACCGCGGCGGGAAAGTTTATTGGCGGAGTGTATAACGGACGGTCGATTTACGATTATTCGCAGACAGTCACGGGTCAGGCGGCAGGTACGTATCCTGTCACGATCCAGTCCGGCAACGTGTACTCGTTCCTTGGCGGATTCAAGGTGGGCAATACCGATATCGAAGGCGTGCTTGATGCGCTGAACCAGGAAGGGCTGATCTCCGTGCTGGCCGAGCCGAATCTGGTGGCGTTGTCGGGACAGACCGCGAGCTTTCTTGCCGGCGGCGAGTATCCGGTGCCGGTATCGGAGACGAACGGTGCGATCGGCGTGTCATTCAAGCAGTATGGCGTCAAACTCGATTTCACGCCGACCGTCCTCAATGATGGCCGAATCAGCCTGAAGGTTCGTCCCGAGGTCAGCCAGATCGATTCGACCGTGAGTGTGACGAGTAATTCGATCACGATTCCCGGACTCTCGGTGCGCCGCGCGGATACTACGGTGGAACTGGCGAGCGGCCAGAGTTTCGCGATCGCCGGTTTGCTGCAAGCGATGTCGAGCGATACGGTATCGCAGGTGCCAGGTTTGGGGTCGATTCCGATTATCGGCAAGCTATTCACGTCGAAGAAGTATACGAATAATAAGACCGAGTTAGTCATCACGGTCACCCCTTATCTGGCGAAGCCGACCGATCCGGGGCAATTGCGCAATCCACTCGACAGCTTGACCGGTATTCGTAATGACGCCGAGTACAGCATGGGCCGCGCGAGCGGCGCGTCACCGGATGACAACGCGCCGCGTCTGCGCGGCAGCGCCGGTTACGTGTATTGAGATGAAGATCATGAAGACTCCTACTTATACCGATTCCCGTACCCGGCGCGGAAGATCTCGTCGGGCACGGTTGTCGATCCTGGCCGCACTGCTGGTGTGCGGTTGCGCCGAGCCCCCGCTTGGGATGCGTGACGTCGACGTGATCGGCTATGACGGCAAGCACGCGGTTGCACCGGATTGCTCTCAATTGTCGGAGGATTCGGTGGTCTTCGGCGGCACGACACCGCGACCGAAGATGGCCTGGGGTTGTGCGACATATACGAATCTGGCCGCGCAATTGGCGCAGCCATCAGACTTGGTTGCCCCGCATGCCTTGACGCCTGCGGATGCAGCGGTTGCGGCAAGTGCGGTGCATCGGTATCAGAACGGCGCGGTCATGCCGTTGAAGGACAATAATTCGGTGAAACCGGGCGGGTCATAAGCCACGCCATGTCGCATGCCTGACCTTCCGGGGGCATGTAGCAGGCAAGGGTCGGGCTGTCCCTATTTCGGAATCGATCACTACTGTTTAAAAAGCGTTGCAAAAGATGAGTCCAGCTATTCCTGTTACCGGCAAAGCAAGCGCTGCACGCGTGGCGGACTTTGTCGCGTTCGTCTCCGACAAGGAAACGGAACAGGTATTACGGCGTTACGTGCTGGATCAGGCGTTACCGCATGTGCATGTCGCGATAGGGACGATCGATGAAGCCATCGCCTATCTCGCGAAGGTCGACAGATCGCCGATGTTGTTGATGATCGACCTGCATGGTTCGGCAATGCCGTTGTCTGATCTGATGCGATTGTCCGAGGTTTGCGAGCCGTCAGTGCAAGTGGTTGCATTGGGTGAGCGCAACGACGTCGGCCTTTATCGCAGCTTGCTGAAGATTGGATTACGTGATTATCTGGTCAAGCCGCTGACCGTCGAACTGCTTACTCGTACGTTCGACTTTTCTGAGGGGCGTGTGCGGGATGTCGCGTCGTCGCGCACCGGCAAGATCATCACCTTCACGGGTACTCGCGGTGGTGTGGGCGTGACAACGTTGGCCGTTGGCCTCGCCCGACATCTGTCCGGCCGCACGCACCGCCGTGTCGTTTACGTCGACCTCGACCTGCATGGTGGCGGTGCAAATGCGATGCTCGGCCTTAAAAGCAATGGTGGACTGGTTGATGTACTGGAAAACGCGCACCGACTGGACCCGCAATATGTCGAACGCACGTTGACGTCGAATCAAAATCGCTTGTTCATGCTGAGCGCCGAGCTGGATCTGGACAAGCAAGCGAATTTTGCGGGGCAGTCGTTGACACGGGTCTTGGAGTTGTTGAGCAACAGCTTTCACTATGTGCTCATGGACGCGCCGCGTACGCTGACGCCGCTGATCGAGGAAGCATTCGATCGATCGGCTCGCGTCTATGTGGTGTCGGACCGCACGGTGCATTCGGCACGCCAAACCGTGCGCTTGCTAAAGCATATCGAACAACGCGATCACAACCCGCAGACATCGGTGTTGGTCAACAATCCGAATGGCGCCGTGGCGGGAAAAGTGGATATCAGTGATCTGGATGCGGCGCTGGGACGTACTACGTTGCAGGAGTTCCGGTTCGAGCCGAAGACGCTGATGGTTGCGGAGAACCTGGGAGAGGCGCCGAAAGACGGTGGTGGCAGCCAGTTCAATCAGGCGATCACCACGTTGGCGAACGACTTGACTGGCCAGCGCACGGAAAAGACGCTCAGTTGGATGGACAAGATGAAAGGCAAGCTGAAGAGGGCGTGATGTTCGGACAGAGACGCGCGAAAGCGATTAATTTGGAGGCGCCGGAGTCCACCAGCATGGTGGACGAGACACTCGTTTCCGCTGAAATCGACGCATCGGCAACCGAGATGGCGACGCAGGCCATGCTGGCGCTTGCAACTTCGTCCAGCGCCATGACGCCAGCGATGGAAGCGCAATCCGTGATGCCGGTTCCCGTGAAGCCTGTTTCACCGCCAGCGGCGAGCGCGCCTGGCACTGGCGCCGCGACCAAGTTGGTCACTCCCCCCACTAGCGCCGCTTCGCAAACGCAGCCCGGCGAAGGCAATGCCGCACTGATCCGATCGGAAGAATATAAAGCCATCCGGCAGGGCGTTTTTGTTTCAATGAACGCTTCCGCTGCGGTGGGCCGCACGCGCGAGCAGATGCAGCCGGTTGTCGATCAACTCGTTGCGACCATCGCGCAGCGTGAGCAACTGAATATCACGATGACCGAGCAGCGCCAGATTGTTGGCGAATTGCTCAACGATATGTTCGGGCTCGGCCCGATCGAGCCATTGCTTGCTGACGAAGCTGTGACCGACATCATGGTGAATGGCCCCGACCAGATTTATGTCGAGCGGGGTGGCAAGCTCGAGCTGAGTCCGTATAAATTCCGAGACAACAGCCATGTCGTGACGGTTGCGCAGCGGATTGCCGCGAACGTCGGGCGTCGCGTGGACGAAAGCAGTCCCATGGTGGACGCTCGCCTCGCCGACGGCAGCCGGGTCAACGTGGTGCTGCCGCCCTTGGCGATTCATGGGGCTTGTATCTCGATTCGTAAGTTCTCGAAGCGCAACATTACGTTGTTCCGAATGGCGCAACAAGGCAACTTGTCCGAAGGAATGGCGAATGTCTTGAAATTGGCAAGTACCTGTCGGCTCAATATCTTGATTTCCGGCGGTACCGGGTCCGGGAAAACAACACTGCTCAACGCGCTGTCGCATTTTATCGGTCTCGGTGAGCGGACGTTGACCATTGAGGATGCAGCTGAACTGCAATTGGTGCAACCCCACGTGGTCAGTCTGGAGACGCGGCCAGAGAATACAGAAGGTCTCGGTGCGGTAAATCAACGCGATCTTGTAAAGAACGCGCTGCGGATGCGGCCGGACAGAATTATTCTGGGTGAAACCCGGGGCGCGGAAGCGTTCGACGTGCTGCAGGCCATGAACACGGGGCACGATGGCTCGATGACGACGATCCACGCGAACTCACCACGTGACGCCATCACGCGTCTCGAAAGCATGGTGATGATGGCGAATGGCAACTTGCCGCTACTGTCGATTCGTCGCCAGATCGCCAGTGCTGTCCATATGATTCTGCAGGTTGAGCGGATGCGTGACGGGATGCGTCGGGTTACGCGACTCACCGAAATTGTCGGTATGGAGGGTGACGTGATCATCACGCAAGATCTGTTTGCATTCAAGTACGATGCGTCCGCATACAGCGAGGAAGTGAAGGGGACGTTCGAGTGCGCGGCGATTCGCCCGGCGTTCATGCCACGCGCGGCATATTACGGTTTGGAACAGGCGCTGATGGATGCGATGCGCGCATGACGCTCGATACGATCATCCCGCTGCTTGCCGCGCTGCTGACGTTCATTGTCGGCGCGATGGTGCTGTTGTTACAGGACTTGCGCAAGCAACTACCCGATGCCCGCATCCGGCAGCGGGTGGAAGGCGAATTCGGCATCGAGAAGGAAAAATCGAGGCGTTCCAGGAAACCAAAACAGGACGAAGTGCTGTTCACCGTCGACAGGCCGGAAGAGGGTTTGTGGGCAACGTACATGACGCCAAAACTGATCCGTTTATCGACGGTGGCCGGAAAGAATGGCCTGAAGATCATTTTCGGTGTGGCAATAATCGTTCTTGTCGAGTCGTTGATCGCCGCGAAGCTCGTACCGATTCCAGGCTGGGTGCGTGTGATATCGGTCGTCGTGGAGATGCCGTTGGCGGTGATTGCAACCTATCGTATGCTGGTGGAGCGATTCCGTCGTCGGTTCCTAGAAGCGTTTCCGGATGCCATCGATACGATTCTCCGTGCAGTTCGCGCCGGTGTTCCCGTCACGCAGGTGATCGCCACCGTGGCGGATGAATCGCCGGCGCCGCTGAGCGGCGAGTTCCGCATCATGGCGGACTCATTGCAAGTGGGGCGTGATATCACGGACGTGTTGGAGACGGCGACACGCCGTATTGAAATAGCCGATTTTGCGTTCTTCTGCGTGTGCCTGACATTGCAGCGTGAAACAGGCGGTCAGTTGGGCGAGACGTTGGATAATCTCGCCAACATCGTCCGTACGCGTCGCGAAATCCGACAGAAGACCAAGGCGCTGACCGGTGAAGCGCGAATCACGACCAAGATCCTTATTGCATTGCCCTTCGCGGTGATGGGTGGGATGTACTTCCTTAACTACGATTACCTGCTCGTGCTCTTCACCACGGAGTCCGGACACAAGCTGCTGAGCGCCGCCGCTATCGCGATGATCTTTGGTGTGATCGTCATTACGAAGATGTCGAAATTGGATACCTCGCGATGAAACATGAACTCGATATCTTGATTAATTTGTCGATCATGCTTGCCGGTTTTCTTGCATTGGCTGTGTGGTGGATGGTGAAGCATGGTAGTGCGCGTAGCCGCATCGGAGAACGCACGCGACTGGCCGCAATCGATCAACAAGACGAGAACGCATTGGCGGTCCTCGAGGACGAACATGCCGGGGGATCAGGGCGCTTTAGCGGATTGGCGCGTCGCCTCGCCACGTTTGGCGACAAGATGCCGTTGTTCGACGCAAAGACCCGTGCGAAATTGCAAGGCACGGTCCTGAAAGCCGGCATGCGGAGTCGGAACGCGGTGTCGATCGTGTTGGCGATCAAATTCTCGTTTGGCGTCATTGTTGCCGTGACGACTATCTTGATGGGGTCCCGCTTGCCACTCGTCGGCAGCTTTCCCGCTGCGCGGGGTGTGGCGATGCTCGGCGCGTTCATGGTTGGCATGATCCTCCCCGAATACGTCTTGATGTGGATTGGAGCACGTCGCATGAAGGCGATTTCCGGTTATTTGCCGGATGCGCTGGACTTGCTGGTGATTTGTACGAATGCCGGTAATAGCTTTGTATTGAGCTTGCGCCGTGTTGCCGATGAAATGACCAATATCTGCCCGCCGCTGGCGCAAGAGTTTGCCTTGACGGCCGACGAGCTGAAATTGTCCGGGGATACGGCCACGGCACTTCATGCCTTGGGAAAACGTGTGGATCTGCCTTCGATCAAAGCATTGATCGGGACATTGATTCAGTCGATGCGTTACGGGACGCCGATTACACAAGCGCTACGGACACTTTCGCGTACCGAGCGTCTGGCCCATATCGTGAATCTTGAAGAGAAGGCTGCGAAACTGGCGCCAAAGATGGTGTTACCGATGTTGGTTTTTATTTTGCCCGCAGTGGTCGTGATTTCGGCTGGCCCCGCGGTTATCCAGTTGCTCTCCTATGTGAATCAGCAATGAGCCAGAAACCCTCGATGCCGTGGTTGTCTCCTCTGCCGCGAAAGTGCTCTCGGCCGCTCTGGTTGATTGTCGGATGTGCATTCCTGATCGCAACGAGCGCTTGCACGACGCAAATGACGGTGCATGCCTCGGGAACGGCGTCAGGACCGCTGAAGTCGCAGGCAACACCGGCCGAAGAAGTACGGATTGCGAAAATTGCGCTGGCGCACGGCGATATGCAGATGGCGCGCACGATTTACGAACGGCTTGTCGCCAATAATCCGGATTCGGTCGAAGGGCTGGTGGGGCTGGGTGACACGCTGTATGCCGTCGGTGATTTCACGCGAGCGGCGGTGCTGTACGAACATGCGCATCAACTTGCCCCGAATGAGCTTGAGCCGATTGTCGATCTCGGACGCATAGCAATTCGTCAACGTAAGTTCGACGAAGCGATTCGGATGTATCGCTTGGCGCTGACGATGTCCCCGAATAATTCCGCGGCCGCCGCGGGTCTGGGTACCGCGTTGGACATGAGCGGTGATCATGCCGGGGCGCAAGCCGTTTTACGGCAAGCACTCGTTGCAAATCCCGGTGACCCTTATTTGGCGACAAACCTTGGTATGTCGTTACTGAGCGGGGGCGATCCAAAGGCCGCGACCGTTGTGCTATTGGACGTTACACGCTTTCCCGCGGCGCCACCGCAGGCGAAAGATGACCTGGCGCTGGCTTACGCCATGCTGGGTGATGACAAAGTGGCAACGGAACTTTTGACACAACAGAACATGTCGCGGGAAGACGTCAACAATAACTTGAAGTACTACGAATATCTGCGCACTCATCGTGGCTATCACAGCGCGGCATCGCCGGACGGGCAGTCTGGCGTGATTTCCGCACCGTTGACGCAACTGCGTGGTCCCTTGACTGATACGCGGGATATGAAATGAGGTCTTCTTGCCACCGGTTTGGCGTCGTGCCACGTCTGCGCGATCTCGTTAGCAAGTTTGCTCGCGAGGAGCGCGGTGTCACGGCTATCGAGTTTGCGGTGGCTGCGCCATTCATGATGCTGGTCGTACTGGCGTCGTTCGAAATCAGTTTCGACATGATGATGGACGCGACTCTCCAGACAGCAACCCAGCAAGCCGGGCGGGCTGGCATGACTACAACGGTGCCAGCGAACAGCACGCGTGACGCGCAAACCCTGGCGGTACTGAATCGCGTTATGGGACCTTGGTTGAAGCTGCCCGGCACGACAATGTCTTACTCCACCGTCTCGTATTCTAGCTATGGCGCGGCGAGCGCAGGGACAGGAGGCACGTCGGGTAGCCAAGGTACGTACGGCGATATTGTCGTGTATTCGGTCACGTTGACTACTACAGGGATGACCGGGATATTGAAAGTATTCGGTATCAATACCCTGACTTTCTCGCGTAAGTTCATGGTGCAGAACGAAAAATGACCCATTTCTCCATTGAAAGGCGGCAGGCGGATGTCCTGCGCATCGGGGCCAGGGGACGTCGCGTGAGGCGTGGGTCGCTGTTGGAGCGCGGCGCCGCGTCGCTCGAACTTGCCATCATCATGCCACTTATGCTGATGGTGCTGTTGGGCTTTCTCGACATTTATAATTTCATGCGGACCCAGAGTACGGTCGAACACACGGCCTTTATGTTGGCCGATTCACTGTCGATGATGACGACTGTGTTCAATGACACCGGGACAACCAACGCGAATGCCCTCGGATCGGTATGGAACGCTGCTAATTTGATCGCCCAGCCACTCGCACTGTCGACAAATGGTGGCGTGATCATCACTTCCGTATGTGACAGTCCACTTTGTACCTCTACGACACCCAATACCGCTACGACGGCGGGCACCCCCAAGATCTGGTGGCAGGCATCGGCACCATGGAACACATCCAAGGCGGTGACCAAGGAAACGACGTCGACGATTCTGCCGACGTATTGGCCATTCCGCAGTGGCGATTCGGCAATCGTCGTTGAAGTGTTCTATGTCTACGATCCGTTCCCGCTGGTGCGCGGCTTCTGGCCTTCGGCACCGGGGAAAACGACTTTGTACAAGCGCGTATACGCCAGGCCGCGTACGAATGTGCCCCTGCCACTGAAAGACCAAAGTCTGGAGTAAGCCATGAAGACAGTCTTCGCTCCAGCACCGGTGCTGCGTGACACGACATCGGGTAGTATTGCACCGCAATCCACATGGGTGGCGGACGAAGGTGGCGCCGTCACCCTGATGTTTGCCGTGATGGGTGGCATGCTCGTGCTGGCGATGACCGGAATGGTGTCGCTGATCGAGTATGGCTGGAGTCAGTCGCGAACGCAAAACGCCATCGACGTCGCATCTATCGCGACGGCGTTATCGGCTAGAAAGACCTCGCTTACTACGGCACAACTGCAAGCGGATGCGGCAAATTACTATAAAGCCAACGCCCAAGGAGATGGCGCCGACTCCTCTATCCCGGCATCGAATTTTGTCCTCACAATCAGTGGGACGCCGTCAACCCAGCAGACCTTCTCACTGAAGGTAACGGGCACCGTCGGGTTGATTGCGCCCAATGCAGTCACGAGTGCGTTTGGTTTGCAAGGTAGTTCGGTTATCGGCACGAGTTCCACTTCCGGCTCGACCGCGAATCTGACGGTAACGAACACCGTCGTCAGCATCCCGCAAAGTACGCTTGAACTGGTCATGGTCCTCGATAACACGGGATCGATGGCACAAGCAGCGGCCACTGGCTCAAGCGCGAGCAAGATGGATGGCCTGAAGGCCGCCGCGAACACGTTGATCGCTAATCTATTGACGTCCACTTCGACGAATACGTACATTGGCCTCGTACCCTTCGCTAGCACCGTCAACGTGAAGGGTGCATTGTCTACCAGCGGGTCTTGGTTGTCGCAGACGTTCAGCTACAACAGCAACGGCGTGAACATGGCTAACTGGGGCGGTTGCGTGGCTGAACCGCGGACAGCATCGACCAAGTATCTGTACCCGCAGGCCTATACACCGAATTCGTCGACGAAGTTTACGCCTTATTACTACAACGTTCCACCTAGCGGTCTGACAACACGTGACTACTCCCGTTCAATCGGGCGAAATGGTATTAGCAACGGTACCTTGTGTACCAATACCTTCAACGCATCGACTGTGTATGGTCTGCCATTAGGCGGTTCCATAACGTTGTCCAACGGGGTGCCCAACTATTGTGGGTTTTCTGGGGACGCTGTTGGCAATGGCATTACGTATTACTGGGATACTTCATCGTCGTACAACCTTTACGATGAATCAGTGTCTCAGAATACGGACTGTATTTCTCAGCCTGTGACGTTCCTGACCAGTAACTCGAACACATTGAAGACAGCGATCAGCAACATGACGCCTAATGGTTCGACCATTATTCCGGTCGGTGTGCTGTGGGGCTGGCGCATGCTTTCGTCCACCTGGTCGCAAGCGATTGCCGGTTCCGGAAATGGGTGGGTGAACACCGATACAAGTTTCCCGAAGCCGGAAACGACAACCGGCCTGCAACGGGTAATGATCGTGTTGACTGATGGCGAAAACGATGTAGGGGTGCAATACCTTACACCGAATGATCTCTATTTCAACGGTCTATCGGGTGTGGGTGACGGAACATTGACTGCCCCAACAGTGGTCCGGAATGACGGCACGACGCTCTCCAACGGTCGGATGGATTCGATCGAGCTGCATAACAACACGTTGCAATCGGGCGGTGACGGCTGGCCGGACGATATCAATACCTTCCAGCTAGCCGCGTGTACGGCGATCAAGAATAGCGGCATTACGATCTATGCCATCACGTTTGGATCGGTGTCAAACGTGGCTCAGGCGACCATGCAAAGTTGTGCCACCAGCGGCAACTACTATCACGCACCAGATAACGCTTCATTGAATACGATCTTCAACCAGATCGCAGGTAACCTGGGAATATTGCGTCTGACGCAGTAATCGTCGAAAGGCTTTTGCGCTTGCGCATTGGCGCGCCACGGTGCAGTAAGATTACTCGCTTGTGTGATAAAGATGCGCTGTAATTGGCTAATGTCCGTGGAGACGTTGTATCCATCGCAACGTCTCCTGGAACCAGGAATCCGCGACGGCTACGCTGATGCCGGCCCATGCAAGGAGCACCGCGCCGCCCCAGGTCAGCCAGCGCGATCGATTGAGCACAGGGGCGATCGCGACAGCACTTGTCAGCACCAACGGGATACTGATGGCGACAGCGGTGGCGGCATACAAGAGTCCCATGATCGATACCGAGAGAGTGGATGCGCCGGAGCCTATGGTGTCTTGAAAAACGGGCGTGAGCACCATGTTCGCGCCCTGCAGCGCGTGAATTGCCGCAGCGAGTGCAATAACGTTGTCGATACTTAGTCGGCCCTGAACAATTGGTAGAGCCGCGTGACGTAAGGCTTTGATGCTGTATCAGGGTTGAGGGATTTGCAAGGAACGGGCATATTACGTGTTGAATCCTGCAAATTCTGACGAGGTTTGAAT
>Ga0308167_1000227_pt1 | contig 122256 bp, 126 predicted proteins | sample PhyCR1_2_FD_202138 | JGI IMG/M metagenome (GOLD analysis project Ga0308167, IMG submission 202138) | Phyllosphere microbial communities from UC Gill Tract Community Farm, Albany, California, United States - DLSLRC.R1 | ecosystem: Host-associated > Plants > Phyllosphere > Unclassified | place...
TACATCGAACGTTTTTATAATCCAACGCGCCGGCATTCAACGTTGGGCTACGTCAGCCCAGTTGCATTTGAAGAGGCGATGCTACAAGCTTAGGGCGGTGTCCACGGAATCGGGTACAGCTCAAATCTACGTAGAACAGCATCGCATTTTTCTTCTTCAACGGAGACATCGAAAGCGCGTCGAACTCTACAAGTCGTTAGGATCTAAGCACTGGCCCTCTGTGCCATCACGAATCGATCTAACAAATCTGGCTGTCCGCCACTTCATCGGCAAAAACGTAATCAACCAACGCCACTGCTTCGCTATTTTCAGTTTTAATACAATTAAATCAGCAACATATATGAAAAAATTCTATAGTCTAAGGTAAATTGACAAATTTAATTCGTTCGCATGCAAATTGACGACTTTATTTCGTTGCGAGTGGAAATAAATATGTCAACTCGCGCCGCGAAAGCCCGGTTTTGCAAGCGTTCTGGATCGACAACTTTATTGCGTTCTACGTCTGTCGGCTTGGCGCAGAGGCAGTTCAGCACCGGTGGTCGCTCGAATTTGCTCGGGATCAGCAAACGCGGAGACAAGAATCTGCGACGTCTGCTCGTGCAATGCGCACGGGCTTACATGCTCAGATTGGAAAAGCGCACAGGGCCGCTTGCAGAGTGGGTACGCGCGATGCTCACGCGCCGACACACAAACGTGGTGGCTTGCGCTCTGGCCAACAAGTTAGCGCGAACTACCTGGGCGCTCGCGACGCGACATACAACGTTTGACGATGGCACCACCAAGGCGGCATGACCTTCCGTGGTACGACAGTTTTACCTGTAACAACTACCTGGTTTTGCGATAGCTGAAATGTGATGACGTGAACGGCACAACGGCCTGGCAGAAAACCTGATCAACTAATCGGCCCTCTCAGGCCGCACAACTTTACAGGACTGCCAGACGCGAATCTCATCATGGCGCGGGAGGAAGCTCACCATGACGACGCCGAACAGATTTAAGCGATCCAACCCACCGAGTCAGAAATCGGCCTTGCAAAAACGGGGGTGACCATAGATTGTGTAGGAGTCAAACGATTCAAAAGAAATATTCGAAAGTGATGTTCAATAGTGAAAACGCTCTTTATTAGGAGCCCTCCCAACCAGCTGGTCGTCAGTCGCTACCGAAAGAGGGTCTTTGTCGACAACGTGGGTGCCAGTATCGACCGTCTCCCGAAGACATTGGCAACGCAAACGCGCGGAAGATTCAACCCCTATTAGCGCCGGCCAGTTGGGAAAATTGCCCCTATCTCAACGGTAAGGGGACGACGAGTTTCCACGTCGCCCCACCGTAACGCTACATCGCCAGCAAGAGCGAACTAGCAGCGGCTGACTTTCTTGGCATCACGCCGCCGCGCTGGCTTCGATCAACTGCGGATCTTTCTTATCCGAGCCTGCTGATCCGATCTCGATACGACGCGGCTTCAATGCTTCTGGGATCTGACGCAGCAAGTCGATTTGCAGCAATCCATTATCCAAAGTTGCGCCTGTCACGCTGACGTGATCTGCGAGCTTGAAACGGTGCTCGAAGTCGCGCTCCGCGATGCCTCGGTGCAGGAATGTCTGTTTTTCCGCGGAACGGTCCCGGCGGCCGATAACCTTTAGCGAATCCCGTTCGAATTCAAGATTCAATTCGTCGCGGCTGAACCCGGCGACAGCCATCGTGATGCGATACTTGTTTTCCTCCACCAACTCAACGTTGTACGGAGGGTAAGCATTCTGCTCGGTGCGTGCTGCGTCATCAAGGATGCGTGCAAAGCGGTCGAAGCCGATCGCCGAGCGGAACAGCGGTGCAAAGTCATAGTTCGTCATGGTCGTATATCCTCGTAGAAAATGAGCGATAGTTACCGCAGTCCTCCGAAGGAGCGGCTGCTTGACGGAAATATAGGAAGCGAAGAGAAAATCTCAAGACTCAAGAGTGTAACAAACCGTTTCTGCCATTTTCCTACCGCGCTGCCCCCCCGGAACGGGGCGTGACACCTCGACACCGCATATTCGGAGCGCGAAGACCTGCTTGGCAATTTTGGTCATACAGGCAAATTCACGATGCCGTTGTCACCACGCACACCCCGGTTTGACGTCACGCCACCCGGCGCTTCAGACCGCTGGAGCAAGATCGCGCTGCGATGGCCCAGAGCGCTGAAGTCAGGCGTCCGAAAGTCGCATTTTTCAGGAATTTTAAGCCCGTTCAATGGTGATAACTTTTATTATCACCATTGCATTTGATGGCCTTTTTTGGCACTATCGAAAAATCCATCGACCCCAAAGCTCCGTCCAGCAAGGGTTTGCGCGGGATTTCAGCCATCTGGTGTCCGCCGGCTGATCCGACGCGTGACGTCGTTCTTAACCAGCGCCTCCTCATGACAGTTAGTTGCAAACTGCAATGACCGAAAACTTACTCGTCACCCGGCAATATTCTGCAAAAGACTATGCTGCGCTTCGCGGTTTCGTACAGAAACTCAGCCCTGAAGTCCTCGCTCGCACCTATTACGATCAGGACGAAGATCCTCATGCCGCCACCCCCAGCGCCATGGAGCGATACCTCAAGGAGATGCTCCAAACGCTCGTCGATCTTGCGATCGAGCATGGCAGCGCTCCCCTGGCCACTCACCTCAAAGCCTCCATCAGGACGCACGGCGAGCCGCGATTGACCATCGTTAGCCTTCAGATGGTGTTCGAAGCCGCCAAACTCGCCGCCGCATCGCCCAAAGCGGAGCACGGCGTCGGCATGTGGTTCCGGCCACTCGTCGCACGAAATATCAAAAGTGCCGGCATTCGCACGCTCGGTGAATTGGTCGCATTCTGCAACCGGCGCGGGGGTAGTTGGTGGCGAGCCGTGCAGCGCATCGGTTACGGACGCGCTCAGATCATCGAAAACTGGCTAAACACGCATCGTCCGTCCATTGGGCAAGCATTAACGATCGCTGCCGAGACGAACGACCCTCTTGCCCTCCCCGAGACGGTCACGCTCGAGCCCGGCAGCGATACCCTCATACCGCTAGAGCGGATCAAACTTGCCTCGCCGCTCAGCGGTGCTAACGGCATCAATCGCGCCAAGCTTTTTTCCTATATCGGCGCATCCAATGACTTGGAAGCGATTCGAACGTATCTCCATCTATATCGTGAGCAACCCAAGACGCTGCGCGCCTATACGAAGGAACTGGAACGTTTTCTTCTCTGGTCAGTGACCGTTCGCCAAAAACCCTTGAGTTCAATCCTCGTGGAGGATTGCGAGGCGTATAAGGATTTTCTTCAGAATCCCTCAGAGCGTTTCGTCGGACCGAAGGCGCCGCGGATGTCCTCTCGCTGGCGCCCTTTCTCATCACCTGCACTCAGCCCTGAAAGTCAGCGCTATGCGGTCCGGATCATCAAGGCAGCGTTTTCGTGGTTGGTGGACGTGCGGTATCTCGATGGGAACCCCTGGAAAGCGGTACGTGACCCCTCGATCGTTCGACGCGAGCGTCAGATCAAGGTCGAGAAAGCGTTACCCGAAACGCTATGGCATATCGTGCGTGCCGAGGCGCTTGCCCGCTCTCTACAGCCGGAAGCGGTCCGTTGGCGCGTTGCAGCGGCTTTTCTTCTTCTTGCGGGCGATTGCGGCCTACGGCGCGAGGAGGTATTTTCCGGCCAAAGGGAGTATCTGCGCCTTGAACCGATCCCTCATTCCGAAGACGAAATATGGGCTCTCACCGTGATCGGCAAACGGATGAAAGAGCGCACAGTTCCGGTAAGCGAGGAAGCGGTGGAGGCGCTTAGGCGCCATTGGCAGGATCGAAACCTGGACTTCGACGCGCAAGACGCGAGTGGGCCACTGCTCGCCCCAGTCGTCGTGCCCCCCACCCCCCGCGCGATAGCACGGCATGCCGATGGCACAAAAAGCTACCATCCGAATGTGGGCAACCAACTTGTCAATTGGATACTTGAACAGCTGCTGAGTGATCCGCTATTCCTTTCTGGCGCGCAGCGTCAACGGCTTGGACGCCTCACACCTCACGCACTGCGTCATACGTTCGGCACCCTTGGCGTGTCGGCAGGCATTCCGCTTGATGTCATGCAGAAAATACTGGGGCACGAGTCTCTTCAGACCACGACCATATACGTTGATAGCGAGAAAGCACGTATTTTGAGTGAGACAAGCAAGTACCAAAATCGTCGATAGTTCCGCTTAAGGAGTGGTACAGAAAGACTGATTGATGCGATGACACTTTCCAGAAAATGAACGCGCCGGCAACATTTAGGATTTATGTTACTCACGTCAGCAGGCTATTCCGCTAAACGCGGCGCACGGTTCTTGTTGATACGTATCAACTCATGCGCCGCACACAAGGAACGAATCTCCCGCCAATATCTATCTCGCATGCAGCAAGACTCCCTGCTCAAACGCAAATACAACATCGCAACTTCCGTAGCCTAAACTCCCGTCGTTTTGTTTCTCCGAGCAGAGAGCATATGGTCGATTGTCTGCCCCGATCCGCGCCCTCTAGAGCAGATGCAGGCCGTGTTGATACGTATCAACACGGCCTGCATCTCTCGCTAAATAAGCGAAACTCTAGCATTTGAGTGCCGTAAACTAAAATAGCTAGCGATATTCGAAGTGTTCATAAGATATAATACGGAAAATAGGAGAAGACATGGCGGCGAAAATCGTGGCGGTAGCGAACCAAAAGGGAGGTGTTGGTAAGACAACAAACTCTGTCAATCTGGCGGATGCGTTTCATCGCTTGAAAAGCAGGGTGCTACTCATCGATGTCGATCCGCAAAACACGGCCGTTCACTGGTCTGCTGCCGCTGGTGATGCGGCATCAGGGCTACCATTTCCTGTCATCAATTTAGCAGCGGCCGGAAAAACGATTCATAGAGAAATTAAAAAATTTGTTGAAGACTACGAATACATCGTCGTTGACTGCCCGCCCTCAGTTGAAGATCCACGCGCTGGGGTTGTACTATTAGTCGCAGACGTGGTTGTAATTCCCACAAGTTCTTCTCCGGCAGATCATTGGTCATCAGCTGGATTCGTTCATATGATCGAACAGGCGCAAGTACCAAACCCGGATCTTTTGGCGTTCTGGTTACTTACTAAAATAGTCAAAAATCGCGTGTTGCTTAACGTCGCAGCAGAAGCTATCGCTCAATCTCAGATTCCATCATTGAGCTCCATCGTTCAATTGCGCGAAGCACACCCGCAAGCGCAGGCACTCGGCATACCAGTGTCCCAATTACCTGGTAACCCCGCAAAAGCTGCGGCTGCCGAATTTTCCGCTATCGCGAAGGAACTTATCCAAGCCATGAAGCGTAGGGCTACCACGTAACGACCCGAATCGAACAACGATTTCGTTAAAGAGAAGAAGATGGCGACGAAGAAACCAAATTTCGGCAAAGGCTTTACGGTCAATCACCACGACCAAAAGCAAACTGCATTGGATAAGTTCCAAACTGCAGATGCTTTTATAAATGGGCGAGCGCTCACTCGCCAGGAAACACATCCCTCAAAGCTGCTAGCAGAAGACAGTTCGGTGAATACCGTCGATCAATCTGTAACAGGCACCCCCCCGTTACCACCTATGTTTAGCGATTGGTGTAGGGCACATGGCTACCGAAGCGGTACGATCATTGACTTAGCTATCAGCAAGCTCAAGACAAGTCCATTTAACCCGCGCCATTTTTACCAACGTCAGTCGATTTCCACCCTCGCCGTAAACCTGCATAGTCAGAAGCAACAGCTTCCCATTCTAGTCACTCCGGACTATGACGAAGAGGGTACGTTCTTCATCGTAGACGGTGGGCGCCGAGTACGAGCGCTACGAGAAAGTAATGAGGAAAACGCCTCAGCGATTGTCATTCACGTTGAAATGGGAATCGAAAGTTATCGACTTGGAAGAGACGTTAACACTCAGCGCGAAACTCAGACAGCTTTCGATGACGCCATGGTTTGGCGCCAGCTGCTCGACGATAAGTTGTTTGCGACGCAATCTGCGTTAGCCGACTATCTGAGTGTCGATAAGTCCGTAATCACCGCTACCCTAGCTATAGCCGAATTGCCTACAAGTATCATCGAAATGATGGTCGACAACGCCGAGCAGTTCGGCATGAATATGGCCTATAACGTCGTCAAATATTTCAGAGTGAAAGGGCAAAAAGAAACAGAAGTTCTAGTCCAACGCATCATCGCTGATGGGTTACCGGTTCGCAAGGTAGCGGAAATTTGTCGAAGAGCTACTGATACCAGTCCTGAAGCACCAAAATCACGAACTCGATATGCTGAACGAATTGATTTGCGGATTGGAGATAACGTGCAGGTGGGTACGATGTGTACATATGGGGAAGATCGCTTAGAGCTTAAATTGAAGGGCTTAAGCCGAGATCAGCGCGATGACGTGCAACAACGAATCCAAAGCGTTTTGAACGAATTTATTTCGCGGAAATGAAACGTAATCATTTTAAATAAAGCGACTTCTGGAAGCTATTCTTATTTTTAAAATCAGTAAATTTAATAATTGCGGGGATTATTTTGATAAAATAACGCTTTTAAAAACGCGGTAGGGCAGATCTAGCATGGTAATAAATGCTGACGTAAAATTAGATTTCTAATAACCCCATCCGCAGTGCGTAATTCATGAACGCATTGCTAACTGCAGGGTGTTCAAGGTTATAGACACCTAATTTATAATGCCCAGTCGCGATTATTCCTTTGCTCTCTTCTGCTAGCCCAAACGCATGCCAGTGCCGATTTTGCTCCTCGTCTGTAAGATTACCCCACATTTCGACGAGTCGTAGCTTACGAGTCGCGTATTCTTGTCTAAGAGTTTCTTCTTGCTGTTCTTCCAGAGACTTCTTCTTCTTACGTTCTTTCACGACTGCAAGCTCGTTTTTCTCACGGTTTGTGAGATGATACTTGTCGTCCGTATCCTGGAATGCAGTGTTCAAAAGACGATGGCCATTTTTTATTTCCCGATCCTTACAGATATACCTATAATAAAGAACGTCACATATTTCCTCAACCTTGGCCGACGGGTAGTTGCTCGATATCTGTTCAATTTGTGATCGACTCAGTCCAAAGTCGTCGCGCATCATTGTCCAGTACTCAGGTTTAATACGTTCGCTGTTTTCGGCATCCAATTTGTTCTTGTCGTTTGGACGAATATTTTTGAATTGGATGCCAATAATTTTTCTACCCCGACTTTTATATTCTACTTCGGCGGTGTAGTCACTGAGCTCTTCTAACTCTTGAAGAGGAGCGGTGATAGTACGTGCGGAAAGTCGCTTGAATTCTTTGTATTCCTCTTTATCGATACCCATTCGATCCCGGAATTCGTCTACGGACATTATGTCCGTAGCGCCTCTATATTCATTTTCTTTTATAAGCTCGTATAGAGCGAGTGCGTACTTGCTGCGAAATCTAGCGTTAACAGCCATTGAAATATAGTAATATTTCTTTGGAGCATTGAAGATATGCTGGATTGCTTTGGGGACTTCATAGTAGAGATCCCTTCCTTCAAATACTACTGTTCCTAACAAACTAACAAGCGCCCACTTTTCGCCTCTGGCTACTTCAATGACGACCTTCTTCATTTCGGTCAGCGACTCTTTTAGATAACTCGAGTCAACACGGTCATGATTTACACACCATGACAAGTAATCGACTGGGACTTTGAAAGATGTTTGTGTGCTAAGACTTGGTCTCGCAATAAACAATAGAGCGTTGAAGAGTTTTCGTTGCAAAAGCGTGAGCGCACTAGTAGAGCGAATGCTTCCGCTGCTTTTCTTAAGTACAAGGTTTGCTTTCAAATCGACAATAGCAGCGCCTTGATCGAACAGGTCTAGACTCTGTTGATATTGTCGTTTGCCTTCAGCCTCGTTTGCTTCAGTAAATCTTGTGTAGCCAGAAAGCGCGACATCATCCCTAGGCTCTTCAGCATTCAATAATTCGGTTGCTGAGTCTGCTGATAGAACTTCTACGAAGTCTGATACTTCACTTGACAGTGCTGGGGACGTGGCAATTCTGCGCGACGAGCGACGACTTCTGATCGGCTTCGTCGATGCATGTTGGTCTTCTGGTTCTGGCTGAATCGAACTTTCCATAACGACGTTCGGGCTTAAGGATTTGGGGCACTATGGTGTGAAAAGCCCCATGTGTCAAACCACAAATGTAGTCCATTCAATTGGCTTGCTTGGGGCTATGGACTACATTTGTGTGCGAAGCGGCTTATGCCTCGTAGTCAGCCGGGGTAGAGGCTGAGAGTGTCATTGTTTTAGTTACGTTAATTGACGGCGACGTTCGATTGCCGGTAGCTATCTACGACGGTGTCCACGCAATTGTTATATAGGGCCGCATTTCTTCACATAACTGTAGTCCATTGCTTTTCCTGTGCGATGACTTGGCTTGTTAAGCGCATTTTTGTAGTCCATTCGTAGGCGTTCTAGACGCTATGGTTCTCAAATCTGTAGACCATTCAGGGGACTATGTGTGGGTAACTCGTGCTAGCAAAGTTTGTTCATCAAACGTTGTGCATGTATGTTATTTATATAAGTATATGTTTAATATAGAAATTTTCAGAAGGCCGTGGATGTTTTTGGTTGTACGTTTCGCACACTTGTAGGCTATAGGCATTGCTTGAAGGTGAGTGCTATCGAGCAGGAATAGACTGCAAGAATTTGTCGCATCGTAATAAGTTCCTTTAAATCAGATACTTACTGAATTATGTCGGTTGATGACCTTTAGATGGACTACGTTGATGCGGGCTTTAGTCGCCCGATAGATCGCTCGCGTAGATGGACTACATTCGTGCGACGTGTGCGTTGATTTGCTTCGATAGCTAGGAAATCTTGTTACTGGCCCTGGTGCTTGCACGTAGATCACCCTGTCGAGGGATCTGTTCGCTGCAAGTTTCGATCTGATTAGACTTACTCTCTGCTAGTTAGGTTGGCTGTGTGGATAACTTTTTTGCTTGTTAGCAGTCATTTTATGAATCAAATCTTAAGTTTACATCTAATCTAATCGTTAACGTTCAATAAACATATGATTTATAAGTGTTTAATGCGTTTATGGCCTACGTTTATGGTGATTTTATCACTCATAACTGTAGTCTATTGCGACGAAAGCCTACGGATCTGGAACTTTAAGGTCTACATTTATGGGGCCCGAGGTCTACGTTCATGCGAATGGACTACGTCCATGGATGTAGTCCTAATGTGGATAACGTCGATTCTTTCAGAGTCATAAATGCAAAGAAATGTTGTGCTTAGACGTTTTCCAGTGAGGGCGTGATGACCATGTTGCCACTGATCGCCTGTGGCTTATTCTGTTCCATACTTCAGGGGCCGAATCCTGATAATGAAGCTCCTCAGAGATGTCGAGGTAAGCGCGCGCTGATCTTGTTGCCATCGAGCACGAGCTCGAAGTCGTTTCTGCCCCCTAAACCCCGATGAGCGCGCGAAGCCACCCCGTGCGACGTTCCCGGCGGACTTACCTCGCGCGTGGAGCGGTATCACGAACCAGCATCGGCAGTGTGTCCCGGTGGGTGCAAATTGAAGCTATTGCTGCCTCATAACTCTCCGAAGAAGCCTGACAAACACCAGTCAATATCCTATAGCCGCTCGGTTACGATCATGGTGGCGTTATGAAACACGCATAGAACATCCCCCGCATAACACTTCAGGGCTGGTCGAACGGCGTCCCGTTTTTAACGAGAGGAGGATTCATTTCGTCAAACGAAGTTTTTGTTCGATTTTTTCTGCGAAAATTTTAGCTTCCTCAGCGATAATTTCGGCGTTTAGGGAGTTACTGAAAGTAATTTTCATCACATTATTCTCACCGTCGAAGGTTAAAATGAATTCAGGTGATCTAAACAGGAGCATTGATTGTGAAAGTGCATCTTGCTGTTTCGAATAGAGCGCACTTTCTAGCAACGATAATCTGATGGCGTGGCTTTTGAGTGCATGGCTGTAGGGCAAAATACGAACGGCAGTATCCGTCACTCGCTCTACGCCATATGTTATTTTCAATTTTTTGACAACTTCGACGATCGATAGCGCAAATGCATGAGGAGAGTTAAAGTAGATCAGAAGATCACTTGGCCACGAAGCCAGTTCTAAGTAATGACGTATTGCAAATTCGCTGAGCCCGGCTGCCTTCGCTAGTAACAGGGTTGATTTAAAGTCACCAATAGACCAGCAAGTTCCAAGTACTTGTGCTTTTCGTACTGCGGCTGACAACGATTTGTTTTGCCTACCAAATTCCGCATCAATGCTTCTCAGTTGCTGTCGTAGCAATGAACACCATTTCTTTTGATTGGCGTCGAGTTCGATGTGGGCGAGAAGGGGAGATTCAGGAAGGTGTTTCGTTGGCATATTGAAAGATTCGTAGAATCTGAAAAATTCAAAACACTAATATACTTAATAATCAATTACATACGTAAATAATCAATATGTAAAGCTACATAAAAATTACCAAAAGCTTTCGCACTGCTCTAAGATTTCGACTTTCTGCACGATCCTCAAGCAAAAACGGCGCTTAATAGCGAATGATCACCAAAAACAGTGAGCTTTCGCAGTTTGCCCTGTGAGAATCTCATTAAAGTGGGCCCCGTCAAGTCGGAGCTACCGATACCGGCCAATCTTGCCAGCGAATCGACCGGCTGTGCGAGCGAATCGTGCTCGAAATACCATCTCTTTTGCCCCCTCTAAGCACTGCATTCCCTGATCAAATGAACGCCGTTCCCCATTGGGTCACGCGTTCATGCCCCGCTTATTTCGCAACAAGAAGAAGGAAGCGCTTTCGCCGCTGCCTGGAAAATATTCCGAAGATGAGCCTCTCCAGGCCATCTTCGACACCAGCACGCGCCTACGCGTCGAAGCCAACCATTGGAAGACGTTTTGCTTCATCCTCGTTTTCGTAGCGGGAGGCGCGATCTTGACGCGCAACCCGGCGCCGTCGCTCGTCAAGGTCTTCGGCGTTAGCGCCGATACCAATGGCAACGCAGTTGTACGCGAGCTTGTGACCTACAAGCCAAGCGACCAGGAAATCCGTAAAGCACTGCATGACACCGTTGTGAGCTGGTTCACGATCGAGCCGGTTCTCTCGCGATCGCTTAACGATTCGCGGATGGCCAAGAACATCAATGCGGTCCGCAAGCAAATGACCGACAACGCGCGTAATCAGTTCGGCACCTGGATCAAAAACGACGCACCGTTCACGTCGATCACGCTCAATCCACGTCTGGTGCGCGAGCCGAAAGTCACGGATGTCTCATTGCTGGACGACTCGACGGCCGTCGTGCAGTTCACCACGTCGACCTCCGACAATCCGACGGCCACACCCGTCACGCAAAGCTACGCGTTGACGATTCGGTATCAGATCGTCCCGCCAACGTCCGTCGACGCGCTCACCGCCAATCCGTTCGGTGTTTTTTATCCTTACTTTACTTTGCAAAAGACGCAATGAGCCATCGGACCTATTACCGCGTTCGAGTCTGCGTCACGCTCTTGATCGCCTCTATGTTGCACGGCGCTTACGCGCGCGAATCCAAGCCTGCTGCGTCCTCGGTCGACAGTACGAGTGCACTGGTGCAAGCGTTGACGGACCCCATGAATGCGACCAATCCATTTAATGGCGGTGCGGACGCGACGACTTTGCCCAACGATGCACGCATCGCTGTCTTTAGCTACAGTCGGGATCAAATCTTCAAGCTGGTTACGGCTCCGCTGAAGTTGACCACGATCGAACTTGCGACGGGGGAGCAGCTTGCCAGTCCGCCCGCAATGGGTGACTCGGTTCGATGGGACATCGACACGGACGGTGCCAACCATATCTATATCAAACCCTCCAAGCCGGGCTTGGTTAATACCGTTCACATCACGACGAACAAGCGTGAGTACGACTTTACCGTCGTGTCCTCTCCGATCGGTGGCTTCTACTACCAAGTTGTTCGTTTCAGCTACCCGCAGTCGCTTATGGACAAAGTCCGTGAGCGAAATGCGGGATCTGATTCGTCCGCGCACGTGGGGTCGGGGAACCCGAATGCGGTCGACGCCTCGCCGGATCAGTTGAACTTCGATTACACCGTCGAAGGCAGCGCGAACTTCAAGCCCCTGACCGTCTTTGACGATGGGCACGCCATTTGGCTGCGCATGCCCTCGAACGCGCCTTTTGCCGTTGCGCTCGTTAAGGAGGACGGTGACTGGGTAACGCCCAACAGTATCACCCGTGGCGACTACTTGATTGTGCAGCGTTTGGCGAACGAGATGGTGCTGCGCTCTGGTAAAGAGGAAATCCACGTGTACCGCGGCAAGCACCGGGTACTTGGGATCTTCTGAGCGAATACATCATGGCAGACAACCCATCCATTGTGGACGATGAGGCATTGAAGAAGGGCAAGCCGCCCCGTAAGGTCCTCATCATTATTGGCGTCATGGTTGCCATCGTAGTTGCGGCCCTCGGCTTTTATTCGCAAACAAAGGACGCGAACGAGGCTGCGCGTAAAAAAGAGGCTGCGCGTGACGCCAAACTTGCCGAGACGACAGCGGCGAGTCCCACTGAGACCGATGTCGACTCGATCATCCGTCAACAGCAAGGCGAAGCCTTAACGCAAGAGCACAAGCAGCAGGCGCAGGCGAGAACGCCTGTCACTGCAATCAATGACGAACCTAAGCTGACGGCAGACGGCTTTGTGCGCGAGGAAGCGGCAAACCGGGGACAAGCGTCGTCTGGCGGAAAAGAGGATGACATCTACAGCGCGCCGATCTTTAAAAAAGGTCGAGAGGGTGAGGGCGGAGGCGCCGCCGCTGCGGCTGCTGGCGTCGCAGCGACTTTGACACCAGGCGCGATGGCGCTCGCACAAAAGCAAGCAGGGCAGGACGCTGTCGAAAACGCTTCAACGCAGGCTGCCGCGATGGCAGCAAAGCTCGCGCAATCCGGTCAAAGCACGAGTGCGAACCATCCGAGCGGCAAATCCGATGACTCAAAATTCTTGGCCGACACCGCGACGTTATCGAAATCGGGCGCGGGATTCAAAACCTCGACCTTCGTCGGGCAAGAGCGTGGTTGCACATTGGCGCCACCTCATCACATTGACGTCCTGACCATGGAGGGTGGCAATTCCGACCGCCCGGGGACGATCGCGCTGATGGTCAATGAAGACGTGTACGACAGCGTGCACGGCGATTGCCTGATGATTCCGCGCGGCACGACGATCACCGCTCCATACAGCAGCGATATCGCACCTGGCCAAGAAAGCTTATTAGTCGCCGCGACCGAGATGCGCCTGCCAAATGGCAAGGAAGTACCGCTAGACGGTGCACCGGGCGCGGACCCTAACGGGTACAACGGCTTTTCGGCGCATGTGAATAATCATTTCCTCCGGATATTTGGTGTCTCTTTTCTAACGGCCGTACTGGTCAATAAGTTTGACGGCTCGTCTACGACATCCACCACCACCGGCGCATATGGTGTGCAGCAAGTTGGCAGCACGGCAGGACAGGTCGCGGGCCAGACGGCGCAGTCCGTCCTGCAGCGCTATCAGAACATGCAGCCCACGCTTACGGTGAAGCCAGGTCAGCATTTCATGCTGAAGGTGACGCACGACCTCGTGCTGGAGCCCTATCACTATGAATAGCGTGAGATGGGTATGGCTTATCCTCGGCGCGACACTTTGGGCCGCGGCCACGCCAAGCCGGGCGCAGGCGCGTATTGCCGCCGTAATCAGCCCGACGGCCATCGTGATTGAGGCCGAGAGCAGCCGAGCCGTGCTGGCTTTGCCAGGCACACCGGTTTTTTATTGTGGGGCTCGCCCGTTCAACAACTGGGCTCAGCCGCTTGTCGGGCAGGTCGTCCTCGCAACCAAGGGGGTCGGCGCCACGGTGAACGTCGATGGTAAGCCAGTCGAGATTTCGGAATTATTTGCGCAGGCCGGCTGGCTGCGCCCGCCCGTGCTGTCGGATGCTGCCCAAAGCGCCATGACTGAGGGGCGTGGTGGCTGGGCGTGTGCCACGACGGCCACCATCTTCGATGCACTGCACTCGCGCGTTGATCCCAAGGTATTGGCCGGCATCGCGCTCAACGAGAGCGCCTGGCATGGGCGTCCTTGGCCTTGGACCTTAAACGTGGCAGGGCGTAGTGCTTTTTTTCGAAGCCGCGAGGAAGCATTCACAGCCATCGAGGCTCTGCGCCGCGTCGGTCGGTGCGATTTCGACGTTGGCATTATGCAAATCAATTGGTGCTATCAGGGACAACGATTTACGTCGGCGTGGGATGCACTTGATCCGCAGACAAATGTCCGCGTTGCCGAAGACATTCTCAACGAAAACTTCGCGCGTACGCACTCCATTGCAAAAGCAATTGCCTATTACCACTCCGCCAACCCCGGTCCTGGCCAAGCATATCTCGCTAGTTTTGTGACACACCTCGCCCAGATCGAGAACGGACGATAAATGCGTACCACACGCCTCCTGGCCTTGCTTGTCGTGCCACTCCTGCGGGCAGCGTATGCCGCGGACACCGATCCGCTTGACTTCGACTATACGCTCGCAGGCGATATGGCGTCGCGCCCGGCTCTCGTGTTCAACGATGGCCGCAGCACCTATCTACAACCGCGTGCGGGACAAACGATCAAGGCGTCCGGTGCCGAGGTCCAAGGTCCGTACTTGGTCCTAGCCGGCACGCCGATGGACCTTTCCTTCGATGTGAATGGGAAACCGGCGTCTGCACACTGGAATCGCTTGAATCAATTTGCGGGCCAAAGAGGCTCGTCCGGTGTGGCGAAGGATGACCAACCCGCAGGCTTTAATGGTTTCTCGGATCACCTGACGTTGATAGGCACGCATGGACGGCTCGAAACCGTGCGTGCATTGACGCTCACGCTGCCAGTGGCAGCTATCGTGAAGACCCTTGTGCCACAGGGGTGGAGCGGTTCCGCTGAGCGTGGCGTCGACCTAAGCGCAATGCGAACTTTTACTTCCGCTGCGGGCGAGAACTGGGTTCATGCGCTCGATCGGCTTCTTGGTGCCGTGGACCTCTTTGCGAGTGTCGACTTCGACGCGATGCACGTGAGGATTTCAGCGCTGCCTCCGAAGTCCAATGCAGTGAATTATGCAGGTTCTACCGCGGTGCCACTCGCTGCCGCAAAAGTGAATACCGCTGGTGACGCGGCGCTCGCCGCCCCTAACCATTACTCGCTGCTTGCATCGGTTTTCGGTGCTCAAGCGATCCGCGATGGTGACGATACCCACACGCAGATCCGGTTCGTTGCAAAGCCGGAGCCGATGCCGAAAGTACTCGACCAAGACGACCGATCGCTCCATCCGAAATGGGATGAACTCACCAAGGTGCTAACGATTGATCGCAGCGCCGACTTCTTCGTATCCAATGAGCACGACAGTGTCGAAGTGGCGCGCGTGGACGGCATGGTCTATGACTTCGCCCCGAATAACGCGGCCCATCTGGAAGCAGTGTTCGACCAGGATAACGCGACCTATTTCAAATTTGGCCCGACCGTGGTTCAAGCAAGCGTGACAGATATCACGCACGCCGGTACCGGCGAGCAGAAGGGGCAGTACTACAAATTCAACGGCATAGCCTCCGAGTACATCGCTACCGGCGATGGTCAGTCGGTGACGGTAAAGCGTCGGCATGACGTGCGCTATTTCGACCGCAAACCGGAGGCCACAAAGTGAGGGTACGGCTCATCGGATTTGCGATGTGTTTCCTATCTGCCAATGCGGCTTGGGGTGACTGCCTCGATGACGCTGCGGCGTTTCAGCGCGTCAGTCCCGCTCTGGTGCGGGCCATTGCGCAGCACGAATCGGGGATGCACGCGAGTGCGGTGAACGTGAACGCTGATGGGAGCGAGGATATCGGGCTTATGCAGATCAATTCGTCTTGGCTGCCGACGCTTGCGCGTTATGGCATCGGTCGCGCACAGCTTTTCAACGCTTGCGTGAACGCGTATGTCGGAACGTGGATTCTCGCTGCGAATATCCGCGAATTTGGACCATCGTGGCGTGCCGTCGGTGCGTATAACGCGCGATCGCCCCAAAAACAAATGATCTACGCAAAGGCTATTTATCGCCGTTTGACGGGTGCGGGCCAATAATTATGCAAATCAATAAATACATCGCTCAGTTTTTGCAGATCACAAGCATGTCTGTCGCGCTTGCGCTGAGCGTGGATGCCAGCGCGCAGGAACTGAACCAGGGCAGCGTTGCACCGCCGGCGGGTAAGGGTTGGCAATCCTTGGATGCACCGGCAATGGCGCAGCCACCAATATCTTCCGCGCAATCATCCACACTTGATTCTCAGATTGCGGCGAACAGCAAGATCGGCCCGCCTGTCATTTTGCCCAATGCGCCGTCGCGGCTGGCGGATCAGCCCGCTGCGAAACCGTACGTTTCGCCATACGGAGTCGCACCTTCGCCGGTATCGGTGACGGATCAGTCGGCAAGCGGCGGTGTTCCTACATTCGTGCTTCATCAGGGCGATCACATCCAGGCAAAGCTTGATGCCTGGCTCAAGCCGCAGGGTTGGCACCTGGATTGGAGCGCGACCGCCGGCACGCCCGGTCGTTTGCGCGATCTTGTTTCCGATGAAGACTACAACCTCCACCCGTCAAGCGTGGGCGATTTGCTTCAAACACTTCTGGCTGGATATGGCTTTGCGGCCGACATCGACTCGTCCGCATTGATCCGCCGAATTGTCGTGCGTAACGATAACAACCAGACCGAATAAGCCATGCCCTTTTATCTGAAACGAATAGCCGTTGCGCTCTCGGCAGTTGGGATGTCGGCTTGCTCGAGTCTCGCCTATAACCAAGACAAAACCGACGCAGCCCTCAAGCCTGCGATCGAGCGGGCCAAGCAATTCCGTCCGGCCCGCGGCGTGGTGCACGATGTAACCGGACAAAAACACATCATTCTGGCTCACGAAACGCAAATCCCGGACCCGAGCAAGACGTTCTCCTTGCGCGTGAGCAATGCGCGTTTTTTCGATCTCGCCAGCACGATCGCGAAGTCGCGCGGATATGCCGTCTCGGCGATGAAGGAAGTCGACACGCAAGCGTCAGTCAATGTCGATTTCTCGGGTCTGACGTTTGATGAAGCGCTCAGGCAGATAGGTATGGTGGCCGGGTACGTCGCTGTGATCAATGACGATAGTCGCACGGTGACCTTCGCCAAGGTTGGCACTTACACTTTTCGAGTGCCGACAGTTCTGCTGCAGCGATTGTCCTCCGCTGGCACCGTCGGTGGCGATCCGTCTAATTCCGGGTCCGGCTCGTCCAGCTCCGGTTCGGGTGGGGGCTCGTCGGCGGGACAGTCATCGAGTAGCACGGGCTCGTCCGGCGGCTCGCAAGGCGCGAGCCTGACCGCGTCTTTCGTGATTACGTCTGAGACGTCTACGCCCGGCGACACAATGACCACCTATTTGGAGCGTGTGGGTGGGGAAAACGTGCAAGTCGCGATCAACAAGGCGACGGGTTTTATCTTCGCCCGTGGCAATGCAATAGCCTTAAAGCGAATCCACGATTTTCTTAAAATCTTCGCGCGGGACGAAATGCGCCAAGTCCAGTTGCAGGCCAGCATCGTGGATGTGACGCTTGGCCAGGAGATGCAGTACGGCATCAAGTGGGATAAGATTCTACGGGCGAACGGCTCCAGCATCGCCTTGGACACGACCAGTGCGGTCACCGGCACGGCAGCGCTTACAGGTACACTCACGACGAATTCCATCTCGGGTGTGCTCTCTGCGTTGGAGCAAGTCACGGATGTTCGCGTGGTCACGCAACCGTCAATCGTTGCGGTGAATCACACACCGGCGACCTTGTTCGATGGTCGCAAGATCCCGTATCTGCCGCAGAAAACCACCACCGTATCCGGTAGCACAAGCAGCTTTTCCTCGAGCAGCGAGACCATCGTGTATGCGCTCGATGGCGTCAATATCTCCGCCACCGTCGATATTCTTAGTAACAACCTCGTTCAAATCCGTCTGATCCCCGTGACAAACACGGTCGGGACGTTCCAGACCTTCGACAGCGGCAATGTGACCGCACCTGTGCAGACGAATAAGCAGTCGGACATGACCGTGCAGGTGCCTAACGGTCAAACCGTCATCATGGGGGGTGACCGTTATTCGACGGCAAATGATGCAAATAACGGCATTCCGGGAATTACCGACATTCCCGTGCTTGGCAAGGTGTTGGGCGGCGTAAATAACTCCCATACGACGCGCGAGAACGTCATGATGTTGCAAGCGCAGATCCTGCCAGCTCCGGCGTACGAGCCATTGGTAGGCGAGGCGCTCTGATGAGTCTCTTCGACTTTAGGAATCGGCGCCGAGCCACCCTTTACGACATCACGGACGTTGAACCCGTGCGCGTTGAGCCGGGCCTTGGAAACGAGAGCGAGGCCGCGCGCCCGGTGGCTTCACAAAAAGCGCCCCGCAGATCGCTTTTCCGGCGCGCCATATTGGGCCGTCATACCCTACAAGAAAAAGCCTCATCCAAGCAGGGTGCGGGTTTAGGTGTGAAGCGCGCCCGCTCGCGGCTTGCGGCCCAATTTATAGGTATGTCGTCGGGTGCCGGAGCGTCTGGGCAGGTCGCGGCAAAGCTCACCGAAACCGATGTGTTGGTCGTCACAGACCAGGGCGAACAGAAGGCTTGGTGGTCGCTCGATCTCGTGGCCGACACCGTTACGGAAGTCGCCCCTAGCGTGCCACCGGAGGATTATGAGGGCGAGCATGACCCGGCACCGCGCGCTGAGCCGGTGCTGTCGTTCTCGATTCACGACCTCACGGCACCCATCAAGCGCAACGAGATGAAGGGGCAGATCACGGCCCGCTTTGAGCGCGAGGAAGGCCTCAAGGTTGAGATCGTAGCGCGCAGCAAGGGCGACACCCTGGCCTTTGGCGCCGAGGGCGAGTGGATCAAGACCTATGCGCCGCAGCGCCTTTTTCCGGGAACCTATGCGCTCAGTGCGCTTCTCAAGCAGCGCGCACCGAAGCGCCTCCCGGCTATCGCCGGTTTTATGTTCCAGCAGTCAAGCGCACCCCTTCTCGTGCTGTACGAAGTCAAGGATAACGCGCAGATCGGGAACATGGCTTTTGTGCCGCGCGCCGGTGGCAAGCAAGAGATGGAATTGGCGCTACGCAGCTTCGCCGAGGAAAAGGGCATCTCCCTTTTTGAGGATTGGACGTCTCAGCAACTGGTCCTCTTCACGTCCGCGGACCTGCGGCAAGTGCTGCCCTCGCTCAGAGCCTACCCGACTGAGCCGTACATCGGTAACGTCCCGGTGCGTCAACTTTGGTCTGGTGCGCTATTGGTCTCGGCGTGTGCGTTAGCTGGCGCGATAGCGAACGACGTATATCAAATCGCCGCGTTGCATAGCGAGCAGTCGACGCTCGCGTTAAAGCGAGAGCAAGTGGAGCAGATTGACCATGAACTGAAATCGACGGTCACGGCGAATTTCGCTCGATTTGTCGAACTTGCCAACATAGATCCGACCCCGACCCTGCAAAAAGCCCAAGCCGTGTATGTCAGCGGCGCGAAGGTCGATGTCACGCTTAACCGGGCCGTCCCGCTTCAATTGGTCGTTACCGCGCCGTCCCAATCGAAGGCGGCGTTGAACTTCCGCGATGCGCCGCCTGGTTGTCAGCGCGCACCGCTATCCACGAACTCGAATGTAAATGTGATCCAGGCAAGGTATGAATGTGCGCCTCGTAGTTTTGACTTTGCTGGTTTGTTCGGCCCTGGCCATTCACTACGGAGTCCGGGTGAGTGAGGAGCGCGTTGCTGCACAGACCGACATTGCGACTGCCGATGTGGCTCACACGCATCTGGCGGTGCAGCTCGAACACCTGCGCCAAGCGTTAAGAAGCGTGAAGGGAGACGGTACGGCCGCGATGAGTGTCCAGGATGGTGTGGCGCAAATGATTAGTGCTGTCACGCGTGGTGCGGATGCCGCCTATGTATCCATTGCGAAGTGGGACTTGCTGGGCGCGAATGGCGCAATGCACGAGTTTCCGATCCAACTGACGGCTAAGCGGACCGAAAGCGGCTTATGGGTTTCGACCTTAAGGGTCCAAGGCCGATATACGAGCTTGCCGCGCTTTGTCGCATTTGCCGCAGGCATCGGGCACGGTGGCATCGCACTCGAAGAATTGCACATGCACGAGTACGACTACGACTTGTTGATTGACGTTTATGGAACCTGCAAGGGGTGTGTAGATGCCGCTAGATAGTGACTTTTTTACGGGCGGGCCGCTCACCCGTCAGGGCTTATTGGCTGAGTCGGCCAGCGCCGCCGAAACCGCTCGCGTTCTGGCGCAGGACAGCGCGCGCATCGGCGTGAGCGTCAATCTATTAGGGGTCACGGCGCCGCTCACGGAAAAGGCTGAATTGTCGACGGGGTCCGTCGAGGACGCCGACGCGCAAAAGCTCGAACGATTGTTACGCAAGCACGGGGTCAAAGAGGCGCACATCCGCGCTTCCATCCTGCGCGCGCGCCTCACGGGCGAGGCGTTGACCACCATTATGCGTTCGAACGACTACGGATTTCTCTCGCCCGAGCGCATTGCACAGGTGAATGCGGAGATGTCAGGGTTCGCGTATTTCTCACCGGATGATGCTAACTGCATTGATGCGAATACCATCCGCGCGCGAGTTCCCCAATTCAAACTCGCGGGTTTCGTGCCGGTGCAGTTCCAGGCACCGAATAATCTTGTCGTTGCGCTCACCGAAGTGCGCGACTCGAACCGGGCAAGATCGGAATTCAACGCCTTCAACGTTGAATGGCGGATTGCTTCGCCGCGCACCGTTCAAACCCTCTACCAGCGCCATTTCGCACGTTCGGACGAAGCTTTCGACAAAGCCTACGAGGCTGTACGAACGATGCGGGAGGATGATGATAAGGCCGCGGTGCGCCTGGGGAATCTAGAGATGGCCCTGATTCGGCACGCCTGCTATTGCGGCGCGAGCGATATCGCTCTGCAGGCGATGGTCAAGGATACGGGCGGCATCGTCCGACTGAAGATCAATGGCGTGGGGGAACTATTCCGCTATCTCGAACGTGATATCTACCGGCGCCTCGTCAATCGGCTGGTGGTGAGCAATGGCAACACGGATGCACTCAAAAAAGGCCCTATCGAGGCGCAGATCGCGTTTTCACCGGAACAGCAGCGCGAATACGCTGAGATCTACCACCGATACGCGTTTCGGGTTCAGATGATCCGGCGCTCGGAGATGCAGTCCGATGAATATACGTCGATCGTCATCCGGATTTTGGATCAGAACGCCGAGGCAACCGATATCGATCGGCTGGGTTTCGATGACGAAGACTTGCGATTGCTACGAAAGGCGATGCGTAGCGCCTACGGCCTGATCCTGACCACCGGACCGACGGGTTCGGGCAAGACCACGACCACATACGCCATGCTGTCGGAGATCGATCCGGTCGAGAACTGGATTCAGTCGATCGAGCGACCAATCGAGTACACGAAAGGCTTGTGGATGCAGTATCAAGTGCCGATGGCCAAGTCCGAGGCGGAGGGTACGGCGGACCTGCTCAAGGGTTTGCTTCGTAATGCCCCAAACGTCATTTATGTGGCCGAGGTGCGCGATGGTCCAATTGGCATGCAATTGCTGCGCGCGTCTAACACCGGGCACTTGGCATTCTCTTCCCTCCACAACAACGATGCGGCGAGCGCCTTGTCGCGCTTGCGCGACTTGGGCTTGGATATGAGCGATGTAGGCGGCGTGCTGCTCGTGATCGTTGCACAGCGACTCGTTCGAACGTTATGTGTGACCTGCCGCGTGCCCGACGATCGAGCGGAAGTACTTACCGAAGTCGAACGCGCTGGCAGCTATCTGGGCGCCGTGCTTGGCGGTCAACCCGCATCGCTTTATCGCGCAAGCGCCGAGGGGTGCGCGGCGTGCAAATTCACGGGCTACCGCTCCCGAGCCATGGTCTACGAAATGTTGCATATGACGCCGCGGGTGCGCCGTCTGATTGCCCAGGGTACGGCGCCGTACTTGATCGCGCAGGAGTTCATCCCCGCCGATCGCACACTGCGCTCGCGCGCCGTGCGTCTGATGGCGCGCGGAATTACCTCCTATGAGGAGGTCGAGCGACTGGAGGAGCGGGAGGAATAATGCGCAATCTCATGTATTCCTTCGTCGCGCGCACCCGTCATAAGGACACGATCACCGGCCTCATTTCTGCGCGTTCGGCGAACTTCGCGCATCACCGTATCAAGAAGACCGGGATGTCTCATATCCGGATCAAACTCAATGTACTGGAGTCGGTCTCGGAGCTGCTTGGCGCCAAGCCAGATCAGCGGCAATTGAGCACCTTTTATCGCATTGTTGGCCAGCGCTTGCAAAACGGTGAGGGTCGTATTCAAGCCGCGCTTGAGCAGGCGCAGACGTTCTTGCTCGACGGCCGATTGAAAAGCATGGTCGCCATGTTTCATGCTGGTTTGGACGATGGGCAAGAGGTCGCCACCGCCATGACCCAGGCAGGCTTCGATCAGCGCGAAGCAATGGTCGTAAAAGCACTCTCCGATGGCGCGGAGCGCGGGCAAGCCTTTCTCAGCTTGAGCGACGAAGTGGAATCCCGGGAGGATTTGCGCCGACGCTTCACCGTCATGCTCCGCACCCCCAAATTCATGCTTGGCTTCGCGTACGTGATGCTACCCGGCTACATCTTCTTGCTCGCGCCGAAGATCGAAAAGTTCTTCGGGCAACTCGGCGGCGCGATCACGATGCCCGGTTCCGTCACGTCCTTCTATCAGTTCATCGACGTGCTACGTGGCTCGCCAATCGCGTTTGGCTTTGGTTTTTTGCTCCTGCCGATCGGGCTGAAGCTGCTGCTCGGTTCTTCCTGGTTCAAGAGTCAGCTCGAACGCATCCCCATCGTGCGCAACGTCTCGGAAAAGCGCGATCACATCACGCTTTGGCACGCGTTCGCGCTGATGTACCGCGGGCGCATACCGCAAGGTGATGCCTTACGTACTCTGGGGCGCAGTGCCGCACGTGCTGAGACGCGACGCGCCATCGCCATTGCAGCAAAACGGTTGTCGGCGGGGGCGGACGAAGTAAGTGCGATATCGAATGCCGGTTTTCCTACTTGGGTGGTAGCGGGTTTTCGTGGCGCCAAGCTTTCGGGCGATCTGGCAGACGGGCTTTTGCGGTTTTCCGTCGCCCTCAAACAAGACCTGACATTCGCGATGGACAACTTGGCGCATGTTGTCGACAAGGTCGCTTTGGTCTTTATGGCCTTGATCGTCCTCGTATTTTTCTTCATCACGGTGTACCCGATGACGGCCCCAGTCTTGGCAAGCCTTTAAAAGTCAGCGAAAACGGAAAATGGATACCTTAAAAATCAAGTCTCTTCGTGGTCAAGCGCGCCTGAAGCGGCCGCTCCAACGGCGCGTCCGAGCCGCGCGCTCATCGTCGAAGCGCGCTCAGGGAGGCTTTTCGCTGATCGAGATTTTGGCGGGCCTGGCGATCATGGCGATCATCGGCGGGACGTTGATGTACAACTTCAATACCGACTCGTCCAAGGCCACTGCGTTGTGGCAGTCGATGGAAACCGCGTCTTCGGGTTTGCAAAAGATGAAGATGGACGTCGGATGCTACCCGATCTCCCCTAAGGCCCTTTGGTCCAAGACCACCGCTACCGCGTCGAATATGTATTGCGGCCAAGACGGTGAGGCGCAATGGGACGGTCCCTATATGAAACCGGTCAATTACGACTCGACTACCAGCGCCTTCATCATGTCGAACGTGGCTCCTTCCGCGGAAATCAGTTTCAGCCGTGAGACTGGCGGCAGTAACGGCTACTACTATTTCTTGCACGCGACGAATCTGCCTGCCGGCATCGTTAATACGGCCTTACAGAAGTGCAACGGATCGACCACCGCCAACGCGTCGTTCGACACGGGCCGCTGCCGCGGCACCATCAGCACCGGATCGACGGCGTCCAGTACGTTCGATGTCCTGGTCGAGGATTCGGGAAGCTGATCATGGCGACCGCCCCGCAGCGGACAAAAGCCGCGCGCCAGCAAAAAGGCTTTATTGGGTTGGCTGCGTTGCTCCTGATGCTCCTCCTTCTGGCGGTTTGCATGGCGACGGCTGCGGCCTTGGTCCACAAGAGCACGTGGAATAGCACGCGCGCCAGGCTCGACTACCTGAATGCGACAGAAATGAGAATCGCTAATTGGTATGTCGCTCAAGCCGGGAGTATCGATGCCATATCCGATGCAATCCAGGTCTCGAACATAAAAAGCGTCATGGGCGGGTCGGCGTATGGCGTGCAGGTCGCCTCGACTCAGCGGCTCGGGCTGCCGTGCGACGAGCCAAATAGCCCATCGTGCATCGGCTACCACGACATTTACGTCTGGCTGCCGCCCGCGTCGAGCGCGGATGGTACGACTTTAGACGCTGTCGCCGGGACGTTCAATCCGGATGCAAAAGCGCAATGGATAAAAGTGTCGGGCAAGTCGATTGAGGCACAACTGATGCAGCAGACGACAACTACGATGGCGACGGTTCAGGGCCAGTTGCGGTCTTTTTTTGCCGCTCGGGCGATCGCGGACGCCGATGTGGCTTCCGAGACCAATTACTTTCGCGATGCGAGTTGTGCGACGACATATTCAGGAAGCCTGCCGTGCGTCGACACATTCACGAATCTGACCAGCACGGCGATATTGAGCGACCTCGGCCTCGATACGTCCAATGCCGCCAATGCCTGGGGACTTCCGCTCCAAGTGAGTAACCAGGCCGACTCTTCTATGACCGCATCGCCGTTCTCTATGGCCCTGCGCAGTGCTACGCCATGGGGGAGTAGCGTCGAAATGGCGGTTGTGCAACCAAATTGATATCAATTTTATGAACGCAATGGCTTCTGCCCTCAACGATATTCTGGCCGCTCTGATTGCGGATGCCGCGGTGTCTGATATTCACCTCGCGGAGGATCGCGTTGTGTGGTCGCGCGGCAGTGAAGGATTGGTCCCTATCGATGTACAGGTGCCAAGCGAGGCACTTCGGTCATGGTTTGCGCATTTACGCACGCCTGGGCTGGATGCGCATGAATATCTTTTGGCCAACGATGGATCGGATGATTTTGCTGTTGTTATCGCGGGCGTTCGGTGTCGTGCCAATGTCTTTCTCTCGCAAGGTAAGCTCAAGCTGGTTCTTAGACGCTTGGCCGGCGTCTTGCCATTCGCATCGCTGGGGCTGCCAGAGATACTGCTCAAGCTGACGGACCGTCCCCGTGGGATTTTCTTTGTCACTGGTCCGACCAATTCAGGAAAAACCACGACCCTTGGTTCGATCGTCGATCATCTCAACGAAAGCCGGGCACTTCACATCATCACGCTGGAGCACCCGGTCGAAGTCGAGCATGCCAATAAAAAGTCTCTGATTACGCAGCGCAGCGTGGGACCAAGCGTCTCTGACGACGTACCGACGTTCTCTTGCGGGTTGCGTGCCGCACTTCGCGAGAATCCGAACGCGATCATGGTTGGCGAAATCCGTGACGCGCAAACGATGCACACCGCTTTACAGGCGGCCGCCACCGGGCACATGGTCTTTACAACGCTCCACACCAATGGTGGAGCCGCAACGATCGAGCGCATCGCCGGGTTTTTCGATGGAGTCGATCGTGTCAACGCACTGGCCGAGCTTTCCTCGAACTTTGCCGGCGTGCTCTCTCAGGAGTTGCTGACTGACGTGTCGGGCAAAAAAGTCATTGCCTACGAAATCCTGGTACCGACGGCGCCTGTTTGTATGGCGATTCGCAAAGGAGATGTGAACGTTATCCATCAGGAGATGGATACAGGCTCAAGCTATGGACACGTCAAACTCAATACGACCCTTCTCCAATTGGTGCGCACCGGCCGATTGAGCCGTGAAGAGGCGCTGTATCGGTCCAATGATCCGAGTCGGTTCGGAAAATGAGAAGACCGTTCATTCAGTCCCGGCGTACGCAACGCCGCCGACCACTTCGGGGGGGGCGCCGCCAAAAAGGTTTCACGCTGCTGGAGACCCTCATCGCGCTCGCGATAAGTGCGGTGATGATGACGGCGGTGTTCGGCATGCTTGACGGTGTGATGCGTTGGTACGGCAAGGCCGTGACGGCCCACCGTCTGCAGCAATTACAGGACGATATTGGTCGTGCGTATGCCGAAAATATGTTGTCGGTCGAATCGAACACAACCGCGACTGACGCGAGCGGCCTAGTGTTCCCGAATGGAACGCTCGGGACCGTCGACGGCGCCTCGTGCAGTGCAGGCGCGGCGGCACCTTTCGCGGCAGTGAGTGCGTATTTGGAGAGCTCTCCCGGCCAAGCCCGCCTCGACGGTTTTCAGCGTCCGTTTTGCGTCTACTTCACCCCGCAGATGAGCTTCGCCGTGGGTGGCACGACGCTCTATTACCACTCAATTGCGATCGTCTCGATGGGTGCGTCCGGTGCGTTGAATACAAGCTGGGATTCGGCCGGTACCTTGACGTTGGGTGGCGACAATCTCGGCGTGGTGATCGATGGTCGTGGCATAGCACTAAGGCAATTCCAATCGGTCCAGTCGCAGATGCAAAAGATTGTTCAAGCGACGCAAAGCTATTTCCAGGGCCGATTTCAGGCGAGCGGGGGCAGCACGAGTGTGGACTATTTTGGGACTAACTCGGGCGACACCAGTTGGGACAGCGCCGGGACGATGCCGATCACGTCTGGCAGCTCCATGGTTGCGGACAGTACCTTCGAGCAAGCCTTGGGGCTGTCGGTGCTGGATCTGACCGACCCGTTCTCACAACCCTATTACTTCGACAATAGTTCTTTGGCGGTGCGCAGTCCTGCGAACACCAGTGCGTCAATGAACGGCGCGCCGCCCTGGACAGCACGTATTTCCACCTCTCTGCCAGGCGGCATTACCTATTATCAAACCGCTATCGGGTCCTACTGATGAACAACAAACACAAGATAAATCTAGGGTTGAAATTGGGCGTGGCCAGCGTGATGGCTGTGAGCGTGGCTTGGCTTAGTACGGATGCTCTGGCGGCGACCTCCGATGCTTCCGCCTCGAAATCGCAGGTCCAAATGGCCGCAGAGCTGGACGGGACTGCGATGTTGGATGCTGGTGCCGGCGACCTATCAACAGGTGCACAAGCGAGCGGCAATGTAAAACCGGCGATTGCTTCGGCTGCGGTGGCAAGCAAGCCCGCATCGGTACCGGTAGTTGAGCGACATACCCCAAGTGTCTGGGACAACCAGACCAACGGGCCGAAACATCGGGGGCGTGCTGAGGACGCGAAAAAGCACGTAGATGAAAGAAAATCCCTTGTCAACGATAGTCCAAAGCAAATGGCAGCACCAACGGCGCTGGTCGCCGCCGCGGCTGCGGCGAGCGCGGCGACGGCGCCGAGCGCGCTCAAGGTTACTGCACCTGCCTCTGCGGGTACGATGCCGACGCCCGTTACCCAGGTCACGAGCCTTAGCCATGCAGAAGCGATCGTCAATCCGATGACGGGGCAGGCACTGAGTACCGGAGAATTGCGTAGCAGCCTGCAGGATGAAACGCTTCGCGCCGAAATCATGGCGCAGCGGCTCAAAGGAGCGCAGGCGGAATCGCAAATGCAGCAGTTGAAGTTCGTAGGCGTTGTGCCATCGGGCGGGCCGCTACCGCCCAAGGAGATGACGCTGGCCGATGTGCCGAAGCCGGCGAAGGTAGCAGCGGCACCTAAAAAAGCGCCGAGGAAGGAAACCGAAGCCGCTCTACCGCCCGCGCCAATCGTTAAGGTCGCGTCGCCGGTCACTGGGGTCATGACCCAAGGCGGGGTCCGTTACGCGGTGTTGCAGATCGATGGGGAGGGGGTAATGGCTCGCGCGGGTGAGACGGTGCATGGTCGACACGTCGATCGTGTGGACGGCGATAGCGTTGTGCTTGATGGACATGTATATGCAGTTGCTACCCCGATTTCCGAGATCGCGAGTGTTGATACGCAGGCGCGCGCTGATGGGGCAGGGCCGACGAGCAATCGCCTTATGCCGGTTACAGGCGGCGTGACCTCGACCAACACACCCAATCCTTTCGCGAACAACGCCAACGGCGGCTTGCCACCGCTGACTAGCGTTTTGAGCCAGGCGCGGTGACGGGATGGGGCGCTACCGTTCGTTCTTTCTGGCGATCCTATTGATCCTAGCCGCAGGCACCGCCGAAGCGGCGCGAGTCTCCCAGGTAAGCACCCGCCTTCACGCCCGAACCGTGATCGTTTCACAGGTGGTTTCGGGCGTCGCGTCGCCGTCCTCGACGATGAAAGTCAATTACGGGCCGACTCATAGCAGCGTGTCCAGCGGTTTTGACATATCTGGAGAGACAAACTCGATCGTTGCGCTGTCGAATTCGGCTCCGGCGATGGCCGTAAGCACGTATGGGAATCTGAGCCTGACTTCGGCGCAGATTATCTCCACATCGATGGCTTACATCCAGCAGCAACTGACGAGCTACATACCCAAGTTGATCGCCTACGCGAGCACACTTGACGTTTCCCGTGTTTACTACACGCTCGATCAAGAGATCTTGCCAACCGGTGCGACGTCGAGTGTGCGGCTTGTATGGTCGATGATGGTGGACGCTAACGGCCACGCGACTTATGCGCAGCCGACGATTTACAACGCGTCGCCCGGGTTTGTGTACGTTTCCTACACGCCATTGGCCGTTGCGAGCGGTTTGCCGCAGAACTGGCAATACACGAGCGCGGGCGTGATGACGTATCAGCTTTTTAGCACTACAGGGGCTGCACTGTCGGCAGTGGCCAGCGTGGACACCAAGGGTGCCTATGACGCGCCCCAAGCAAGTACCACCGCCGTCGACAATGATGCCGGTCTGAAATGTCTTATCGACAATACGATAGGGGGGTGTTCGACCTCCTATCCGAGCGCCAAAGGCTTGATAGGAAGTCTGAGCGCGTCTTTTGCGATTGTCGACTATTTGCGCATGGTGCAGCCTGTCTATAACGAAGTCGAATCACCTGCCGGCAGCGGCACGTACGCTCAAATACCGGCCGTTTCCATCGGAGTAACGACGCGCTCATGGTTCTATCAGACGTGTACTAGCAAGTCATATCGGAACATTGGCTACTACGGGTACACGCTGCTGACTCAGGTTGATCGATATCTCGTCCAAGGCGATGGCAGCTATGCGCTGCAATATTCCTATCAAGGCTCCAATGCCTCGCCATACGAGTCTTACGATTACACCCGTGGGTTGACTGACGCCGAGTTCACCGCGCTAAGCGCGTACATGATCGATCCGAGCAACCCATCGTCTACACTGCTCGCAACATCCGCGGTACCCAATTTGGTACAGCTTGCGGCATTGAGTGAAGGCGCGTCGCAGGCACCCACCACTTATTCAGTCGTGAGCAACGGTGCGTATGGCTCATCCTATGACGTCTCGCCGCATGACCACATCATTGAATTCTCGGGATCGTCAAGCGACGACTATTACAACTCGACCACTTATTCGGGTGCCTCGTCATTTTCGATAGCGAGCGTGAGCCAGGTTTCGAGTGCAAGGCTCGTGTCCATCACTGGAGCCAGCGTGGTGGTTAGCACTGACGTGAACAACAACACGGTGTACTCCACGGGGCGCAACGGTGGTCGCATTGTGAAGTGCGCCGTAACAGCGGGAATCGAGGCCGGGGTCTGGCCAGGCGTTAGCCCTTCGAACGTTCCCCTTTATACGAGTCAAACTTACGGCGAGTATTGCACCGAACAAAGCGCGTTCAACGGGACAGTGAATGTATGTCAGGGAGATGGCGGTGATGGGCAAACATGTAGCTCCTACACCGGTACGTGGTTCCCTCAGTACAGCTGGGTTGCGCTGAACAATTCTGGTGTGTCGCAAACGCCAAACCTGTACCCCAATATGGATGTCAAACCTTATCTCGGAGCCGGTACGAATACGGTCTCTTTCCGGGCCATTCCGGCGGGTGGGGGATCGAATTGGGATATCAAGTACGAAATCATCGACGCGTGTGATTAGGAGAAGCGGTATGCGGGCGCTTTTAGAACATTGGCTGGGTAACGTCTTGTCGTTGCTGGTGTGCGTATGCCTTGTAACGACGGCAATGCTGGTGCCAGCCGAAGAGGCCCGCGCCGCCACGGGGACATTTTTGCCGGTTTGGCGTACGACCTACGTAGACGGTTACACGCCAATAACGTGGCCAGATGAAAACTGGACCGACATCGCCACGGCCACCTATACCGGAGGTGCAAAATCCGCGACCCTGACGGTCAATCCCAGTGAGCAGTGGATTCTGAATGACGACCAGAATGCGGGAGTCTTGGGGCTCGACTCCTTTCAGGCGGGCAATTTCGTCCAGTACAACTCGAATCGGCCGCCGATCATCTTCGCGCGTTACTTTGCCGAGCAGGCTCAACTCCGGGTGACCGTTATCCGGGTGCGCAGGATGGGCAACACCGTGCATGTCCAAAAAGCGGATTGGACGCCGTGGGATGGCCTGCTTTACGCGCGGGACCGGTACTTTCTGAGCAGCGCCGAGAAATCGAATGTTTTCTTGGCCGGCCACGACCCGTTCGCAAATTTCTCGAACGGCGACAAAACCGATCCGGTCTTCTACAACATCTCGTTCCAGGCTGCACAAGTCGCGGTCGGGCAGGCGATGCAGCATTATCAGGCGTCGATCGCCTTCATGGCGGTTCCGAGTATCAGGCTTGATCAACAGACGTCGACAAGCGGCGGATTTCTCCGTAAAACCATTACGACCACGACGAAGGGTTACGCCAAGCCCATTTGGTATGTCGGCCTACCACCGAGCGCTCAGCCCTATGGCAGCATCGCGCAAATCTGTGCCATCAAGTACGGCAATGGAAGTAGCTGCGATTACACTGGCCACGTCGTCAGCTCCGGTGTAGCATTTTCTAACTGGCAGGGAGGGACGATGCCAGCGACTGAAGACCTCCTGTTTACTGACAGTGAGACAAAACACTCTTGGTCTGTGATTGCCTTTGCGCTTCTGACCATTGCTCTGGTCGCGGTTGGGGGCGCGGCGCTTGGAGCTGCCTTGGCAGCGGCAGGAACCGCCGGAATTGCAGGTGCTGCGACAACCGTGGGCATCTCGGTCGAGGGAGTTGCTTTGACAGCGGCTGCGGCTGGTGCAACGTACACGGCCGCTTCGGCGATTGTAAATGGTGGCTCGCTAGTGAGCGCTCAGAATGGTTATTTGGGCTCGACGGGAAGTGGAACGGCGACCACATCGGCCACAAATAGTACCTATGAAGCGCAGCTGAGATCAACAGCAACCCAGAAAGTGATAACCGACGAGGTCGACAATTCGTTGACAGGGATCACGGTGCAATACCAAGGCACCTGTGGCGAATCTGGAAGTTACTCAGGATGTGTCGCAGCTGGTTCCGATGCGGGAATGGTGCCAAGATCAGATGATCCTGAAAACGGTAACCAGGTGGCTTCGCACGCTAGCCGCTATGAGCTTTGCAAAGCAGCTGGCTATACGTTATCGAACTTAGAGCGTTGTACGTCCGGGGCGCTCCTTACCGCCGCCGAAGTCGCTGCGTATCAGAGCAGCGGGAATGTCTTGACTAGCCAGGACAGCTTGCCGCCGTCAAACGGGGCAAACTCGGCGGCTGGACTTTATTTTGGTGACACGCCGCCGCGGCGTTAGCTTAATCAGCAAAAGGCGGAAAGTCTTTGTTCCAATGCCAGCCATCGCATTCGACTCCACCTGTTCCTACGTGAGAACCGACCCACGCGCAGGAACTGTCTTTTTCGGATGTTGTGTGGCGTGCCAAACGAACAAATTTTGATCGCGGGGCTACGTCTGTTGGCAATGTAAACTCAACTATGTCGCCTTTTCGGGCGTTCGCGGTAATTGGAACGGCTAAACCGACGCGATAATAAACTCCCATGCCACGTTGACCAATAATAGCCCCAACCCATATCCAGTTCGCTTGATCTTGACAATACGCGGCGCTTTGATTCTCGCGCTGCTTACACGCGCTCTCCATAGGGTAAATGCCGTTGATTTCACCGTAAGCGGTGAGGCCGGCAATTTGTTCGAATTTCTTGTCTCCCGGCTGTAGGGACGTGCATGCCCCTAGTACCACAGAAATTCCAGTTGCCAGGATCGAGCCGCGGCAAAAATATTTAAATATCGACATTTTTTCAAGGGTAACGGTAGTGTATGTGCCATTTTAACTTCGAGGTACATAAGTCAAGTAAGAGTGTAATGGCGGGTGCTTGCCCCTGATTGTTGATTGCGTCGTCTTAGCTATTGAGGAGCGATTCAGAGGACCCTTTCGTCGCCGTTGGGGGCCGACGCAAAACCCGCAGCACCACAACTGCGATGACCTGCAGGAGGGCAGTCCCTTTAGGTAAGGACCAGGGCTAGTCAGCCGAAGTGCAAAATTACGAGTTATTACAATAACTTAGCGAATGCCCGCGCTGTAAGAACAAGGAATTGCGATTTTCCGGTACGTAGGCCTGCCGCAAAAGGCCGGGCACGTGGTCAGCTCCGGCGGTGCGTTCTTGAACTCGCAGGGCGCGGCGGTCCCAGCGATCGAAGATCTCCTGTCTACTGACACCAAGCACTCTCGGTCCGTAATTGTCTTTGTGCGTCTGACTATTGCTCTAGTCGCGCTCGGGAGTTCCAGCCACTTGTGATTATACTATTTATGGTATAATGTAGCAATGACAACTTTAGAAAAGCCACTCGTGTGGATAGGTAGCAGCAAGAAAGACTTGATCTCGCTCCCGATCGAGGTGCGCAAGTTCTTCGGGCACGCCCTGGATTTTGCCCAGAGGGGTAACCAACACGACGCCGCCAAGGTTCTCAAGGGCTTCGGCGGGGCCGGAGTCCTTGAGGTTGTCGAAGACGACGTTGGCGGCACGTATCGCGCCGTTTACACCGTGAAATTTGAGGAAGCGGTCTTTGTGCTGCACTGCTTCCAGAAGAAGAGCAAGAGCGGGATCGCCACGCCAAAGGCGGATATGGATGTCATCCGCGCTAGGCTAAAGGTCGCTGAAGTGCTGGCTAAGGAGTTTCGAGATGGAAAAGCGAACCGTTGAAGGTATTGAAGTCGAAACGAGTTCAGGGAATGTCTTTGCCGATTTGGGGTTTGCCGACGCCGACAAACTCAAGATCAAGTCAGGCCTAGTGATCGAAATCACGAAGGCTGTGCGTAAGCTTGGATTGACGCAGGAGGAAGCCGCTCGTCGCATGGGCATCTCTCAGCCGAAGGTTTCCGGCCTGCTGCGCGGGGATTTTTCGAATCTCTCAGAACGCAAGTTGATGGACTGTCTGAACCGGCTTGGCTACGACATTGAGATCAAGGTTAAACCGGCGACAGAATCAATTGGGCATTTGATGCTCGCCGTGGCATAAAACATCACGAGGAAACGTTGTCTCGTTCGCTTTTCGCCAATACCGTGTTGCAAAGACGTCGATGGTCTTCTTTCTTCGGTCGCCGATGAAAAATCCGCAGCATCACGAAAGCGACGACCAACAAGAAAGCTGCCCCTTTCGGGTCGCGTTGAACCAAGACCGGCACGAGGCGGCCGGAACACCAGATTATGAAACATGCGATCGTGAACTTCGCAAATGCCGGCCGCGCAAGAAAGCGGGCTATTGGACGGGCTCGGAACTGATCTGGGCGTTTATCAACCTCGTTGAAATCCTCAAGGTTGAAGGATTCGCCGGCGGCTTCTTGAGCGGCCCTATACTGTCGCTCGTAAGTCGGAAATCGTGAATCTCCACGCCCACGTAACCATGCGTGGGCGCTGTCTTGGAACAGGTAGGAGAAGTCTTCCATTGTATGGTGTCTCGTTAATGGATCGAGTCGCCAGTCCAGGCTGTAGCGGCGACCACGTCGAGCAGCAGGGTACCGTCTGCTTCCGAGAAGAAGCAGTCCGTTCGATTGTCCCTCCAAGCGAATTGCGCGTGTCCGTCTGCGTCGAAGACGATGAAACTGAGCTCGTGATCCATGCGCATGTTAAGAGGGGCGGGCCGTTTAGGGTGCGGGTTGTTCATTCCTGAGGCCTTTTCTTCTTGGTAGAACGTGTCCGGCCATCGAGCTTCAGCAGGCAAGCCGGGCAGACAAATTGCGATTGCATTTCGATCCGGTTGTCGCAGTTTGAGAGCACATATTCGGTACCGCAATTGCGGCATCCGGTCATTGTCAGTCGATTATCGGCGGACATCGAGCGAATCAACAGAATGGCCCGATCCTGGTTGATCAGGCTGGTTGCGCCGAACAATTTCTCGTACAGGTCGTTCGTTGCGATAATGGCTTGCGGCACATTTACCCCTGAATTCAGTGCATATCGATACAACCATGCAAAGAACGACGCTTGCAAGCGTCGCTTGGGGGTCTCGACGAACCACGGCAAGGATGTTGCCTGATTCCCGCACGTTGACGGCGTGCCATGAATCGCGAGATAGCGCTTACGCATTTGGGCAGTATTGAGATTGAGCAAGTCGGCGGCCTTCTTGGCACGACAGCCATATGCCATCATGGCATCGGCATAACGGTCTGCCTCATTTTTAGGCAAACGAAATTGGACGCCCCAATTTTTCGGCAGGACAAAATCCTCCAATGCAGGGGAGGTCATCATGAGCTGATGCCCGATCGACTCGGCCGTGATCGAATTGTCGGCGAGCTCCTCCCAAAACCGGGAATTGGCAAACCGAAACTGGAATAGCGGCAGGCCGGGCGCGCGCTCCATGAGCGAATGCAGTTTGTGCCCGGTCATCGACTTCAGGTATGTCGCGAGCTCCGGGGAGATGCCGAGCAGGGGCGCTGCGAGGATGTTGAGATGAAGTATTGTAGTGACTACGGTCATGAAGCGCTTGTTGGCCTCGTCAATACTCGATTTGGTCAGTGGCGCCATATCGTTGGGGACGTTTTGCATCAGTTCATCGACGGCCCGAGTCGTCGGTGTGCCGTCTACCAGACAGTCCCAGTCAGCGATAGTGCGCAGAGTGATGGTCTGCATTGAGAAAGGGGTTTGCAGTAGGCTCACGAGCGCATGACGGTCCGAGCGCAACATCCGTGACTGTGCTGAATTCAAACGGAAGATTTTGGCCAAGGTGGGCTCGCTTAGCAGCGCAATGTTCATCGTGTCTGCTATGTCGAAATTGGTGTCGTGGATGATTTTTTCCAACCACGACGGTACATATAGGCTTTCGATTGCCTTGTATTCATCTAACTTCCGCACCTTCTACTCCCTGGGATAACCTAGGCGCCAGGTCGAATCCTCCGGCGCCTAATCGGCACAGCTTTATTAATGATCGGCTTGCGAAATCGCCAAGCGGGTTTCCTGTGCAAACTTCGCCAAGCGCTCCGACAATTCCTCAAGGAAATGGCGGTAAGGCGAGATCGAGCTACCAGATATCAAGACTTGAGCAGCGGCATATTCGGCGCTGAACTCACTAAACTTAGCCAGCACGCTATTCATGCGATCCTTGATGATTCGAGTTTTCTCCAATTCGCCATCGATCTCAGCCTGCTCACGGCGCAGGTTTTCAAGCCTGCTGTTGGACGCGATTATTCGCTCGTCCAGGCTATCGAGGTGAGACATTTTTTGTCTGATGGTCTCTTGCATTGAGACCAATCCCGCAGGAGGCACTTCGACCTTCTCGATGATTTTCAGCGGGTTAGCCTTCAGCGAAGACAATTCACCCGCCAATTTAGCAATCTCAACACGCTGGGCGTCCGCCTCTCGCACGAGCGACGTATGCTTTCCGGTGGTATTGCGCAGCTCAAGTACCATCGATTCTGATTTGTCCTTGAGTTGCGCGATCTTGGCTTGCGCACGCTCGTTTTCGTATTGCAGACGGTTTTTCTCGTCGTTCGCCTCGCGCGCCGATTGCTCTGCGCTTTCCGAGCGCTCTTGCATGATCGCAACCTCCAAGTCCTTTTCGGAAAGCTGTTGCTCGGCCTGTTCGAGTCGATCGATGAGCTCGTTCACTTCTTTGCCGCTTGCTTTACGGTTTCCCTTGCGCAGGTCCACTACCGCCTGAATCACGTCGTCGGATTTCCTTTTTGTAATCAAGAGCCGCATGTCTGTTGCGGTCAGATGCGCCATCGCGTCAGGGTTGTTGAAGAACTTGTGGTACTCGCGCCAGAAAAAAACGATGTTGTTTTTTGAGTAGCCGGTAATGCGGCCCACAAAGTCGAACGTCATTCGCTCGGCTCGCTGCGTCAACTGTCGCGAGGGCACATTCGTGCGCTGGAGAGCTTTAGATATGTGCTGCAAGATGCTCAACGCTGATAGGGCGATATTCATATGGGATGCCACAATGCGATCGACGGAAATGCGGATATTGACACTTTCCTCGACAATCGCATTTCGGATGTCGTCTGGAATATCGGCGCCGAACAACCTCTTTGCGATCCCGTGAATCTCGTCGCTGGAAAGACGTGCGCCTGACATCGTTCCCACATTCGCATCTATCGCGGTCGTCTTGTCGTCACCGTCGTCGAGTGTGGTCGGGTCGAAATCTACGCTGGACTGTTGCTTATGACTGTTTTTTTTGCCAAGGGGCGCTGGGACATTCATACGTCTCTCTCTTAAAGAAGTGCTTAAAATAGCAATGAAACTTGTTCGAAAAATTGAGCAATTATTTTCGAGCTGAACATTTCGGTGAGCGATAAGGGGCTACCTTGTCGCGCACTTCCTGATCACGTACCTAAGGGGCTAATAGATAAAGGAAGCACCGAATAGCGGTAAAACTTCGGGAATCTTTAGAATGACTACAGGAAATTTCATTGAATAGCGCATGAATTTCGTTTGGCGATCAACGCATAACAGTTGCACGGTGCCGTGCTTCGGCATCGTGTGAAAGATCGCAGGCCGACAAGATACGATTAGTCAATACAGATATGGATAGTCTTTCAAAGCCTGCTGAAAGGTGCAGATCGCGTTGCGCTACAAGCCATTGACGGAGGTCGCTGGTGTAAATGAGATCGGGATGCAAATCGCCCTCAAGCGTGCAGTTGGGTGCCGCGAACACGCCCACGCTGCGCACGGGGCACCCCATTCCCGAAACAATCTTTTGCAGGAATGCAACCTTGGTTCGGTTTTGTGCCAGCGGCGATTTGCGCGTCTCACTCAGGCCGCTAGGGCTGATGCGTATCAAGTGATCTAGCGATGGACTTGGGCGCACGCGGCCCGACCAATGCTTGGTCTCGATGACGAACACGCCGAACTGCGTGATCACCAGGTGGTCAATTTCCGCACTTGGGTATGCCGTACCAGGGGCATGCAATAAGATGGCTGGACCCCCGTGCAGATAAAAGCCATCGCCGCAAATTGTTGGGAGGACTCTTGCAAGCTCTTTTTGGATCGCGCGCTCACCCAGAGCGCCGCGAGCGTCGCTCATTTTTGTGAATACGCCTCCTCGGGAGCGCGTTTGGGCCCTATCACGGTTGATGTAGCAATAGATCACATAGCCTATGAAGGCGAGTATCAGAAGTGACAGCATGGCAAATGGCTTTTGAGGTTGTGATAGCTGTAGTCTGAAGCGTTTTTTTCGAGGTCAAGACACCGAAGTGTCTAGCGTATCGAATTTTCTTCAACGCTAAATGGCGAAAGATGATCGAAAAACGTGAGCTTTCGACGGAAAGTGGTAAACGAAACGCTTTTTTGTCGGGTTTCGAAAGCGAATCGATTTGCATAACCATTTGGTGGTTGCAGATTGCCTTTACGCGTATATGCTTGCGATACCCCCTCGCGCACTAGCGCATCGATCTAACCAAGCGGTGCACCCATGCCCGCTCGGCTCCTCCCAGCTTCCTCTGCCTCCTGAGCACTGAGTTTTTTCTTGAATCCGCGCCCGCAGTTAGCGCTGCTTCAAGAAAGCACTCCGGTGCCGGGTTTCCTTGCTCGCCGAGCATCGAAATAGCCACGTCGCCTGACCTGGCCAATCCCTTGTGATCCCGTCCGTACGGAGAAGAAAATGCCTAATCTGATCAAGAACCCGCTCAAGTTGCTTGCCGTTTGCTATGTCGTGTATATGGCGCAGCACTCTTTTGCGGTATTGCTTTTCCTGCTTGGTGGTGGCTTTGTTTATTTGAAGCACCACTTGGCAAGTAAGGCTCGTGCTGAGCGCGAAGTCGAGCAAGCCGAGGGTGATTCATCCGCCCATAGCGAGCACCGGCCGGCGCAGTCGACAGTGTCGAGTACACCAGACAACGTGCGGCCGATCCGCAAGCAATATGCGAAATCCGCTGCTGTCGTCGATTTGAAGAATGGTACGAAGGATTAGTACCTGATCAACGAGGCGATGAATCCACTGAGGATTCGTCGCCTCCCACCGCATTCCGGGAGTTCCATTCCCCGGCGCGGGACATGGGGCTCCCCGGTTTCCTAGGAGCCATCCCATGAATGACCATGTGGCGGCATATCAATGTGACTTCTTCGCCGATCCCACACCCATCTTCAAGCCGGCGATAAAGCCGGACCCACTTCCGGACCCCATGCAGTGGAGTGAGGCTGTCCGGGACAAAATGGTCGACGCGCTTATCGAGTTGGCATGCGACAGCCGACAAAACGACAAGATGCCCGAGTCCCTCATGGACTGCGCAACGCTCATCTCTGATCGACTTCGCAACCGCCGCATCGACACTGCTGATTACTTCGCAACGCTCGGTTGGGTTATGGAGCTTTGGGACGGCGCTATTCCGTATCGGTTCGTGTGCGGCGTGAATGGTGTCGATCCAGAAACGCTGCAATACGTGATTCAGTCAACCCCATTGTTGAAATATGACTTTGCAGAGGTTCGCCGTCATTTAGTCGGCACGCTGCTTTAGAGGAGGCTTTTGTGATGAGTCTTGCCGCTAGTTTGTTCCAGAAGATTTTTATTACCCACGCCGTTGACCCCGAGTTTGCGCAGCCTGCAAACAGGGCGAAACCCGTTGCGGTGAACCGACCGAACGTGGTGAAGAGCGCACCTGACGTTCCCGTGATAGTTGGGCAGGGGGCTTCGAACGAGACGCGAGTGACGATCGCGGGCATCCCCAATCTCTTTGTCGATGAGAGTGAGTATGTTGTTCAGTTCGAGCCGAAATTCGCAAGCGATCTTCGCGATTTCGGATCGTTTGGTGTCAAGGTCCTTCCAGATCTCGAGCCAAGCTGGACTGAGGTGGGGACCCATTATTCATCGATGCGTGATGCCGTCACAGCAGCAATTCGAGCCGCCTCCGGATGCGAGTCGACGCGGAGCAAGGAGGCACCCACGCGCACGCATACCGCCGTCGAGCAATCGCCTGTGCCCGACCCGGCCCACGAGACGTCATCTGAACCGGCGCATCGACCGAGCCGCACCGTGGTGAAAAGCGTTACCGCGCGCAATACCCGGCGTTCGAGCACTGATTTTCACGTTGGTGTTATCCAGGGGTGGGGCGAGGAGACATTTCCGCGTCGCGAACCCAAGCGTGGTGAGAGCGCAACCTATCAATCTTTCGCTCTTCGGCTGCTTCAGGCTGATGGATTTGAGCGCGTGCTTCAGGGTGAGGGCTTGAAGGACGCGATTACGATGGCGGCCGCAGAGATTGGTGAAAGCGTAAAAGTTCATCGGTTAGGTAAGGAAGCGGTCGCAGCGTTTGGTGACGATGGTGAGCCTCTGTTCCGAGACAACGTCCGAGTGTACTGGAACCGTTGGAAATGGCGGATCACCAGGTAAGTCCATCGAGCAAATCTCCATATTGACTATCGCACCATGCGCAAGCGCGCATGGTGCTGAAGCCCTTTTTTCTCCAGAAGCAAAAAGCCTGCTGAACGAAGCTCGCCGCCAGGGTGGTTTTCGTTGAGCAACGGTTTCCCCGTCCGCTCTGGACATCGACCCTACCACTTCCCTTGAGGTGAAATATGAAACTGAAAGACTTGGAGCTAACGTCCGGTCAGTGGTTATCGCTGCTCCAGAAGTATGGGGTCGCAGCGAGCTCACTTACAGGTAAAGGTGCTCCCTGTCCTATGTGCGGCGGTAACGATCGCTTCACGTATGACAATAAGTACGGGCGCGGCAATTGGGTGTGCCGTCAATGCGACGACGGCTCCCCCGCAGCTGGCGACGGATTTGCCCTGATCACTTCGGTTACCGGGATGACTTTTCGCGAACTCGAGCGTGAGCTTACCGGGCCATTGGTACACAATCTGAAGCCGGTCGACGTCCCCCTTGCATTGCGTACGGCTGCGGGGCGCAAAGACCCTGTTGCAGTCGCCAAACGCTTGAACAAGATGTGGGAGGGCGCCAAGCCCCTCGCCATCGATGACCATGTGATGCGCTATCTGCAATCTCGGGTGCCAGGAATGAATGCGCCTGTCTCGGATGCGTTACGCATGGGCATGCTGGAATTTTGGCAGGATGGAAAATTGCTCGGTTCCTGGCCGGGTATCGTGGCGCGGTATGTGTTGCCCGATGGCAGCTTGGGCACGTTACACCGCACGTATTTGGACCGGGTGAAGCCGGCCAAGGCGACGATCTGCGATGGTGATGGCGTGGTGCTGGACGTCAAACGCAACGATGCAACACTCAACCCGTTGTCTGGCGGCGCGGTTCGCCTGATGCCGTCGGCGAATGGTGAAATCGGCGTTTGTGAAGGACTGGAGACCGCCTACGCGGCTTTCACGATGTTTTCCGTGCCTATGTGGTATTGCCTCAATCGAGTGCATCTTGCTCAGTTCGAAGTTCCGCATGGACTTGGTATTCGCAAGGTCCATGTTTTTGTGGACTATGACCGTGTTGACCAGAAGTGCGGAAAGCGTCCAGGCGTGCAGGCGGGCGATGTTCTGGCCAAGCGCCTACGCGCTCAAGGCTTTGACGTCGTGATTCACCGCCCGCGTGTGGAGGGGACGGACTTCGCCGACGAGTGGATGGAATTGGTCAACGGTGCTTCGCCAGATGTTGCGTTGCGCCGTGTTGCGAAATACAGGCCGCATCTGAGAACGCCTGCCCGTGTCGCTGTGCATATGTAGAAACGCGTTTCAATTGAAAGAGAAGCGGTAACGAAACTTTATTTTGCCCGGTGGGTTCCTCCCACCGGGAGAGATCCGTCTGGGCTTTCTTGCTTTGTGGGGGAGTTGAGATGTCTCAGTTCTGTGTGATTATTTCTCGTTTCGCTATTGTTGGCACGACAGGTATCGACAATGGAAGTCAGCCGGCAGGGAAATCGGAAGCCGTGGCCTTTGATGTGATCGACCGATCGTCGATGCGAACGCGTCATCGTGATCTGCCGTTTTGGACAGCCTGGGAATTTTGTGTTTCCCAGTTACAAGCCGAGAAGCTCAGTCGGCTACATTGAATAAAAAAGCGCCGCTCCCATAACTAGGGGGCGGCGCTTTTTTTTTGCCGTTGTGTCAGAGCGACTTTAGCTTGTCGACCATCTTCACGATACCTGTCTCCAGCTCGATAGTGGCGGCGACGACGCAGGCGCCGCCGGCGAGGACGAGCCAGGCAAGTGGATCGTGCGCGTAATCGAGATTCAAGGCATCTGCAGGCGAAAAAGAAAAGACGGACAGGGCGGCGTGTGCGATAGAAGAAAACATGTCATTTACTCCGAGGTAGATGGGATTATTTTGCCAGGAAATTTTCTAAGGCAAGCATCCTTAATCAAAGGCGGCGAACTGATTTGCGATGTCCAGATCTAGATTGTCTTCGTTGATGAGTGGTAGGCTCGTCTCGACGGCTGCGTGTCCCGGTTTCTTTGCCGTTTCACCGGCCGATTTTATAGCGGGGGACCTGGTCGGCGGGATGCCAATAGAAACGCTCGTCTCGGCCGTATCGTCTATTGGTGTAGTCCCGGCCGGATGCCATATCGTCTGACCCGGGAGGGTAGATGGCTGCAGGGCATTCATTGCGGCCAACTCTCCCAGTATCCTCAGCAGCGTTGCACGCTTGCGTGGCGTGCTGCATTTTGACAGTCGAGCGTGCAGAAACGGGGTGTCGATCGGATCGATAACCAGCTTCATTTCGATCTTGGCGGCGCTCGGCTCGTTCATGCGCGCTTAGCGAGCGTGCGCTCGCGCGCTATGCCCATTTCGCCAATCGCAAGGAAGCCTTTCGCATTGGTGAAACAGGGGGCGTCGAGCACCTCGACGGCAACGCGGGGAAATGCCTGGCGGATTGCCGCCTCATAGAGTGCCGCGCCGCCACCGGAGAGGATGATGGAGCGTGCGTCAGCCAGGCGACCGACGTTATTCTGAATTTCCTTGACCGTGGCGTTGATGACCGGTGCCGATTGGTCTAGATAAGGTTGCAGGTCGATATCCTGACCAAAAAAGAAAAACGGTTTGCTCTCGCGCAAAGCCTTATCGATGCGCTCCAGATCGTTGACGGGTTCACCCTGGTCACGGGAGATGAGGCCCGCGATGCTCTGATAGATATGCGAGGCACCGCCCGGCAAGCCGCCGCTACGCTTGTCATCCATCGTGAAGCCATTCGCGTAGACCCAGTCGGTGGTGAAGTACCCCACGTCGACGATCAAATGGGCGCTGTCGCGTTGGAATTCGTTGCTGCGGTTTGCGGATGCGAATACCAACGAGCCCAGGGGCTGGGGAATAACCTGGACCCGGCCGATTGCGACCGGACCGTAGCCGAAGTCGACCGCTCCGGTATAGCGCTCCTTGAGTTCGTTGGCGTACTTCTGCATGTTGTGTACCGGTAATCCGAGCGCGAGCCGCTCGATGCTGGTGACACCGGAGAAATGAAATGCACCTCCGAGCAGCGCCGTATAGGTTGCCGATAAGGCGAAATCTTCCGATAGGGTGCGGCCCGTGTTGCCATAAGCGGATGTGATGGCCACGTCTGGGCCGACCTCGTAGTAGGCGCCCTCGATGCACACCTTGGTTACCCTGCGAGTGTTGAGCACGCCATCGCCAAACGAGGACAGACTGTGGGTGGCAGCTATTGGCGCAAGCGAGGGAAACATTCCGGTAGCGACGTTAGAGCCGTTGCGAAAGGCGTACTTCGTATTACCGTAACCGACGTCTACTGCGAACACTGAAGTCTTCAAAATACGCTCCCAAGATGGCTATCGTGATACGAAGTCACCCGAATCTGACAGTTTGGGGTGACTTTCGGAATCGTTGAACTGTGGCGGAGTCCAAAGTCACCCGGAACTGTCAGATCAGGGTGACTTTGGCTCGTAACCACCTAGGAGTCTATCGAGCACTACACGAAGTCAAGGATTCAAAAGCGAGGCGAATTTACGCAGCATTTGATATGCGACGGCAACGCATAAGCCGCTATGCTTACTTCACCTACCGCGTCGCTGACGCATCGAATAGCTCACAGGGCCATATTGCGCCCTATGAGCATGTCATCTTCGGGACCGCGAAAGCAGCGAAGATGTCCAATACATCAATCAAATGACCGGGCCGCACATTGACGCGGCTTTTTTTTCAATTCCATCAAACACATGATGGCGCACACTGAGTACACCGTACACCAAGATATCTACTGGGCTGCACGGTGAATTCCCACAAATGATGCGCAATGAGGACATGTGGCACCGGACATCCGGACACATCCCGAGCGCGAATTAGGAGCCTGCTACACGTTCCCCAAACGTCAGAAACGCATCCACTGGTCGCTCCTTAAAACAGGTGCGAGCGAGATGGTGGAGCGCGGGGAGCGGGAGAGTGGTGAGCTGCATCAGCATCGCTCCATTCTCTGAGACGCATATAAGACGGCGCGCGCGGCCGTGGAAAGAACAGCGCAACAAGAGCTACGCGGGTGGCGGCAATCGAGCGATCAGCAAGATGCCGTTCATGTGAGATGGCGTTCCTCACAACCGAGTAACCGATAGACGCAATCCAACGAGCACCGCTCGTGGTGCGGCTGTCGGACAGTCGACGCATGGATGCTTCCCTATGTGTGGTTGGCCAGTCAGATATCGCTAAAGGTCAGGAAGAGCAAGGCAGTAGGAAAACGTGCGGTACCGAAATACCGGTGAAGAGAAACGAAGGTGCAGCAATGCTTGGTAGGGGCAGATTGCGACTGCGCTAAAAGGGAGATGGGTGAAGATGAAAAATAGCCTGAAACTAGATGTGAATGCGATGGTAGAGCGCTATTCGCTCCCCACGCGGCTCAAAGCGGAACTTGCTGTGGTGTGCGCCGCGCAAGTAAGCGAGGTGCTGAGTCGCACCCGCGTCAGCCCGAAGGTCACTTCCTACAAGACGCAGGAAAGGCGGATGTACACCGTCTGCCGGACGTTTGCGGAGCTGCGCACATTAGGGTTTGCGGTTGAAAGTGCGCACGCGCTCTCAGCAAAGCACCTTACAGCATTGGTTGCCTATTGGATCGGCGAAGGGCAATCGGGCGGCACTATCGAGAACAAATTGTCTCACCTACGTGCCTATGCCAAATGGATAGGAAAGCGCGGCCTAGTGCTGTCGCTCGAAGACTACGTCGATCGAGAAGCTGCCGGCCTTAAGCGCACGTATGTGACGACCACGGATAAATCTTGGGAGGCGGCGGGCGTCGACGCGGGCAGCTTGATTTCTGAGATAGGTAAGCAATATCCGCGGGTGGCGGTCCAGCTCAAGCTACAGGCGGCGTTTGGCCTGCGCATTGAAGAAAGCTTTTCCCTGAAGCCGGCATCGGCGCTACGCAATCTTGATACGCTGCGGGTGAAGGACGGAACAAAGGGCGGGCGTGAGCGTTTGGTTCCAACGCAGTTGCGCCTTGACGTGCTGGCCGAAGCGGTCGCACTGTGCGACCCCTTGAGCGGATCAACGACGCCGGCGACCTACACGATCGCTCGGTGGCGAGACCACTATAACTTCGTGTTGCGCAAGTTCGGCATCTATAAGAAAGGGCTCGGTGTCACGAGTCACGGGCTTCGTCACCAATGGCTCCAGGAATACTACGAGCGCATCAGTGGAGCGCCGGCGCCGGTAAAAGGTAGCGAGCTACGTCCTGATGCTGACTTGCATCGGGAGGCCTTGCAACTTGCAGTAGAGGCGGCTGGGCATAGCAAGGCATCGAAAACGGGTGCCTATCTCTCGACCCACCACACGATGGCTGGGATTCAACGAAAGCGCATTTCTCCAGATGAAGCGAAGGAAGCGCTCGATCGGGCGAACGGCAACGTGTCGCAGGCGGCAAAGCACTTGGGTGTGACCCGGCAATCGTTGTATCGCGCGATGGCGCACCTAGCACCCCGGTAAACGGCCGTTCACATTGAAATGGGAACGTCTTTAGTAGCGCATAGACCGACCGCGAGCGCGACAGTTTGTCGTCTAATTATGTGTTACGGCGGTTTGCGCCGTCATTGGTCGCTGAGGGATGGCAAAGTGGTAGAACAGGTAGGTGAGGAGATTTGGTCACCCCGCCACGTTGTCCGTGACGCGAATAACATTCGCGTGCTGATTTACGATCACGGGGATGAGGTTGCGACGCTCTGCGAGGAGCTGGAGCTGCGTGGTTTCGACACGATGCGAGCAGCTACCGGTGCGCACGCGTTGGTAACTGCTAAGGCATGGCGGCCTGACATTGCGGTGATCGGAACAGACGTTGTATTAGGCGACGGATTTGCCACTGCACGAAAGCTGCGAAACGACGATAAATGTTGGGATGTCGCAATCATTGCGTACACGTCGGATAGCGCAGAGAAAGTGCGTGACAGTACGCGGCAGTTTGAATTCGACGCCTATTGCCAGAAGAGTCGTGGACCGGGCAGATTGATGGCGCTCATCGAGAGACTAACGCCGCCGGACTTACCAGCGATCCCGGTCAGGTAAATCGTCTACGGTTCGGGCCACCCGGGTCTCCCAAGCGAAATCGGTGTAGGCGGCGTCGGACGGAAGGCAGGGGAATTGGATCGACGGCACCCCGTCCACGGTAACCATCTTGACCAGTTGAGTGATTTTGCGAAAGCGTGCCGCGTCCTCAAGTGTCGGCTCGATTGGCCAGTACTCGCGACCGGTCAAGGTGGCATCAAGGATGCGCAGCGCGGCTGCTTTAAGCACCGGCCCCCGAAGCTCCCATTGGTCATCGTCCGTGGTGGCCATCATTGCCAGGACGAGTTGTTCGTCTTTAACCCCGACTTCCCGGTCTATCAAGGCGCGTACATCGTCGTCGCTGTACTTTGGACGTTCTACGCGGGTATTCCACCGGCGGCCGACTCGCTCCAGCACATCGATTTCAGCTTCGCCGTCTTTTAGATCTTCCCACGCCGTGGCCATGCCGCAGTCAGCGCAGTGGATATTTCGCAATCGAATCGTTTCGGGCATGCCCGGTGGGCGTGCTCCAGAGTCACCGTTTTCCGGGGCGGTGTCATAACCGAAGTCACCGAAGATCCGGTAATCAACCCGACGTTCGTAAAATGGCACGGCTAGACGCTGGGAACGACCTATTTTTGGCATTCCGGCGCAGCTAGGGCAGGGAATCAGTTCAGCAATCATAGTGGTAGACGTCGGCGCGGTTGGATCGGTCGTGTGGATATTGGGTGGGGCTTGTAGCGCCACTGCTGTCGTGGGACTGGCTTTTTGTTTCGAACCCGAAAGATACCGCTTTTTATGCATCATTCGCAATTAGGGGTTCGATTATTTGCGCAAGGCATCGTGAGTTTCAAGCGAGACGGACGTTTGTCTGGTAGATCGATGCCTAATTAATAGGCTATCGATATTATCCATTCGCAAACATAGCGTTACGTGATTTTTCAACAGGAAGTTAGGCCGTTTCTGTGGATACTTTAGGTCCGCGTAATCGTTAAGCGCACCAAATATAGGTAGCATTTGCCGTTTTCGCGTGGCGAATGTGCTGTATTGTCGTTCCACCTAACGCGTCCCACGACGCATCGATTTAACCCAGACGGGAGTTCTCCCGTCCTGGGCAGCTCTTCGTCCTTCGGAGAGCATGCATGGTTCGCAAAGTAGCTAAAAATCTTAAGCAGTCGATGGGCAGCGGGCGCAAAACCGCACTTATCGCTGCCATTCATTCTTTCCCCGCTAAGCACCGACCTGAGCAGGTATTTTCAGACTTCGTCGAGTTGGCGGCCTTGTCGATATCGAACGCCGTGGATCGCTCCCAGTTCGATGCTCGGGAAAAGCGCTACCTCGAAGTGGTCAAGGGTTATGCTTCGGAAGATCTCGCACGTTTTGCTGAAATGTTGGGCCTGTTGACCATCGAATTGGAAGAGCGGGTGACATCCAATACGCTCACCGATGTGCTTGGCGAGACGTTTATGGGTCTTGGTTTGGGCAATGAACGTACCGGGCAGTTTTTCACGTTATGCGCAGCTGCGCATAACGTGAATAATGCGAAGTCGAAGATTATGCGAAGCTAGGCCCATTATGAAGGAGTACTCCTCCTGACGGGCCTTTCCGAGTAAATCCGGCTTCACATAATCAAAGACTTTGGAGGAACGCCAGCAGTGCCTTCGGTGCGCGATAGACAGCGGGCCTTACATCAGGCTGCTTCAGCCGAGCCAGGGTGCGCTGCTTCATCGCCAAGTCCGCTTCCACATACATGTGCGTCGTAGATGGGCTCTCATGTCCAAGCCAGAGTGCGATCTCGCAGGCGTCAGTACCGGCCTGTAGCAGGCTCATGGCGGTCGAGTGGCGCACGACGTGCGGGGACACTTTCATCGACCCCAGTTCCGGGTATCGGACTGACGCTGCCTGCACAGCAAGCTGCAGGCGCTGCGCTACATTGGCTCTCGTCATGTGCCGGCCATCACGCGTGGGCAGCAATGGCGAGTCTTCAACCAACTGTGGATTCAGATACAACCAGTCGCGCACGCCCTTTGCTACGCTCTTCCACAAGGGCAACGAGCGCTGTTTGCGGCCCTTACCACGTAGCTTGATACTGCTACACGGACCGAGTACGATGTCGCCGACACGCACGCCGATGATCTCGGAGACCCGGGCACCCGTGTTGAACAGGATGCTGAGCATCAGCCGGTCGCGCTGACCGATCCAGGTGTCCGTCGCCACATTGATCACCTCCGTCATCTGCTCGCGCGTGAGGAAACCGACCAGCTTGCGGTCATATCGCTTCATCGGAACCGCAAGTGCACTTTGGATTGCACCAAGACTCGCTGGCTCGCGCCTGGCGGCAAACTTCAAGAACGCCCGTATTGCCGCGAGCCGGACGTTTCGACTTCGTACCGAGTTGTGCCGCTGAACTTCGAGATGATCCAGGAATTCACTGAGAAACTTGGCGTTCAGATCGACGATGTCCAACTCATGAGCCGCCAGACCGAGCCTGACCTCAGTAAATCGCAAAAGGAGCACGAAGGTATCGCGGTAGGAGGCGACGGTGCGCGGACTCAGGGCTCGCTGCTGCACCATGTAGTACGTGAAGAACTCCTGCACGAGTCGCGGGAAGGATGTCGCAGTCTGACGGTTCATCGTGCACCTCCGATCGTACCCGTCTCAACGAAGGCCTCGAGCCGGTCTCCGACGGTGCTCATCAACTCTGGAATCGCCGTGAGATACCAGTACGTATGGGAGATCCTGGCGTGACCCAGGTACGTGCACATCCAGAACATCGCGTGCTCGATCGACTGGTCCGCCTCGCGCCAGCGCTGCACGCGTCGCACAACGAACGTATGACGGAGATCGTGCACGCGAGGAAGCGGGTGGTCCCCGCGTGCTACCCAGCCGAGTTGTTGCTGCAGCCGTCGAAAGACGTACTCCACGGCCGACCTTCGGAGATAGCCGCCGTCGCGCGAAGCGAAGAATGGAGAGTCTATTTCGGTGCTGTGACATCGATCACGAGCGTTGCGATATGACTGCAGCTCGCTGACCGTGCTCTCATGAAGGGGCAGGCAGCGAGACTTATGGAACTTCGCATTGCGCACAGTGATCGATCCCCCTCGGAGGTCGACGTCACCAAGGGTCAGAAGCCTCGCCTCGGAAAGCCTGAGCCCTGCCGCTGAGAGCAGACCAAAGATCGCACGGTAGGTCTGGGGCCGCAGAGCCCAGCTGGGCGACAGCCGGCCTGCTGCGTCAAGCAAATCGACAAGCTCGGCGTCAGTGAAGATATGAGGGGTAAGCCGCCGATGACCGCATCCCAGTACTCTCAGTGTCGGAACCTCCGTGTCTGGTTCGAACTGCCTGTAGTACGCCGCGAATGGGCGCACCACCTCCAGTCGACGGGCGGCTGTCACCGAGCTGGTTCGTCTCACATGTTCTTGCGCCCATGCGAGCATCAGGGCTTCGGTAAGCGGACCGCGGTGGGCTCGCGCATCTGCGAAGCGCGCGAATCGCTGGAGCGCATATGCCTCTGCCTTCAGCGTAAAGCCCAGCCGTCGCCGTTCTTCGACGTAGCGGCGCACCGCGTCTTGCATCAATGTTGGGGCGCTCATGCTGCGCTCCCGGGCCACGGCATGGCGACGAGGATCAGGTGGCTAAAGTCGACCTTTGCGTAAATACGTGACGCATCCAACTCGCGATGGCGCAGTACATCGGCGACTTCCTTCAATGTGCTGCCGCTATTGAGCATCCTCCGAGCCAGCGTATGACGCAGAACGTGCACGACGGTGTACGGCAGGCCAGCGCGACGATATGCCTCTCGAACTGCCCGTCGAACAACGGCGGTGCTCACTGGCTTGTCCACTGGCGCGATATGTCGAACAAAGATGCGCCGACTTGTGGTGGGCGGACGCTCTAGACGTAGGTAGCTGGCGATGGCGGCGCCAGTTGCATGAGGCAACGGCAGGATATCGGACCGTTGTGTCTTACCCCCTTGGATGGAGACAGTGCCAGCTCGCCAATCTATATTGTCGAGATTCAGGGCAATCACCTCGCATCCTCGAAGGCCCAGATCGACCAAGCAACGGACGATCGCGTAGCACCGCAGCCGTGAGGGCAGATCAGACGGGAAGGCGCTGAGCAATCGCTCGATTTCGTCGGGAGCAAGAGTCTTTGGCAGTGCGGAATTGCGCCAGTGCGCCGGCTTGGCGACGACTGGCAGCAGATGGGTGACGGGATCACCGTCACTTGCGCGGAAAAGGAGATAGCTCCGGATGGTGGAAGCCGTCACTCCTGCACTGGCGGTAGAAATGCGAGAGAACTCCCTCATCAGGAACGCGCGCAGCTCCTCGGCCGTCGGAGTGATCGCTCTTGTTGGCATGCACAGCAGGCTTCGGACGATTGCGACTCGCCGCAGCCTTGTACTTGCTGCGAGGCCTTTTGCCCGCGACATGTAGTCGTCAAAGCGAGATAGCACCGCCTCGTCTCTTTCGATACACGGGTCCTCGTGCCCAAATCCGCTTGCTCGCACGATTTCCGTCAAGTGCCAGAGCGCGGCGCTAAGGTGATGTCGGCTTCTGGGAGCCGGGGCAGCACAGGTACAACGCGGAAGGTGACGATCGAGAAAGCAGGTGATGTGGCGATCCAAACTCGCGAGATCGAAAGCTCGTCCCCTTGCCCATAGAGAAAAGTGCGAAAGGGAAATTAAATACGACCGGATCGTGACTGGCGCGTACTTCAGCGCCGACAATCGATCGTAGTAGATCTGTGCGAGCGGCGCGAGTTTGCCGTCACGCAATCGCGACGACGCAGGTTCTGGAAGAGCTTCGAAGACATTCATGGCGAACTCCTTATGAGGGTTGAACCCAAAGGAGACGCCGTTTCTTATGCAATGTCCATCTGGCGCTTCGCCCCCCTTTGACGCTCTCGGGGCGGAGCGCCCGTGGTGGGGCTTCGCATAATCTTCGACTTCGCATTATTCACGCCTTACCATATGTCGAGTCTGATGGCGAAGCTCACCATCAACGGCTCGCAGCAAGCGATCGATGAGAACGGCTTCCTGCGCTTGCAGGAGCCGGCTTGCGGTGCGGCTGGAATGGTTATCGCGGCTGCAGAGGCCGTCCGCGATGCCGGCTATAACTACCAGAAGCAGATGCATGCGACCGGTATCGATATAGACGCGCGATGCGTTCACATGGGGTATCTACAGCTTTCGCTGCTTGGTATTCCTGCTACCGTCGTCCACGGGAATGCGTTGACTGAGCAGGTATGGAGCATTTGGCAAACGCCAATGCACGTTCTCGGTGGGTGGCGAGCCAAGCTAAGCAGAGAGCTTGGTCGAGAGGGTCGCCATTCGTTGCGCCAAGCGCCATTGCCCGATTATGGTGTCGACGTTACAGCCGCGCCAGATGTGCCATGCGATGTCGAGGCCGGGAGCGACAACGGTGCCGCATTAGTTGTTACTGAGCGAAAGCCCAGTGTTGAGCCGCCAAACCGGGCCGCCCCGGATATCACAGCGCTCTTTGAGGACGCCGTGCGGGAAGCACCGACGTCTTTGATATTCGATGTCGTCGAACAGATGACGCTCTTTTGAACATCGTAGTATCTTCAGCCACGCTTTTTCCACGAAAGCTCACCGTAATTAGTGAGCATTCGAGGGATAGCGTCGTTCTTTTTTCGCGTATCGTTTGTTCAATTCCTCGCGTCGTTGACGCATCGACACCGGGCCATTCGGCCTTTTTTTCACCCCATTGGGACCTTTCCCAATGGGACAGGTCCCTTTACTGGAGACCTGTTATGCAAGGTAGCACTGTTAGCCTGTCCAGAATTCGTCTGGGTCAGAACCCCCGGCTGTATTTTGACGATCAGGAGATGGCTGACCTTGAGCTTTCTATCAAGGCTCAGGGTCTGCTCCAACCCATTCTCATCCGACCGGTAGACGATGCCTTCGAGCTCGTAACCGGTGGTCGTCGTTACAGGGCAATGACGAAAGTCTTTGGTCCCGATTACGAGGCACCGGTGTTAATCCGTGAAATGGATGAGTTCGAAGCGCGCGCGGCCGCCCTGGCCGAAAATGCGCAGCGCGCCAATGTTTCGCCAGGAGAAGAGGCCCAATGGGCTTCCGAAATGCTGGGCTTGGTGAACAACGATCGCGATGAAGCCTCGCGCCGCATGGGCTGGACGCGAGCGACCTTGGATCGGCGGCTCGCTCTCATGAACTGCGATCACTCGGTGATCGTGGCACTCGCTGGACGAAAAATCCAATTGGGTCATGCGGAGTTGTTGGCTGTCTTGCCCAAGGAGAAGCAGGTATTGCTGTTGCCTGTGGTTACCAACGAAAGCAAGACGGTCGCGGAGCTCAGACGAGTCATCGAGCAAGCCGCGTGCGCGCTCGAATCAGCGATCTTCGACAAGTCCGACTGCGCATCGTGCCCACATAACTCGGCGCTTCAGACCGAAATGTTTGGTGAGTCGATCGCGACCGGAAATTGCACGAACCGCATCTGCTACACGGATAAAACCGAGCAAGCGGTCAATGTCATCGCCGAAGGGCTAAGGGACGCTTACCCCGTGGTGCGTATCGTTCGTCCAGGGGAGAAGTTCACTCGTGTACAACTGGTACCAGAAGGCCCGAAAGGTGTGGGCGTGGAGCAGGCCAAGGCATGTCACGCTTGTAAGAACTACGGTGCAGCAGTAAGTGGCTTGCCCGACACCGTTGGTCGAGTGTACCGCGGTCAATGTTTTGACACCGTCTGCAATATGAAGATGGTGTCGAAGCAATTGAAAGCGGAGTCGGCATCTCGCGCGGCAGCACCGTTACCGGCGTCAGGCAAAACATCGCCCAGCAAAACGGCGCTAGGCAAGGGTGCCAAGGTGGCAACCGATTCGCCGCCCGTCACAACGGTTGCTGAGTCTGATCGTGTGAAAACGTATCGAGTCGGTGTGTGGCGCGCTGCGTTGCGCAAGGACATCGGAATGAACGTCGATCTGGCCCGCGAGTATCTTCTGGCCATTGCGCTGACCGGTAACGCCCGGAAAGTGAAAGAGGATACCTTACGTAGCCTCTATGAGAAGGTGACCAAGCAGCAAGCCGAAACGCTTGATATTGCAAAATCGGCCGCGGCTGTCGCTTTACTGTCGGCGGACCAGCAAACCACGTTGATCATTGCGACGTGTTTTGCGGGGATTCAGGGGCTGGAGGTTGCAGAGCTCGTGAGTCTTTGCCGTCACCACAAGCTCAATCTCGGAAAGCACTGGTCATTATCGAAGGAGCTTTTGGAGATGATCACGAAATCCGAGATGCTCGCGCTGGCCGATGAGATCGGTATCGCGCAGGCCCTGGGCGACAACTGCCGTAAGACATTTGCCAAGCCGAAAACCGAGCTTATCGAGGCGTTGCTAGCTGTCGAGGGCTTCGACTATTGCGGCAAAGTCCCAAAGGTCATGCAGTTTTAAACCATTTATCTATGTTGATGCTGGCCGGTTCTCGGGCAGCCGTAATCCCTATGGAGAAAGCAATGTTTCAGGAAATTAGTGATTTGGTGCGATCGAGTGGTCGGGTAAATATGACGATCACTGTAAAAGGCGAGCAGATGACCGTCGTCGTCGTGCCGGGAGCAAGCGATAGTGAAGGCGCGCTCAAGCAACCGTTGGTGCTGAGTGCGTCACCGCTTGAGCTGGACGCTGAATTTGCCTCCGTCATCACGGGCTTCAGCGCCGCCCATTGTTCCCTCGCGGAGCAAATGGAGGCGACGAAGGCCATCATCGACGCTGCCACGAAGGAGTCAGCCAATAAGGCGCAAAAGTCCTTGTCATCCTCTGCGAAGGCAAAGACGTCTGAGCCTATGCGTAGGCAGGGAGCTTCGGCGAATGGCGCATCCGATGAGGAGGACGGTGATGGAATCGAAACGGTGGTCTCTGACGAGACAGTCGAGGAGCGTGCCACGACGCCTCAAGTCGGCACTGACATGTCGTCGTTGTTATTTTAAGGAGCAGCGACATGTCGATCTCAATTAGCAAGGCTATCCGTGAGTTTTCCTATAACGGAATGACGTTTGCCGACCCTGGGCCGCAATTCTCCGCGCTCGAAGTGAGGGATTTATATAGCGCCCAATACCCGGAGCTGACGACCGCTTCGGTCAACGGTCCTGAGATGAGTGGAGCAATCATGCGCTACACGTTCCTTCGTGCTGCTGGCGCCAAGGGTTGTTATGCGTAAAGCCGATTTGTTAAAGACGCTGCTAGGTTCGGAAACGAACCTAACGAGCCTGGAGCCGCCCGAAAGGGCGGTTTTTTTTCATGATGAGGAACTACATAAATGCTGTTCGATCCTGAACACCTTGCTAGTGACATCAGCGTGGAAAGTGGGGGCGCACCGTTCTGCGCAGCGCCTCCCTATCCCCGATGTGGACTTGCCAATGATTTTCTGACGCTTCCGGAGATCTCCGGGGATGTCCCCACCATTGTAGTGAAGCGTGACTCGGCTCAGATCGGCATATCGGCGTTCGCGCTGATGCACTTTCAATATGGGGCGATTCGCGCTGCAGACGTGGAAAGCGTCACATCTCCCCTGGAAGCATTCGCGCAAGGCTTTTTTGCATGGATGCGTCGGCTTGCGAATAAGTGGACGCGATTATGCCTCGCACCCGTTCTGCTTGATGCAGCTGCTGTGGCTGAGAATCTTGCCTACAGCCAGATGGACGTCGACATACCAGGCGAGGCCGTCTTGTATATGGGACTGAAGACGGATCTCGATTACATCCGTGCGTTCAGACCAAGTGTAGTCGAGCTGGCCAAGTCGCAGCCTTTGTTGATGCATAGCTGCCTGCAGACCATCGCGGTTGCAGCGACGTCCTTGGGCATACATCTTCGAACCGCAGACGACCTGCTGGAGATGTTTTCCTACCATTACTGGGAAGGTGATCCAGAGATATCCGACGAAGACGCGGCCGAGTTCATGGCGGAGCGTTTTGGTGAGTCGGATGAAGAAAGATCTCCCTTTCTTCCTTCGACGATTCGAGCGGATTTGTTGGGCAACGGTCTTTCATGCGCGCGCGTATGTTCCGAGACAGGACGTCTGGTGCGGGACAAACGTTTGCGCCCGGCCCAGTTGGTCGCTCTTGCTCAGATGCTTACCGGACATGATCGGGCTGTTTGCGACGCAACGCGCGAGCTGGAGTTGCTAATACGACGTACCCGGGGTGACTGTTTTGCCTGGGACGTGCAATGCGAGCAAGTGTATAGCGCCGCAACCATCGTGACTGGATACGACGCCTTGGTTGGCCAAATCCTTGACGACCATTACCAGTACTTCAATCAGGGTGGCGATGGAAGTCTGTTTCATGGATTTATGCAGCTTGCAAATGAGCCGAAAGCAATCAGTCGGCAGTACCGCCGTATTGCGAGGGGAATCGAGATTTTAAATAGCCTTGATCGCCTGATCGGGCTCTTGACTGAGGAGCAAAAGTGAAATGTGGAGTATTGAAAGCGATAGTGGCCGACGTCAGGAGCTTTATCTGGCAAAGGCAATTCTGCTGTACAGCGATGATAAAGGGGCGGCGTCCTATGCCACGATTCACCCTATTGAGCGTAGTGCGGCTCGGAAGCCGTACATTGGCGCGGGCGTTGCCGTAACACGGCGGGCGCTGTTGGAAGCAGTCGGAGAGCTTTCGGAACGCACGGCTGCGCGAGCTGCCTACCTGCCTGCGCAAGTGCTTGCTTACGATTCGTACTCAATCACCTGGTGGTGTCCCCCGTCAGTACGACGCGTGTTCTTCGAATGCCAGGAACTTGGGACCAGAAGTGAAGAGGTGCCTCATCCAGGCCTCGTATTTCGAGCGTCCGTTAAAGGGTTTCAGGTGTTCGCACTGAAAGGTTCGCAACGACCTGAGCCTGACACGGTGATATTTGAGCCGCCGTACTTCAATACGTGGGATGGTGGGGCTATCTGCATCGGCTCCGCACGAGTCCCCTCGTCCATTGACGTTAAGTCGATTCCTAGCTGGGAAAGCGGTTTTTTTGATTCGGCATTCACCCACCCGAATTTCGGGTCGACACGTGTGAAGCATAAGCGCGGTGAATACGCTTTTTGGAAGGAAATGTTAGACGGTAAATACGGGGCGAAATTCCCTTTGCGCTGTCTCGTCCCAATGAATATTACGCTTGCGGATGTCATCGCAGGCCGCTCAAGAGGTTGACGATATGAATATCAAGGATGTTGTTTTGCAGGAGTCTTTTCCGTCGGTGATGGTGCCGCGCTTTGAGGCGATGGCGCCGATGGCTCGCCTCGGCGAGCGCTTGCTTATCGCGCGCAACGGCATTTTTCTGGAGCTAAGGCGAGCATGGTTGCATCTCGTGGCGCAAATCGGAAGTATGTCGGCGCTCACATCGATCCCGTACGGTGACGTCCGAGAGAGTCATCGCTTGCTATGTGGGCCGATCGCCCCGGTGGTCGTGGCTGAGTTCGTCGACTTCGCTCGAGCGCATTGCGATGTAGAGGTCGGCGCTTGGATCGTCTGGAGCCCGAGCAGCGGGCGGTTTCGCCTTGCGAAGGTCGGTGTTTTGGAGCATTCCGCTGATTTTCTGAGCTACGAGCCACCAGCGCTGTTAGACGATGAAGTGTTGGTCGTCGACTGTCATTCGCACGCCCGGGCGCCGGCGTTTTTTTCGTCAGTGGATAACGCCGACGATCGGTTCGACGTGAAGCTCGCCCTGGTGGTGGGATGTTGCGACCAGGCCCAGCCAACGATGGTACTCAGGCTTTGCGCCAAGGGCATCGTCAACGCGACGCCGGGAATCCCGGCGGCTTGGTACGGCAAATATGCGGGGGAGAGTGCTCATGTCTGACGCTATCCAGCATCGCTTGCCGTCTCGATGGTCGGAGGCGGCTTGGAAAGTCTCGGTCATCGGCGCCGGCGGCACCGGTAGTGCAGTTTTACCGCACTTGGCGCGTTTGCACCACGCGATGGTGTCTCTCGGCCATCCTGGAGGAATCGAATGCACTGTTTTCGACGACGATACGGTAAGTGAGTCGAATGTGGGCCGCCAGGGCTTCTATCCCGTGGACGTCGGACAGCCCAAAGCGTCGATTCTGGTGAACCGGATCAACCTGTTGATGGGAACGCAATGGCAAGCGCGAGTAACGAAGGTCGCGCAAGGCACGGTGATTGAACGAGACGGCCTCGTAATCGGCTGTGTCGATACGCGCCGTGCCCGTGCGGCGATATTGCAAGCCTTGTGTGGCGGCCCTGGCTACTACATGGACTGCGGTAATGCCGCTGATAGCGGACAGGTGGTCGTCGGACACATGCCTCGCTATCGCGATTTACGGGTGATCAAGGGGCAGCTTCCCCATGTTGGGCTTCTATTTCCCGAGATAGTCGATCCGCGTCTTGATGACAACGATGAGGTGCCATCATGCAGCATGGCCGAGGCGTTGCGAAAGCAGTCACTGGTAATCAATCATGCTGTAGCGGTGCAAGCGTTCACGATGCTTTGGTCAATGTTTCGCTATGGCGGTCTTGCGTATTGCGCCTCGTTTGTGAATACCGCGACGGGACGGAGCAACACCGTGCCGATCGATCCAGTGGCATGGGAGAGATTTGGGTATAGCCAAGGTACGAAAGCACTGAAGGGGCGGGCCCGTCGTGGCCGCGTTTGATGGCTTTCGTTTTGACAAGAGCTGCGCACTTCGGTGCGCGGCTTTTTTTTCCCAAACGATCGGGTTTTTAAGGAAACTGAACCGGGAAAAATCGAAAGCCCGTCGATTTTCGTGAGGATTTGCGGGCTTATTGTCTCGCGATTCACCTTACACTAATGGCTCATCTCGCGCTTTCTGCGCATCGACTTAGGCTGCACGCTCCGTGCACGCCCATTCCCGCCGCAAGCCCTTATCGGCGGTCCCCTCCCGCGTCAACTTCCGTTGACGAATTCCATGCCTGTGTCGACTCTCATGCCGCACTGGTGAGTTCGCACGTCCAAAAAGTTCTTAACCATGTTGAAAAATTGCAAATTGACGATCCTTTTGCCCGGCCACGTCGTGCTTTCTGGTCCATGTGAAGTGGAGCAGGATACAAATCGGGTCTATCCGGGCACCGGTCTACGTGACGCACTGCGTGACGCATGCATCAACTTGCAGGCTCCCGGCGTGCGCACCGTTGCACTCGTGAGAAACGAGGATGTTGAGGTTGCAGCGTATGCGATGCCTTCCGGGTTTGCTTTGTACCTGGATGCCGATGACCCGCAGCCAGCCAGTTGGTGGAGGCGGCTCTTCGCCTCTCCTCTGATGTCTGCTGTATTCCAACGGACCTGATTTTTTACCGCGATTTCGCATCGCAGATTATATGGCCGCTCTTCGGAGTGGCCGTTTTTTTGGGGATACAGATGATGAACAAAGTTCCAAAGCTGTTTTACGCGAGCCGTCGTGCCGCTGGTCGCGGTGCAGACGTGGTAATCGAGCGGCATTCGAGACGCTTTTTGCGCCAGGTCGCGCAGGATTTGCGACTACGTCAGACCGAACACGAAATAGTGGCCGCGCCGGCGTGGCGCAGCTACGGTTCACGTGTCACGCTTCGTGCACCGGGGCTGTTGCTGGAAATAGGACGGCGGTATACGAGCGACAGTGTCTCTGTCGCATTTCGCACTCGATGCCATCCGGAGGATCTAGCCGGCGGCAGGCCGAATGTGGTTGATGTCGAAAACCTGACGACAGCTGGCGGTTACCAGGGACTGTTATCTGATCTTCGTAAGCTCGCTGGCACACGCTAAAGGGGGCAACGATGGCGAAAGAAAAGGTTCTGGTGCACGTCGAGCTGCCAAACGGTGGACATCTTGTCGACGATGCGTTCCTCGCACGCGAGACCGGCGAGGTGTATGCCAGTGAGACGCTCGAAACGCAGTTGGTGAGTCTGCATGTCGACGCGTACACAGCGAAAGCGACAGTGTTTATTGGCGATCAGTCGTTTCCAGTGATACCACGCGCGAATGCGCCGATGCCGGGCATGTTTTGCTTGGAGGCGAAACATCTGAAGCATGTCCGATGGGACGGCGTTAAACGGCGACCGTTTTCCCTGCATGCGTTGAATAAGTCGCAGAATGATTTGATAGCGCGGGCGCTTCATACCGTGGCACTCGCATCGGCCGGTACCGCGATCGCGTATGGCCACACTCTATCGTCGTACGATCTCCACGCCTTCTTGGTTTTGGGCCGTTATGCTGTTACGGCCATGGTATGCTTTTGGTGGGGAATCTGGTTCGTCAAGGGAGAATGATATGGACGTTTCATGGATTTTTTTGGGCGTCGGCGTTGCCTTGTGTGGATATGCTTACGTGATGAAACAGGTCGAACGTAAGGAAAAAGAAGAGCGAAATAGGCTGATTCGTCGGGCCTGTACGCGTTCTTGATATGGCAATTATGTAATTTTTACTGGAAAGCTGCCTCGCGCAGCTTTTTTTCTTGGGGCCCGGCCATCCGCTTAGCGCGAGTGGCCGGGCCCTTTTTACTTCCCAATCCGGGGCGACCGCCCTGGAGGGACGTCGCCCCCAATTTTTAGGGTGACGTCATGTATTTTTTGATTTCTTCGGCAGGCGCGGCGCGGTTTGCCACACTCCTGGATTTTTTTGCATTCGCTGATAAACAGTCGCCGGCGTGGCACGCCAATATCGAAGCCGCGACGCTGGTGGCCGCCGACTTCAGCCGCGTCGTACTGGAAGAGATGGGTGAACGTGTACGTGTTCGTTTGCCTGGCCAAGCAACTGACGTGATCCATGGCCTGCTCTGTGAGCATCGGCGCACCCACTTCCAGCGGGGCGGCCGCGGCTTACTCGCGTACGAGGTATCTGCGCAAGCCTGGGAGGCGGCGATGCATTTTTTCGTCGTTTCGCGCTCGCCGGCACGCTTTCTCAGTGGTGCGCAACACTGTGAGATCGGAACTCTTCTTGGGGAGGTACTGGCGAACGTGCGCCAGCAAGCACGCTTGGTGCTTGGTTTCGACGAGCGCGGACTGCCGTGTGGGTTCGGCCCTCAACTACATGATTCCCATGCCATGCACGTCGGGCACGCTTTGTTAAGCGGTGCAACTGTGCCTCCAAATGTCCTTCGCGCGTACCAAACGCGTGCACGGGTCGAATACGGACAGGAGTGGATTTCTCTCCTTGTCGCGTTCCCGGCCTTGGGGTGCCGCGTGAAGGCGGGACACGCACAAAGTTTGGCTTTGCTTTGGCGACAAGATCTTGAGATCACCCACCAAACTGCGTCGTGTATTGCCGCAGCATTACGTAGCTTGCCGCAAGATGCTACGTACATCGAGGTTGATGATTGCTTGTTTGCGCACGGACTGTTGGCGCCATTGAGCGCGGAAGTAGAAGAGGCCCCCGTGGAAATCGGCACACCAACTTCAGCGTTAGCCGAAGCGATTCATAGGCACACCTCGAATGCCATCTTCAATCATGGCCTGCGGCAAATCGAAGACGACCGCCGTGCCGGACGTATGTCGAAGCGCAGATACGACCAAGCGATGCTTAGAAACGCACTTAGTCAGACGATGCGCAGCTATTCGTATGCAAATAAGATGGCGAGTGCGATTGAAGGTGCAGAAATGGATCTGGTACTGCCGTGCTTGGACAGTCCTGATACCCGCAACCGAGGTAGTAAGCAGGCCGTATATGAGGTGCTTGGTGTAAAAATTATCGGCCTGAAGCCAGGTGTGCGCCGCCGCATAGTATTTTCTCTATGTGGATTGAACGAAGCGCAACAGGCAGCGTGGGAGGCTGAGCGGGCACGTCGTCAGGCAGTAGCGCAGCTTGAACACGTGAAGAGGGAAGCCCGTCGCAAAGCTGAAAGCGCCCGTTATAGGACAATGGAAGGGCGTCGCCTGACGGGAGCGGAGTATGTCGAAGAATCGCTCGCTGCCGGCTACACCTCTATCCGTAGTAGTAGGATCGGAGCGACGCAACGCTATCGCTTGGAACGACCTGGCACTGCGGTATCGCGAAATTTGAGTGCGAAAGACGGGACGCTTGAGTACGCACGCCAGTTATTGGTTGATTCGGTCGTTTCGGATTGACGCTGGTTTTTTCTTTTGTTCTGTGCAAGTCAAATAGTCACCTTGCCCCACGTCAAATTGTACCTTTAGAGGTTGCGATTTGGCGTCCCTTCATCTGCTGTGAGCAACAATGGACACTATCGGTATTGACGAGTTGGAAATGGCCATCAACCAGTGGCGTGTACGCCGCGCGCAGCCTCTTGCACTATGTCGCGAGGTACGCGTTCTGGCCGATGTCTACGGCGACATGATTTATCGACGCCAGAGCAAAATCGCCATCACGGCATTGAGCGCCGAGCAACTGAACGCGTTGCGTTCAGCGAATGGGTAGTTGTAGGGTGATTTAGCTGATGCGAAGTCGTTTCAGCTAAATCAATAAGTTACATCATTCTCCCCAAGTCGCCTGCGGAAGCGCGGTTTAGTTACCGCCAAAAGGGGAGAATTTGCGGGATAGCAGAGGCCGAAGATCGGCCTTTGCGGTCATTCGGCGGCAGTGCTACGAATGTCCGCAGCAGGACAGCAAGCGGTCGTTGATGATACGGCCCGAAAAAATCGCCGACGAAGGTCCCTTACCGACCCGACGCGGTCATTGCAAATCATCCGCGGTTGACGTCCGGTTTCGAGAAACAGCGGCCACTCTCTTATTTTTCGCAGCGAGCGCTCGGCGTGCGCTGAGCGAAGGTAAGAAGACCGCACAAGACGATTCCAGTGGCGTTCGCGAGACGTAATCTTGAAGGCGACAGCATACGCAGCGCGACCGGTATAAAAAGGCCCAGTTAACGACAGTCGGATGAATGTCCCCTGATTCGTCTTCATCAACGGGCTCCTCCCTGTCGTACACTATGTTCTATGCGTCAGACACGACAATATCGCGTTGACCGGCCGATGCACCTTGTATTGGTGAATGGCGAGCAGCGAAGATTCAATCGAATGGAGATTTGATGGAGCCTTGCGCGCACAGCAAACTGGAGCTGTCTCTCGACCGGTGGCAGGAATGCCACTGGCACCTACACCAGATGGAAGCCAATTATCACGAGCCCGAGCCGTTCCGCTACTCGCTGAACTCCTTCATTCGTGCCGTCAAAGAGGTGCCGCTTAAGTTGCAAAACGATCTGCAGCGACATCCGGAGGTCAGGGCCAGGATTAAAACGCTGCAAGATACCGTTTTCGCAAACGACTTATTCAAGATGCTCGGGAAACAGCGCGATTTCATTGTCCACCATGGCGCGCTGAACCTGAAAAGCCTCGGCCAGATCGGAACCACCGAGGGGAGTAAAATCAAACTATGTCTTCCTTTTGCTGTTCACCCGTGGGAGACGTCGGACGAAGCCTATGAGCGGTACAAGGAAATGTGCCGGGCGAACAAGGTCCTGCGCGGTCTTGGACCGGATTGTGATTCCGCGCCTGCTCTCTGGCGCACGTGGATGATCCCGCAGTTTCACGATAGGGATTTGCTTGATGTCGCGTTCGAAGCATGGACGTTGCTTGGCGAACTCCTATCTGGCGCCGTTGAGGCCTTCGGCGGGGAAAAACTCAGCCTCAGCATGCCGTGCAGGCATGACCCCGACCTTGTCCGCATCAAGCGCTTCAGTCAGCAAGAATTTTTCATGAGCGTCGACGGCATCGATCTCGAAGCGGAAGAACGGAAATGGCGGGAGCGGAAAGCGCAGTAGGGGACGATGCCATGGACCGCGACATACTCATCGCGCACCTGACGACCGCGCTCCGCGCCATAACTACGCCTCGTTTCTACGAAACCGAACGGGGATTTCAGGGCGAACTGCTGGTCGCGCTGCAGCGGGTGATCCCAGAGGGCTTTCTGCCAGATCGGGTCATAATCGAACAGGAGTATCAGAAGCGGCTCCGTGTGCACGGGCTCACACTCCGGCCAGATATCATTATTCACGAACCCTTTGACCCGAGCCGGCAACGCTCACGCCGGGACGGGAATGTCGCCGTCATGGAACTTAAGCGTTTAGCGGCAGCTGAAAAGGCTGCTGCCGACATAGAGAGCTTGATGAAAATGATGGAGATTCTTGAATACCCGCTGGCGATCTTTCTCAATATCGCGTCCGAAGTCACACACGTAGATGTCGTAACGGCCGAATGGCGGGAGCGGATTGTCTGTTTTGCCGTGAACCTGCGGAATGGTGAGGCTCACATAGTCCGATCCGACATGGTCTGAATTTACTCAATATGATGAGGTACCTCACCTTGGGACAATCACAATGGATCCAGAATCCGTTTACATAGCGATGTTGGCTGAGGCCGCAAGCCGCCTCATGGCAGCAGATCGTTTTATCGCGCGCCACGGTAGTGGTAAAGAGATCGCCTATCTGGAATCGGCGGCACTTCAGGTTCGCAAAGCCATGGAAACCATAGCATTTTCGGCAATTTCTACGAATAAAGCAGCTTATGAAGGGATTCGGTCCAAGGCCGAACAAAACAAGGATTTCACGCGGGATTATCACGCGAACCGGATCTTTCGCGATCTGCAGCGGGTGCAGAAGGACTTCTACCCACTCGCACTGGTCCCTGCGGTCAACCATACCCCTGAGCTACAGAGCGGACGGACTTGGCACTTTGACCGAAAAGACGAAGGCTACCTGACACAGGACAAGTTTAGAAAAATCTACGACAGGTTAGCTAAATACCTTCATGCCCGTAATCCTTGGGATCAGCCAGTCCCATGGGAGGGATTGATCGAGTTTCTTCCCAGCGTGATCGATGAAACACGGTCCTTGATAGAGTTGCACGCCGCCTTTATCCGAACTGCGGATTTCAACGGCGTCTGGATTGTCGAGGTGCCTAAGGATTCTATCGAGCCCAAGATTATTGTCAGTAAGGCCGACGGTAACTTCGCGGTTCTCAACCACGGAAAGGCCTAGATCCGTAAGACCAGAGGGGTACTGGCGGCGCTGGTTGTTCCTAAAGAAAGCCCTTCGTCGAAAGTCCGTTGTTCGAGGCGAAGCGGTCGCCCAAATGTCCAATTTCCCGCAAACGCGAATGACAGTTCCTGGCCGATTGCTGCCTCACAATGTTAGCGCGGAATAATCAGGAAGATTGTTCCTGATGGGCCACGAAGAGACGCTCGCGTCGTTTCATCGAACGGCTGCTCATCGGCCATGGTCGGACATTGTGATATCTCTGCGATTCGGCAAGCATCAACTTCCTGTCGGAGACGTATGCCCCAGTACGGCTGCGATCGCAAGAATGGCCAGCATGGCGAGCGCCTCGACGAACAGCAACGCGTGGAAGCGCTCCTGTGTGGCCATAAAAGCAGAGCCGTCCTGATGCGCCTGCGCGCGAAGTTCGGGAAGAACCACCAGCCGGTTCCAGCCACCCAATCCCACGGCCGCAGCGACGCACACGAGCTTCGCGGCAAGTATCCGGCCCCAGGGCATCGTGAAGAGCCGCACGTCTGCCTGCCCGGTGTCCTGCATCACGTTGTATAAACCGGTGACCAGCACGACGACGAGCGCAGCCGTCGCCAGGTACGATAGCTCACCGCAGAAAGCTGCCCTTCTTTCGGTCGTTGCGTGAGCGGTCGTTGAGCGTCGGAGCATAATTGCGGCGACGATCACGCTACCGGCCCACAGTGCTGTCGCGCACAGATGTGCGACATGGATGGCTTCACGCGCCGAGAAGTCGCCCGCATCGGCCGCGTGGCTGGCCGCGGCCTTGCCCGCGCCCCACGCGACCAGGCCCGCGATGAACAGCGGCAGCCCGCGACGGTCGGAAAGCCGGCTCAGCGTCGCCAGCAGCGAACCGACGAACCCCACCGACCACGCAACCCCGTAGTGCGATTGCGTGAGCACGGCAATGACAGCGGCGCCTGCATCGGCAAGTGGCGAGCCGCTCATTACGGCTGCCTGCAGCCAGAGGTACGCGAGGGCCGTGAGTGCCAACACCATCGAGAGACCCGCCTGCCAGCCGCGCAGTGCGGCCGGCGCGCCGATACCGCTGCGCCTCCCCATTACCTCGCAAGCCAGGGAACCGGCTGCCGTCGCGAATAGCACGCTCTGCACGGCTGCTACGGCAATCTGCGTGGCGACGAGCGGCTCCACGGTCACTTCACCGTAAACTGGTAGTGCCCCTGCGTGCGATGCCCGTCTGCAGCGACAGCCACCCATGCAACCGTATAGACGCCTGGCGTCAACGGAGTGAGGCCCACCGACATGCGCTTGTTGTCGTTCGCATCGACCTTGGCTTTCTCGCGGATAACGGACTTGCCCTGCGCGTCTTTCACGTCGATGGAACTGAACGCGGGCTCGAGCCCGTCGTCGAAGTCGATCACGACGGCGTTGAGCGTGGCCGGCGCGGTCGATCCCGCGGGCGGCTCCTGATGCTTCGGATAAGCGTGCGCCCACGCGAGGGGGGCGCTCAGCAACGCAACCGTGGCGACAGTCGTGCGCAAAGTAGCGAGTTTCATTGCGGTATTCCGTGTGTGAATGTGCGGGCTTACTGGAAAAGTGGCTTGCCGATCGTGCGCGGCGCGACATCGTCGAAGAAGATGTGCACCTGCGCGAGGATGCCGACGTGCGACCCGCTTGCCCGGTTGATCGGTATCTGCGCTTCGATGCCGAGCTGGCCGTAGCGGTTCATCCAGATGAAGCCGGGGTTGACAGTTCCCGTTGTTTGCCCCTGGCTTCTCGACAGGGGCACTTCGACTAGGGGGATCAGGTTGGACAACGGCTGCGGCAAGCCGAGGTCGTGCACGTGCTGCTGGAGGTAGGGCAGGCTGTACTGGAACGTGAAGCCGTAGTCGAACGAGTTCGGCTGGCCGCTGCCCGTCGTGAACGATGGCCCCGCCTCGCCGGTGATGGCGACGGGCCGCAGCCACGCGAGCGAGTCGGGCAGGTCGCCCATGCCCTTGCCGGCGAAGATCGTGGGTGAGATCGTCGAGAAGTTGGCGGCGATCGCGCGGCTGCCCGTGTCGCCGAGTTCGGCGTTCACGCCCACTGACGTCATGAACTCATGCGCGTCGTTCACGTAGAGCAGGTACTTCAGGCCCACGCCGAAGTTGTCGAAACCGCGCGCCGTCGGGTTGTTCTGCATGACGTAGCTGCCGTCCACGGAGAAGGCGAGCCGCGGCGTGATGAGCTTGTCGTACTCGAAGCTGAAGGTGTTGATGCTTTGGTCGCCGGCGTCGCCCGGCACACGCTGGTGCCCGAATTCGAGGTTGGCTTCGTCGCCAACGCCTGGGTCGTCGACGGAAAGCGTGGAGGGAAATACGCGGTCGCCCGCGATGGCGTGCGCATGAGCAGGGGAAGCATGGGCCAGGCAGGCAATGGTGGCCAGCAGCGCGCAGCGTGCCGGGGGCGCATAGCGCTTGATAAAGGTTCGCATATTGGTTATCTCCAGTTGTCGTTCGATGCTGTCGCGCAGAAGCGCGACAAGCCGCCGCTTGCGGCAAGCGCAAAGCGGCAGATTTTGCAAGTCATAAACGGGATCAGGAGAAGACCGGGGGCGCCCTGGGTTGCGCTACCGTGTGGATTACACCGGCACGAACGGCGACCGAAGCAACGGTGACCGGCATCGTCTTTGCGGCGAGCGGTGCGGCGAGCCCAGCCGCACTGCCGGGCAGCGTCGGGACATGCCCGACCACGCTGCAATAAGCGCAGGCCTGCCAATGCGGAGCAACTCCGTGTGCAGGCTTGCTGTCATGTGCCGACGACACAACTTTGTCATCGGCTGAGCAATAGGTAGCCAGCGCATCACTGAGACGGTGATGCGACGCGAGCACCTGCGAGACCACCGGCGCGAGCGTCACCAACAGGATTGCAAGCAATCCCAGCAGGCAGCCAAGGCGATGGAGGCGAACGCGGTACATGGCGCGCGTATTAAATGGAAAGCGGAGGCTATGGATTATGCCACGCCAGGGAAATGATCCTCGGCTGTGATCCAGCGGATTATCCGAGCCCGAAAATAGAAGCAATGCGAAAGCATTCGGGGACGCTTACTGAATCCGTACGCCCCACGAAGCAATCGACTTTTCGGTATCAGCGATGTATAAGCGCATCTGGCCATGCCTAAACACGGACACTGCGGGAAGCCGGTGAGATTCCGGCGCGGTCGCGCCACTGTATCGGGGGAAGCCGAATATCGGTCAGTTTCCCGGAGCCAGACCTCTCAGTGTCATCCTTCACCCTGACACGGAACGCGATAATTCCGGGAGTTTCACGATGCTTGACCATCTACGCCAGATTTTCAACGACTCGGACTCGAAAGTCCGCAGCAAGTTGTTCGGCATTTACGCCGTGCTCATCGCCATCAACGTACTCGCGTGGGTGTGGGCACTCGTTGCCTTTCACGCGTACCCTGTTCTGCTTGGGACGGCCTTGCTCGCGTATGGCTTCGGGCTACGTCATGCCGTCGACGCCGACCACATTGCGGCCATCGACAACGTAACGCGCAAGCTGATGCAGGAAAGGAAGCGCCCCGTCGCCGTTGGCTTCTTCTTTTCGCTCGGCCATTCGACAGTGGTCGTGCTCGCCGCAGTCGCCGTCGCACTGACGACGTCTGCCCTTCAGGGACGGTTCGACAACTTCAAGGAAATTGGCGGAATAGTCAGCACGCTCGTTTCGGCATTCTTCCTTTTCGCACTCGCACTCATGAACTTCCTGATCCTGCGCGGCATCTTTCGCGCGTGGGAGCATGTCCGCGCAGGCGGCTCGTATATCGATGACGACTTCGATATGCTGCTCGCAAACCGGGGGCTCATTGCCCGCCTCTTCCGCCCGCTTTTTCGCCTCGTGACGCATGGCTGGCACATGTATCCAATCGGATTCCTGTTCGGTCTCGGTTTCGATACCGCAACCGAAATCAGTCTGCTCGGCATCGCAGCGACTCAGGCAGCAAAGGGCCTTTCGCCGTGGGCCATCATGGTCTTTCCGGTACTCTTTAGCGCAGGGATGTCCCTCGTCGACACGCTCGACGGCCATCTGATGCTGGGTGCCTATGGTTGGGCCTACGAGAAACCCTTGCGCAAGATCTACTACAACATGACGATCACACTCGTTTCGATTGTGGTCGCGGTGGTGATCGGCGGTATTGAGGCACTCGGACTGCTCGCAGACCAGTTCGCTCTGAAAGGTCCAGTGTGGAACGCAATTGGTTCGCTCAACGACAACTTCGGCACGCTCGGCTACATCATCATTGGCATCTTTGTGCTGAGCTGGATAGCGTCGCTCGTCATTTACAGGTTGAAGCGTCTTGACGAGGTGCAGACGAGTCAGCAAGTCTGATCCGACTCATGCAGCAGGTGAATGGCTTGGATGTCCCTTTGAAGATAACAAACGGCCCGTCTTAAGTCTTGGTTTTGTACGGCCGCATTAGATCGACATTGCCATTGCTGAATATTACGAGTGCACCATCGCCGCATCGGGGGCGGGTGTAAAGGCGGACAATTAGCCGGAGGTGATACGTACTACATTGACTCTAGAACTCAGCAAACAGCCATTCCAGGAATGGCCGAGTTGCTGTACGTGAAATCGAGGCATGGTCAATTCGAGCCATCGGCGCATCAAATGCTATCAAAATGATTGCGTCTCGACTGAGCAAGTGCTATCATCGTGATATCGATGTGTTACAGGAGGCTATGATGAAATCACTCGTCGTGAGAAATCTCGATGACGCAATCGTCGACGCACTGCGCGCCAGGGCAATAGCGAACGGGCGCAGTGCGGAGGCGGAGCATCGAGAGATCCTTGCTGAAGTACTGTGTCGTCCGCAACGCCGGAGTTTCGCAGACATACTCGCGTCAATGCCAAATGTCGGGCGTGACGAAGACTTCGAGCGCGTAAGCGTTCATCAAGCGGCACCGAATGTATTTAGTTGATACCAACGTCATAAGTGAGGCGCGTAAAGGCAGGACGGCTGATGCAGGCGTTCGGACCTTTTTCCATGAAGCCGACCTCGCGCGGGCAACGCTCTATTTGTCGGTCATTACCGTCGGCGAATTACACCGTGGCATCGAATTAATTCGCTATCGAGGTGACGCGGCACAAACAGCCGTTCTGGAGGGGTGGCTAGAGGGGATCCTGGCCGACTTCTCTCGGAACATTCTTCCCATTGATCACGATGCTGCTCGACTGTGGGGCCACCTTCGTGTCCCACACCCGGAAAACGAGATCGATAAGCTTCTCGCCGCAACGGCGATGCTACACGGCTTAACGCTGGTAACTAGAAACGTGAAGCACGTGCAGAACACCGGTGTGCGGATTCTGAATCCCTTTAGTCACTGACAAACCGGTCCGGTCGGCGTCGGATTACGGTAATGCGAATCCGCATTCGCAGCGACTGACTCGCGAAATGCGCGCCTCTTTGTCACTTTTCGCGCGAATCAAGGCGCCCTACTGTAGTGCGGTCGAAAGAGCGTACATTTTGGTGATCATTTGACTCTTGCAAAGCGCATCTTCGGACTAGAATTGATTCATCTACTGCGTCTTAGACGCATCGACCAGCCAGCCCTTGCGGGTTGGCTTTTTTTTGCCCTATGGGACTTGTCCCTACAGGGCACGTCCTTGCCGGCTCTTTTAGGAAAGCCTCATGGACGTCAAACCCAGTGAATTGCGTGCTCTACTTCACGCTTACGTGCCACAGCGGTTACCGGTTCTCGTTACCGGTGCCCCTGGAATCGGCAAAAGCGATATCGTCGAGCATGTGGCGCGTACCCTCGACTACGATCTTTTGATCAGTCATCCCGTGGTCGAAGATCCGACCGATTCTAAAGGTCTTCCCTTTCCGGATCTGGCGAACCGGACGGCACACTTTCTGCCGTTCGGTGATCTTTGCCGAGCGATGCAGTCTCGGCGACCGTTACTGTGGTTTTTCGATGATCTAGGGCAAGCATCCGAAGCCGTTCAGGCGGCTAAGATGCAACTGTTGCTTGCCCGACGCATCGGAGAACACAAGCTGCCAGAGCACGTCACGTTCGTCGCTGCCACCAACCGCCGCAGCGATAACGCCGGCGTGAGCGGGTTGCTCGATCCGGTCATTTCCCGATTCGCGACGGTGGTGAATCTGGTGCCGGATCATCAGGAGTGGAGCGAATGGGCAATCGATAAGGGCGTGGCGCCTGAATTGATCGCTTTTCTGCGATTCCGACCCGATTTACTCTTGCAGCCGAAAGTCGCACGTGACATCGCCAACGTGCCAAGTCCTCGCACTTGGAATTTTATCGCGAAGACGATGCCGCACGTGCCGGCCAAGTTGAGGCTGGCATCCTTTGCTGGCTCGATCGGGGAGGGGGCTGCGACCGAATTCCTAGCCTTTCTTGAAATATGGCGGGATTTTCCCTCACCCCAGGCAGTGCTGTTGGATCCGGGGGCTGCTCCCATACCAGAGAACCCGGCAACGCTATTCGCTCTGTCGACGGCACTCGCCGCGCACCTGACCGAAGGCAATATTGATCGCGCACTGATTTACTTCGAACGGCTATTGGCCGCGAAACGGCGCGAGTTTGGCGCATTGATGATCCGCGACGCTGTACGGCGCAATCCAGCGCTGCAAAGCACCGCAGCCTTCATCAAGGCCCAGGCGGGCCCCCTCGGGAAGATCATTCGAGGCGAATAACCTCTGCTTTTCAATTTCCATTGTTCGCCGCGTCGCGCTTATCAGCGTTACGCGGCTTTTTCTTGTCTGCTGCATTCATTTCATAGAGGTTTCTGATGAGCATCGAAAACGTTAAATCGCAAGTCATGCTGTGTTCTGTCACGATTTCGACCTGGTATGCCCGCCGCTTCGATAACAAGGCGACGGAAGAAGTCGAAAACATCCACAAGATCAAGGGTATTGGTCGTTTTAACAAGCGGCTTTTGCCTGCGGCCGCGCCGAGTTTTCATGACGTGTGTTCTTTGGGAAATCGCATCCGGAACTACTTCTACGATCACACCTTGCGGTACGACCAATTGGGCGTGCGTCTCTTGCCTACCGAGATGTACATGGATTTCATGGGACAGATTCGGAGCATGAAGGACGAGTTTGATCTCAAGGCTCGCGTGTTCATGACTGACTACAGCGAGCTAAAAGCGCAAGCTCGTGGCGAATTGGGGGGGCTCTTCAACGAGAGCGACTATCCGACGCTTGCCGAGCTCAACACGAAGTTCGGCATCAAGATGACGGTGTTGCCGTTTCCCGATGCAAGCCAGTTCGGCGTTGATTTGCCGGCCGACGTTCTGACCGAACTTCGCACCGAACTCGATCAGCACGTGCTCAATTCGATATCGGTGGCAAACCGCGATCTTATCGGGCGTCTGTATGATGCGGTCTCGCAAATGGCATCTCGCCTCTACGCGAGCGGCAATGTGCGCTTGGATGTGGCGAATAACGTGCGCGAGCTGTGCGAGCTATTGCCGAAGCTGAACTTTACCGAGGATGCGCAACTTAGTTATATCCTCGAAGAAGCCAAGCAGCATTTGGCCGCCCATACCGGAGCGGATTTAAAGGAGTCCGAGACACTGCGTTCACACGTAGCCGCCAAAGCATCAGAGATTGAGGATTTGATGGCGGCTTTCATGGGGGGCGTGCCGACGAGCAGCGCGTCGACGCCGCTGAACCTGCAATTGGTGGCGTAAGCATGGATACGCTTGAACGACTCCATAAGCAACGCACGGAGATGATCTTGTCGCAGCCGTTTCATGGCGCCTTGGCCATGCGACTGGATCTGGTTGAAGACCCCACCTGCAAGACTTTGTGGGTCGACGGCATCTCGCTCGGCTTCAATCCTGCCTACATCGAGACCCTCGACAATCTTCAAGTGCGTGGCGTGATTGCACATGAAGTGACCCATGTTGCCAATGGGCACTGTTGGCGCATGGGTTCTCGCGATGTTGGCCGCTGGAATGACGCGGCCGATTACGTGGTCAACCCGCTCGTTGTCGAAGCGGGATTTTCACTGCCTGCCGGTGTCATACTGGATAAGCGGTATGAGGGGTATAGCGTCGAGGAGGTGTATTGCATGCTTCCCGAGCCAGCGGACGAGCCCCAGAACAACGGGGCAGAGCCAAAGGCTTCCGATTCCGGCTCCGGACAAGCGCCAGCCAGAGCGTCGGAGGCTGGCTTTGGTGAGGTTCGACCCTATCCTGGGGAATCGACGTCATCCGCGGAAGCGATGTGGAAGGTCGCAGTTGTCCAAGCAGCGAAGGCCGCGCAGCTATACGGACCGCTATCGCCAGCGGTTGAAGGCTTAGTGCGACAAGCGGTGACACCGCGTGTAGATTGGCGAGCGATACTTCGCCGGTTTGCACAGCATGCGTGTAAAAGTGACTACAACTGGGCGCTTGCGAACCGGCGATACTTACACCTGGGACTGTATCTGCCTGCGTTAAACGAAAAGCGGGTTGGTGACGCAGTTTTTGTCCGCGATTCAAGCGGATCGGTGTTTGACGAGATACAGGCGCAGTTCGATGCCGAAATCCTGTCGATCCACGAGAGTTTGCGGCCTGCGCGCTTGATTATCATGGACTGCGACAGCAAAGTGCGACAGGTTCAGATTTTCGAGCGTGGCGACGAGGTCGTGCTTAAACCGGTCATCGGGGGAGGCGGGACTGCTTTTGGTGATCCGTTCGTGCAATTGCGGAGCATGGAGGTGGATCCCGCATTTGTCGTTTATTTGACCGACTTGGACGGAAGGTTTCCATCTTCTGCTCCTTGCTACCCCGTTTTATGGGCGAGCGTGAAAGCCGAGCGTCGTCTTAAAGCTCGGCCACCTTTCGGGGAAATTGTTGAAGTGCTTCCCTAGATCTAAAAACGCCCGATGACCATAAGGTCGTCGGGCGTTTTTGTTTGGTGATCTCGGCCGAGCGAGGTGCTACTGGGCGGCGTCCAGAATGCAACTGCCCAACCAATCCAAGTACTGCATCGCCGCTTCGGTGAGCGCGACGCGCTTGCGGCGCGCATCTTCCGTATTGTCTAGCTGCAGCCAGCCCTTCTTGCGCATCGCCATAATCCGCCGGTGCAACATGGAAGATGATCCCAATGTTTCGTCATGAATCACGTCTCGAACACCAAGCCTCTCACCAGCGACGTTTTTCAGGATGATTGCCTGCAAGAGCCGTTCTTCGATTGGATCGAGCGCTGGCAGATTTGCGTCGGGGGCGCGTCCCTGAGCGGCTTTTAGAAAATTGACGTAGCGGCTGGCCGCGCGGGGGGAAGGATTAGTGGTGCAAGGGTCTTGCTGGAATTTCATATTGTCATCTATTGGAAAACGTGAGCGAACTAAGCCTGCTCCGTTTTACCGTAAGCGCTGCGTTGTCAAGACAGCTGGCCTTGGGCTCGCTGCTCATTTTCACGAAGCGCCGCGATCCGATTGCCAACCGATCGCATCAATCCTCGCGACGCCCGTCGGAGTTGCCGATCGTGGCCCAACGCGCACGCTGCCAACGCCTGGAAGTGCGCTTCGTTAAGGCCCCACACGCCTGAGCCGGCTGAAGTCTCCTTTGCGCTGCAAAGTGCAATTTGCGCTGCTTCAATCTGCTCGGCAAGCAGGCCGCTCACTCCTGCGTCAAGAATGCCACTGGCAAACAGCAACATCGTGGCCAGCGTGTGCAAACAGCGGGCATCGCCAGTGCCTGAGCGAAGCCGCGCAAGGCATAAGTGGTACATAAGCGAAAGCTTGTCGGTGCTGGCCGTGGGCAGCGGTAAGAGCGCTACCTTATCCGCGCGTGCGCGCTTGCCTTGCTGGAGCGATGGGTGCATCGGGTGGGGTATACGGAGAATTGGAAAGGTTTGTAATACATGACCGTCGAATGGTGCCATAAAACCGTGAGCTTTCACATTTTTCCATTAAAGATTCTGCGGTTTTTGCTGAAATGCCGCTTAAAAACAAATCCAAGGCGCAAGTTTGCCGGAGATTCATTGTCATAAAAGGGGCGAAAGGTGCGTGATTTCGTAGTCCTTTTGCCCATTTGTGAGCATCGGAGTCGGATAAGAATATCGGCTGTTATTGCAACGCTAAATGGCTATGTCCACTTCCCTCGACGACGCAATTCTCGATATCCAGCCGCTCGAAGCCAACGCATTGAAGATGTTCTTTGCGTCGCTCGCGCCCTTGCGCGCGCAGTTCGAGGCGCCGGATCTCGCCGAGATCATGATCAACAGCTACAAGGATATTTGGATTGAGCACCGCGGCGAACTCATCAAGCTCGATGTCGTCCTCAATCCCCATATGCTCGAAGGCGCAATTCTCGCGCTTGCCGCGTCAGTCGATAAGTCGGCAAAGGCGGGTACGTCTAAGGGAATTATCAATGCGGGCCATCAAAATATCCGCGTCGCAGCGGTGATGCGACCCACGGCGATCGATGGCCACGCCATGTCGATTCGTAAGCACCGGGATCAGAAGCTAGCACTCTCGGATTACGTTCGGATGGGCGCGTTCTCGATAGACAGAGCCAGAACTCCTGAATCGATGGAGGATTTGTTTGCGCCCGGTGTCGCCAACGACGCTTTAATGACCTCGCTTTGCGAAATCGTCCGGCGCAGAAAGAACATCCTCGTGGCCGGCGGCACGTCTAGCGGCAAGACGACTTTCCTCAACGCGCTTGCCGGCGCGATCCCGGCAACCGATCGAACCATCACGATCGAAGACACCATGGAGTTGCAATTGAGCGTGCCCAACAAGGTGCGCCTACTCTCCAATGCCGACACGCAAGTGAGCACCCAGCTTTTGGTAGCGCTATGCCTGCGCTTTCGCCCCGACAGAATCGTGGTGGGTGAGGTGCGCCACGGCGAAGCATACGATTTCATCCAAGCCTTGAGCACCGGTCACGACGGTGGCATGGGGTCGATCCACGCCAACACCGCGCGTGGGGGGCTAAGTCGTTTGGAGAGCCTTGCCATGTTGGGGACGCCGCCCGGGACACGGTGGGAGCTGAGCGACGTGCGTAAGAACATTGCTGACGTTTTCAACTATGTGATCCACATGAAACGTACAGGAGAGCTGCGACACATCTCAGAAATTATTGAAATCCAGGGTTTTCGCGACAACGACTATGTTTTCAAACGGGTTTTTTAAACAAAATGGAAAATCACATGCTAGGAAAACTCTCCCGCCTTCTGCGTCGGTGCCGCTTTTTGTTCGGCCTAGGCGAATTGCGCTCGACGCTTTTAGCACTGGCGCTCTGTGCGTTGGCGCCAATGGCTCAAGCCACCGATCTGTCAGCGTTCTCCGGGCTAAACAATTTCATTTGTCTAATCTCCAGCGAGATCAGTGGACCGTGGCTCTTCGTGATAGGCATCCTGCTTATCATCATCGCGGGCGTTGCCATTGCAGCCTCCGAGAGCACCATCATCAAGGTTATTTCGACGGTCGGCGTGGGCTTTGGGATCGCGGTTGCCGCTATTCCTATCGTGCAGAGCCACTTCAATCTCAGCTACACCTGCACCTGATCGGAACGACGAATGCGAAAGCACAAAGTCAGTCGATCCTTGTCGCTGCCGCCACAGATGGGCGGCGTTGACCGCAAGATCGCCATTCTCAACGGCACGGTCACGGTGTTGTTGACCTATTCGGCAATGTCACTGTGGTTCCTTGTTGTTGGCGTTACGGCGCATGCACTCCTGCGTTGGAAAACCACCAAGGACCCATGGTGGCGTGAGACGTTGGTGGTTTATGACCGGTATGCCGATGAATATGAGCCTACGCCGACCATGAAGTTTTCAGCTCGTTTTCGCCGCCCCTACGGATTCGATCAGGATTTGCCATGCTGAAAGTCACCGGGCCACGCCGTCGGCCTATTCATGAGATTGCGCCGTGGGCTGTTGCGATTACGCCTGGTCTCACCCTCAACAAAGATGGATCGGTGCTTGCCGTCTATGACTTCGAGGGGATTGATGCGGACAGCCCGGACCAGAGCGAACTCTCGCATGGGCGCGACTCGCTCGACGCCGCTTGCAAGAATTTCGATCATCGGGTGACGGCTTGGTGGCGTATCTCTCATCGCCGCGTACGTCAGAAGATGGAGGGTGAATTCGCTTCGGCGTTCGACAAGCATCTCGACGAGCTAAACAATCGCACGCTTGGCAGCGGCAAGTTCTTTACGAACAAATTGTCGCTGTCGCTCGGTTTCACGCCTGAGACAGGCTTGAGTAAGATTTTCGACCGGATCGGCTACCACATGACCACCGGTGGGAAGTCCGTCCCGCTCGCACTGGTCGAGACAGCGAAGGATACTTTGCTCTCGCGCAGCGCGTTTGTATTCGACTTGGAGCGCATGCGCGCCGAAATCAAACGCGTTGAAGGCGTGCTCGACGCATTTACCGGCGGTTTGTCGCGTCTGAAGCTAAGGCGCCGGGAAATGCAAAATGCCATGGCGCATTTGCACCAGTGTGCGAACCCCTCGGTACCGCCACGTCGCATTCGCTACCCGGTAACGATGCTCGACACCCATTTGACCGAAAGCTTTGTCGTTCCGCTTGCTGAGCACCTGAAATTTGAGTCCGCTCATGGTGTGCGATACGCCAAGATAATCGGCGTGAAGGAGTGGTTGAACTTCCAGGAGGCCGCGCTTGATGTGCTGAACGACGTAGACGCCGAACTTGATGTCTGCATCATGTATCGCTTTCTCGATGCTGGCCGAGCTGCGTCCTATATCAATAAAGTCCGGCGATTTTACAAGATGGCAGCTTTCAACCCCTGGGACATCATCAAGATGTATATCAGCAAGGAAGGTCCCAAGAATGACAAGGGTCGGGAGCGCCTTGCCGACGAAGCGGAGGAGGCACTTGCAAAACTTACCGCTGACGGACAGCAGTACGGGTTCGCCAATATCTCGGTCGTGGTCTATGGCGACACCGTAGAAGAGGTCGATGTTGCAACGAGCGAGGTAGTCGGTCGTATTGGGAACGCTGGCTTTGGGACGATATTGGAGCGCACCAACTTATTTGCATCATTTGCGACGACGTTGCCAGGGCAATGGAGCCAACAAAAGCGTTTGCAGTTTGTCGAGACACCGGCCGTGTCCGACATCGCGCCGATCCGAAGTGTTCCGTCCGCGGGGGAGCTTAATGCCTGGCTTTCGCAACAGGCGGGTAAACCCGTTGGACCTTTGACCTGCCTCCCAACGCGACACAAGACGCTACAAGGCATTCATCTACACGATTCGGGTGGAAACTCGCACCTGCTCGTTGTGGGGCCTGCAGGCAACGGCAAGTCGGTCATGCTGAACTTCTTGACGTCCCAAACAGGACGCCACCAGGCACGCAGGATAAGGTTTGACAAGGATCGTTCGACGCGCATTACCACTGAGTTAGCTGGCGGCACCTTCATTGACGCCACAGGCAAGTTCGCTGGCGCGACGCCCGTTAATCCTTTGTCCCTGCTCGCCGACCCAAACCACTACACCTATGTAAGCGATTGGGTGCAATTGCTATTGGAGGATGACACATTCTCCCTCAGCCGTGAGCAAGCCCGCACGCTGTTCGCCGCCGTCAAGACGCTCGGCGAAGGGTACTCGCGGGAGTTATGGACGCTCTCCTATCTGGTCACGCTGCTGCCCCATGAATTGCGAGATCGGCTGCTGTCGTGGACCCAAGGCCAAAAGAACGGACATTTCTTCGATAACGTCGAGGATGGATTATCGCTTAGCGATGACCTGTCGATCGAAATGGGCGATTTATTCCTCAACCATCCGGTTGCCGCCGCTATGTTCCTGGACTACGCGTTTTATCGCATCTCGCAGTGGATGGACGGTAAGACATATGTGGTGATAGAGGTGGAGGAATGTGGTTTCTTCTTTCAGTATCCACGGTTCTATTCTCGGCTGGAGATGTGGGCGACCACCATTCGCAAGCTCAACGGGAGCTTGTTCTTGGCGACACAGTCGCTCAAGCAGATGGAGCGCGTTCCCAACTTCGAGATTCTGCGTGAGAACATCCCGAACATCATTTATTTGCCGAACTCGGCGGCTCGCACAAGCAAGCATCTTTACCGCGACAAATTCGGTCTCAGCGACGACCAGATCGACCTTATCTCGGATGGCCAGCCCAACCGCGATTACCTGCTAGTCACAAAAAAAGCCAGCCGCATGCTTCAGGTGTCCTTTCCCAAAGACATGCTCGCCGGTCTGCGCTCCGACATCCGCGCGCAAAACGTGATGGACAAGCACTTACGCTCAGGGGACGCGAATTGGCGTCAAAACTACCTAGCCGAAATGGCGCTTGAGAATTGAGGTCCGCATGAAACAGGGAATTAGCCGTGGGATAGCGTTGCTCCTAGTCTCGTTTCTGGTATCCAGCGCAAACGCGACGATGATCGTTTTCGATCCGACGAACAACATCGAGACAACGATCAGCGCACTAAAGGCGGTCCAGGGCGAGATTTACCAGAATACCAACATCGTCTACCAATATCAGATGTTGGAGAACCAGATATTACAGGCGACCCACTTGTCCACCGCAGCCATGTCGCAGGCATATAGCCAGGTAACAAGCGATCAAACGAAGGCAACGCAATATCTGTCGACGCTGACAAGCTTGTATGGCGACCTTACTTCGGGGGCAAACTGGCTATCGAGCGTCCAAGCGCAGATAAAAAGTTCGGGCAAGACGCCGACGCAATGGTTTGCCGATATGAAGGCTTTGCGGGCCAACAAGGATCAGCGCGCAACGGCGATGTTTCAGATGGGTAACGACGTGATCACGCATCTGCAAACGACCACCCAGCGCCGACAGGAATTGCAATCCCAGCTTTCCATGTCGCCGACGCAGCAAGCGACCGCACAGTTGACCACGCATTACCTAGACGTTATTTCATCGCAGCTCTCGGATCTCACCCAAATGATGGCGGTGCAGCAACAGAAGTCGGCGCAGCAATCCTCCGAGAACGTGGCCAAGCAGCAGACGAATGCCGACACGCTGCAGGACGTGATTGCCAAGCAGGCTGCCCAACGCGCGGCGCTCAGTTCGGCGCTTCCGACCGATTCGTCCGTGAGCTACTAACATGCCTTCCTTGAGCAAACTATGTGCAGTGCTGGTACTCGGATTTGCTTTCGCCAGTGCTTACGCGCAGGGCGATGGCATTACAGGCGTTGATACGACAACAAGCACTACCACCACGAGCACCACCACAGGTGCCATGACGGCAGCCCCCGGGGAGATCGGCGTTGGCATCAATCAAGCTAGCACGAAGCTCGGATCGATCATCGACACCGTGATCACGTCGGCCGTGACTCTGAGCCAAACACTCAAGCCCGAGGCCGACAAGTTCGCCGGTGCCCTGGCTGTCATCACGATCATTCTGGCCGGCGTGCGTTTCTCAGCATCCCATCACCCCGTCGCGGCCTGGGTCGAGTTGTTCGAGGAACTCGGCATGTTTGGCATTTTTGCGACGTTCTATCTCGGATACACGACCTGTGCACCGACGTTTTATAACTGGTTCTCAACGATGGCAGGTGAGATTGCACCTAAGATCGATGGCCAGTTCGGTGCCTTTGGCGCTTCGGTGTCGGACATGTGGGACGGCGTTGTCACCGTATGGAAAACGGCGTCAGTCTTTGACATTCCCAGCCTAATCCCGAATTTCATACCGGTGCTCTTGGCCTGCGTTGTCATGCTTCTCACCTCGGTCGTTGTCCTCTACTTTACGCACTTGGGCGCGATCCAATCGTCAGTGGGGATCGTTGTCGGGCAGATCGCGTTTGCCCTGGGTTTCTCCAGCTACACGCGGGGCTACTTCAAGAATTGGCTCAATTACATGATCAACTCTGGCATGTACATCGTGGTGTCGGCGATCCTGATCAGCCTTGTGGGGAAAAATATCGCCGCAGCGATGTTGATAGGCAAGGATGCCTTTTTGACCAACCAGGGTGCGGCGATGCTGCTCGACCTGTCCCTATTTGTGTTCCTTCTGTCGTTCGAGATCCCGAAAATGGCTAGCCTATTCGGAGGCGGCGGGGGCGTAAGCGGGGGTGCGATCAAGGGACTCAAGGCTCTTCTGTAAAAGCGCGCACTATGACAAATCAGATTCACTTCCAAGCGCGCACAGCCGAGGAGTTGCTCGAAGGGCTAGAGAAGCGGCTGATGCTCGTGAAGCAAGCCGCCAACGAAAGCAGCGCGGCATCCTACGACAGGAAATATCGCGCTGTTATCGACGCTTGCGTGTCGTGGTTCAACGCGACGCCGCTTTCGCCCCATATATACCGGGAGGCAGGCGGCGCAATACGGGCAACGGTGGAGACGGCGTTTTACGCGATGCGGCTCGCGGGTGGCCAGAAATTTGGCTCCACGCTGCCATCTGAAGTGCGCAGGCGTGTTGAGCCGCAGTACACCTATGGCGTTTTCCTCGCGGCGGTTTGCAGCTATTTGGACGAGCCACACCGGCATTTCTCGGTCATCCGCCTGAGTGACGGTGTCGAGTGGATGCCGCTCACCGACACGGGGATGGCTGCCTGGCTTGAGGGGAGTCCCTTTCAGTTACGTCTGCGCCCTCAACCTTTGGCGATCGAACGCATGCGCACCGCGATGCTGGCGCAACGGGTAATCGGCGCCTCGCTTCTTGCGCAATTGGACACGCCGGTGCAGTCCGAGATGTTCGGGGCGATTAACCCTGTGACCAAGCCCTCCGGTGGAGAGTCGTTATTACATAAAGTCGTGCGGCAGGCGGTTAGTGTTGCGTCGGACTTTGACCTAAAAGCGCAGGCAGCGGTGTTCGCGCCAGTGGCTGCCACGATACCCGACGCTGCTGAGGTGGAATCCGTCGGGGCGAAAAATGCTGCGCGTGCGCCGGAAGCGAGCGCGGCGGCCACCGCAGCGCCGAAAAATGAGGCAGAGCCGAGCGCGCCGGTGCCGATCGGGTCAGCCCTTATAAAGGAAGCCCCAAAAAACATAGTCCTGAGCGGCGCGCGATCGCCGAAGGTCGGCGCGAATGGCGAGCTCTTTCCGGCAGAGGGCAGCAACCCTAATGTGGACTTGCTAAACGCGACAATCGCCCCCGCGCCTGCTGTCTTCTCGCCGGCGCAAATGGGCGCTTCGCGTGTCCCGGTCGCTGCACCGCCGAGGAGCGACGTGCTGCACGGTATGCCTGCAATGATCCAGGAGCTGTTTCGCGCACTACGCGAGGACATTGACGCTGGCAAGGCAAAGGTGAGTTGGAGCGAGAAGGGGCTGGTACTGTCCAAACGTCTAATCGGCGGATACGGGGTGGCAAGCGACACGCTGGTCGAGCATTTGCGCAAAAAGAGCTTGGTCGTCGGGAATTCGAGTAGCGAGGTGGTGCTGGCGCCGGATGCTGGCGTCGTGTTGCTCGAACGAGAGGCAAAGGAGGGCGAATGAGGAACTACACAGCACATTTTCGTCCTATTTACGAGGCATGGGGACTGGTCAGCTGGCTGTTTGTCGCGCTTTCGGTGCCGTTTTCGGGAATGCCGTATGGATGGATCACCGCTCTCCTCGCGCTCGCCGCGGCATCACTGCGCGGGCGGCAAGTCTGGCGAGCGCTTGAGTTTCGATTCGCTATTTCGACCAAGTGGCTCACCAAAATCGGTATCGCTGAGTTACTACAGGCGCACGCTAGCATGCGTCGGACCAAAGATTCGATGTTCCTCGGTGTCGGTTTCGAGTGGACGCAGAAGCACTGTCAAATTGCGCACGAAATCATGCGCATGCCGACCAGCGAGATCCCAGGCTTGCCAAAATGGATTGGGACCGACTTAGAGAGAGCGTTTGAGCGGGTTTTTGCACCAAAGAACAGCATACGCGACACGATGCCGCAAGGCGCATCGTGGATTTACGGGATGGAGCACAGGAAGCAAGCCATCCCGCTGCACTATAAAGCGCTCGGCGGTCACACGGCCGTAGCGGGTACGACTGGTGCTGGCAAGACGCGGGCGTACGAGGTGATTTCGACGCAAGTGATTCACCTGGGCGACGTGTTGATTATCGTCGACCCAAAAAACGACGCCGACTGGAAAAAGCGGACCGAAAAGGAATGTAAGCGCGCCGGGCGCAAATTCCTGTATTTCAATCAGGCCAAGCCGTCCGAATCGGTGCGGATCAACCCGCTCGAAAATTGGTCCCAGCCCTCGGAAATTCCCGGGCGCATCGCGCAACTGATGGAAGAAGGACCGTTCCGGGATTTTGGCTTTCTCTTTATCGACCGATCGGTCAAAGGTGAGCTATACATTGGCGACAAGCCCACGTTGCGCTCGATTCTCAAGTACGCGCAGTCGGGGGTCAGCCAGCTCCTAGATCGGGCGCTAAGAAAGTTCTTCGTCGAAGCGGGCTTTCACGATTGGGAGACGCAGGCGGCAGCCAATGGACAGCGAACGGCGCAAAATCGCGCGGCGGGGCCCGTCGACTCGCTCGTTGAGCTCTACAACACACGTTATGCTGCGCACGACCTCGGCCATGAGGTGATCGACGGCTTGATTTCGACCTACTCACATGACCGCGATCACTATATGAAGGTGATCGCCACCACCTTGCCGTTGTTGCAGATGCTAGCCAGTGGTGAGACGGGCCTGATGATGTCGCCGAAAGCCGACGATTTTGACGACGAGCGCGAGATCTGGGATATCGATAAGGTGATTCGCCAGAAGGCGGTCCTTTATATCGGCTTGGATTCGCTCTCCAACAGCGTCGTCTCCAAGGCCATTGCGTCCATGCTCCTAGCGGATGTCGCGGCCGTGTGTGGCGCCATCTACAATTTTTATGACTCGCCACCCGAAGTCGTCTTGATGATTGACGAGCTTGCTGAAGCGATCAATGAGCAGGTCATTCAGATTCTCAATAAGGGCCGGGGTGCGGGCTTCAAGGCATTCGTGGCATTCCAATCGCGCTCAGACATTGAGGCCCGGCTCGGAATGACCGCGAAAATGATGCAGGTTTTGGGCAATTTGAATAACCAGTTTGTCTTACGATTAGAAGACACCGACACCGCGCAGTGGTTCTCGGAGAAAGCTGGCGAAACAGCGATCCGATACCTGACCGGGGGAAGTTCGACAGGTACGGGGAGCGAGTCTCATGCGCTTGAGTTTTCAGGCAGTGTCTCAAAAAGCGAGACCTTGGAGAAAGTGCCCCTTATCCCAGTCGAGCTGATCCAGCGCCTGCCGAACTTGCAGTACTTCCTGCGGGTTTCTGGTAGCGCGGTGTATCACGGGCGCATCCCAATTATTGTTGGATAGGAATTTCGCAATGTCAGACGTGTTCAAGAAGGTCATCCGAGACTTCAAGATATCGCAAAAGTTTACGTCCGTTTTCACGGTCGCCCCTGAGCTTGAGCTGGTATGCACGCGTGTGTGCGCCTTCATAGGGTACAACTTTATAGGCGAGGCCAAGCCGCTTGTGGCGGAGATGCTGATTGATGCATTGGCCGCGCACAAAGACGCGACACCTGACGAATCGCCGCAAGTGGCGTTTGCTCGAGGACTGTTCGCGCGCGCCCATTTGCTTTTCGCTAGACGCTACGTCGCGTGGTTAGGTGAGAAGTATCAGATATGGTGTCCGATGTTCGAGCCGGTTCCGGCATTCGAGGCGCGTTATTGTGACTACCGCATTGAAATGGCGGATGAGCGTTGTCCGGAGGACGTGACTCAGCGATCGGTCGCCCTTCAGTTAGCGGCTCGGACTCTATCGAGCGAACACTTCAGGTTGTATTTCGAGGATTATGATGTCGCTCACGCCTTACCTGATTGCGAAGTTGTGCCACACTGAACTCGGCTTGGCTACACGTGCGTTCAACTACGTAGGCTCACTTGATTCGCCCGGGGGGCAACCCCCTGAGGAGCTGCGGGGCGGCGCGGGGGCACGTTGCTATGCCCTGGCGCTGATTGCGCGCTACCGCCCACTCCATTTCCGGGTCGGCCTATTTGGGGTGATAGCGTTTCCCGCTTATTTTGTCGGTCGGTATGGCCCGGGCCTGCTCGCCTCGATATGGCAGCATGCGATGCTTCTGGCCGGATTTGGCGGGGGCATTCATGGCGGGTAGCCGTTACCTTTCCCACGTCAAATGGTGGTTCGTCATCTTGCCGATGCTGGCCTTAGTGATTGAGCCACTCTTGCCTGACCAATCGTGGCTTCTGATCTCCAATGCAGAACAAAACTCGGTTTTCGACGTGCTGGGCGCCGATCGCGCGCGCGGCAGTGTAGTCGATACAAACGCCGCGTTTCGAAGTGCTTTTGTCGATACGGGGATGGTTGCCGCGAGCTTACGCTACGGGGGAGCACGCATACCCGATGGCGGCATGGCCGCCTGGGGGCAAAGGTGGGTGCGTAACTTCTGGCGTCTGACATATCGGATGCTATATCGCCTGGTTGTCATGCGACACTGGCTTGTCGGCAGTCTCATTCTGTATGTCGGTGCCGGGGTAGATGGGGCGATTCGTCGGCGTATTCGCGCAAGTACCTTCGGCACGACCAGTCCGCTCATCTTCCACTTGGCCAGTCACGCAGTGGTATTGCTGATCGGGGGGCTGCTGTGCTTGCTGGTGGCCCCTATCACGATATCGGCTTACCTTTGGTGGCCGGTAACGCTCCTGATGGCCATGCTGGTATGGCGCAGTGTTTCATCCTTCCAGGTGATCGCATAGAAAGTAATGTAAGAAATTTACGTCGAATGATAGCGGTTTTTAGTTAGCTTTCCCCTTTTGCGCTCTGAGAATCTTAGAGCGTTTTTTTTCGCCTGAATTCTGCGAATGACAGCGAATTCTGTACAGCTTTTGCCCAACAGCGCACGCCACAAGTCGTAACAATATCGTTCATCGGCACGCGCGGGGCGTGCGGACACCCCCAACGGAAGATTCGATCGCTATGAGCACTATTACCCAAGACGATGAACTGCGTAACGATGGAGTCGCTGCCTCATCAGCGATTTCTCAGACCGCGTCGCCCGACGCTATCCATGCTGAGATAGCGCTGGCAGATGGAGCTGACGCTGAATTGGGAGCGGAGGATGCGAGCGGGCACGCTGAGGTCGAGCGCGAACTGGAGCAAATGAAAAGCGATACCGAGCTCTTGCAGCGAGAGGGCTTGCTCTCGGCCGATGAAGCACGGGCGAACCACGAATTGGTCGAGCGCACGCGTAAGACATTTCGCGAGATGTCCCCGCAGGAGCGCAACGAAGTCATTCGCCGTCGCCGCGATTTCGGCCGACGTTTGCTCGAACAGCAGGTCTCCGGCGCGTCGGTCGTCAAAATCAAGCTGCAACTGCGGCATACCCGCATGAAACCGCTATTCGAGCAGTGGTGGCCGTACATCAACCGCATGAGTCTCAATATGCAGCGGTTTGGCCGCGAGACGTTCAAGGCGGACGAGAAGGGCCTGAACAACGCCTTCGAAAAGCAATTGGGCGATCTTGAGGCATACGTTGAGGAGCAACTGACGGTGGCCACCGCCTACCGCGAGCGTGAGCATGCTGCGATGCAAGCCCAGGGGCGATTCGTCATGAATCCGAGCGTCTCGCGGGCAAGTCTGGAGCGCGATGTCGAGGTGTATACGCCGTTCTCCATGCGTGTGTTGAACGTCCTGCAACGCTTTGACCAGACGATGGATCATTTCGACTTTCTTGTCTGGAATGGCATCCGCGGGACCGAGGACGTCGACTCGGAGGTCAACCGATTCCTTCGTAAATTCCACCCGATCGGCGTGCGCGGCTACCAAGCGCACGCACGTCTGATGTTGACTGTGCGGGGCGGCTAAGCTCGCCGAGGTCGTTGCGCCCACTTCTCTAAAAGTTAAGCCAATCTTATATGCTCGACAGCCTGAATGCGAGACAACGCGAGGTCGTTGAACTTCGACGCAATAGCGTGGCGATCGCGTGCCCTGGGGCGGGGAAGACCACCACGATCGCCACCAAGGCGGCGATGCTCCTGCAAGAGTCGAACGCACGGGTGGGGGCGGTCACCTTCAGCAAGGATGCCGCGACCGAGTTACGTGAGCGGATTCGCAAGCTCGCGGGCAGGGATGCCAAGGAGCGATTGCTGGCTGGCACGTTTCACTCGCTGGCGTATAAGCAGATCAGTCGGCCTGGCCGTCGGCTCGACATAGCGTCGGAAGGCGATCGGCAGGGCATCTTGATGCGCGTTTTGACGGACCTCGGGCTCGAATGGAAGCTGGAAGATGCCATCACCCTTATCGAGCAGCTCAAGACAAACTTCGGTCGGACCGACGAAGGGAGCATGTCCGAGAAGCTGTATCAGGCTTATCAGGAGGCGCTGGAGCGTAACGGTAAGATCGACTTCCAGGACATGCTCAGGCTCTCGGTCGAGCGCATGGAGTCAGGTGACATTGAACCATACGCGTTCACTTATCTTCTCGTCGACGAGTTTCAAGATACAGATCCACTCCAATACCGATGGGTGGAACTCCATGCCAAGGCCGGCGCCATTGTCACGGTCGTAGGCGACGACGATCAGAGTATCTATGGTTTTCGTGCAGCACTAGGCTATCGTGGCATGGAAGACTTCGCGGCGACGTTCAATGCAACGCGCGTCGTCCTGGGCAGTAACTATCGCTGTCGCAGCGAAATTCTCACGGCGGCCGACCGCCTGATTCGCCACAATGCCGAGCGAATCCCGAAAGAACTCGTGGCACATAAGGGGCCCGGCGGCACGCTTTTATCTTGCCGCTTCTCCGACGAATACGAGGAAGGGGAGGGCGCTGTCGCGCATTTGGGGCCTCTGCTAGCTGATGGCCAGTCCTGCGCCATCTTGACGCGCACGAACAGGCATCTCGACGCGCTGGAAGGCGCTTGCCGCGCTCAAGGCGTCAAATATTACCGAGCGGCGGGCAAGTCTATTCTGAAAAAACCTGAGGGCGCTTTGTACTGCAACCTTCTGTTGCTCATCGAAGGACAGAAGAAGACGGGTCTGGACACCCTCTTGGCACATGCTCAACTTGGGTTGGATGACCTGCGTCTGCTACGTGGTGAATCAACGACGCGTCTGAGCGCGAAGAAGGTTCTGATTGAAAAGGGCGTCTCGGAAGTGGGCGCGACGGCATTCCGCGCGTTGGCGAAACGCTTGCACGAGTGGTCTGATCTGACGAAACGGCAGTTCTACAGCCTGGTCCTCGAAGGCGCCAAGGAGTGGCTGGTATCACATGCCAAAACAGACAATGCCGTGCGCTCGATCGACACGATACATGCGATTTTAACCCGGTTAAACGGTAGCTTTTCGGAGCGCATCGAGTTTCTGAAACGGGAGAACAACGCGCCGGCAGAGGACGCAGTGCTGCTCACGACGATGCACAGTTCGAAAGGGCTGGAGTGGGATAACGTCTGGATCTGCCGGGCCGAGGAAACGGTCGTGCCGGCCGATAAGAGTCCGGAATCGGAGGAACGACGGCTTTTCTATGTGGCCATGACGCGCGCGCGTCAGTGCCTCATGGTCTCGTCGACCCAAAAAAATATCGCCTCGCGCTTTGTGCAGGAGGCGGGCCTGGATGCCGCGACTGAATAAATTGGATTGTGAGATCGCCTTTATAGACGACTCATTTTGCAACTAACTGTCGTTTAACAATGGACCACGACACAATTGCCAACGCGACCGCCGCGGATGCCCTTCCGTAAAAAACACCGCTTACTAGCGAACAGCCGCCAAGGAAGCGACATTTGAAGGCTCAGGTGACACCCCAACCGGATTGACCAGGACATCACGGCCGACACGCTTCAATTGACCGTCAATCACTGCATGTGGCCCTAAGCGAATCGTGCCGGAATAGAAAATCGTCCCATCGACCCGGCCATTGACCTCTATCGATTCACGCGCTCGGATGTCTCCCTGCACCGTGCCATCCACTCGGACATGCTCGCCATCCAGGTTGCCTGTCACCCGACCTGTTTCGCCAATATGCAGCAGACCGACGCTGGAAATAATGGTGCCGCGCACGATCCCAAAAACGCTGATTCCGTGATCGAGCACCAGATTCCCATCCAAATCGATCCCGACCGATAGCAAGCTCACTACGTCTTCTTTGATTGCCATATCTTCACCTTCAGAACAGTTTCACATCGCGGTTTTGCGGTTGCGCTATAGGCGTCACCTCAGTTCCAGATTCCGTGTGCTCAGAATCTGCTTGCTTAGTCGGCTGTGGCGCAACTTCTTCCTCGCGGTGCACATGACGCGCGTGATAATGGACGCTCGTTGCACTTTTCACGAGGTCATTTTGCTTCTGAGTCGGTGCTTTGGCGGCCGCCTCGACATCCACGCTCGTCGTAACCACCGGCGCCACCAACTGGTGAACTTGGCGCATCTGCGGACTTGTCGTTCTTTCTAGCGGCGGGGCAGACGCCTCACTCGCTTGTCGTACCTCGGTGCCGGGTCCGATCGGTGCGGGCTGAAATGCTGTTGCGGCGCTGGCCAGAGGCGTCACGTTGGCTATCACGCTCGCTTGCGTGAGCGGTGCCGCGATTACTACTGACGCCACGGTAGATGCCATGCTTGCACGTGCCGCGGTCAGAGGGGCAAACGCTGCAGGCGAACTCACGCCATGATGGTCTAAGTGGTTCCACAGCTTTCCGGCACCGGCGCCGGCGAGGCCGACCAAGGCGATTCCACCGAGACACATCGCCGTGAGCCACAATCCCGTTCGCTTGTCGTTTGAAACGTTGTTCGTTCGACCACGTGGCCGTTGCGTAGATGTGTTGGAAATGGCGGGCAGGGGCATGCGCGCGATCTGTGCGGGCAAGTCGATCACCATGCCGGAACGGGCATATTGCGCATGCAGCGCCTGGATTTCACGTAAATTCATATGCGATTGCGAAACGTATGCGGGAGATCGAAAGAGGAGAAATCACTTGCGCCAAGCAGCAGAGGCTGTCATGCGTCAATGAGGGCGAGATCCAGCACCGGATTTATTCTTCGAACAGCGTGCCGTCGAAATCAAAACGGTCGTTATCCGGCTGGCAGACCAAATGGATCTTGCCGATGCGCCGCTCAGCATTACGCAGGATATTATTTCGCGACTCGCCGTCCAGCATGTCAGAGAACACGGCGGAGGCCGAACGCTCAAAAATGGTGTCGTACTCGTTGAGCAGGCGAATGAGTCGCCCCGCGAGTGGATGCGGAATATTGAGCTCGATGCGGTCGTATGTCATCGCCATCGTGCGCGATGTGCGTGTAGAGAGCCAGTCAAGGGTTTTGTTGATCCACTCTTCCGTGCTCTTGAAGGACGCCTCGATCGCGCGAAGCTTACCGCCGCGAGCGAGCGTCAGCTTCGAGGCGCAGAAATTGTAGTCGCTGCGAATAAACTCGCGAGCAAAACGCGAACAATAGCCGATCGTATGGGTAACATGGCTATGCGGGGTAATACGCGCCAGGCGCGAGTCGCCCGATAGCCGCTGGATCTCCGGTAAGCCGCTCGCTCCTTCATCGGGCGACATCATCCCCGCGATGCCCGGTGAGCTGAAGGTAGGGATCCCTGGTGGCGGGTTGGACGACTCCGGCGATTCCGAATACATGTTCTTCCTCAGGTGACTTCTCTCTGCCTTCAATTGTCCGCTTTTGTAACAGTTTGCAACCGTCGAAAGCTATACGATTTTCGTCATCATTTGCCTGTTTACAACACGGCAAACACAGGCATACTCACTCTACTTCCTGCGTCACCGACGCATCGACCTAGACGATCCCTGGGATCAGTCCATCTGCTGTATCAAGCCGTGCTGATGTTGAGCATGCTCCGACCGAATGGCTCTCGGTGTGGATTCTTTTGTGATAAAGCGCATCGCTACCGCTTTCCCTTTCAGTCATAAAACTCGTTGCAGGCTTGCATTCAGTTGCGCCGCGACCTCGCTCGGACTCGATGTCTCGGGTGTTTCTCTCTCTAAAACCGTCCTTCGGGTAGAGCGACTGCAGTTGACTGAACCGTGATTCCTGCGGCGAGAACTATTTCTCGAAATGGGCCGTTACGCAGCGTGACCATGCTGCGCGAAGACAACATGTGTCTTCGATAGTAATGAGCGCACCTGTGCGCTCCCTAGGAACCTCGTCCCCGGAAGGGACGGGGTTTTTAGGTCATCCCCTTCCTAGATTTCCCTAACGCGTTCCTCTTGTCTGAGGGGCGCGTTTTTTTTCGTCCCTTGTCCAGCGGAGCTCATCGATGCTGCTTAAAAACAATCTTGATACGCGTATTGCCGAAGTGATCCGTTCCAGGATCTCGGAGGAAAGAGCTTATTTCGATACATCCTCTCCCCAGTGGCGTGAACAATGCGAGGCGGCTGATGCTGCCACGCGGACCGAGCGCGAAAGAGGCGTATTGCTGTCCCATATCACCGAAACGCGAGGTCATGCGACTGCTGAGCGGATATCGCGCAACGCAGAAGCATACCGGACGTCGGCAATCTTTTTCTTAGCGAGGAAACCTTCATGAACGCTATTGTTTCAGAGGCGATGGCACCACGCAGTGTGGTGGAGGAACGTAGCTTACGTCCGCCTATCATTGGCAAGATCCGACCAGGCATCAAGGTCGTGAAGTCAGCTTTGCGTGCAAACGCAAAGGTGGTTGATCTGTACGATCAGATGGTCGCCGCTGGCGAAAGCTACGAGACCATCGGGAAAGTCATCGAAAGTCGTTTTCGCATCAACAACGCTTTGGTGCCAAAAAACGTACCGTACTTCGTCTGCCGCCGCTCCGATTTCCGTAATCCTGTTCTGGCCGATCAAATACTCGATCGGTATGGAGAGGACCGTGGCGAGGGGCGACGTTTATATCGTTTCCCTGTGCTGTTCATGTTCAACGACTGGATGCAAAACGTGCCGAACCAGATGACGTGCTGGGCGGCGAGCGGTTTGAAATTCTTCTCAGAATATGACGCCAACGGCATTCGGCACTGTAAGACCTACCAGCAGCCGGAAATCGACGAACGCGCTTCGCGTGTAAAACGCAATTTTGGCGGCCGCACGGTTATTTTCAGGCAAGACGAAGCGATTCCCGATGGAGTATGCGATCCGGAGCGTTGTCCGCAGTACCAAAGCCGTCAGTGCAATCTGTCTGCATCCTTCATCTTTGCGATTCCGGAGATAAAAGGACTCGGCTTGATCGAACTCCCCACAAACTCGATTTACGTATTGCAGAAGGCCTACGCCGCGATGCAAACCGTTCGGATCGCGCGGGGTAGGCTACTTGGCACGCACTTCTGGCTTTCAAAGCAAGAGATCGAGATCACCCGACTTGATGAGCGGGGTCAACCAACGCGTCAGAAGCAGCAGTTGACCGTGCTTGATGCTGAAATCGATATGGGCGCACTGCTCGACGCAGGCGATGAACCTGTCGCGCGAATTGTTGGCGAGCCGCCTTCGTTGACGCTCGTTCACAACGATTCGGAAGTCAGCGAGACTATGCATTCCGGCGAAAAGCAAGAGGGTAGCGTCGACACCTGTGGCGGTGCGAATATCGACATGAGTGTGGTGCCGACCGACGCTGAGACAGAACCGGTTGTACACGAAGACTTGGAGGCGAAGCAAGATCGTCTCTCTGACTTACTCGCTCGTCTAGGTATCAAGACCGATGCCTTGAAAAACGCCTTCGCTGCTTATGCAAGGCAACACTTCGAGCGTGGATGGCCTTCCAGGCCAAGCGACGTCGATGCGATGAATGCAACGTTGGCTGCGGCACTGTCCGATATTCCAGCGTTTCATCGCTTGATTCAGATGTCGACGGTTGATCTTTTTACCGACTGAGCGCGTGCGCTCAAGCCCTAACTGGCCGCCCCTGGGGTGGCCATTTCTTTTTTAAAGGACGATCATGCTGATTGCTCATTTTTCTGACCTGCATTATTCGCCAAGTCACCTGGTAGAAGCAGATCGCTGCTTTTCCTTTGCGGTGACTGCGGCAATCGAACGCGGCGCGAGCCTGGCCGTCGTGTCTGGAGACGCAACCGATCACCGATTGGATGCGCACTCGCGGGCGTTGAACGCCCTGGCTACCCAGATACATCGCCTCGCAAACGCGATGCCAGTCATTATGCTGCAAGGCACTTTCTCCCATGAACCTCCTGGGACACTGGACAATTTCACCTATATGTTTGGTGAATACCCGATTCTCGTTGCGAATCGCGTCATGCAGGCAGCGCTAGTGGGCAAGGAGTTCATCGTCTCCAAGGGGCCGACTTTCGACGCCGCGGAGATAACGACCCTTTTAATGCGTAATCCTAGCGTGATCGCTACGTGCCTTCCCACTCTTCACAAGGGGCGCGTGGCACTTGCCGTCGGGGCTCAAGAAGCCGCTACTGCATCTGCGGACATACTTGGCGACTACCTGCGCGACGCTGGCCTTGTTAATGACCGGCTACGTTCAACCGGATTTGCCACGATCGGAATCTCGCACGGGACCGTGGTGGGTTGCCAAACCGAGCATGGCGTGTCCATGGCCGGATTCGATCATGAATTTTCGACGAATGCCTTATTCGACGCGCGATGCTCAGCGTTCATGCTCGGCCATATCCACTTAAGCCAGTCCTGGACGCAGCACGGCCAGACGGTCGCTTACGCCGGCTCCATCGGCGCGTTCCACTACGGAGAAATTGGACAAAAAGGTTTCCTCTTGTGGAATGTCGATGAGGATGCCGCGAGCTACGAACTGGTCCCGACACCAGCTCGGAAAACCATCACGGTTGACTGCAACGGCTTGCCGGACATGGATCTCTTGGTCGAACTCGCCGCTGCCTCGGCCGACAAATTCGTGCGTGTTCGCTGGCAAATCGACGAGGAGCACCGACAAGCGGTTGATCGGAAGGAGATAGAGCGTCTTTTTAAAGATGCAGCCGAGTTGAAGCTTGAAGGACGCATCCTCCCAGTTACGCGCAGCAGGGCGGAGGGTATAAGTGTGGCGGTCGGGCTCGACGCCAAGCTGCAGCGTTGGGCCGAAGTCGCAGACGTAACTGCCAAGCCGTTGGTTGAACGTCTTGATCTCATGTTTGCGGCAGACGCCGAGTCGATAGCGCAACAGGTGATTGCTGATCTACGAGCCGACGGCGTAATGTCGGAATCGGTGGTCGAAGAACCTGGTCTAATCGGGAATGATGAAAACGAGATCTTTAGTAGCCTATTTTGAAAAGCAGCAATTGGCACCAATGTACTCGACCTGCATTGGTGCTTGAGCACAGCCGTGTTCCGATAGCCGTTGGGCTATCGAAACAAGGTTCATCCGCGCGCTAGCGCATCGACGTTTCAATGCATCAATCTTTGTTAGCCCTTGCGGGGACGCTCCCGCAATGGGACCGGCCTCGCGTAAATTTCGTGAGGTTCATATGTTTGGTCTTTATCCCGCCGGCCAGAAATGGGCCAGCGTCCTAGACTGTCGACGCGACGTCATCGTTGTCGCGCGCGATCTCGCTTCAATTGCAGGCCATATGGCCTGCCTTCACCATGAGCCTTTCGGCCCGGGCCGCGGATGTCTGATTGCGCAAAGCAATCACATACTCGTTTTGACCAACTCTGACAGCACGCAGCTCGCTGTTGTGCCGAGTATCGACAGCCAGTATTTGATTTGGTCTTTCGAAAACGGACTCAAAGACCAATGGTCCCAGCAAGAACTCACCGCACTCGTGCAGGTGCCCGATTGGGATGCATTTCTTCATCGGCTTCGTGAGCAATTCGTACTTGTTACCGAACAGGTACGCCAAGCCGTTGCTGGGCTACTGGTACGGGCGCATGAGCCAACCGCTCAGGATGCGCAAGCATCCGAGACCTCGCAATCTGTATGCACTTTTGATTTGGAAGCTGAAGCCGCCTTATGGGAGGCAAATCAGCAAACATCTCTTTTCTCAGACCTCGGCAACGCCGATTGAGTCAACATTTCATAGGAGAACTTTCATGCAACCCTTGAAACTCGTTCTGGACGGTTTTGTCGGGATTCGCAACGGTTTGAAGCGTGATCGACTTGAACTCGACTTACAGGACCTTCCTTGCGGTCTGATCGCTCTAACCGGACCGAATGGATCGGGAAAGACCACGATTATGGATAATCTGCACCCATATCGCGTAATGCCCTCCCGCACCTCGAAACTTTCTGTCGATTCGTTTTCGTATTGGGATCATTTGTGCGCGCCTCAAGCCTTAAAGGAGCTAGATTGGATCCACGCTGGGAAGCGATACCGATCGACTTTCGTGTTCCGTAAGCCGGGTAAGACCGGAAAGGCGGAATACTTCTTAACTGAGATAAACAGTTCTGGTGTCTGGATACCTTATAGGGCACCAGACGGAACGGAATCTGATGGCAAGGCTGACACCTATGACCGATGTGTTGAGGCGGTATGCGGGACAATGGTGTCTTTTTTTACAAGTGTTTTCTCTGCACAAAATAGACGGCCATTGTCGGCGTATGGTGCTAGCGAAATCAAGGGTCTGCTAGCCGACCTACTCAAGATCGATGATCTTCTCAAGCACTCCGCGAAAGCAAATGAGGTCGCAAAAGTGCTTGGCGCCGAACTCGACGTCACGCAAGCAAGCCTTCGTGATCTGGGGTCTGCTCAAGCGTCGCGTGTGGCATTAGCAGAGACACTCGCCCACCTAGGGGAGCTCGCAAAATCCTTAAAGGCCCAGCGGAGTCAAACATCGCAAACCCTGGATGGACTTCAACTTGAGTACGCCAAAGCCGTTGCAAGACATAAGGATAGTGCGACGGCAACCGCCCGTCGAAACGAACTGAGCGCACGTTGCAAAGAAATCGCTCTCGCAACAGAAGCCTTCGATAAATCTGCGAAAAACACGCAGTCTTCGCTCAATTCACGTCAGGTGGCCCTGCAAGAATCCGTGCGCCGTCACGAAGCCATACTACTGCAAAGCGATAGCGTATTGGCAGCGGCTCAGATCATCGAACGTGAAAGGGAGGTTACCGCGAAGGCAGAGGCCGAGCTTGTGCGGCTTCAGCGGGAACTTGCTGAGTTTGACGTGAAGCGCTTACGTCATACCGAGCTCACTGGTTTGATGACCGACGTGCAAAATCAAGGCGTCTCCAAGTTGCAATTGTTGGAAACCTTCAAGCATCAGGCATCAGTAATTGAGGCGGTTCCCTGTAGAAGTATGGCCATTCGTGATGGGTGTCCATTGCTGAAGCAAGCGCATGCCGCTGCGGTCGAGGTACAGGTTCAACAGGTATCGGTAGATGCACTCCGTGCCAAATTCGCAAAATATCGCGATGAATCTGCGCCGCTTTCCACTGCTACGCAGCAATTTCTGGACAAGCAAAAGGAGCTGCATACCATGACAATCACGTTGGAGAAAAGCCGTCAACGTTGGCTTCAAGCCAGTGAATTGCATGCGAAGCGCTCGTTGCTTGTCGAGGCGGAACGTTGCTTGAAGGACGCGTCTGCAGAGCTCGGCGTGATTAGCCGCGCAAGGCAGGCGGCAACCCAGCAAGCTGACGCTGAGCGAGTCCGCTTGGCCAAGGAGAGGGTCGATGTCGAGCGCGAGCTTGCCATTTTGTCTGCCGACGACGCGAGTGCGGAGATTGCGAAGTTAGATCGCGATATTCGCGAGGCAAGGGCGGCGGCTGCAGTCCTTGACGCTCGTATTGAATCCACTGTACGTGATCACTTACTCAGGCAAGAGGAGGACCGCATGTTGACCCGTAAGCTGGAGGGGCTCTGTTCTGCCCGAGCATTGGCAGATCGGCTATCGACCGAAATAGCGCATTGGAAGCTGCTGGCGAAGGGCCTCGGCGCAAATGGCATCGTGGCTTTGACGATCGACGATGCAGGTCCCTCGCTGGCGAAGCTTGCCAATGACCTGCTACTTGAGTGTTATGGCAGCCGTTTTACGGTGGAGCTTCGAACACAGCGTGAAATCGCCTCTGGCGAGCTGCGCGAGCGGTTTGAGATTTTGGTGAACGATGCCGATTCTGGTGAAAGCATTCCTGTAACGATGATGTCGGGAGGCGAGAAAGTATGGATTAACGAGTGCTTGATTCGAAGCATCGCGATCTATTTGTCGCAAAACGCGGGCCAGCCATACCGTACTTCGTTTGTTGATGAGTCGGACGGCCCACTCGATGTAGAACGAAAGCGGCAATTCGTTCGCATGAAGCGCGCGGTTCTCAAGCGCGGTGGCTATGAGCGGGAGTTTTATATTTCCCACACGCCGGATCTCATTTGCGAGGCGGACGCTGTCATTAACGTGGCGAGTTTAGCCCTATAATTGGCAGCCGCACGTAGTCGAAAGCCTGCACCCGTTCCTGGGGTGCAGGCTTTTTTTATTCGTGTGCCAATTGCTGGAAGATGACACGGGGTAGCTCGATCGCATCACAGACCTTAGTTAAAAAATTCACCGCGCCGACATAGACAGAGTCCGTCGATATCTCGATGTTCGATAGCGGACGCCCTCGCGCGGGTCGCTCCTTTTTGATGGATGGGTTACGGCGAACGTAATCATGCGTGTCGACTTCGAGCGCATATTGCTTTGCGCCATCACCTTGACCGATGACAAGCTTTACCCGATTCATCTTGAGTCCTGCAAGTTCGCGCGACAATATGCGGTTCACTACGTCGTTTCTAAGATTCTCGTTGACGTGCAATACTGCGATGTCTGTATGCGTGGCAGTGAGCTGAAGTATCGCGAAATTGTGGGGTGAAAATACAACCCCAATGCGGTACTGCAGTGCGATTGGGATTTGGCTGTCGTGGCCGCCGTGAACAGGCTGAAAGCTCGAGAGATGACAGTTCATAACGTCTCCGTGGGTGGTCGATGTGTTGATCCTATCGACGCATACGGAAAGTCAAGGCACCGGCTGCCGTAGCTGGTGTGTCATTAAATTGATTATCCGTAACGCAACCATGTAGTATGTGATCCACCTGTCTATTAGGTCGCGTTGGCGATGATGGATGCAACCGCCGCGCGCGTATTCCTCGTTTTTGTCCTTTTTGATGATTCGAAAGTTCGAAAGACAGAGTTCATTCGCTAGATCTTCGAAAACCGCTTCTAATAATATGCAAATGGAGAAAAGTCGAAATGCGGTCTTTGTAGTTTGCTTCGCGGGTGTCTTAGATCATTAGTAGAGCACCGTATGCAGATAGGTATGGTATTGGCAACGATAAATACCATTTCACCATCCAAATTACTCAACGCTTTTTTACTCTTTCGATCATAAGCGTTACGCGACCTATCGAAGCGAACGACGAAACGGTTTCGATTTGGTTTATGTGGTTGGCGATCCCCTAAGCGCCTAAAATCGCCCTCAGTCCGCACCCGTTTATGGCGCTAATTCAACGGGCCCATTTGGAGATATATGATGAAAGCAGTCAAAGTTTCGCTGAAAGTCAAGAACATTGAGCAGGCTTATTCCATGCTACGCAACGCTAGTAACGCAAGGGAATTTCTGTTTGGCTACGTGGATGAATCCGCAATGTGCTGCGTGTATTTCCATAGCGACGACAGTACAGTGCGTCCATTGCGAGCGGATGAGGAGCGGGTTTTCTACTGCGTAGCAACCCAATCAAGCTCGATAAATATCGTGCTGCCGATTGATCGTAGTACCCCTGAGCATACCTTCGCGAACGGCCACGGTGATTTTCGCGACGCACCGTGTCAAGAATTTCATGAAAAGTGACCTGCTCAATGCAATGTGCAGCTTGCGGTAAGTCAATAGAAGTAAGATTCCAACTATCAAGCGCCTTCCCAAGGTGATTGGTTGGCGGGATCTGATTGATCGCTAATTTGGGAAAGCAATGCGCTAAGGAGATAAAAGATGCCCGAAACGGATCTGACCAATGCGTCACAATTCGAAATGGTCGATGCTATTGCGATTTTCAACGAAAGAGTTGGCTCCGCACGCTGGTGCCGCAAGTCCTCGAAAGTGCATGCTCGGCCTGCTATCGCGGGTGAGTTGATTGCTACAAAGGTGGGGGTATTCTTGGAGACCTCGAATGTAGCAAAAGACGGCGACATGGTAGTTAGGAATCTCGATGGCGAGCAGTATGTTGTGGCACGAGACCGTTTCATTGAAAAATACAAAAGCATTGACAGTAGCAAGGACGCAGCAGGCTTCATCACCCACATACCCACTGCGCAGCCAGTTCAGTGTGTGCGTATTGATCGTGCTATTGAGTTCATTGCTCCGTGGGGGGAGTTTATGCGAATCAAATTTGGCGGTTACCTGATTCGCGAGAATGAATGCGACGTGTACGGTATTCAGCCGGAAGCATTTAACACGACGTATGAGTTTTGTGAAGCACCTTAAAAGATAACCGTGACGAATCGCTGGCGTCAATTCTGCCGATGCACGGTGGCCGCTTGCGGATCTACTTGGGCCGGTGGCAAAATCGATGTTTTCCTATCTCAAAAACTTCAGGGCGCTGTTCCACTAACTGTCCTAAAAGCGGTTTGCGAGCGGTCATCTCGTTAGATGCTCTGGTAATGAAGATTTCTTAAGGCGAACATTCAATACCCCGTACACAAGGCTGGTACCAACGAGAACAGCGTGCGCTCAATGTTCCTAAACAACATCAATGCACGGAACTACCCCACTCGGGAAAGCCGCCAGTGATAATTGTTTATACCGAGATATGACGAGATCAACCACTCAGCACAGGCACCCTATTTTCCTAGGGCGCGCATTGCTACGCCATAAAGGCGTTTGCGAAACAACTGGTCGGCGCTTACCTGGTCCAATCCGTCTCCGACGTCGTGTTTGACGACCGGACCGCGCATTTCCATCAAAACATGCATGCCTGCCTTTGCCGAGCGATACGCTTCATTTTGCGACCCCATCGTCTCAATGACCGCTCGAACGCGAACCGGCGAGGACGCATCATCCGTTTTCTTGCGAATATCGATTTCGAAGTCAGGTCGGCAGGCAATTTTCTGGCGTTCGCCTCGCGACAGAATGAAATCGAACAGAGGCTTTCGTATTTCTATACTCGCTTCTGCTGGAACACCAGTCCATCCCAACTTGCCAAGGAGGACATCCAAAGTATGTCGCTCCGCATTGCTATCTAACGGTATGGGACACTTCTTAGTATAAGCGTGCTGCGCAAAGGCTTCACGATAGCGCGCTTGGCCAGTAGCGTCTCTATCAATTACCACGAGAACCCAATAAGGTGGTTTGCTAAATTTTTGATCACGGCCCGATATACGGATTTTCTTAACGGGTGCAATCTCAACTCTGCCGAAACCATAGTTCGTATATGCCTTTCCTTCTTTTATTTCATCGGCAATAAACAGCAGCAGTGCGCTACGCCTTTTACCCGCAGGCCAAGGTAGCCGATCGACCTTCGCCATGATGTCGGCCACCCGCTCCCACGGCTTGGTGGAAAGGATCTGACCAAGACACAAACTTTCACTCATCGCCTCGCTATCTGCGAAATCAACGATTTTTTCCCACGGTTTTGGACCTCTTGCGGTCGATAAAACGTCAAATCCGCTTTCCGACAAGATAGTATTTAACACCCGTCCTAAACGAGGTAACCGTTTCCCGCTTTCTCGCGGCCCTGCATCGTTCTCTGTTTCTTCGACTGGCCGTTTTGTTCGCTCTGTACGCTCCGGCTCCAAGAACTCAAGGGGATCTAATATGGGTTCGTTGGGATGATGCGAGGGGGTGGTTTCACCATTCTCGTCGTCGGTGTCTGGCTTCGCACGAAAGGTTCGTAGCTCACATAGATGATCCCCATGATTTGGCAATCGTCTAAAAAATATGGTGCCAGAAACTCGACATTGCACGCTCAATTTAGGGGTTGGCCCGGCACCTTGATTTTTCGGATGGCAATCGCATTCCAACCACGCAGCTACGCCTCTGCCGTCGCGCATCTCGTTCAGCACTGCGAGCACCGTTGCCTCATCGGATGCCTTCGGAATACCGGTGCGCCCACAAAATCGACGAATAGCGGCTACCTCATCGTCCGACAAGTACCGCAATATCTTTTCGTTTTGGCTGCGATCGATAAGACGCATCGCGGTTCCTCACGCTTCACGTAGTTATGTCTAATGGCGAGCTGGATAGTTTCTAAATAGATCAGGTGTTGTCGCATTTTTATATTAGGATAAAGCGAACTATTCCTCAATAGCTATTCTCATGATTTCGGGATCGAGACTAGATGTAGCGAATCTCCCACGAGCCTCTGACGCTCGGGTGAAGTGCACGATAGCCTCACGGTCGTGTCTTGCCGCTCGCGAAATAGAGGTTCACGAGGCCAAATGGCGCAAGGTAGATCGCGCCAGCACAGCAGAAACCATACTTAAAAAATAAAAAAAATGCGTAGGCGATTGGATGGACCACCAGTATCTGGTTTCCTTTCAAGGCGCCCAGCAGTCGGTCGGCTGCCCAATGCGCGTAGGGTGCTAACGCGCACATCGGTGCGAAAAAGAGCGCCACATACACGCCGTTTTGGAAATGAAAGTCGTCCAGAGATTGGAGTACCCAAAGTAATCCAGCAGGAACTATCAACGATAAATAGAAGTGCCTGAGATAGTAATCACGGGGAATTGCCCTGAAGGTGCGATCGATAAGATATTTCATTTTCTTTCCATTTTTAGTGAAGCCCTACCAGTTCTAGTCGGACGAAGAAATTTGATCACGCGAAGACCACATGTCAAGACAACGCATCGATCTGAGTGCAGTTTTTTCACCGTTCAACACTGCTTGCATCAACGGCCCGTTTCAGTTCGGAGCCGGTCGAGAACGCTGTCAGCGCACGGTAGACAACGCACGTCGCGCGAGTCCCCATACAATCACAAAAGCGAATAAAAAAGGTAAAGTTCCACATTAAAACGGACGTTAAGCAGCATGACCCGTCTCGCGATATGCAACACGATTGGTTCGCACCCCGGCAGCATCCGTCCTAGGCTGCCGGGGTAGGGCAAAACAATTTCAGACGAGAGCCACCATGCGTTCCCTCACGCTGCGCAAGAAACTACTTCTTCCCTTGTTCATTTGTTGTCTCGCGTTGACCCTGCAGGCTGTCATCAGTTCACTTCAGTTGCGCAATAGCCAGCTCGCCTCGCGCAAGCTGGATCTCGCACACGTCGTCGACACCGCGGCAAGCATTGCCAAGTTTTATGCCGACGAGGTGAGCAGCGGAAAGCTTACAGAAGCGCAAGCAAAATCGCGTGCGATCGAGTCGATTGCTGCACAGCGATACGGTAGCAGCGGTTATGTCACAACCGTTGGTACGAACTCGGTCGTCATCAACAATCCCTTGAGCCCAAAGATTAATGGCAAGGACATGTCCGGCTTCCAGGATGCACGCGGACAGTATATGTACCGATCTATCGCTGCTGCCGGCGCCATGCCTCGCGGCGAAGGTTATATCGCATACTGGTGGCCCAAGCCAGGCGCAACGGAACCGAGCCCCAAGATTGGCTATGTCGCTCGCTTTGAACCATGGCAAATGGATTTCGTCGCAGGGGAATACGTTGATGACATCAATGCCGAATTCTATAAAGGACTGGCCAAGTCGGCCGCCATGCTCGTCGTGCTTGCACTCGTGGTGGGCGCTGTCGCTTGGCGCGTATCGGCTGATGTGTATGGATCCATCGGGGGTGAGCCGGCGGCAGCCGCGCGTGTTGCACAGCGCATTGCGCAGGGCGATCTAACCGCGGACATTGACATACGACCAGGCGACACGAGTAGTCTGCTGTTCTCGCTCAAGGAGATGCGCGCTCAGCTAGCGCGCACGATCGCCGACATCAAGCGCTCCACGCAATCTATTGCGGTTGCATCGACAGAGATTGCATCGGGCAACGACGACCTCTCGGTGAGGACGGAGGAACAAGCTGCCGCGCTTGAGCAAACGACCGCGAGCCTGGATGCGCTGGTGAGCACGGTGGAAGGCAACGCAAAGAACGCCGAGCAGGGCGCCGTCCTGGCCAACACCGCATCGGAGGCGGCCGAGCGCGGTGGGCGTGCCGTTGGCGACGTCGTCGAAACCATGCGCGGCATCAACGAGAGTTCACGCAAAATCTCCGACATCACGAGTGTGATTGACGGCATTGCGTTCCAGACCAACATACTTGCCCTCAATGCGGCAGTGGAGGCCGCACGCGCAGGCGAAGGCGGGCGTGGATTCGCCGTGGTCGCTGGCGAGGTACGGTCCCTCGCGCAGCGCAGCGCGACAGCCGCCAAGGAAATTAAGACCTTGCTCACCGCGTCGACCGCGCGCATCGAGCAAGGCTCGGAACTAGTGGAGCGTTGCGGCACGACCATGACCGACGCCTTGCACTCGGTGGACGCGGTGACAAAGATCATGCGCGACATCGCGCAAGCCTCGTCGCATCAAACCCAAGGTATTGCAGAAATCAGCAAGGCGATTCGACAGCTTGACAGCGTCACGCAATCGAACGCGGCGTTGGTTGAAGAGGCGGCCGCCGCCGCGCAGTCGCTGGACCATCAGGCCGCGCGTTTGAGGGACGCCGTGGCGGTATTTGTTGTTGAGTAGGGGGTTGCCAGTAGCCGTTGAGTTACAGTCGAATTGCGGTCTATATTTTCCGTTACAGTAACGGATTTAATAGCCTCTGTGCGGCGCGCACGAACCGCTTTTTGGCGCTCCGCGTTCGACAGGGGATTTTATTTGCGCGGCCGTCCTGTTCCACATTTTTTCGCTACGCCATCTAATAACGGAATTTCTTCCGCGTGGTCGGGCCAACTCATGACAACCTCCGGTGTCGCCCAGTCGCGCTAAGATCGGCGCGGGCAAGTTCAAGCCACGGCGACCACTGCAACCGGCTTAGCGTGCTCTATTTTCCGTTTTCTGAGACGCCCCCTGCCTACCTTACCGATCGCGTTGCTACGTGACAATGCGCCTGAAACACCATGATTACCTGTATATCAGATTGTCTGATTTACTGGGTGCCGTGTTCACCGACTCCGAAGGCATCCGAATTTCATCTTGAAAGCCCTCAAGCTCGTCATAGCCATTACACCAAGCCCTGCGCCCACTGCACCGCAGAGGAAATTATGAACTAGGGTCCAAGACGGAGGCAAAAGCGATAGCAGAACAACGCAGAGAACATAACACGCAGTGATAGTAATCCAAAAAGGCCAATGCATCTTTAACCCTTCGATTTCGTTGATACTGCAACGAACGATCTCGTTATTTTTGTCATTCTTGCGCTTGATTGGAGCCATATCTACAATCGCGCTGTTCAGAAATCCCTTTGCACCTGAAGGACACGAAAAGGCTGCGTCAATTATCGCAACGCCCGGAAAGTCGTTTGGCCAACTTTTGCCCCCGCTACGAACGCCATACGCGGATAGGACTGGGAGAGTCCAGTCCGGGAACTGTAGGCGTTCGACGTAACGGCGATCTAAAACGGCCCAGACTTCTTCTCGACCGTTAGCGTCGACTTCGTACAAGGAAATGCGATCAGCTCTCGGGTAATCGTATCTATTCACTGATGCCGGGATTCCCTCGACACTTGTCTTTTCCAACATCTCCCTAATGAAATCAACACGGTTCTTGCCTTCGTTAGCCAGGATTAGCCCGAGAGGCTCAATCCACATGTACTGAGCCGAATTGTATCCGTACCGATTGGCGTTTTCATGGCTGGTAACTCTTTGTAGACATTTCTCGATTTCTTTACTGTTCAAGTGTTCCTTACGCCAGCGCCAGCTGCAACCGAACGTGTACTCCACCGGTACGATACAAGCCAAAGGCTCACCTTCACTATTCCAGACAGGAGCAAATGGAAAAAGCTTTCGAAAAAAATCCGTGCCGTCAAGCGGTTCCCCGTACGAACCCCACAATCCGCTTATGAGGTTAGCTCCCCCGAGCTTGCGCGCAAATCTATCAAACTCGTATTTCTTTCGTACAAGCATCCTCGCTGTTTCCTTTAACTCCTCAGAAACGGTGATAGCAAGCTTGGGAAGAGGCTCGGTGCAGAGTCCCGGCAGGATCTGTTCCGACTGGACGAGCCCGCTCCGTATCAATGGGTCAGTGGCTACGATGGTCCGGTTTTGAAGATTTTCGGAGATGTCGTAACTGGATCTAATTGTAGGTTCGCCTAGTGCTTTCATGGGTCCAAGTAAAAATGGTACTGTCGCAATAAGAATTGGGTGGTGTAAGAATTTCTATATGTATAGGATTACGTATTTAAATAAGGAGTTGAATTGCTGGGCGGGCGAGAGTGCCTTATCGCCGCTGTTCATCTGACCTTTGCGAACCATGTGCATGATCTCTATTCCACCAAGAATGATGCGGGCACAGCGAAAAGTCTTAAAACCCATCATGGGCTGCGTTCGACGTTTGATCGCGCTATGATCCTGTGCAACGAGGTTGTTTATATACTTTTGCTGGCGAATCTTGATTGGTATTTCCCGCTTGGCATTGATCGCTTTCAAAGCGGCGAGGTTCGATCCGCTCTTATCGATCGTCAGGGTCTCAGGTTCGCCGTTTTGCGCGATTGCCTTCTCGAAATATGCCTGCGCGGCAGCCTTGTCCGGGCGGGCTCGTAGCAGGAAATCAACCGTGTTACCGGCTTTGTCGACAGCCCGGTAGAGATATCGCCACTCACCCCCGATTCGATCGTAGGTCTCGTCCATCCTCCAGCTTCTGGCCACCGTGCGTTTGCACCGCCGCAACGCTTTTTCCAGTAGCGGCAATAGTCTAAGCGCCCAGCGGCGAACGGTCGAATAGTCCACAGCAATCCCACGCTCTGCCATCATCTCTTCGAGGTGTCGTAAGCTCAACGGATACGCAACATACCAACGCACACATAGGAGGATCACGTCCAGCGGATAGTGGAGCCGTTTAAACACTTCCGACATCGCCGCAGTCAGCTTTTGCTTCATCGATCTGGTTGTTCGCTCGGGGTATTCAGAATAACAGACCGCCTTATTGCGACAGAACCTGCTATTGTGCAACCAGCCGTGCGTTCACTGGCCCAGTTCGCATTGACTCCCGGTTGTGCTCCAGAAATGGTGATTGCGAGGCTGCGTTGGCCGACTCTATATTGGTGAGATCTGGCGGTCGCACGTTTCGTGAACAGTCGTGCGGGTCGGCGCCACGATATGCCAGAACAAGCATCCGTTTAGAAAATCTGCACGACCAAGAATTCGCCTGACCGATCCCTCAACGGCAGACTGGCGTTGATAGTATCTCGATCTGCCTCCGGTCAGCACATCAAGCACTCTTTTCTGTGCGTTTGGTTTCCGAGCGCAATAGTGTGTTCCAAAAAGGAATCGCTCGGTGCACGGCTCGGCAAGATTCGCCCATGTAGGGCGATGCGGCGCTTGACGAGTTAGATTGCAGGACGTCAACCGACTGGAAGCCTAGAAACCGGTATCTGGGCCATTCAACCTGCTTTAAAAGACGACTACTATGAAAATCGAAACGTGGGTTACCTGCTTTCTGGCTTCTTGGATCTTCTCACTGTCGCCAGGCTCCGGTTCTGTATTCTCCATGACCAATGGGCTGAATTATGGATTCAAGCGCGGATATTTGGGCGTCATAGGGCTGGTGCTGGGCCTGTGGGCGGTATTTTTCGCAGTTGTCGTCGGGCTTGGTGCTGTCATTCAGGCATCGCCTCTCACGTTCAATATCATCAAGTGGGCAGGGGTTGCATATCTCTTTTATCTCGGGTTAGGCCAGTGGCGTGCAAAAAGTTCGCCCGTTCACGTCAATCGTTCGGATGCACAGCGCATTGGTGTTTTTGAGATCGTGGGCAAAGGCATTGCGCTCAACTCTGTAAATCCGAAAGGCTATCTCTTCATGCTCGCGGTTATTCCGCAGTTCATTAACTCGAACGCGCCACTTACGCCGCAGTATATCGCCATCGCGCTCACATTTGCCTTTACCGACCTCGTTGTGATGGCCGGCTATACGGGCCTAGCGTCCAAGGCGCTCGTGTATCTGAAGACCGAGAGGCATGTCGCAATCCTGAACAAGACCTTCGGTTCTTTGTTTATGTTTGCCGCCGTTGTGCTGGCAACGTTCCAGCGCGTCACGCACTGAGCGATGAGCGAGTTCATGGGCAATCTTTCCTATTCGATAGGTGCTGCCGCATCTGCTTTGCTGAGCGCGCCTGAACGGGTTCGTGCGTGCAGCGAACGCTTCCCCGAGCGGGTTGCCATCGAGGAGAACGGGCAGGTCATCAGCTATCTGGAACTTTTGCGGCGGGTCGAGGCGCTGCGTTGGCGTCTCGCGTCGGTCGTCGCACCCGCGAGTGTGGTCGCCGTCGTGGCCCATCGTAGCAGCGATGCGATCGTAGCGGCATTGGCTGTATGGTCTGCCGGCTGCGTGCTTATGAATATCGACGAAGGTCTGCCCGAAGAACGGCAACGTCTGATGATGAACAGCGTCGCGCCTGCGGCTACGCTGCGTTGCGTCGGAACGGTCGAGATCGAGCGGGCAGCGACTGTGCCACAGCGTTTCGCGCCCGTTGACGCAGATCATGCCTACGTCGCTTTTACCTCTGGCTCGACGGGTCGGCCGAAGGCAATCCTCGGCAGTCACCGTGGTTTGTCACATTTCCTTCAGTGGCAAGGTAGCGAGTTCGAGATCGGACCCGGCGATCGCTTTGCCCATCTGACGAACCTGTCGTTCGACGTCTGGTTCCGGGATGCGTTCACGCCGCTCACCCATGGGGCGACGCTGTGCATTCCGGCCTATCGTCATCTAGGCGCACGTGATCTGTTCGACTTCATGGAGGCGCATGCGATTACCGCCATGCATGCGGTCCCTTCGGTGACCAATTACTGGCTTCACAGCGCATCGGATCGCGCGCCCATTGCCTCGATGCGACTGACGTTCTTCGCTGGCGAGCCACTCGAGGGCGTCCTGGTACGTCGATGGCGAGCACGCTTTCCGTCCTGCCAAGTCGTCAATCTTTACGGGCCGACGGAAACCACGCTGGCTCGCCATTTCAAGCGCATTGCGCCGCAGCCGCTCGATGGTGTGCAGTCGGTCGGGTACCCGATTCCGGGATCCGCCACCCATATCCTCGATGATGCGCTGCGACCCTGCGCGGAAAACGTCGTCGGCGAGATTTGCATCGAGACGTCGTATCGATCTCACGGCTATCTACTGGAGACGGGCCTGCATACGCCGTTCGTCGATGTACTACTCGACGGTGCGGTGGCGCGCAGCGTCTACCGGACCGGCGACCTCGGCCTGCGCCGACCTGATGGCGAGATCGAGATTCGGGGGCGGCGCGACGATCAGGTGAAAGTCAATGGCGTGCGGATCGAACTGCTCGAAGTGAAATCTGCGATCGCCTCGTTTTCCGGCGTGCGCGACGTGTTCGTCTGTGTGGTGGACGAATCCTGCGGGCGCAGTCTCGTCGCGGTCCTCGAAGCACAGGCGGACGTGATCTCGCCGCTCATGGCTAATCTGCGCAGGTGCCTGCCTGCGGTGATGCTGCCGACGCGTTTTCTGACGTTGCACTCACTGCCGCGCTTGCCGAACGGCAAGCTCGACCGCGCCGAACTCACCCTGTTGGCAATCAAGGCCACGCCGCCAATGCGGCATTTATCCCCGCAGCGCCCAAGCGGTGCCACGGTCGCTCAACGATTGGAGTCGCTGTGGCGGCAGGTGCTGCGGGCCGATTCGATCGAGCACCATCGCAACTTTTTCGAGTCGGGCGGCAACTCGCTGAAGATCGTCGAACTGCACGCGCGCATTGAAGACACGTTCCAGGTCCGGCTGCCGCTCGTGCGTTTGTTCGAGCACGTTACGCTGGCCTCGCAGGCTGCAATGCTCAGCGAGGGCGTCGGCTCCAACCCGCAATCCGGCGCGGGTGCCGCACCGCACGCGCGTCTCGCGCGCCAGGCCGTGCGTGCAAGCACTCTCGGCACGCGTCACGGCTCCGTCCGCCAGCCGGCGGTGCTACGGAGCGAGCGCCATAACCCCGACGCATAGACCTCAACCATGAACCTTACCGATCGCGACCATCACGAAAACGCCATTGCCATCGTGGCGATGGAGTGCCGCGTTCCCGGCGCCGACGATGTCGACAAGCTCTGGAAGCTGCTGCTCGAGGAGCGCAGCTTGATTCAGGATTTGAGCGATGCGCAACTGGACGACGCCGGCGTTCCGGCCGAGCTGCGATCGCATCCTTTGTACGTCAAGCGCGCAGCGATTCTCGAAGACGTTGACAAGTTCGACGCTGCCTATTTTGACATGAGCGCGCGGGAGGCAGATGTCCTTGATGTGCAACAGCGCATGATGCTCGAAGCCTCCGTGACCTTGCTCAACCGCGGCAATGTCGATCCAGAGCGTGCCAATAAGCGCATTGGCGTGTTCGCCGGCTCCGGTTTCAGCTCCTACCTATTCGGTGTCCTAGAGCATGCCGAACTGGTGGATGCGATGGGCGAAATGCTCGTACGTCACGGCAACGACAAGGATTTCTTGGCGAACCGGATCTCGTACAAGCTGAACCTTCAGGGGCCTAGCGTCAACATCCAGACGTCCTGTTCCACTGGTCTCGTCGCTGTTCATTGCGCGGCGCAGAGTCTATTGCTCGGCGAATGCGATTTGGCTATCGCCGGCTCGGTGTATGTCCGTCTGCCGCAAAACAGTGGCTATAAGTATCAGGCCGATGGCGTGCTCGCGCCCGACGGCGTGTGCCGTCCCTTCGACGCCGACGCTCAAGGCACAGTCTTTACCAGTGGCTTGGGTCTCGTGTTGCTTAAGCGATTGCGCGAGGCCACCGAAGACGGCGACGACATAGTGGCCGTGATCGCTGGATCAGCCATCAACAACGACGGGGCCCAGAAAGTGAGTTTCACCGCGCCGAGCGTCAGTGGCCAGATCAACGTGATCAACGACGCGCTGGCCGTGGCCGGCGTGCCCCCCGAAAAGGTGCAATACATCGAAGCGCACGGCACTGGAACCGCGTTGGGAGATCCCATAGAAATCGAGGCGATACGCCAGGCGTATGGTCTAGACGGCGGGCCGTGCACTATCGGCTCGTTAAAGGGCCACTTCGGGCATTTCAACATCGCGGCCGGCATTATAGGCTTGATCAAGGCAGCACTTGTGCTAAAGCATGGCGTCGTGCCCGGTACGCTGAACTTGCAGTGCGTGAATCCGCAACTCGGGCTCGACGACACGCGCTTTCGCATCGCGAGTCATCCCCTCCGGTTGGACTTGGAGCAGCCTCGCCACGCAGCGGTCAGCGCGTTCGGCATGGGCGGCACGAACTGCCACGTAGTGCTGAGCAGCGCGCCGGCCACGCCCTGCGTGACGAAGGCGACCGCCATCACGGATCGCGCGCAGCTTTTCACGTTCTCGGCGAAATCTGACGAGGCGCTAGAACGGATGGCCGATCGGTTCGCCGACCAATTCGAAGCGACACCCGAGACATCCATGTCGGACGCCGCCTACACGAGCCATGGGGGCCGGCCGCACCTGCCCGTGCGGGGCGCTGTAGTTGCTCGAAACGCCGGCGAGGCAGCGATCAGGCTCAGAGGTCGCGATTTCCCCAGTGGTGCGCGCTCAAGTCTAGGGCCCCTGGCCTTCGTGTTCGGCGGCCAAGGCACGCAGCGGCTGGGCATGGGCCGCGCGCTCGCGCAGGCGTGGCCCCCGTTCCGCGGACATCTCGAGCGGGCCCTTGACGCTTTGCGTTGCCGGGACGACGTTTGCCTGAACGACGTGTTCTGGCGAGCTGAATCTGAGGCCGAGCTGCTGCCTACCGACATTGCCCAGCCATTGATCTTTGCCGTGGAGTACGCGCTCGCGCAATCATTGGTCGACAGCGGTCTTCAGCCCGGATATGTGATGGGGCACAGCCTCGGCGAAGTGGTGGCTGCCACGGTAAGCGGAGTCTTCGACGTGACGACGGCGGGCGCAATGGTGGCGGTGCGCGCCCGCGCCATGGCTGGTTGCGAACCGGGTGCGATGTTGAGCGTGCAACGGCTGGAGCCGTTCCAGGCGCTGCTCGATGCCGGAGCGCTTGCGCTCGCAGCGCACAATTCTCCACGCCAGTACGTGCTGTCAGGCGCTCTATCCGCGATCGAAGCTGCAAAGGACCTTGCGCATACACACGGCGTCTCACATCAGGCGCTCAGGACGTCGCATGCTTTCCATTCACCTATGATGGATACGGCGGCACGTACGCTTCTGGAGCACATGCGCCAAGTGAGCTTCGGCACGGCGAGCATTCCGCTTGTGTCCAACATCACGGGACGCCTGCTCACCGAGTACGAGTACCGCAATCCCGCGTATTGGGCGGACCACCTCGTACGCACTGTACAGTTCGCCGCATCGGTGGACACGCTGAGCGAACACGGCGTGAGGCACTTCATCGAAATCGGCAACGGCCATGCCATGGGGAATCTAGTGCGCGCCAACTTGCGCGACGCGCGGATCGTGTCGGCGCTGGCCGGTGCCGACGACGAGTACGCACACTTTCTGGAAGCCGTCGCGCTAGCGTGGACGTCGTCGTGGGACCTCGATATCGCGCCCTACGTGGACGGCCGCCGGATGATTTCGCTGCCCGTGTATCCATTCGCGCGCGAGTCGCATTGGATCAAGCCGGTAATCGGCTTTCAGCCGCGTCAGCGCGCGCTACCGCAGATGCCGATTGGTTCGCCCGATGCCGCGTCGGCGACATCCGCTTCGGGCGCCGGAAACGGAGCATCGTCCGGCCGCGCTCCCGACATGGTAGAACAGTCTAATCCCGTGGAATACCCGGTGTCGGAGATCTATCGAGCGTTCCTCGGCGGAGTGGAGCTCGATCGCGATCTCAGCTTCTTCGAACTGGGCGGCAACTCGCTGCTGGCGATCCAACTGATCAACCGGCTAAGGGAAACGTTCAACGTGGAGATCTCATTGCGCGGTTTCTATCAGCACAGCTCGATCGCTGCCATCTCGATCGAGATCGCCCGTAAACTGCTGCAAGAGACTGTCCATGTCTGATTCGACCACGTTAACCGCCGCTCAGCGGGCGCTCCTAAGCGCGCGGCTCCAACGCCTTAGGGCAGACGCATCGTGGTCTTCTCCCGCAGCAGCCTCGACGACGGCAACTGCCACGACCACCGCCAACACTGCCCGTAAGGCGCTGCCCGCTCTAGGCGTCATCTTCTTTTCCGGCATCGCCAGTGGAGAAGGGCAGTACGATCTGCTGCTGGACGTCGCTCGGTACGTCGACGAAGCCGGTTTTCACGCGATCTGGACGCCTGAGCGCCACTTCACTGAAGTGGGCGGGGCTTATCCGAATCCCGCGCTGCTCGCGGCGGCGCTCGCCACGGTCACGCGCCGCGTGCGATTGCGCGCAGGCAGCATCAACCTGCCGCTGCACGACCCGCTGCGTGTGGCGGAGGAGTGGGCCGTCGTTGACCAACTGTCTAAGGGGCGCGTGGATTTGGCGCTCGCGCCGGGCTGGCATGTCCGTGATTTCGTTTTGAAGCCGGAAAACTTCAAGGGGAAGTTCGACATCCTCAACGATTATCGCGAGCAGGTTCGGCGGGCCTGGCGCGGCGAACCGATTGAACGCGATGATGCGTTCGGCGATTCGCATGCCATTGTCACTTGGCCTCGGCCGGTCCAGCGGGAACTGCCGATCTGGCTGACCACTTCGCAACGCGAAGAGGCGTGGGAGTTCGCAGGCCGCAGCGGCTTCAATGTGCTGACCGCGCTGATCAACTTCGGGCCCAAGGATCTAGAGCGCCGTATCGCGATTTACCGCGCGGCGCGCGAAGCTGCCGGATGGAACCCAACGCAGGGGACGGTTTCGCTAATGCTTCATACCTACGTGGATGCGGACGCGTCGCAGGCCGTCGAGCGGGTCCGTCCGGCGCTCACCGAATATTTGAAGTCTTTCGTCGCGCAACATCAGAGCGCTAACCAAGCTGAGTCGAACGACAAGGTGCGCACGCTTCAGAGCCTCGGCGACGACCAAGAGGACTTTGTCGATATGGTCTTCTCCCGCTACGTTACGACGAGTTCGCTGATCGGCGACGTGGCCGAAGCACAGACGCGGCTCACCGCGTTTCGCCTCATGGGGGTGGACGAAGTGGCATGCCTGGTCGACTTTGGCCTAGACAATACTCGCGTGCTCGACAGCCTGCGCTTGTTGTCCCGACTCATCGAACCTTTGCAGACATGAAGCTTTTCGCATTCAAGGGGCATCGCCCACGCATCCATCCCGACGCTTGGATTTTCGAAAACGCTGTGATTATCGGCGACGTCGAAATCGGCCCGGGCTCCAGCGTCTGGCCGGGGGTTACGATCCGCGGCGATAAGGCACGCATCGTCGTCGGGGCGGGCTGCAACATTCAGGAGCATGCGATGTTGCACGCCGACCCTGGCTTTCCGCTCACGCTTGCCGATAACGTGACGATCGGACATGGCGTGATACTGCATGGCTGCTCCATCGGGGAGAATTCGGTGATCGGCATGGGCGCGACCTTGCTCAACGGATCAGCGGTGGGTGCGTGCAGCCTCGTGACCGCTGGCTCACAACTGGGCGCAGGCCCGCGCTACGCCGACAACAGCTTGATCTCCGGCAGTCCCGGCCGCGTGCTGATGACGCTCGGCGATAGTGATGTCGAAGAGCTGCGGGAAACGGCGCAGGAATATCGGGACCTCGCGGATAACTACAGGCGCGAACTGCACCCCTTGCATCCAGAGGATATCGGGCTGCAAGCGAGTAATACGGGTAGCGTGCGGTGAGACCGGTCGGCATTGTCGCGTCACCTCGGCTACAGTTGCCGTTCGTGCGCATACGCTCCGGCGGTCGGCACCGATTGCTCGTCTGCTTCCACCCTGCGGGCGCGGGGGCATCGATCTTCGCGGGCTGGCCCGCGCAGGCCGCGCTCGAGGCGGATCTTGCGCTGGTCCAACTAAAAGGCCGTGAGGACCGAAGTGGGGAGTCGCTAGATGAGAGCTTGCCGACGCTGGCAAACGCGATCGCCGACGAACTGCACCTTACCGGGCACCGCGACCTGATTCTGCTCGGGCACAGCATGGGTGGCACCGTTGCGTGGTGGGTCGCGTACGCGCTGTGGCAACGCCATGGACGGCGCTGTCTGCTCGTGATTTCTGCGCAGGCACCCGGGGTGTCGGCAGCGACCCGAATATGGCGCGGCGGCGATCTACGCGACTGGTACCTCAAGCTCGGCGAGCCATGGCCTGAGGCGCTGGATGCCGCGGAATTGCAGGCCCTCGTTAGCGCGACGCTCGATGCGGACATTGCCTGGATGCGCAAGGAAGCGCTTCGCCCGTTGCCGGCCTTGTTGCCCTTCGCGATTCACGGGTTGTCCTGGGAATCTGATCCTCTGGTGCGCGCGCAGGACATGCAGGGCTGGCAAGCTTGGACGACCGAACCGTTATCGCTTCACACGCTGCCCGGGGCCCATCTGGAGCTTTGCGCGAGGCCCGCGCCTGCCCTGACGCTCGTGCGACGGCTGTTCGAACAGGAGCCGCTCCATGCGTGATGATCCGCTCATGGAGCGGATCTTGTCGAGCGGCGAAATTCGCATCGGCTTCCAGCGACATACGCCGCCGTTTTCGTATGCGGCGGCGAATGCCCCGTGGCCCTCGGGGTATTGCGTCGCGCTGGCTAGCGAGGCTATGGATGTTCTTGCGTGCTCGCTCGGCGTACCGTTGCGGATTCATCCCGTCGAGGTAACGTCAACCACACGAACAGGTATGCTGCTGCAAGGCGAGATCGACATCGAGTGCGGCTCTACCACGATCACCGCCGAGCGGCAGCGTCGAGTCGCGTTCAGCCGGCCTATCTTCCACACCGCCCACCGTGTTGCGCTGAAGGCCGGACGTTCTCTACACGACGCGCACCCGATTCACGTGACGGGGATCGGTGAATCGACCAGTCATCGTGCTTTGCTGGATGCCTCTAGGACTTTCGCGCCGACTCGTGTTATGCGCTTTGCCGGACGTCCGAGCATTGGCGAAGCCTTCGACGCCTTCTTGCATGACGACGACATCGACGCCATCGTAGCCGATGAAGTCATTTTGGCCGGCTTGCTGTCCGGCGCCGGGGCGAGCGGCGTCACGATGGTCGAACCACGTATCGGCGGCGAGTACTATGGCTTCATGATGCGACTCTGCGATACCGCGTTTCAGCAGGCGATAGACCGCGCGCTGAGCGCGGTGATGGATGCGCCCGGTTTTGTGCAATCGTACGCAAGCTGGTTTGAGCGGCCGTTGGCCGGACTGGGCTTCAGCCTCGGGCTGAACTTCCGGTTGCAGCGCAAGCATCTGATCCAGCCGGCCGACGCATCCGCGCCCGGCACGCTTTGAACCTATTCGACATTTACATTCAAGGAAGTATATGAAAGCAGGTATCCTGGGCTTCGGCAACGTGGCCGCGGCCACTCTTGAGAGTTTCCTGGCCAACCGGGATCTCATTCTCGCCAAGGCGCGTTCGCCGATCGACTTCGTTCGCGTTGCCACCCGCACGCCCTCGCGCGCGCAGGGTCGTGTGCCGCCCGGCTGCGTGATAGACGACGATCCGCACGGGCTTGTGGACGACCCGGAAGTGGACGTTGTGATCGAGTTGACTGGGAATGTGCCGCTGGGCCGCGAGCTGGTACTACGCGCGCTCGCGCGAGGCAAGCACGTCATCACGGCCAACAAGGCACTGCTCGCGCGTCACGGCGCCGAGATCATGGCTGCCGCATCGTGCGCTGGTCGCAGAGTGCTGTTCGAAGGTGCCGTGGCAGTGTCGATTCCCATCATCAAGACGCTGCGCGAAGCCGTCGCGGCGAACCGCATCGTATCGGTGATCGGGATTCTGAACGGAACGTCGAACTACGTGCTCTCCCAAATGAGCGAGTATGGCAAGGATTTCTCGACCGCGCTCGCGCAAGCTCAGCAAAAGGGGTATGCGGAGGCTGACCCATCCCTCGACATCAACGGCGAGGACGCGGCTCATAAGATTACCTTGCTGGCCTCGCTCGCCTTCGGCGTGCCTATCGACTTCGGTCAGGTCACATTCAACGGCATCACCGAGATCGAGCGCGAGGATATGGAATTCGCGAAACGGCTAGGATATGAAATCAAGCTCATCGCCCGAGCGGAGCGCGTGGGCGACGGCATGGTCGTTGGCGTGGAGCCCACGCTCGTTTCGAACCGCTCCATGCTGGCCAGGGTCGGCGGCTCTATGAACGGTATCTTGCTGCAGGGGGATCTACTTGGGTCGGCGTTTCTCTATGGATCGGGGGCCGGGGGCAAACAGACATCCAGTGCCGTGCTCGCGGACTTACTCGAGCTCGTGAACGGCAGCGGCGGTTACAACATGGGCTTTCGCGATGGCGCGCCGTGCGTTGCGCCCACATGCGCGCGGCGCAGCCTCGTCGAAGCTTTCTACGTGCGGTTGCGTCTCGAAGACCGCGCCGGAGCGCTCGCCAGGGTCAGTAGTGTGCTCGCTGGCTCGAATATCTCCGCGCATGCTCTACTGCAGGATGCCTCCCACGGCGCGCTTTCGGATCTGATCGTCGTGACCCACCCGGTTTCCGACGCGCAATTTCGCGAAACGCTGCCGAAACTCCAGGACGCTGCCGGACTGGGGCATTCGGTCGTCGTCTACCCCGTGCTGGAGGGCGACGGAGCCCCGTCGTGATTCTCGTGGTCTGCGGCAGCACACGCGCTGAAGGACAAACCAGGCAGGCGCTGAGCCTGCTCGAACACCGGCTCATGCCGCACGGGCGTGCGCCCCCCCGGCTCTGCGTGGGGCAACTGGACGCGCCGCTTTACGGGCGTGGCAACGGCACTTGAGACGATCTGAACGCGTGGCGCCGCGCGGCTCAGACGGCATCAGCGCTCATCTTCGGAAGGCCGGATTATTACGGCAGCTTCAGTGCGGGTATGAAGAACCTTCTCGATCATCTGGATACCGCACTCGCCGTAAGCAAGTCCGCCGCGTTGGTTGTCGCCTCGGGCAGCCCGCGCGGCCGCATGACCACGCTGTCGGGGGTGCGTCACGTGCTGCGTGCGCTGCATGTTCGGGCCATCATCGGGCACGCGGTATGTCCGCAGGACCGCGATCCTCAGAGCGGGCAGTGGTTGAAGCTTATTGATTCAGGCATACTCGCTTGTTGCCGGCCCGTTGCGGCAATTGGTGCCTCCGCCGGGGTGCTCGGCGCTGCGGCCCTGCTAAGAGGCCGTTTCAAAAAGACTGCTCGGCACGTCTGAAGATGTTCCAGCATACGAGCGGGCAACCAAGTTTAAGGAATGCCTCGTGAATGTCGGCTCGACGCTCGAAGCGAATGCGAAGACGACGAAAATTGTGCAGCCATGCGTGCGTACGCTCGACTACCCAGCGGAATTTGCCGAGTCCGCTGCCGTGTTCGGTACGGCGCCTGGCGATCACCGGTTCGATATCGCGCGCACAAAGCCGCTCGCGATGCGGCTCAGAGTCGTATCCACGATCTGCGTAGATGACTTTGGGCTTGCGAAGCGGTCGACCGCGTACGCCGGGAATGGGCGGGATAGCGTCGATGAGCGGCAGCAACTGGGTAACGTCGTTGCGATTCGCGCCAGTCAGGATGGCACTGACGGGCACGCCAGTGGCATCGACGAGGATGTGATGCTTCGAACCTGGTCGCGAGCGATCGGTGGGGTTCGGGCCAGTTTTTCGCCCGCCCCAACGGCTCGCACCGAAGATGAATCGACCGCCGCTCTTGAGAAATCGAGTTCGCCGAGCTCGCGTAACTTCGCGAGCAGCAGTGCGTGCAACGCGCTCCACACGCCGGCCCTTGCCAGTCGCGCAAACGCCTCCAGCAGGTCGGCCCAGAGCCGAATCCGAGTTTGGTCCAGAGGTCGCACCAGCGTATCCCGGTCTTGAATACGAACAAGATGCCGTTCAGTGCAGTCCGGTTGGAGACCGGGAGCCGTCCCGGGTATTTCTTGCGGCGTGGCTTTGGCGGGGGCAGCAAAGGTTCTATCAATGCCCACAATTCGTCATCAATTAACGGTGCACCCATCCCCTTGGTTCCAGTTGTCCAGACGACCAAGGTTAACAGTTTGCCCAAAAGGTTAACAGCCCAGTCGTGGTCTTTTTGAAACGGTCTCTTAGCGACCCTTGAGCCTTGGTGATAGTATGCACGGCTAGTGAAATTGATCGAGGACCGTCGGCGTGACCCCAGAGCGAGATCTGCCCACTCTCCTGCGCGATATGACCCCGCTGTTGGCGTCGAAACATTATGTTTATTGCAGCTTCCCCAATCATCGGCTGCCCGATGGTGTAGACGCCCTTTGCTTGTTCCGCGAAGTCGAAGGGCTCACCGCGATCGTCGATAAAGCAATCGCCGAAGCGCTCAAATTGCCTTTTGCGTTCGAATCGCGGCTGATCACGCTCGAAGTCCATTCGGATCTTGCCGCGGTGGGTTTTCTCTCGGTAGTCTGCGCCGCGCTCGCGCAATCCGGGATTGCATGCAATGTTGTATCGGCATACTACCACGATCACCTGTTCGTGCCTGCGGCGGACGCGGAGAAAGCCATGCGTGTGTTGCAAGCGACGGCGAAAGGCGCAATTCGTCGATAGGCACAAGCCCACGCATGCCTTGCGGCACGTGCTACGCGAGTCATCCAGGACTCTCGGTTAAACAGACTGCCGATTCGTCATAATTTCTAAACGAAGGGAATTGCCGCATTTTGATGGATAGAATTCTTGCGGCAGGTCAGGCGGGCACGGCGTTGATGTGGCGCGACCTCGGTTGCGAATCTATTTTTCAACGGCAGTGCGATGACATTTCAATCGATAGGCCCGGCCCGTGTATCGGCGGATGCGGCTCAGATTCACAAGGAACTTGCCGAGCGCGGTTTGCACTCGGTGGCACGCATCCGAATCGCGCCCATGCGCCCGGTCTTCGACATCGCGTTCGACTGGGTGGTGACGTTGTTGGCCGTGATGATGGTGAACCGCTGGGGAGCGGCTAGCGCGGTCCCCGCGCTTTTGATCATCGCCAACCGGCAGCGCGCAATCGGCAATTTGCTGCACGAAGCGGGTCACCGCAATCTCTATCGGGTGCCATGGCTCAACGACTGGACCGGCAGACTATTTCTCGCTCCCGCGCTTTTGATCGATCTCGATCGATACCGACACACGCACGCGCGTCACCATGCAATGCTGGGGATGTCCGGGCATGATCCCGATTACATCGTTCCGGGGACGGCGCACTTTCCCGACTGGTGGGGCACCTATCGCAGGCTGGTGTTCTCCGGAGCATGCTGGCTTGGGGCGATGGCGGGTCATTTGTTCGAGCCGAAGGTGGGCATGATGCGCAAATTGGCTCTTATCGGCTGGTGGGTCGCGCTGTGCGTATTGCTGGCATCGATGGCAGGCTTGCGTACCGCGTTCACCTTCGTTTTCCTGTGGCACATCGCAAAGGCTACCTGCTTTCATGCCGTTACCGTATTGCGCGAAATGTGCGATCACTATGGATTGAAGCCCGGCGGCATTTTTTCGTTCACTCGCGACATCGTCGCTCCGCCTCACGTGCGCTGGCTCGTTCACCCCCATTACAATGGTTACCACCTCACGCACCATCTGATGCCCGCGGTGCCGTATTACCGTCTGCCTGCGGCGTGGAAAGCGGTGTCGCGTCTGCCGAGTTATCGAGCGAGCGGCCTCGTCTGTCGGACATATTTTCGCGGCCCCGGCTGCGTCTTCCGCGGCACGGAGGCTCCATGAATGATGAACGGCTCGGTCCTCTGCAGGTTGGGGCATTGCTGGTTTCGGCGAGTTACGGTATCGGATTTTTATTCGGTTCCGGCGAGTTCGCGGTGACCTATGGCATGGCAGGCAATCTCTATCCGTGGCTCACGGGTCTAGGCATGTTGTTGCTTGCGTGGCTAGCCGGCCGAATCTGGCGTCTCGGTATGCCGGTGTGGGACCTATTCGGGCGATGCTACGGGCCGGTGGTCAAGCGCTATGTCGCCACGCTTTCGGTGATCTGGATGACGGGCGTCTTGGCCGCGCAAATCCAGGGTGCCACGACGACGCTCGCGCTCGCTGGCGTATCCCGCTCGCTGGGACTGCCGCTCGTGATTGTGCTGGTTTTTCTGGCGGGGCAACTTGGCCTAGCTTTGGCATCGAAGGTGTTTTCCATATGCCTGCTGGCAAGCAGTGCGGTCCTGCTGCTCGCAGTTATCGACTTCGGGGGCTTCGATATTTATATGCGGGCGCTTCCGCGGTTCGCAGTCGATATCCACGGGGTGAGCGCTGCGCAGGTTGCAACCATGACGATCGCAGTGGTCTTTCTCGTTGTCACCGGCGCCGACTATCAGCAGTTTGTCATTGCTGCCTCGAGCCGCCGCCATGCCTGGATCGGGTGCGTGCTTGCGGGGGTGGTGCTGATTGTGGTAGGAGCGCTGCCTGCATCCGCAGTTTTAGCTGCAACGCATGCCGGTGTCTTGACGCGAGCGGCCGATGCGAAGGAAGCGATTCCGCTGATTCTTGTGCACATGTCGGATCGCTTTGGCGAAGGCGCGGGCGCTCTCATGCTGCTTACGCTGGTCGCTGCGGCGCTAGGTTCGGGCGCGGCGGTGCTGCGCGCCATGACGACTGCCGTTTTTGCACTGGGCGCTGGCTCCGGCTCCGTTTGCCGGCTCGGCATTTCGGCACTTCTCGTGCTGGCGGGCGGCATTGTCGCGAGCCGCGGCCAGGCGATCATCGAAACGATGATCGATCTGAATATCGTCTACATAGCCAGCATCGCGCCCCTCTTCGCGCTCGTGCTCTTGAACGTCGCCGTGCCGGCTATCGCCTCCCAGCGAGCGCTCGTTGCCGGGTGTATCACCTCGCTCGCCCTTTACGCGATGAAATGGATGGGCTTCGTGGCGGGGAACTTGGAATTGGCTTTTCTCGGAGCCGGCATGCTGGCATCGATTCTCACGCTGGTCTTCAATCTGCGCCGCCTGATGCCGTCAAGCTAACTGGACGTTGCCAGGGCATTTTCCCGTTCCCACACTTCTTAGCGTTCAGGCGCAGGTCGGCGCGAGCGCCACGCGTGCCGAATCGACGACAGACTCCGTGATTTTCCGCGAGAGAGGCGGCTCTTCTCGCCAGTGATGCCAGAAAAGAGGAATCGACAGACCAAGGCTTGGCATAAGATCGAGGAGCCGCCCGGCGTCGAGCATCGGCCGCGCCTGCTGCAGTGGGACGAGTCCATAGCCGTTGCCGCTGACGATGGCATTGAGCAACGCAACGGGCGACGGGAAGTAGTGGCGCGGCCCCTTATTCAACTGTATACCGAATGCGGTCTTCAAAAATCTGTCGTGCAGCGAGTCCTTGCGGTTGAAGAGAACCGCCGGCACAGATTCAATGCCATGCGCGGTGAGTCCGTTGGGGAAATAACGTTGGGAAAACGCCGGCGCGGCGGTACACCGATATTCCATTGAGCCGAGCGCGATCGCCTCGAAACCTTTTGCAGCGTGCGGGACGGTCGAGATGCACCCCGTCACCTCGCCTCGGGCCAGTAAAGACGCCGTGTGATCCTGATCGTCGACAATGATCTCTAGGGCGACCGGAAGCCGCTGTAGCAACGATTCGGAGCAGCCGTCGAACCATGTATCGAGCGAATCCGCATTCACGGCAATTGCAATTGGCATGCGGTCACTGAATCCTGTGCCGGATCGGAGCATAACGTAGACGTCGTGCTCGAGTAGTCGCAATGACGTTACGTGCCGAAGGAGGATTTCGCCGAATGCTGTGGGCAGCACGGGGCGCTCGCGAACTAGTAATACCGTTGATAACGTTTCCTCAAGCGCTTTTATCCGCTGAGAAACCGCACCGCGGGTGATATGCAAAGCATTCGCTGCCTTTTCGAAACTGCCTAGTTCAGCTACCGCCGCAAAAGCTTCCAATTGAAATCGGTCGAACATCAAACAGCCTCAGTTATTTTCATAGCCGCGGATGGAGAATCTCAGCTTCTGTTATACATGGCCTGGCGATCGTTAAATTTTGTTCGGCTCCGACGTGACCGTCCGCAGCACTGCCCCGATGCAATGGAAGAGACAAGACATTCCCTCGCTGACGGGTGCTATCGCGCGCATCATAATATCCGAAATTGATGTATTGTGGTCGAAGCTATAAGGTTCTGTCGCAATAAGGCGGTCTGTTATTCTGAAGATCCCGAGCGAACAATCAGATCCATGAAGCAAAAGCTGACTGCGGTGATGTCGAAAGTGTTTAAACGGCTCCACTATCCGCTGGACTTGATGCTCCTATGTGTGGGTTGGTATCTTGCGTATTCGTTGAGCTTACAACACCTCGAAGAGATGATGGCAGAGCGTGGGGTTGCTGTGGACCATTCAACCGTTCACCGCTGGGCGATCAAATTATTGCCGCTACTGGAAAAAGCGTTCCGGCGGTGCGACGTCACCCCGTTTTCAGTAGCACTGGGCTTCAGAATCCGTGGTTGATATGACGGCGTCTGCTATCAGTTGCCGAGCGTAAGCCATTGGCGTCAGACCGCCCAGCGATTTCTTCGGTCGCTCTTCGTTGTACTCCCGGCGCCATGTTTCGATTAGAACGCGTGCATGAGCGAGGCTCGTGAACCAGTTTTCATTGAGGCATTCGTCACGGAATCGACCGTTGAACGACTCGATATAAGCATTCTGATTCGGCTTACCTGGCTCAATAAGAAACAGCTTCACGCCACGCCGATGCGCCCATGTCAGCATCGCTTTACCGCAGAACTCTTTCCCGTTGTCTGTCCGAATGCCTTTTGGCAAGCCGCGCAACAACGCCACTCGGTCAAGGATCCGCGTGAGAACTTGCCCACCAATGGCCCGCTCCGGAACAATCGCCACAGCTTCATGCGTCGCATCGTCTACGACCGTCAAATTCTTGATGACACGGCCCTCGGCGGTTCGATCGAACACGAAATCCATCGACCACATCTGATTCGTCGCTGACGGTCTGCCCAACGGCTGACGCTCAGACACCGGCACCTTCTTGCGCTTGCGGCGACGTACTTGCAGGCTCTCTTGGGCGTACAGCCGCTCCACGCGCTTGTGATTGACGACCAAGCCCGACTGGCGCAGCTTCAGATAAATCATGCCCGAGCCGTATCGGCGATGCCGCTGAGCCAGCGCCACAATCTGCTCCCGCAGAGCCTGATTCTTATCCGCCGCTGCCGCATAACGATAGGAACTCGCACTCATGCCTATCACCCGCAGCGCATGTCGTTCGCTCAAGCCACTGTGGGTCATATGGCGCACCAAGTCTCGGCGTGACGGTGCGCTCACCACTTTTTTCGTAACGCCTCGCGTGTGACCTCGATTTCCAGCATCGACTCGGCCAGCAACTTCTTCAGGCGCGTGTTCTCCGCCTCAACCTCCTTGAGCCGCTTGGCGTCGGACACGTTCATGCCGCCAAACTTGCTTCGCCACAGGTAGTAGCTTGCCTCCGAGAAGCCGTGCTGCCGGCAAAGCTCCTTGATCGGCAAGCCGGCATCTGCCTCGCGCAGAAACCCAATGATCTGTTCTTCGCTGAACCGCTTCTTCATGCCCAATCTCCTGACTACGTGATTGGACTCTAAATCCTCGCGCTACTCAATACCGGGGTGACGTCGGCACAAGCCAATGATGGGTTTTAAGACTTTTCGTTGCGCACGCGTCATCCTTGGTGGAATCGAAACCATGCACATGATTCGTAAAAGACAGATGAACGGCTGCGCTAAGGTACGCTCACCCGTTCAG